>ENA-UOWE01000310-UOWE01000310.1-activated-sludge-metagenome-genome-assembly--contig:-NODE-310-length-72231-cov-100.568070_pt1 | contig 72231 bp, 56 predicted proteins | sample MGYA00249841_ERZ761562 | MGnify/ENA primary metagenome ERZ761562 (study PRJEB28883, sample SAMN05720200) | activated sludge metagenome | isolation source: Anaerobic digester | place: Japan... | reverse complement strand
TCCGCGTTGCTCAAGATCGCCAGCTCCGCGTTTCTCAACTGCTTCGAGCGGATCGCCAGATCCGCGTTGCTCAAGATCGCCAGATTCGCGTTTCTCAACTGCTTCGAGCGGATCGCCAGATCCGCGTTGCTCAAGATCACCAGATTCGCGTTGCTCAAGATCGCCAGCTCCGCGTTGCTCAAGATCGCCAGCTCCGCGTTTCTCAACTGCTTCGAGCGGATCGCCAGCTCCGCGTTGCTCAAGATCGCCAGCTCCGCGTTGCTCAACTGCTTCGAGCGGATCGCCAGATCCGCGTTGCTCAAGATCGCCAGCTCCGCGTTGCTCAACTGCTTCAAGCGGATCGCCAGATCCGCGTTGCTCAAGATCGCCAGCTCCGCGTTGCTCAACCGCTTCAAGCGGATCGCCAGCTCCGCGTTGCTCAAGATCGCCAGCTCCGCGTTTCTCAACTGCTTCGAGCGGATCGCCAGATCCGCGTTGCTCAAGATCGCCAGCTCCGCGTTGCTCAACCGCTTCAAGCGGATCGCCAGATCCGCGTTGCTCAAGATCGCCAGATCCGCGTTGCTCAAGATCGCCAGCTCCGCGTTTCTCAACCGCTTCAAGCGGATCGCCAGATCCGCGTTGCTCAAGATCGCCAGCTCCGCGTTTCTCAACTGCTTCGAGCGGATCGCCAGATCCGCGTTGCTCAAGATCGCCAGATCCGCGTTGCTCAAGATCGCCAGCTCCGCGTTGCTCAGCCGCTATCAGCTAAAACGGGGAACTGGCGTTCCCCTCGGAGCAAGAATGATAAGAGCAAGAATGATAAGGCTCTGACTGAGCGCTGACGGCTGAGCGCTGACAGCTTATTCTGAAAACTCGCGGAACACGGCCAGCGACGGCAGCACGTGCCCGCCGAAGTCGAAGAGTGCCTGATTCTCCCAGGCATTGCCGGATTGCGGGTCCGCCGGATTCCAGCCACAACCCTTCAACCCCAGCCACGCCGGTTCCCAGTAGAACACCCCCTTGGCCAGACCACCGGGCACGTCCTTCACCACCTGCATGAGGTCTCGGAGCCAGGCGGATTGACCTTCGACCGTCGCCGGATAGCCGGGAATAAGCTGATCTTCACGGGCGATGATGTTGCCGTAGCCATCCTGATTGTCCAGGGTGTAGGCATACGCCGTTTCCACCACGATCAGCTCCTTGTTGTAGCGCTGCGCCAGATCGGCCAGGTTGGCGGCGAGGTCGCGCAAGTCACCGTGCCAGTAGCCGTAGAACGATAGCCCGATGATGTCGAATTCGACGCCTTCCGCGATGATGTTGTCGAACCACCAACGGTAGAGAGCGTTGTCTCCGCCCCGATCGAGGTGCAACATGATCTTCGCGTCACACCCGGCATCTTTCACGCCCGCAATACCTGCCTTGAGCAGGCCGGCCAGCCGCGAGAACTGGTCGGCGGAGCCATTCAGTTTGCCTTGATCCCAGAGCATACCGCCGGGGATTTCGTTGCCGATCTGCACAATATCAGGCGCGGTGTTCTGCTCGCGCAATGCAGTGACGGCTTCTTTCGTATATTCGTACACCGCTGTCCGGAGCTGCTCGTAGTCATAATCCCACCACGCAAGAGGTTTGTACTGCTTCTTGGGATCCGCCCATGTGTCGGAATAATGGAAGTCCAACAAGAAACCCATCCCGGCACGTTTAATGCGGATTGCCATCCCCTTGACTTTCTCCAGGTTGTTGTAACCGTTGGCCGGGGTGTGCCATAGCTTGAGCCGGACGTAGTTGACGCCATGATCGGCCAGAATCTCGAAAATATCTTGTGCCTGTCCGTCGGTGTTGTAGAACACCCCGCCTTTATCCTCCACCTGAGGCAGGCTTGAGATGTCCACCCCTCTCATTGCCAGGGCATGGGCGGGTTGCACAACATTGGATGTTGCAAATACCATTTCCTGTTCCTCCGATGTTGCTTGAACTTCGACAGATAATGTCGCTGTGCTTTCCGCAGGTGCCATGTCGGCCTCCTGCGATTCCTGTTGAACTCCAACCTGCGAACAGGCGACGACGCTCAAAACCATAACAAGCGCGCCGGTCAAAAATAAGACTGTGATTTTTCTCGATCTATCCATCATTCACCACCGCCGCACAAGACTCCAACTCGCCAAATCCGACCACAAGACTAACGACAACGTGACTATATGACGAAAAATTATAGCATCAAATTGACATTTCCTTATCCCTCCTTACAATGCCAGCTATGATGATCATCCGTCCCGCAACACTGGCCGATGCTGCCGCGATCAGCGCCGTTCACTGTAGCACGGTGGATGTGTGGCGTGATCCCTACACACGCCAGCCGACGGACGCGGCAACGCTTGATCTTTTCGGGCGCTGGTACAACGGCGGCCCCTGGATGAGCGCCGAGACCTGTGCCGTGCACCTCAACGCGCTGCTTTTGCGGGGGCATGGGGCGCTTGTTGCTGAGATGGAGGGGAATGTCGTCGGTGAAGCAGAATTCTACATCAACCGCGAGCCGGCTCCCTTTGGTCCCCATCTCCATGTATCCATCCTCTACATTCACAGGGAATGGCAGCAGCGGGGCATCGGGCAGGCGTTGATCGAAGCCGGCGTTGATTATGCGCGCACGCAGCATCTTGTGGCGCTGACCACGCAGCCGGAATCCGAGGCCGTCGGTTTTTATCAACGCGTCGGGTTTCAGCCGTGGATGCGCATGCTGGAAATGCAGGCGACGGCCGGCGGTGACGCGCCGGCGGGCCTCGAACCCGCGCCGTGTGACGTGGGGCCGCCCACCCACCTGGTGCTGCGCCTCGGACGGTATCAGTGCGGCGTGCAGGGGTGGGAGACGCTCTGGCCTTCCCTGGCGCTCCCAGAGCTGAAAGCCTTGCGGCGCAGCGTATGGCGCGGGGAACTCGACGGCATGCCGGTGGTGTTAGGACTGCGTGAGCAGTTCCGCGACCCCACCCAGGCCGACGGTTATGCCTGGCTGCCGCCATCCGCGCCTCTGAGGCCCGTTGTGGCTGCTTTGCGTGGTTTGGCCGCCCATGCAGGCTACAGCGCCGTAGACCTGCTTCTGCCCCAAGACGCACTTTCCGAATTGCAGACTGTCTTCAGACTGGATTATCAAACCACCGTCACCCTCTGGAAAAGGGACCTTGTTATATGAGCCTGAAATGGATTGCCGTTCTCGGATTAGCCGCCTGGCTGGTTTTGCCCGCTGTGGCTTCTCCCGCTGAACCACCGACACCGATCTCCGCGACTCGCCCTTCGATGGCTGCTCCGCTTAATGCCGCCATCTTCTATACCACCACCATCACCATCCCCACCTATCCCTACGCCGATTACCTCTATGACGCTTACAATGCCACATACAACATGACCTATCCCGTGCTGAATTGGAGCGCTTACCGGGCTTCTAATCCTACGCCGGCGCCCAAAGACTACGAACTTCTGGTGATGGAGAACGACTATCTCCGCGTCACCGTTTTGCCGGCGTTGGGCGGACGGGTATATCAGCTCATTGACAAGGCGACCGGACAGAACCACCTTTACCAAAACCCCGTCATCAAGCCGACGGGTTGGGGACCGCCGGAGCAAGGTTGGTGGCTGGCGGCCGGTGGCATCGAGTGGTGCCTGCCGGTAGATGAACACGGCTACGAATCAGGCATCCCCTGGGACTGGTCGGCAATCATCTCCAGCGCCGGGGTGACGATCACCGTAAGCGACAGCGATGCAACGGATCGGCTGCGCGCGCGCATTGACCTCTTCCTGCCGGCGCAGCGCGCTTATCTGCTGATCCGACCGCGCATCGAGAACCCTACCACTTCTGCAATCGCTTACAAATTCTGGCTCAACGCGGCTTTAGCACCCGGCGACGCCAACAAACCGGCGGCCGGGCTGGAGTTCATCTTCCACGCTGCCCAAATGGCCGTACACTCCACCGGTGATACACGCCTGCCCGGTGCCTGGCCCACCGTCCCCACCGCACCCGATTACCGCTTCACATGGCCGGTCTACAACGGCGTGGACTATGCCCGCCTGGGTAACTGGCGTGAATGGCTCGGCTTCTTCGAGTATCCACAGGCTGCGGCGGACTTTGTGGGCCTCTACAACCACGAAAACCAGGCCGGCGTCGCGCGCGTCTTCCCCGCCGATGTGGCGCGGGGGACGAAAGGCTTCGCCTACGGATGGGCCGTCCCGCTCGATTGGCACGGCTGGACGGACGTGGAATCCGGCGGCGTCGAGATCCACGGCGGCATCGCCCCAACGTTCTGGGACATGGCCCATCTTGACGCGGGCGCGACATTTTCCTGGACAGAAGTATGGTATCCGCTCAATGACACCGGTGGGATCGCGGCAGCTACGCGAGAAGCCGCCCTGCACGTCGCCAAAACGGGCGGCGATCTCGCCATCGCTCTCCATACCACTGCGCTGCGCGTGGCCGGGAGCGGACGGCTCATCGCGTGGAATCGTGGCACGTGCCAGGAAATGCTAAACCAACCCTTGCCGGCGTTTACGCCTTCTACGCCGTACAAAACGACGGTTTCGGTGGGCACGCTCCTTCTCGATCAACTTGCCGTCGCCTATGTGAGCACACAGGGGGATGTGCTGGCCGCTTTCGGCCCAACGACATGCCTGAACGCAAAGCCCCGTCTGGCATTGGAAGCGACACAGCGCACGCTGCTGGCAGAAGTCGGTGCGCCGCAGGTGATGACGACATCGGTGCGCATTGACAACGTCGGTTACGGCGCGCTCACGTGGACGGCAGAAGTCGTGCCCGGCGGGACATTGACGCCCACCCTGCCGGTCACATCCGGCACACAGGGCGAGCGGCTGTGGATCGTCGTGGATACCGGAGGGTACGCCACCGGCAACTATACCGGCACGCTCAAGGTGACGGCGTCGCCGCCTGATACGCTGGATTCCCCCCAGCAGATAACCGTGGCGTTGCGGGTCGTCCCGGAACTAAAGCGCGTCTATCTCCCCTGCGTCCTGCGGAATTACACGCCACAGCAAACGATTATGCTTCCTTGAAACCCCAACGGCTAAAATTTTCATTCAACCGCCGATACTCGCGCTACATACCCCAGGGAGCAAAAAGGTCATTTGCAATCCCCAGGCGTGCCAGCATCCGGCCGACCGTGCGCTCGACGACCTCTTCGAGGGTCGTCGGATGGTCGTAGAAAGCCGGCACCGGCGGGAAGATAATCGCCCCATTTTCGGCCGCCTGCACCATCAGGCGCAGATGTCCCAGGTGCAGCGGCGTCTCGCGGACGGCGAGCAACAGCGGGCGCCCTTCTTTCAGGGCCACGTCGGCGGCGCGCACGAGCAGGTTATCGGCGTAGCTGTGGGCGATGGCGGAGAGCGTCTTGATCGAGCACGGCGCCACAAGCATCCCCTGGGTGACGAAGGACCCGCTGGCAATCGGCGCGCCGAAGTCCTGCGCGTCGTACACACAGGCCGCGAGCGTCCGCAGCGCTTCCATTTCCATATCCAGCTCCTGGCGCAACGTCGTTATCCCCGCCGGCGTTACCACCAGGTGGGTTTCCACGCCGAGATTTTGGAGCGCGGCAAGCGCGCGCACGCCGTAGATCGCGCCGCTCGCGCCGGTTATACCAACAATGATGCGGATCATATAATTGTGAGTATAATTGAGAGTGAGAAAAGTCGCAAGGAAGTGCGGGGGCAAATTGTAATCCCGCGCAAGTATGTTACAATGGTTGCTTTGTAGATTTGGGTGTAACAGAGGAAGGCAAGTTGATGACCAAACGAGGCTTGGGGCGGGGATTAGAAGGGCTGATTCCTGTGGACGAAGAACGTCCCGGCGGTCTGCAAGAAGTGCCGCTAGAGGCGATTATCCCCAATCCGCACCAGCCGCGTATGCCAATCCAGGAGCATGATCTCCAGGAATTGGCCGATTCCATCCGCGAGCACGGCATCATCCAGCCATTGATTGTCACCCACACCACCGATGGACGCTACCAGCTCATCGCCGGCGAACGTCGCTGGCGCGCGGCGCGGCTTGCCGGACTACAAAAGGTCCCCGTCGTTGTGAAGGATGTCGCCCCGCAGCAGATGCTGGAGCTGGCGCTTGTGGAAAACGTGCAACGCGCCGACCTCAACCCGATCGAAGAGGCCCTGGCTTACAAGCACCTGGTCGAGGAATTCGGATTGTCGCAGGGTGAAGTCGCGCAGCGCGTCGGCAAAAGCCGTCCCGCGATCGCCAACACCATGCGCCTATTGCTGGCCTCCACAGCAGTGCAAGAGGCGCTGATGGAGGGGACGATCAGCGAAGGCCATGCGCGCGCCTTGCTGGGCCTGCCGCGCAAAGAAGACCAGGACACCGTTCTGCAGCTTGTCATCCGGCAAGGGTTGAGTGTCCGCCAGGTTGAAGCCCTTGTGCAGCAGTTCACCCGTCCCCAAAAGCCCAAAGCCGCGCCGCTGCCCGAAATCCATGCCCTCGAGGAACGTTTCGCGGCGGCGCTGGGGACGCGCGTGCGCCTCAAAGCCGGGCGCAAAGGGGGGCGGCTGATGATCTATTACTATTCCGATGAGGAATTCCAGGCGCTCTACGAACGCTTGACCGGTGAGACGTTATAGATTGCGAGATTGGAGATTGGAGATTGAAGATTGGAAATGAATACGACGTTTGAAGCAGCGGCCATTGTGCGCGAGAAAACCGCGCAGGCGGTACAAATCCTCAAAGAGAAAAAGATTGATCTGTGGCTCACGTTTGTACGCGAGACGAGTCAAGTAAAAGACCCGGCGCTCGATTTGCTTCTGGGCTTCAACCTGACCTGGCCCTCGGCGTTGATGATCCACAAGAGCGGCGCGAGCGTTGCCATCGTTGGCCGGTATGACGTCCCCAATGTCGAACGTTTGGGCGCCTACAAACGGGTCATCGGTTACGACGAGTCGTTTCAACAAAACCTTGCCACTGAAATCGAGACGCTCAATCCACGCCGCATCGCCATTAACTATTCGGAAAGCGATCCGGCCGCGGATGGGCTGACCTACGGCATGTTCCGGTTGTTGTCGCGGGCTTTGGCTGCCACACCGTATGCCACACGTCTGGTATCTGCCGAAGCCATCATCGCCGCCCTGCGTGGACGCAAAACCGCTACCGAAGTTGCTCGCATCAAAGCGGCTGTGGAGCGTACCGAAGCGGGGATCGCGCGCCTCAAGTCGCTCATCCACCCCGGCGTGGGTGACACGGAAATCGCCGACTTTTTGCACAACTTCCTCATCGAAAACGGTTATGGTTCCTCGTGGGAATGGGAGTACTGCCCGGTTGTTACCGTGGGACCTGATTCGGCGGTAGGCCACGCCATGCCGGCCGGGCTGCGTGCTAAAGCCGGACACCTGGTGCACATTGACTTCGGTATCTCGTGCTACGGGTTTGTCTCGGACCTGCAGCGGACGTGGTATCTGCGCGAGGCCGGCGAAACCACCATCCCCGCAGAAATCCAACGCGCCTGGGACGCTACCACAGCCGCCCTTGAAGCCGGACGCGCGACGCTCAAACCCGGCGTGCAAGGTTGGGAAGTGGATGCTGTGGCACGCCGCACCCTTGTCGAGGCCGGCTACCCGGAGTTTATGCACGCTTTTGGACACCACATCGGACGCACCGCCCACGACGGCGCCACTGTCCTGGGACCCAAATGGGAACGCTATGGCAGTGCCACCGAAGGGGTGGTCGAAGAGGGCAACGTCTTTGCGATCGAACTGGGGGTCTCGGTGCCGGGGCGCGGCTACATCGGTCGGGAAGAAAACGTCGTCGTCACCGCCAGCGGCGCGGAGTATCTGAGCCATATCCAGGAAAACCTGTGGGTATTGTAGAGAGCACGCCATACAAAAAGGCCCAGGGATGACCTGGGCCTTTTTGATGGAAATTTCAGCGCGGGGTTAATATAAATCCTATCCCCCAAAAAACGTGTTATGACCGGCGCGAGCCGTTTATTCAGACCAGATGATTTCGTATACACACAAACCGCCGACTTGCGCTGCCGTCTGGATGCGTCGCGCTTCGGCGTTCGTCAATTGCCGGATGAGGGTTTCATCAATCTGACACGTTTCCATGTGAGTTTGCGCAACGTGATGATAGGGGCAACTGCTGACGTAGATAAAATAGCGTCCGTCGGCATCCTTATCCCAACGCGCGACAAAACCGTTTTGATTCATAATCGCTACGACGCCATCCATGCGCGCATCACGGTCGGGCGGTAAATCCCCCACATCAGCAATCAGACGTTTGGCTGTCTCCTGTAGAAAAACCCGCTGTTCTTCTGTGGGCACGCAAACCCTGAGAGCATCGAGCAACGCGCTGGCAAGGCCGCTGTAATTGTTGGGAAACAGATCGGCTGCCGTGGAGGTCAGGCGGTACACATAACGGGGGCGTCCGGGACGGCTGAAACGCTGGATTTCCGGCTCGGTGATGTACCCCTCGGAGCGTAAAATCTCCAGATGGTGCCGCACCGTGACACTGGTTAACCCAAGCTCACGACTGAGTTCTTGAACGGTGACCTCACCATGGCGCTTCAGAATTTCAAGAATCTGCTGTCTTGTATCTTGCATGACGTAATTTCTCCAGGTTCGCCTGCCTTTGAGCAAAAGACCTTACCGTGCAGGCAATAATACTATTAAATAAAAGGATATGTTGTTAAGTAACCTGATTGTAACATCATAAATGCGTTTTGTCAAACCCATATTTTCTTTATGGTGAATACGTCTTCAGGGCTTTATTATTCTCGTTAGAATGATAAGGCCCTGATACGTCTTTCAATGCTGTTGGTATTTCATCAAGAGTGTGTTATAATCGCCCTGACTTGTCATTGGAGGTTACAGGCGTGTTTGAAATCAAAAAAGAACTGTTAGCAACTCATGAAGCACTTCTCAATGTGGAAATTGAGGAAAATGCCGTCAAGCAGGCCATGCAGAAAGCGGCGCGCTCGATTGCCGGGAAGGTCAACATCCCCGGCTTCCGCAAGGGCAAGGCCCCTTATGCAAAAGTCTTGCAATATGTTGGCGAAGACGCAGTGTTGCAAGAAGCGGCGGATCAGATCATCCAAGAAATCTATCCCCAAATCATTGACCAGGCCGGCATCGAACCCTACGGGCCGGGTACCCTGGAAAAGATCACCCCTTCCCCTTTGACCTACACGATTCGTGTGCCGTTGGAGCCTGAGGTGAAGCTGGGCGACTATCACAGCCTGCGCCAACCCTGGGAAGACGCTACCGTCAGCGATGAAGAAGTTGTGAACATCCTGGAGCAGATACGTTCCGAACATGCTGTTTTGGAACCCCTGGAACGTCCTGCCCAATGGGGGGATGAAGTTCACTTCAACGTTTTGGGCACGGCCGATGACGAAGTGATTGTTGATGAAGACGATATCGAGATCGTGCTTCAAGAAGATGCTCCTTTCCTCACTCCCGAATTCGTGCAAGCCCTGATCGGCATGAGTACCGATGAGGAAAAAACGTTCACCATCGTCTTACCGGAAGACTTTCGGGAAGAATCCCTGCGGGGGGCCGAAGTGCAGTTTAAGGTGAAGATGGTGGGCGTCTTCGAGCGTGTCTTGCCCGATCTCGACGATGCCTTAGCCAGCACCGTAGGTCCTTTTGAAACCCTTGAAGATCTCAAGAGCGACATTTACACCCGTCTGAAAGACGCCAAGCAATCCCAGTTCCAGGAAACATACCGTGACAATCTGGTTGAGGCGTTGGTGGCCCAATCCGAGGTGCACTATCCGCCGGATATCGTCAAACAAACGCTGGATGACATGATTAAAAACGCCGACGAGCGGACGCAGCGCGAGCGTCACATGTCGCTCAAAGATGCCCTGCAATTGCAAGGAATGACGCTGGAGAAATTCCGCGAACAATTGCAACCTCGGGCCGAGGAAAATGTCAAACGTTCGCTGGTGTTGTTGAAGTTCGCCGCTGCCGAGAGCATCCAGGTCAGTGATGACGAAGTCGTGCAAGCATACGGCGACATGATGACGATGCTGGGCGCGCCGGCTCGAGTTGTGGAAGCCGGGGTGAGCCTGGATTCGGACCTCGGACGCAACTTGCGGCTGAACTTATTGAACCAAAAGGTGTTGGAGCATCTTGAGAAAATCGCACGTGGCGAGCTTACACCTGCCAACGCTGCGCCAGAAATGACCTCGACAGAAGAGCCAGCATCCACACAGGAATAAGATGCCATATCCGTATGAACTATGAACGATGAGGAGACTCCCATGTTCCCGTATGTAATTGAGGACACGCGACTCGGTGAGCGTATCTATGACATCTATTCCGTGCTGCTCAGAGAGCGCATCATTTTCCTGGGGACACCGATCAACGCTTTGGTTGCCAATGAAGTTGTGGCCAAGTTGCTCTTCCTCGACCGCGAGGATTCCGAGCGTGAAATTTCTCTCTACATCAACTCGCCGGGTGGGGAGATTTCGGCCGGCCTGGCGATTTATGACACAATGCAGTTGATTCAAGCGCCCGTCTCTACTATTGCGGTGGGGATGACGGCCAGTATGGCGACCGTGTTGCTCGCGGCGGGGACCAAAGGCCGCCGCTATGCCCTGCCGCACGCGACGATCCATCTGCACCAACCGCTCGGCGGCGTCCAGGGGCAGGCCACCGACATCGAGATCGCGGCAAAGGAGATCCTGCGGATGCGTGAATTGCTCAACAACCTGCTGCGCAAGCATACCGGCCTGGATGACGCTCAAATCGAGCGTTTCACCGACCGTGACTTTTATATGACGGCGCAGCAGGGGGTGGAATACCGCTTGATTGATAAGGTTTTGGAACCCAGCAACAACAAATAATCCCCAATAAGGAAGGCAGAAAGAGGGGGGATTTCGGGCGGCGAGTCGCCCAAAATCCCCCCTTAATGCTTTCTCTTCCCCCCTTGCAACCCTTAACACTTGTAAGGCTATCGCATTGGGGAAACTTTTTCCGTCGTACTGTCTGCTGTGCTGCTAAAGCGGCGTCTTTAAGGGGGATTGTGGCGGGGCGAAGCCCTGTCCCCCCCCCCTTTCCCTGGCCTTCAGGCCGTATTCAGTTGCCGGAAACGGCTAAATGCGATAGCCATATAAACATTTGCTTTTTGTAGATAAGGTCATATTATTATAGACAGTAGTTGCGTGGTTCGTTTCTTTGGACAGGATTTCAGGAAACAGGATAACAAGGCATGGAGCAAAAAATCTTAAGCCCGACCGAGGAAGCTCTTGTAGGCATCGAACGTCACTGGCTGACTAATCTGCAAATCGCGCTGGCGCAATTTAATGCGGCCCCGGAAGATCGCGCGGCCCTGGAACGCTCCATCCGCCAACTTGATGAGCTATTTCTGTTGGTTGTCGTGGGCGAATTCAACGCCGGGAAGAGCGCCTTCATCAACGCCCTGCTGGGACAAGCCTTACTTGAAGAGGGCGTCACTCCTACGACCACCCGCATCCACCTTCTCAAGCACGGCAACCATTTTGAACGGGTCGCCATCGAAGATTCGGTGGATATTTATACGGCACCATCGGATTGGCTGGGGGAGATCAACATCGTGGACACCCCCGGCACCAACGCCATCTATCGTGGGCATGAAGCCCTCACCCAGGAGTTTGTCCCGCGTTCCGACATGGTGCTTTTCGTCACCTCCGTAGACCGGCCTTTCACGGAAAGTGAGCGGGCTTTTCTGGAGCGGATTCGTGACTGGGGCAAGAAAGTCGTCATCGTGCTGAACAAAATTGACATCCTGGAAAATGCCGCGGACATTGCGCGCATCGAGGACTTCATCGCTGAAAATGCCCTGCTTTTGTTGGGATTCAAGCCTGAGATTTTCCCGATTTCGGCGCGCCTGGCCCTGCGGGCCAAACAAACCCAGGATCACGCCTTGCTGGCCAAAAGCGGCATCGAAGCGTTGGAGCAGTACATCATCAGCACACTGGATGAAAAAGAACGCATCCGCCTCAAGTTGCGCAATCCGATCGGTGTGGCCCAGCATCTGATTGATAAATACATGGCCATGGTGGATAACCGGTTGCATCTGCTGGACGAGGATTTTGGAGTGCTGACCGACATCGAACGTGAGATGGCGATGTACCGCGAGGATATGTATCGGCAGTTCCGTTACCGCCTGGCGGATGTGGACAACGTGTTGTACGAATTCGAGAATCGCGGCATGATCTATTTCGACGAGACCATGCGCATCCTACGCCTCTTCGATTTGATGAACAAAGCCAAATTGCAAGAAGAATTCGCGCGCAAAGTCGTCGGTGACGCACCGCAGATGATCGAACAGCGCGTCAACGAAATCATAGATTGGCTGGTGAGCAGTAACCTGGGACAGTGGCAGGCCGTCCAGGAGCACGTGTTGGGGCGGCGGGACAAATACGCGGAGCACATCGTCGGGCAGGTCGGGGGAACTTTCATTTACGATCGCGCAAACTTGTTGGATACGGTTGGACGGGTCACGCAGCAGGCGCTGCAAAGTTACGATAAGATGGAAGAAGCCACGCGCATCGCCGAAACCGTGCAACAGGCGGTCGCCAGCACGGCACTGGTTGAGGTGAGCGCCGTGGGATTGGGCGCCGTCGTCACCACCATTGCGACAACCACGGCCGCCGACCTGACCGGCATCCTGGCGGCAGGAGCCGTGGCCGTGCTGGGGTTACTCGTCATCCCGGCCAAGAAGCGTGCCGTGAAAAACGAATTACACGCGAAGATTGCCGCCGTGCGCACACAACTTATGGAAACGCTGAACACGCAGTTCAACCGCGAGTTGGAACGCGCCTTGCGCGAGATTGAAAATGCGATCTCGCCCTACACCCGCTTTGTCCGTGCCGAACGCAAAAACCTTCTCGGCACGCGCGAAGAATTGACCACTATCAAGAAGTGGCTGGAACGCCAGGCGGCCGAGATTGACGCCTTATAAATCGGAACTGGAGTCAATCAGATAAAGAGAGAGTTCGTCTTGTGGGAAGGATCAAAAAGATCAAAGGAGTGGTTTGATTGACATCATGCTGAGGCTATGCTAAACTAATAGTATTAAAGTACCTACCATGGATGCTTGACTTGCTATTTTATAGTCCTAACCCCAGGAGTGTAAAGACAATTTATGACCGGTAGAATACGGGTAATGATCGTTGATGATATTGCAGAGACGCGCGAGCAGTTGCGCAAACTGCTCTCGTTCGACGCCGATATTGACGTTGTGGCTATGGTCGGCAGTGGTGAGGAAGCTCTAAAAACTGCCCCCCAGGTTTTACCCGATGTAGTGTTAATGGATATTAACTTACCGGGCATGGATGGGATTGCCACAACCGGCAAGATCATTGAGCTGATGCCTACCGTACAAATTGTCATGCTCTCGGTGCAGGGGGAAACTGACTATATGCGCCGGGCGATGATGGCCGGGGCCAGGGATTACCTGACCAAACCGCCAAGTGCGGATGAATTGTTGGATGCCATTCATCGAGCGTATAAATTGCGTCAGAAGATGGGAACCGGCGCCCTGGTTATGCCTGGTACGGCTCCCTCACAAGCGGCGGCTGTCTCCCGCGCTACAGAAGCCAAGGTTGTCACTATCTATAGCCCTAAAGGCGGTACGGGCTGTACAACATTAGCTGTCAATCTGGCCATTGCTTTGCAGACCCTACTCGGCCCTGATTCAAAAGTATGCGTGATTGATACCAACCTTCAATTCGGTGACGTGGCTATTTTCATGAAACTACAAGCCACACGGACCATAGCCGACCTTGTCCCCCATGTGCAAGACTTGGATGTGGACTTGCTCAAAACTGTGATGACGCCTCATACCTCCGGGGTAAAAGTGCTTGTCGCTCCGCCCTTGCCTGAGGATGCCGAAGTTTTCAAAGAAAGTGGAACCGAGGAGAGTGGGGCTAACTCCAATCTAAAAACTATTCTTAAATTTGTGGGTCGAGAATTCGATTACATCATTTTAGATGCGCCGCACCAGGTAGATGACATTACCCTGGCTGATCTGGATGTCAGTGACCTTGTGGCTATTGTAACCCGTCCGGTCATCCCTGAGATTCGCGGAGCGCGCCAGTTCATTGATCTTCTACAAAAGATGAATTTTGGAATGGACAAAATTGCCCTGGTCATCAACGGTGTGGATAACAAACGTATGGGCATTCAACCTGAAGCCATAGAACGTGCCATGATACCGGCGATGGTGCATATTCCCTATGATGAGCGCATTGCGTTGCGCGCTGCCAATTATGGCGAACCTCTGATCCTTAAAAATGCTCGCACTCCCATCGGACAGGCCATCATGGACTTTGCAGCGGCAATACAAAAGCGCTTTGCAGAAATGCCAGTAGAAAATGCATCGGTGAATGAAACCCCGAAACGTCCTGGCATAGGGCGTCTGTTATAAGGATAGTTTTTGAAGGAGAGAAACGGTGTCCCTTTTACGTAGAATTGAGAAGAAACCAACCGCTCCTACTACCTCTTCGACGCCCTCTACTTCACCTACTGCTGCCCCACAGGCGGCGACCAGCGATGCCGGTAGTGAAATACAACGGCGGCCCGTGCCGCGCGCGCGGGATGCCTATATGGACCTGAAGACGCGCGTCCAGAATCGGCTGATCACGGAAATGGATCCCTCGATGGACGTTTCCCGAACTGCCGAAGTGCGCGCGACGATCAAGGAAATGTATGACGCCATTCTTCAGGAAGAAAGCATCGTTTTGGGGCGCAAGGAGCGCGACGCGCTTTTCGAGCAGATTGTGGCGGAAATCCTGGGGCTGGGGCCACTGGAGCCACTGCTGGCCGATGACAGCATCACTGAGATCATGGTGAACGGACCGAAGAAGGTTTTCGTCGAGCGCCAGGGCAAAGTGCAGCGGGTGAACATCAGCTTTGAGTCCGATGAACACCTGATGCGCATCATCGAGCGCATCGTGGCGCCTCTGGGACGCCGGATTGACGAAAGCAGTCCCACCGTGGATGCGCGTCTCAAGGACGGGTCGCGTGTCAACGCCGTCATCCCGCCGATTGCCCTTAACGGCCCCACGCTGACGATCCGCAAATTCTTCAAGAAGCCGTTGACGATTGAAGACCTCATCCGCTATGGGAGTATTACCGAAGAGGCCGTGGAATTCTTGAGAGCTTCGGTCATCGCGGCCGTCAATATCGTCGTTTCGGGTGGCACCGGCACTGGCAAAACGACCTTCTTGAACGTCCTCTCCAGTTTTATTCCGGCGGATGTGCGCATCATCACCATCGAGAACGCGGCGGAACTGCAATTGCGGCAGGAGCATGTGGTTACTCTGGAGTCGCGCCCCCCAAACGTTGAAGGCAAGGGCGAGGTCAGCATCCGCGATCTGGTGATCAACTCCTTGCGAATGCGCCCTGACCGTATCGTGGTTGGGGAGTGCCGTGGCGGCGAGGCTCTGGACATGCTTCAGGCTATGAACACCGGCCACGAGGGCAGCATGACAACGCTCCACGCCAACAATACACGGGATGCCCTCTCGCGTCTGGAAACGATGGTGTTGATGGCCGGTATGGAACTGCCGCACCGGGCCATCCGTGAGCAGGTCGCCTCGGCGATTGATATGATCGTGCAGTTGGAGCGGATGCGCGATGGGTCGCGGCGCGTTGTTTCCATCACCGAAGTCCAGGGGATGGAAGGAGACGTGATCACCACCGCCGACATCTTCAAATTCGAGCAAACCGGTTTTGAGGGTGGTAAGGTAATCGGGCGGTTGCGTCCCACCGGAATTCGCCCCAAATTCATGGAGAAAATCGAACAAGCCGGTATTCACTTACCCCCTTCAATTTTCGGAGTTGCACAACGTACGCGCTTTTAACGGACTGAAAGCCAATAGGGAGAAAGGTGTAGACTATGGATCCCCTACTGATCATTGGCGCTGTGGTGATTCTTGCTTCTATCGTCTTGCTGATTGTGGGGTTATCTGGCGAAAGAAGCGGTCAGGAACTTGTTGAGAAACGACTCGGTGATACTCAGAAGAAACGTAAGGCTGAGAAGGAAAAGACAAAACGAGAATCTGTCATTGGCGCAGCCGTAGACCGCGCTGTAGCCGGCCGGGGGTTTGCACAAAACCTGGCGACGCAACTGGCACGTGCTAACCTCAAGTGGACTGTGGGTGAGTTCATCGTGATGAGCATTACCCTATCTATCCTTGCGGGGTTATTGTTTTTTGTCATCAAGCGTGTTGTTCTGATACCGGTTGGGGCCATCGCTGGCTTTTTCCTTCCCCGTATTTATCTTGCCCAACGCATGAACAAACGTCTTAAGGAATTCAATAATCAGCTCGGCGACGCGCTGAACCTGATGGTGAATTCACTACGGGCCGGGTATAGCACCATGCAGGCGATGGAGGTCATCTCCGACGAGATGCCGGCGCCCATCTCGGAAGAATTCGGGCGCGTCGTGATGGAATTGCAACTGGGGGTGCCCTTCGACACAGCGATGGCGAACCTGATGCGCCGTGTCCCCAGCCCTGATATGGATCTGGTGGTGACGGCGATGAGCGTCCAACGCGAGGTCGGCGGTAACCTGGCCGAAGTCCTGGATGCCATCAGCTTCACCATCCGCGAGCGGATACGCATCAAAGGTGAAATCAGGGTGATGACCTCACAAGGTCGTATGACCGGCTACGTGATCACCTTATTGCCTTTTGCGCTGGGGGCTTTCATCTACATGATCAATCCTGGCTTCATGGGAGGAATGTTTGAAGACCCATGCGGTTGGATTATGCTCGGTGTTTCGCTTGTGATGATCGGCGCCGGTTATTTCGTCATTAACAAAATCGTCAGTATCGAAGTGTAAAAAATCAGGGAGGTCACGATGCCCGTTGTCATTGGTGGGATCGTTGTTATGGTTGCCGTTCTGGTGGTGCTGATCAGCAGACGTCGGGCCGGTTCCGCGCAAAGCATTGACGAACGCCTGAACGAGCTGGCAGCCCTGGGACAGTCGGTTACCCTGGAAGAGCTGGAGCTTTCCCAACCGTTTACGCAGCGCGTGCTGATCCCGATGATCGAAGCGTTGGGCAAAATGGCGCAGCGCTTCACCCCCCAACAAACTATCGAGGCTTCGCGTCACAAACTTGAACTTGCCGGCCTCGCCCACAAGATCAAACCCGTGCAGTTTCTCGCTTATCGCATCGTTGCTGCTATTGTTTTGGGGGGCATCTCGTTGATGATCGCGTTCGCTTCCAGTCTGCCGGTCATGCAGCGGTTGCTGGTCATCGTCGTCGCGTTTGTGCTGGGATATTCACTGCCGTCCGTGTGGTTGGGGTCCAAGATCTCGGCGCGCCAAAATGAAATCATCAAAGCCCTGCCGGATGCGCTGGACCTTTTGACCATTTGTGTCGAAGCCGGGTTAGGGTTTGACGCGGCCATGTCAAAAGTCGCCGAGAAATGGAACAATGAGCTGAGTATCGCTTTCAACAAAACCGTGCAGGAAATGCAGCTTGGCAAATTGCGCCGTGAGGCATTGCGCAATATGGCGAATAGCATGGACGTTCCCGATGTCACTTCTTTCGTCGCGGCGATTATTCAGGCCGATACCCTGGGCGTCAGTATGGCAAAAGTGATGCGTATTCAGTCCGACACCATGCGCCTGAAGCGCCGGCAGCGCGCCGAAGAGAAAGCCCGTCAGGCCCCCATCAAAATGATGTTTCCGCTGGTCTTTTTCATCTTTCCCACCATTTTGATCGTGCTGTTGGGACCGGCGATCATCAGGCTCAAAAGCGTCGGTAGCTCTTAAGCACCGTGGCCGTATCCAGGCCGGGGCACCATTGGAATAAAGCGGTTACAATCCTGGCCCAGGCAATCCAGGGACTTCACCGTGTGAGCATACGCATGGTCTATGACGCAAAGCGTGTAAATAACCTCATACGCTGCGGTTGGAGTGTATATCGTCAGTTCCTGGATCTTATCGCGCCTCCACGTTGCGTGGTTTGCAGAAAGGTGGGTACCTGGCTGTGTGATGTTTGCGCCATGACCCTTCCGCCGCTAGAGGCCCCAATTTGCCCACGTTGCGGACGTTTAGAGAAAAGCGGCAGGTTGTGCCCGACATGCCGGACGGCTCCCCTCGACGTGGCACCCATCCGCGCCGTGTTTTTGTTTGAGGGCGCGATCCGGGATGTGATTCATGCCCTGAAATACCGCGGCGCGCGCCATGTCCTCACCCCTCTGACGCAACGCATAGCCGAGGTGTGGAAGTACCACCGCATGGAAAGTGATCTTCTTGTCCCTGTGCCCCTTTATGCCGGCCGTGAAGCCCGAAGAGGGTATAATCAATCCACTTTGTTTGCCAGGGCATTGGCCGGCTCGATCGGTGTGCCGGTCGCCGAGGGGCTATTGGTACGGGTGCGCAATACGCAGTCGCAAACCAGGCTGAACCGTGAGGAACGTCAGCGGAACGTTAAAGACGCTTTTGCGTATACTCTATATACCAGACTGGATGGAGAGCGCGTGACGTTGATTGATGATGTGGCGACCACAGGTGCCACATTGCAGGCATGCGCAGTGGTGTTGTTATCCAATGGGGTGCGCAGCGTCAATGCTTTCACCCTGGCGCGCGCGTCCTAATTCCAACGATTAAGGAGGATTTTACGATGGAGATGTTGCAGATTTACACCCGGAATTTAGAGTTGACAGAACGGCTGCGTGATTACGTTGAAACGAAAGTCTCCAAATTTGAGCGTTTTCTCCCCTCCCTTGAGACCATCCGCGTTGACCTTTCGGAAAGCAATTCACGTGATAGCGCACGGCGTATGGTCGCGCAAATCACCATCACCGTCCCCAAAGCTATCCTGCGGGCCGAAGAGCGCGCCGGGGACATTTTCGCCGCCATTGATGCGGTGATGGATAAGATGTATCGTCGGGTCGAGCGGTATAAGGGGCGCAAGGTCAGCAAGCGTCGGCCGGCAGTGGCGGGCGCCGAACAGTTGGAAGCCGAAGTTGAAGAAGCTGTTGAAGAAGAACCGGCTCCGCGCATCGTGCGGATCAAGGAATTTGAAGTGCACTCGATCACGCCCGAAGAGGCGATTGAGCAGATGGAACTGTTGGATCACCTCTTCTACGTTTTCCTCGACGGCAACGATGGGCGGCTGAGTGTCATTTACCGCCGCGAAGACGGCAACTACGGGATTTTGAAACCGCAGTATTGATCCCGTGTCAGGATGAGAAATTCAGGGGGCGCGGTGTGAAGCCGCGCCCCCGCGTTTTTGTTTGTGCCGGGGATTCTCTGATATTTACTCTGCGCTCTCTGGGTCTTTGGGGGTTACCGACACAGCCGCGTCTACCATCGGCTTCTCCGGCAGCGGCAGCAGTGCCTCTTCCAGGACGGTTTCCATGCTTTCCACCAGAATCAGATCGAGCTTCTTCAAAATGTTCCGTGGAATTTCCTGCAAGTCTTTGGCATTGCGCGCCGGCAAGATGACCTTCTTCACGTTCGCGCGGTGCGCCGTGAGCAGTTTTTCTTTGAGTCCACCTACGGGCAAAATCCTTCCGCGCAGCGTGATTTCCCCGGTCATTGCCACATCGCGCCGCACCGGCTGCCCGCTAAACGCCGAGCACAAGGCGACCGCCATGGTGATCCCCCCGGAAGGCCCATCTTTAGGAATGGCCCCTTCCGGCAGGTGGATGTGAATGTCGGTTTTCTCGAAGACCTCGGCATGGATGCCCCAGGATTCGGCCTGGGCGCGCAGATAGGTTAAGGCCGCCTGCGCCGATTCCTGCATCACGTCTCCCAGTTGTCCTGTCAGGATCAGGTTGCCCTTGCCGGGGACGAGCGCTACCTCAACCGGTAGCAAGTCGCCACCGTTCGGCGTCCAGGCCAGACCCATCGCCACCCCCACTTCGTCTTGCTTTTCCAGGTTGTCGCTGAGATAGCGCGGCGGCCCCAGATATTTCTCGACGGTTTTCGGGGTCACCACGGCCAACGGACGCTTGTCTTCCGCCAGCCGGCGGGTGGCCTTGCGACACAGACTGCCGATTTCCCGCTCCAGGTTGCGCACGCCGGCCTCGTAGGTGTATAGCCGGATCAGGGTGTGCAAAGTGGATTCGAGGAAGTGCGGCGGGTGCTCTTCCAGGCCATTGAGTTCGATCTGCCGGGGGATCAAAAAGCGTCTGGCAATTTCGATTTTTTCTTCTTCGGTATAGCCCGGAAATTCGATGACTTCCATCCGGTCTTGCAAAGCCGGCGGAATGGGATCGAGGATGTTCGCCGTGGTAATGAACAGCACTTTGGAGAGGTCGTAGGGGATCTCCAGGTAATGATCGGAGAAGGCGTGATTCTGTTCGGGGTCCAGCACTTCCAGCAGCGCCGACGCCGGATCGCCCCGGAAGTCCTGGCCGAGCTTGTCAATTTCATCCAGCATGAACACCGGATTTAGCGTTCCGGCGCGGCGCATGGTCTGGAGGATGCGCCCCGGCAGCGCGCCGATGTAAGTGCGTCGGTGTCCACGGATTTCGGCCTCGTCGCGCACGCCGCCCAGCGAGACGCGCACGAATTCACGCCCCAGCGCCTCGGCGATCGAACGGCCCAGCGATGTCTTGCCGGTGCCCGGCGGCCCGACGAAACAGAGGATGGTGCTGCGGTTTTTCTCCGGCGCCAGGCGACGCACGGCGATGTATTCCAGGATGCGCTCTTTGGCCTTGGGCAGACCGTAATGGCGAGATTCCAGAACGTCGGCAGCGTGCTTGATGTCCAGGTTGTCCTCGGTCATTTTGGTCCACGGCAGGTGGAGCAGCCAGTCCAGGTACGAGCGCACGATGGCGACCTCTGGAGCCATCGCGGGCATCATCGCCAACCGTGCCAGCTCCTCGTTGACTCGCTTGCGCACTTCTTCGGGCAATTCCAGTTCGGCGGACTCTTCCTGGAGTTTTTCCACATCGCGGGTGTAAATATCCGTCTCGCCAAGCTCATGTTGAATGGCGCGCAGTTGCTCGCGCAGGAAATACTCGCGCTGGGATTTGTCCACTTCTTGCTGCACGTTGGTATGGATCTGGTTTTCCAACTCCAGCACGTCCAGTTCGCGCGCCAGATGGGTGCTCACCTTTTGCAGGCGTTCGGTAATGTCGAGGGTTTCCAGCAAGTCCTGACGCGCTTCGAGGGGCAGGTTGATCATTTGCGCGATGACGTCCGCCAGTTGCCCCGGCGACTCGATGTTCATAGCGTAAATGTAGGCTTCTTCGGGCAGCGCCTGATTCAGGTTGACGGCCTTCTCGAACATGGTCAGGATGGCCCGCATGAGGGCTTCGGTGAGCGCGTCGTCTTCCCCTTTCACTTCGGTCAACGGCTCGACGGTTGCAATCAGGTATGGCTCTGTCTGTGTATATTCGAGGATGCGCACGCGCCCGGTGCCCTGGGCAATGGCACTGCTGGTGCCGTCGGGCAGACGGATCGAGCGCGCGATGATGACTTCCGTACCGATGTCGTACAGGTCGGCCGCGTTCGGGTATGTTTCCAGCGTGGGGTCACGCTGCGTCACAACGACGAGGGGCCAGTCTTCGTGAACGGCGACTTCCAGGGCCTGAATCGAGGCTTCGCGGCCCACATACAGCGGCGTCATCATTTGGGGATAGACGACCAGTTCCTGCAAAGGCAAGATGACGGCCTCGAACGGTCCGCTATCTTCAGAAGACATATCCAGAAATTCGCCGAACAGGTCTTCTGATGTCAACGGCAAATTATCCCAATCCATGAAACTTTTCTCCATATCTCGATATATCCTAAAGCTGCCATAATCTTAACAGATTCCAGGCATTTAGCCACCCGGCGAATGTCAGTTGCGCCAGGGCGACCAATGTGTAATGCACACGCCGTGCGACACTCCAATACCCCTCTTTCCACGCCAGCGCCACGATGCTAAAGGCCAGCGACAACGGGGCGAGCAACATCAAGACAAACATCGGCGCCAGGAACGCCAGATCCGGCAGGGCCTTGAGAAGCACGGTGACGCAGATGATGAACATGCCTACCGGGTACACCAGATTGATCGTGCCGAACCAGCGGAACAGCGTCTCCGCCTCCGCAAGCAGCCAGGGCGCATGGTCGGGCAGCTTCCCCGCCGGATAACGTGGCAACGTTGAAAGGAAGAGCAACCCACATACGATGAGGATCGCCAGATGTACCGGGCGCGTCTGGTACCAGGGCAGCTTGATGAAGACTTTGTGGGCATCGAAGTCATAAAATCCGTAAATCGGATGGCCTTTCTCGTCGGTGTGAAAAATGAGTGTGCCCTGTCCATCAACTGCTTGAAAGACCAGCGGAGCCGTTTCGACATAGGCAACATCGTTCAGGATCAGCCGCCCATCCGGCGTCGCCCGCATCTTATAATAGCGGATGAACATGTAGGCGAACTTGTCCGCATGGGTAAAAGCCCAGCGGCTTTCACGATAGTCGCCGACAAAGGCTTGCACCCGCGCGGCTGCGTCGGGCAGGGGGTGTGGTGTGGTCGTGGAAGCCGCCGGATAATAGTGATCCAGAAATGCCTGTCGAAACTCGCGCCCCGGCATGGTGGGTATTTTGTAGTTGTAGGCGATGAAGGCACCAACATTGTGCTCCGGCAGCAGGAGGATCATACTTTCGAAGAAGCCGGTGCTCCCGCCGTGCCACAACACATGTTGCCCGTTGTGTTCCCATTCCACAAAACCATAGGTGACGCCCGGCAAACGTGGATCGTGGGTGAACTGTTGTTGGTGCATCGCCTGCGCCGTTGCCTCTTGCAGAACCTGTACATCCCCGTAGCGGCCATTTTGAAGGTGCATGATCATAAAATGGGCGATGTCGGTGACGGTGGCACTGAGGCCCACCGTGGGGGCGCAGGGGAAGTATTCGTGCAGCGGAACCGGGCCGTTGACTCCCTGGTAATGTCCCAGTGCCAGATCCGCCGTCCATGCTTCCGGGATGGGCTGACGAATGGAAGAGCGGTGCATCTCCAAGGGCTTGAAGATGTGTTCTTCGATGTACTGCTCATAGGACATGCCCGTGACCTGCAGGATGATGTAGCCGGCCAGCGCTGCCCCGTAGTTTGAGTAGGCGATCAGTTGCCCTGGCGGCATAACGCGCGCCGGCAAATACTTTACCACATACTGATCCAGAGGCAGGCCGTCATCGTGGCTAAAGCGTGCCAGGTTACCGATCTGGTCCTCAAAGCCGGGTGTGTGCGTGAGCAGATGGTGCAGGGTGATCGGTTCGGGGTAGGTTGCCGGGATCTGGAAATCTGTAAGGTAGGTGTTGACGTCGGCGTGCAGGTCGAGCTTCCCCTGTTCGACAAGTTGCATCACTGCCGTCCAGGTGAGGAGCTTGGTGACAGAGCCGATGTGAAACAGGGTGCGGTCGGCCACAACCGGTGCGGAACTCCGGCTATTGATGACGCCGTATCCTTTGGCGAAGAACAGCTTTCCATCCACGACCACGGCGACCGCCGCCCCCGGAATCTGGTAGGTCGCCAATTGCCGGCCGATGAAATCATCCAGAAAGGCTTCCATCTCCACTGGATCGGTGGGGCCGACAGGTGCATTCGCATTGGTGGAAGCATCTGCTTTAACAGGCGCCGCCGCGCATAAGAAAAACACGACCAGTGCGCCCAACGCCACACGCGCCAGGCCACGGCGCCGGGGTTTACCACGCCCGCACCCTACCACGGTTCGTCTTCCCAATCTCCTAACGGCAGGCTCAGGTTGGCCTCTTTGCCCCAGGCCGTGCGCACATCCGCGACGAGGAAAATGGAGCCGGTGGCAAGGATGCCCTGGCCAGGCTCAAGCTGCTCCCGCGCCAGTTCTAACGCCGCGGCAGGGCTGGCCACAATCTCCGCTGTCTTATCAAGAAGAGCGCATTTTTGGGCGAGCACCTCGGGCGCTGTGGCGCGTGGATGATACGAATGTGTGACCAACACGTGCTCGCTGATCGGTAACAATGCTTGCAACACACCGTCAATATCTTTGTCGGTGGATGAGCCAAAGATGAGGTTCCAGCGTATGCCGGGGAACCAACGCGCGAGCGAGTGAACCAGGGTTTGGGCGGAGTAGGGATTGTGGGCGCAATCTATCACTATCGGCGGGTCGCGCTGCAAGATTTCCATCCGTCCGGGCCATTGTGCTCGTTTGAGGCCGGCGTGCGCGACCTGTGGGGTTGCCCACGAGTGTCCGGTGGCCTGCAAAGCCTCCAGCGCGGCGATGGCCACCATCGCATTTTCCTGCTGGAAGTCGCCGAGCAGCGACAGCGCGTACCTCCCATCGAAGTCGGACGCTGCCCCCACCCGGTGCGTCGCCATTGTCTGCCCTTCAAGATCATAGTGCAGGGATTCCCACGTCCAGTCCTGCCCCACGACCGTCAATGGCGCTGCCTGCTCGGCAGCAATGGCCCTTAAAACGGCCAGCGCCTGTGGTTCCTGGGGTGCGCTGATGACCGGCACGCCGGGTTTGATGATTCCACCTTTCTCGCGGGCAATTTCGGTCACGGTACTGCCCAGTACGTGCGTGTGATCGAGGCTCAGTGAGGTGATGATGCTGACCTCCGGTATGACGACGTTGGTGGCGTCCAGCCGCCCGCCGAGGCCGACTTCGATCACGCCGATATCCACATTTTGCCGTGCGAAGTAGAGAAAGGCCAGGCCGGTGGTGGCCTCGAACAGGGTCAGCCCTTCGATGCTTTCGATGGCCGGCCGGATCTCGGTGAGCAAGGCCGCCAGCGAATCGCGGGGAATCGGTTCCCCGTTGATCTGAATACGCTCGCGGTAGGTGTGCAGGTGAGGGGAAGTGTAGAGCGCGGTCCGCAATCCGGCAGCCTGCGCCACGGCAGCCAGCATCGCCGAGACCGAGCCTTTACCTTTGGTGCCCGCGATGTGGAGGGTAGGATAGGCGCGGTGCGGATTCCCCAATTTTTCCATAAACGCAAAGACCCGCTCGAGCTTGAACTCGCGGGGTGAGTAATGCTCAATGCGGCGTTTTTCGTAGTCCACCAGACCGTACAAATAACGCAGGGCCTGGTGATATTCCATGTGTTCCATGCTCTTTCCATCCAGGGACAAATAAAGGAGCCACCGGGCGGCTCCTGAAGAGACATTGTACCTGTTTTGAACGCTTTAGCAAGTGGGGGGCCAGGGCTTTATCATTTTTGTTACTGTGATTTGTTACTGTGACTTCATCTAGCTTCAAGCGGATCGTCAATCCGCGTTGCTCATCACAAAGTTTCCCAAACGCGATAGCCCTGGCCGATAATTTGTCAATTTAGCAAAGAGTGATATACTGTGCCCGTGCGTTCAAAATCGAACGCTTCGTTGGGGGCTCGTCTAACGGTAGGACAGCGGACTCTGAATCCGTATGTGGGGGTTCGAATCCTCCGCCCCCAGTCTGTCAGACGGTTTTAGTGAATTGTAGCGCGGGCAGGACACCCGCGCTACTTTTTTTAGGCGACATGGTTTGCTTTGCCGCTCATGGCCTCGATGATGACTTTGCCGATGGTCACCCTGGCGACCGCTTTCTCCGTGAGTTGCCGCGCTTTCACCGCTTCGGGATCGGATTCTAACTGTTCGATCATCAACGCGAGCGCGCGGCGTTTTTCCTCGATATCTTCCACAAAGACAACCCGGCCCTGGAACTGCACCGTGCGGAAGGCGTGATCGCACTTGCCGTCACAATAGCCGTGGTCCTCCAGAACTTGTCCCCAGACTACGGGATTGGCCCGCAGATAGTCCATCTTTTTCCCCTCGCCGGCGCAGTGGAAGTACAGGCAACCGGCAGCCTGATCGCAGCCGTAATTGACGGTGACAAGGTAGGGGATGTTGTCTCTGGACAGGGCTAACGTCATGTACTTCTGTCCGGCAATGACGGCCCACATCATGGCAGGATCGGTGATCTCTTTTTCAGAACGACGCAGGTGATAGATATGCATGGATGCCTCCTCATTAAAATAGTCTGATAGTCGTTAGTCAGGTAGCCCCGCGATCATTTTCATGATCGGAGCTGTACCACGGGTTTGGTTATACTCTATAGCTTTCCCATTTTACCCCTATTGCCTTTTTTGCAAATACCCTTGACCCTTTCCCGATTGCTTTTATACTTAATCGAAATGTTGGTGTTAAAATAGTCAAAGATAAGAGTTGGAGAAGGTTTTTTATTATGGAGTTTCAGGAAAAGATTAAGTCGCTCATTCAACAAATGACCCTCGTTGAAAAAGCCTCGTTATGTTCCGGGAAGGATTTCTGGTATCTGAAAGGCATCGCGCGCCTGGGAATCCCCTCCATCATGGTCACGGACGGTCCGCATGGCCTGCGTAAACAGACCGGGAAGACCGATCATGTCGGGTTGCACGAGAGCGTCCCGGCCACGTGCTTCCCGACCGCTTCTGCTCTGGCCGCTACCTGGAACCGCGACCTGATCTATCAGGTCGGGCAAGCGTTGGGTGAGGAGTGCCGCCAGGAAAAAGTCGGTGTGATCCTGGGGCCGGGGGCCAACATCAAACGCTCCCCCTTGTGTGGCCGCAACTTCGAGTATTTTTCCGAGGATCCTTACCTGACCGGCGAGATCGCCAAAAGTTTTATCAACGGCGTGCAAAGCCAGGGTATCGGCACTTCCCTCAAGCACTATGCCGTCAATAACCAGGAATACCGCCGGATGACGATTGATGCGGTGGTGGATGAGCGCGCACTGCGCGAGATTTACCTCCCCGGCTATGAAATCGCCGTCAAAGGCGCGCAGCCCTGGACGGTGATGTGTTCCTACAACAAAATCAACGGCACCTACGCCTGCGAAAACGCTTATCTGATGACCGACATCCTCAAGAACGAATGGGGACACGAAGGATTGGTCGTCACCGATTGGGGAGCGATGAATGAGCGCGTCGCAGCGCTGAAGGCCGGCGTTGAACTCGAAATGCCGGGCGTGCGCAACGGGAACGACGCCAGGATCGTGGCAGCCGTCGAGGCCGGGCAATTGGATGAAGCCGTCCTGGATCGCGCCGTCGAACGCATTTTGACCTTGATCTTCAAAGCTGCCGAAACGCTGAGCCGGGATTTTACCTGTGACATGCAGGCCCATCACGCTCTGGCCCGCCGCGTGGCCGCCGAAGGCGCGGTGTTGTTGAAGAACGACGGCGACCTCTTGCCTTTGCAAAAGACGACCCGATTTGCCCTGATCGGTCGCTTTGCGAAAGTTCCGCGCTACCAGGGCGCGGGCAGCTCGCTGATGAATCCCACCCGGCTCGATAACGTGTACGACGAAATCTGTAAGCTCACCGACGCCGATAGCCTCCTCTATGCGCCGGGTTACACGGAGAAAGGGGATCAACCGGACGAAGCCCTGATCCAGGAGGCTCTGGCTCTGGCCGAAAAGGCAGAGGTCGTGATTATCTGCGCCGGCCTGACCGATCTGTACGAAACCGAAGGTGTGGATCGCCGCCACATGAAGCTGCCGCCCGGCCATGACGCCCTCATCCAGCGCATCGCCGCCGTGCATCCGAACGTGGTTGTGGTGCTGAGCAACGGTTCGCCCGTCGAAATGCCCTGGGTCAACGACGTGCCCTGTATCCTCGAAGGCTATCTGGGCGGGCAGGCCGGCGCGGGTGGGATCGCCGACATTCTGTTCGGGGTCGTCAATCCCAGCGGCAAACTGGCCGAGACTTTTCCTCTCAAACTGGAAGACACCCCCGCGTATGCTTATTTCCCCGGCGGGCCGGCCACGGTCGAATACCGCGAGAGCCTCTATGTGGGCTACCGCTATTACGATACCGTCGGGCAGCCGGTGTTGTTCCCCTTTGGACACGGCTTGAGCTACACCCGCTTTGCGTACCGTGATTTGACATTGCGCCGGCCCAACGGCCCGGACGATCCATCGCTCACCGTCACGTTCAAGGTTAAGAACATCGGGCAAGTGGCCGGACAGGAAGTTGTCCAGCTCTACGTGCGGGATGTCGAATCCACCGCCTTTCGGCCGGCGAAAGAACTCAAGGGGTTCGCCAAAGTCGCGTTGCAGCCCGGCGAAGAAACCGGGGTCACGCTCGAACTGGATCGCCGCGCCTTTGCCTGGTACGATCCGCAGCTCAAGGATTGGCGCGTCGAGGCTGGGGCGTTCGAAATTCTGGTGGGGGCTTCGTCACAGGACATCCGCCTCAGTGCCGTCGTCGAAATGCCCGGCACGCACCCGGCCGCACCTGCCGCCCGGACGGCGCCGGCCGTCTATCACGCCTTCCCCAAAGGCGCCCGCGTGAGCCAGGAGGATTTCGAGGCGTTGCTCGGCCATCCGGTTCCGCCTAACCGGATGACCCCCAAAGGCCAGTACACGCTCAATACGCCCGTCGAGGATATGCAGACATCGTTCATCGGCCGGCAGCTTTTCGGCATGATCAAAAAGCAGATGGATCAGATGGCCATGGGAAAAGAGGATACCCCCGCAGCTTTGCTTTTGGAAGCCACGTCTCACGAAATGCCGTTGCGGAGCATGTTGATGGGCGATAGCTTCCTCAGCCGTGAGATACTGGAAGCGTTGCTGCTCATCATGAACGGGCGGTTTTTCAAGGGAGTGTTCGCGCTCGTGCGCGCCGTTTTGAGGCGGTAGATTGCGGAGTAGTCTCCCTGTTGAGTGTTGAGGGCCTGTGTTAACCACAGAGAAATTCAGGAAGCTCTCGCCGGCAAACCGCGCTACTTCTTTGCGCGCGAGCCGCAGGCTGCAGCCTTCGATACCTGGGATGCCTGCTGGCAGGCCATCGCTACCGTGCTGGCTGGTCGCCGCCACATTCTCATCCTGGACGAATTTACCTACGCTACCGAATCCGATCCGGCGATGCTCTCCTCGTTGCAGCACGCCTGGGATCAGCAATTCAAGAATACGCAGGTTGTGTTGATACTGTGCGGTTCGCACGTTCACGCGATGGAGACGTTACAAGCATGCCAATCGCCGCTCTTTGGGCGGCTGACCGGCCAATGGCATTTGCGCGCGCTCCCATTTGCCAGCTTGACCAAGTTCTTGCCCCGTTGGTCGGCAGAGGAGCGTGTGGCGGCCTACGCCGTAGTCGGCGGTGTGCCGGCGTATCTGGAATGGCTCGATCCGACGCGCTCATTGAGCGACAACGTCCGCGATGTGATGTTGGCGCCGGGCAGCCAGGTAAAATGACCTGACCGTGTGGTCGCAGTCGGGGCGAGAGGATTTGAACCTCCGACCTCACGGACCCAAACCGTGCGCGCTGAACCAAACTGCGCTACGCCCCGGACAGTTACGTTATACCCGATTTAGCACTTTCGTCAAGGCGCCCACGTGAGCCGTTGATTCTCCCACCCCGGCATGGCAGCGCCGAGATCGAGGATGCGCTGGACGTTCTGCCCGTCCAGTTGCATCACGTAGATGGCCCAGTTGCCGTCGCGGTTGCTCACGAAGGCCAGCCGCCCGCCGTCCGGCGACCATGCCGGCAAGCCCTCGTCGGAAGCATCGTAGGTTACCTGCTGCACGCCGCCCTGCGGACTGAGCAAGATAATATCCCAGTTGCCGGTGACGTTGGTCATGTACGCCAGCATGTTCCCCGCCGGCGCCCAACTGACGGCGATGTCGTTCTCACTGCCGGTCAGCCGCGTGCCCGGTTGATCGTCGTCGGGATTGTCGAGGATGATGCCGCACTTGCCGTCGGCATCACAGCCGGTATAGGCCAGCAGCCCCGCAGCGCCCCACGCCGGCGACCAGCCGGCCGCCAGGCGACGCGGTTCGCCGGAGCCGTCGCTGTTGGCGATGTAAATGGCCCATTCGCCATCGGTGGCGGCCGCATAGGCCACCCGGCGGCTATCCGGCGCAAGCGTCGGCCAGGCCTGCCCCAGCGGCGCGAGCAATTGCAGCGGGATGCCCTCTTCCGGCAACACCATCTTGATCCCGCCGGCCACTTTGTCGCGGTAGGCCAGGCGTCCCGTCCCCAGCTCCCACCAGGGCTGATCCGCCCCACTGGCCGCACGGAGGATGCGCCCATCGGCGTAAAGCGCATAGATGTCGTAGCTCCCGCTGGTACTGTTGTAGACGGGGTAGGCCAGCCGCCCGTAGGTGAATCCCGGAACGGGCTGCGGGGTCAAATGCGGCGTCAAGCCATCCAGCGGCGTCGGCGTGGCGACAAGACATATCTGCGCCGCCTCTGCGCGCTTCTGATCCACGGCGGGGTCGGCATACAGCCGTAACGCCTGGGCATATTGAAGTTCCGCCGGGCACATCTCCCCTTGCGTGACAAGGTAATCGGCATAGGCGAGGTACGCCTGGTAGAGCCGTTGCGCCACATCTTTATAGTCCGGATTGGTGGCGTAGAGCGCGGTGAAACGCTCGATACACACCTCCCAATCCACCCCCCAGTAATTGAGCGCGTCCAGATAGCGCGCCGCCAGGTTGCGCTGATTTACGGCGTTCGCGTCCAATGGGCGCAAGGCAATGGCTTGATCGAGGTTGGAGATGCCTACCTCAAGCGCGTCTTCCTCCAGGAAGGCGATGCCCGCGTTGTACAGGCTGGTGAAGAGCATATCTTCAACCATCTCGCGGTTGTAGTCCGGGTCGAGCGCGCGCAATTGCGTCAATGTCCGCGCCGTTGCCACCCAATCCTCCTGCGCAAACGACGCGCGGGCCTGCTCCAGCAGTTGCTCGGATAACGAGACGACCGCTTCGAGCGTTGGGGTGGGTTGCACTGCCAGCCGCGTGCGAGCTTCGGCCAGACCTTGTTTTGCCAGCGCGTGTTGGGGATCGAGTTGCAGCACGTACTGGAACTCGGCGGCAGCGCGCTCAAAGCGGCCATCGTTCAAAGCCTGCAACCCGGCGTTGTAATGGGTCTGGATGACTTCCAGCCGTGCCGCTTGCCGATCGCGCTCGCCGGCATAGAGGCCGGCATACGCCGAAGCCGCCACGACGGCCACAAACACGGCCAGGGCCAGCAAGATGATGAGGAGCCGACGCACGAGGTGCACCGGCCGATCCGTTCCCTGCGCCGGCTTCCCGGAAAACAACCCGGCTTTCTTTTGGGGGTGGGTCGCCGGACGGCTATTTTCATCCGACTTTTGACGGGCGTCGGTTAAGGGGACGTCTTCTGGAAGCGATGCGGCACGTCGCGGTTCTTGTGCTCGCACCGATGGCCGTGCCGTGGATTTCAACGTTGTCGCCGGCCGTTCCGGCCTGGAAACCTTTGCGGAGGGCTTCGGTGACGTTGTCGGGGGCGGGAGCAGCGGCCGGGGCTTTTTCAAGGCGTCCCGGAGTTGCTGGAAGGCGCTTTGGAGCTTTAGCAACCAGACCGATGATCGAGACGCCGATTTTGGCCGGCGCGTCTTTTTCTCCGGCAGGAGCGTCATACCGCAGTTGGGGCACAGTAATCCAACCGTCTGGGGAAGCTCATAACCGCAATGAGGGCACAATCTCATAGACGTCAAAACTCAGTCCCAGTGAAATTCTTCCAGCGATGAGCCGCCGATAAACTCACGCAGGATTGAGTTCTCCGGTACCTGGTCGGGGTTTGCGGGCAGGAACCATTGGAGAAAGGTGAGCAGCCGTTTGGCTTCCACCCACTGCCGCGAATCGGAATCCACCTGCAGCAGGAGTGGCTCGGCCAGCGGTTTGAGTACGGACAATTCATAGACCAGAGCCGAGTTGAACATCACATCGGCGTTTTCCTGATAGGGGAAGATGTGGCGTTTTTCACCACGACGGACGCTTTCCCAGCGGACGATGGTCTCCGTGGCATTGTAGCCGCGCGTGCGCGCGTCGCGCGTGATGCGCCGGATCAAGCGCGTATCGGTTGTCGGCACGCGGTTATGGCGGTCCAGATTAAGTTGTGTGAGCGCGGAAACGTAGATGCGGAAGATCGCCGTGTTCGGTAAAGCGTAGATGAGATCGGGGTTGAGGCCGTGAATCCCCTCGACAATTACAATCTGACCGGGGCGCAGGCGCGCCTTGGCCCCGGCTTCGCGCTTGCCGGTGAAGAAATTGAACCGGGGGAGCTGCACTTCGTCGCCCTGCAGGAGCGACTGAAGCTGCGTGTTGAAGAAGGCAATGTCCAACGCCTCGATGGCCTCGAAATCATATTCACCGTTCTCGTCACGCGGGGTATCTTCACGGTTGTGGAAATAATTATCCAATTCGAGCGCCAGGGGGCGGATACCATGCGCCAGCAATTGCACGCCCAGTCGTTTGGAGAAGGTCGTCTTGCCGGAAGAAGAGGGCCCGGCGATGAGCACGACCCGCACATCTTCGTGCCGTTCCCAAATCTGATCGGCGATGTCGGAGATGCGGTGTTCGTGGAGTGCCTCGGAGACCAGGATCGTCTTGTTCAATTCGCCACGGGCGACGACCTCGTTCAATTCGCCGACGCTTTCGGTGCCGAGCAGGCGCAGCCATTGCCCGTACTCGCGGAAAACGGAAAGCAACTGCGGGTTCTGCTGGATGGGTTGCAAGTGTGTCGGGTCGTGGCGGCGCGGGAATTGCAGGATGAAGCCATCTTCCCAACACAGCAGCTGAAAGTATTTCAGATAGCCCGTCGAGGGCACCATATAGCCGTGGAAATAGTCTTGATAGTCTTCCAGCGCGTATATCTGAAGGTAGGCTTTCTTGCTGCGTTCCCGCCCCTGGAAGAGCAAGACCTTGTCGGCCTCACCGCGTTTCTCGAAAATCGCCAGCGCTTCTTCCAGCGGAAGGTTCATGCGGACGATCGGCAGGTCGGCTTCCACCATGCGCCACATTTCATCGGCAAGCGCCTGTAATTCAGCGTCGGTGAACGGCGTGCGGTTGCGGACCTCACAGAAATAGCCCCCGAAAGGCAACGAGTGATCCACAAAGATCTCGACGCCCGGAAAGAGCTTGTGCGCTGCCGCCACCATCAGGAAAGACAGCGAACGCCGATACACCCGCACGCCGTCGGATTGCGATAGATCAAGCGGCTCGACTTTGCAGTCCCGCTTGACGGCGTAGGTCAGTTCACGCAACTTCCCATCTACCAGCGCCACGATGTAGGGCACAGGCGGATCCGGAAACGCCGCCCGCAGAAATGTCTCAACGGTTGTTCCCAGGGGACCTTCGAGGGTCAAATCGCCCGGCAACGTCACCTGCACCGTATCCCGGGGCTGTGCTATTCTTACGTTTGATTCGGTCATCGTCATTCTCCCCTTCAACTTCGTGAGTATACCGTTTTCGGATGTTTTGTAAAGCCGGATTTTCCTCGAAATTCCTTAAAAAATCTCGGAAAAACCCTTGAAAAAGTGTCCGTCTTGTGTTATGATAGACTTTGTTTTACAGGCTCTCCCAAACAAAGAGAGCTTCGCATATCAGGCATTTTCTCGGAACACATCTTTGTTTTGAGAGAGGCAATCATAGGGCAAAATGTATCCAGATAGTGAGATTCTTTTCCCCCCTCGTTGTATCCAACAACTGCGGGACCTGCGCGGCCCAAAATGGCAACACTTGATCGAGCGGGTGGCTTTTTTGCCCCACAATCACGAAGAAGTGTTGGCCTTTGGGTTGATGATGATCAAGCTGGGGAGCTGTTTGACCTGTGACCTTGACAGTTATCGCGCCTCACTGGGTTGCTGTACGTGCGCTCGCCGTACCATCGGCGGCTTCAAGGGGGACGATGATGCGCTGCTTGAGCTTTACGAGAAATCCCTTCAGGACGTTCAAGCCTACCTCAGCAAAGAACAGCCGTTAGCCGTTGCCGTGTTGCTTGAAGAGCGTTCCCTCCAGGCAACGAGCCGCTGATGTCGGTATGATCCGGCGATTCTGGCCTGTCCTCATCTTCCTTGCCCTTGTGACGTTTTTCAGTGCTGCGTGGTTGTTGCCCGATCCACGGGCGCGCCTGTTTGCCATAACCGGTGAGGAACGGCTGATTCCTCAATTGCGTGGCCTGGTGCAATGGGCCTTCCGCTGGACTCGCCCTCTGCCGCAGACGGCGGATGATGTGGCTGTGGCTTACACCGATCTGCCCCCCTTTGGTGTGAATACCTTTTTGGAACAAGAAGTCGAGCCGGAAAAGCGTGCGCGTTCCCTGCAGATGATTGCCGATGCCGGGTTTCACTGGATCCGTCAATCGTTTCCCTGGTACGACATCGAAATCCACGGCAAAGGCGACTTTGAAGACCGCCGCCACGAGCCATATCGCTCGGCCTGGGACAAGTACGACAACATCGTGACCCTGGCGGAGCAGTACGGTTTAGAGATCATCGCCCGGCTGGAAGCGCCGCCCGAATGGAGCCGCCACGATGGTGTCGCGCGCGGCGCGTTTGGTCCGCCGGATGACTTCGCGGATTACGGCGATTACGTCGGTGCCGTAGTCTCCCGCTACGCCGGACGCATCCGCTTCTACCAGATTTGGAACGAGCCGAACATCTACCCGGAATGGGGCAATCAGCCGGTGGACCCCGAAGCGTACACGGCGTTGTTGTGCCTGGCTTATGCGCGCGTCAAGGCCGCCGATCCGCAGGCCGTCGTTATCAGCGGTGCGATGGCGCCCACCGCCGAACTCGGCACGTGGAATCCGGCGTATGCCGGCAACAACCTGATGGACGTGATCTTCTTGCAGCGGATGTACGATGCGGGCGCGGGCGCGTGCTTTGACGTGATGGCCGTCAACGACTATATGCTCTGGTCTGGCCCCACCGATCACCGGTTGCGCCCCACGCAGAATCAGGTCAATTTCTCGCGTCCGCTGTGGGTGCGCGATGTGATGGTGGCCAACGGCGATGCACACAAGCCCATCTGGATCAGCGAGATGAACAGCAACGCCGCGCCGGAGGGCATCGAAGCGCGTTATGGGCGGGTGACACCGGAACAGCAGGCGCGTTATGCGCCGCTGGCCTACGAACGCATTCAACGTGAGTGGCCCTGGGTTGGCGTGACGACGGTGTGGTTCTTCAAGCGCGCTTCTGATGCAGAGCGCGATCAGCCGATGTACTACTTCCGCATGGTCGAGCCGGATTTCACGCCGCTGCCCATCTACGACAGCCTGTCCGCCTACCTCAACACTCTGGAGCCGACACTCTACGCGGGATACCATCAAGAAAGAAGCTGGCAACTGACCTACGCAGGCACGTGGGATGATGTGACCGATCCCACCGCCGTGCTCGGCGGGTATCGCGCCACGGCGACGCCCGGCGCAACCATCACCTTCACCTGGGAAGGCCGTGTGCTCACGCTCATGCCGGGCCCTGAGGAAGGCACGCTGCGCGTCACCGACGCCGCCGGCAACAGCCGTGATTTGAACCTGCGTGGCGCACCGGTTGTCCTCTCGCGTCATCTGCGTCCCCGGCGTGAAACGCTCACCCTCACCGCGCTCGACGGAACCGTCAGCGTTGACGCGATTACCGTCCGCTGATCTCTACATAGCGTGGCAAATCTTGTTTCCGTGGTATTATAGGATTGTGGGTTGAGGGTTGGTTATGTGAGGTTCAGGGGGTAAGGACCAGGCATTGCCAGGTTCACCATTCCCTATTCCCCAATTCCTAATTCGCTGATCGGAGGTCACTATGTCCAAATTCACCACATTGCTAAATCAAAAGCCTGTTCTGGTTGCGGACGGAGCCACCGGGACGATGTTGCAAAAGGCCGGGCTGAAGCCCGGTGCCGCACCGGAACGCTGGAATCTCGAAAATGCCGCTGCCGTCCGCGCGCTCTACAAAGCCTACATTGATGCCGGCGCAGATATGATCCTCACCAACACCTTCGGGGGCACACCCGTGCGTCTGGAACGCGATGGCTTGCGCGAGCAGGTGCATGCTGTCAATCTTGCGGCAGCGCGACTGGCCCGCGAGGTCGCCGGCGAGCAGACGCTGGTGATCGGTGACATTGGCCCCACCGGACAGATGCTCGAACCGCTTGGCCCGCTCGCCCGCTCCGAAGCCGTCGCCGGATTCGCAGCGCAGGCCGCCGCCCTGGTCGAAGGCGGCGTGGATGCCATCCTCATCGAAACGATGAGCGACTTGAACGAAATGACCGCTGCCATTGAAGGGGTGCGGCAGGTCACCGATCTGCCCATCCTGGCGACGATGAGCTTCGACACCAAAGGGCGCACGATGATGGGCGTCAAGCCGGAGAGAGCTGCGCAGACTTTGTGGGGGCTGGGCGTAGCCGTCATAGGCGCCAATTGCGGGCGCACGCTGACCGAGACGCTGGAGGCGGTTCTTAAAATGCGCGCTACCGTCCCCGAAGCCGTCTTGATGGCCAAACCGAACGCCGGTTTGCCGCATGCCGAAGGCGGTGACTTAGTCTACGATGTGACGCCGGAGATTATGGCCGAGTACGCGCAGCGGTTTGTGAACGAAGCCGGCGTCAAAATCTTCGGCGGCTGCTGCGGCAGTACGCCGGAACACATCCGGGCCGTGGCCGCAGTCCTCAAGCCTTGTTAAGCGTTTGAACGTTCCAGCGCCAGAACGTTCAAACGTCCCAACACCCTATTGTCATCATCCTGCATTATGCTATAATGAAGATACTTATTTCTTTAACCACACACCTGAGGAGGTGATGCCATGCGTTACGAGATCCATGGAGCAGTACTCCCGACGTTGGAAGTCTACCTGAGCAACGGGGAATCTATGTACACCGAGTCCGGCGGGATGGCCTGGATGAAGGGCAACATCGAGATGACGACCAACACCAAAGGCGGGCTGATGAAGGGCCTGGGGCGCGCATTGGCCAGGGAATCGCTCTTTATGACGACTTACACCAGCCGCGATCCCGAAGCATTGATCGTCTTCACCCCGGAAGCACCCGGACACGTTCTCGCCTTCAAGCTGGAGGCCGGCCAAAGTTTGATCTGTGAGAAAGACGCTTTTATGTGTGCCGAAAGCTCCGTCGAGATGAAAATGCACTTCCGCAAGCGGCTCGGCACGGGGTTCTTCGGCGGCGAGGGGTTTATCTTGCAGGAGATCACCGGTCCCGGCACCGCCTTTTTGGAAATCCCCGGCGAAGTGCGCGAGTATACCTTGCTCCCCGGTGAAACCATGAAGGTTGATCCCGGTCACATCGCGCTCTTTGAGCCGAGCGTCAAATATGACATCACCATGGTCAAGGGATTGACGAACATGTTGTTCGGCGGTGAAGGCCTGTTCCTGGCGACGCTGACCGGTCCCGGCAAGATCTGGTTGCAGAGCCTGCCGCTCTCGAACCTGGCAGCCAAGCTGGCAAAGTACATGCCCACCAAAAGCTCCTGATTTTCCTATGAGGATTCGCCAGTTAGACACCGAGAACCGCCGAGATGTTCGGCGGTTCGTCGAATTTCCGTTTGACCTCTACGCGGATTGTCCGCAATGGATGCCGCCGCTGGTTTCAGGCGTCAAGGCGACGCTCGACCGGCGGCGTTATCCTTTCTATAAGCACTCCGACGCCGACTTCTTCCTTGCCGAGGAAGGCCGCGACGTTGTCGGGCGCATTGCCGTGCTCGAAAACCGCCGTTACAACGACTACAACCGGCGCAAGGTTGCGTTTTTCTACTACTTCGATGTGGTTGACGATGTCACGACGGCGCGCGCGCTCCTCGACGCGGCAGCCGGGTGGGCAGCGCGACGCGGCCTCGATACCTTGTACGGCCCCAAAGGTTTCTTGCGCACGGACGCGCCGGGGATTCTCATCGAAGGCTTTGAGCACCGCGCGGCGCTGAGCATGCCTTACAACTACGCCTATTATCCCCGCTTTGTGGAAGCTGCGGGTTTTGAGAAAGAGGTTGATTACCTTTCCGGCTATGTCGAGCGTGGGCAGGACCTTGAACCACGCTTTTATGAGCTTGCCGAGAAGATCAAAGAACGGCGTGGTTTCTGGGTGAAAACTTTCACCACCAAGCGCGAGTTGCGTGCCTGGATTCCCAAAATCCAAAAAGTGAATAACGAAGCCTTCACCCAAGTCTGGGGTTATTATCCGCTGGACGATGACGAAGTACAGATGATCGGCAGGCAATTGCTGTCGGTCGCCGATCCCAAGCTGATGAAGATCGTGATGAAGGACGACGACATTGCCGGATTCGCCTTCGTCTTCCCGGACATCTCCGAGGCCCTCAAGAAAACGCGCGGACGCCTGTGGCCTTTTGGCTGGATCCGCGTGCTGGCGGAGTTCAAACGTACCCGGTGGATGAGTGCCAACGGCATTGGCCTGCTGCCGGAGTATCAAGGCCTGGGCGGCAGTACATTGCTCTATGTCGAATTTGCCAAAACCTTAAAAGCCTCGCACGCCGATCATTGCGATTTGGCCCAGGTGATGGAAACGAATCTCAAGAGCCTGGGCGATATGAACGCCATCGGCGCGCGCTGGTACAAACGGCATCGGGTGTATCGGCGTGCCGTAGCCGTTTGAGAATACAGAACATAACGATAGGACATAACGAACGATGGAGACTCCCGCAACGCAACCAAAACTTCCCTGGTTCACCAAGATCATTTACGGCACCGGTGACTGGGGCATGGCAACCTTCAACACGCTGCGGCAGATCTTCTATGCCATCTTCCTGACGGACGTGGTGGGGCTTGAACCGCGTCTGGCTTCCTTTGCCGCATTTATCGGCGTGCTGTGGGATGCAATCAACGATCCGCTCGTCGGTACCATCAGTGACAAAGTGCGCAGCCGCTGGGGACGGCGCCGGCCTTTTCTGCTCTATTTTGCCATCCCCTACGGCCTGGCCTTTTTGATGTTGTGGTGGGCGCCGCCGTGGAAAAGCCAGATCGCGCTGATGATTCACGTGATGCTGGCTTACGCGCTCAGCGATACCTTTCAGACGCTGGTGATCGTGCCTTTCCACGCCCTCACCCCTGAAATCACCAGCGATTACGACGAGCGCACATCCCTCGCCGGCTACCGCATGTTCTTCAATTTCATCGCTTCCATCGTAACCGCCGTGGCCGCGCCGATGATCGTGGATGCCATACTGGCCGGCGGCGGCACGCAGCAGCAAGGGTATGTGATCGTCGCCGCACTCTTCGGCGCCTCGGCGGTCATCCCCTATCTGCTGATCTTCTTCACCGTGCGCGAAAGAGCGAGCAGTGAGCATCTACCGGAGATGGTTTCGTTCAAGGCCACACTGCGCACCGCCTGGCAGAACATCCCCTTCCGCTACGCTACCGCGCTCTACATGCTCAACTGGGTAACGTTCGACTTGATCGGCGTGGTGCTGCCGTATTTCCTCGTCTACTGGATTGCGCAGGGTGACCTGCTGGCAACCGTGCCGGGGATCGGCATGCCCATCGAGTCGGTAGTGTTGGGCGCGATGTTGTTGACCGCCGTGATTGTCCTGCCCTTGTGGACATGGCTGGCCTATCGCCTGGGTAAACGTAAGGCGTACATCATCGCCATTGGCTGGTGGGTGATCCTGTTGCTGACGCTGAACTTTGTGCCGCCGCAGCAGTACACCCCGGTCGTGGTGATGTCGGTGTTGATCGGCATCAGCGTCTCGGCGGCGCACGTGCTGCCCGACGCCATTTTCCCCGATGTGATTGACTGGGATGAGTTGCGCACCGGGGAGCGTCACGAAGGCATCTATTACGGCGTCAAAAACTTCATCCGCAAGTTGACCACTGCCATTGCCATTTTTGTGGCACTGCAAGTGCTTGGCTGGTTAGGCTATCGGGTTCCGCCCGAAGGTGTGACCCAATTCACGCAGCCCGAAGCCGCCATTTGGGGGATTCGCATCCTCACCGGGCCGGTGGGCGCTCTGTTGTTGATAGGGGTGATGGTTGTGGCATGGTTTTATCCGCTGGATCGCAAACAGCATGACCGTGTGCGGCGGTTGCTGGCCCGTCGCCAACAACGCGAGGCGCGCCGTCAGGCCCGCGCCTCCGCTGTGCCCATAGAACGCTGATAAAGGAGTTCTCATGAGATCATCTTTCGATCGCCGACAATTCTTAAAATTGAGTGGTGCAGCGCTGGCCTGGTTGTTATGGCCAAACAGGCCGGTTCTTGCCGGCTCGATAGAGTTCGATCCTTTGCCGGAGTTCCTGCCGCCGCCGGCGTCCCTGGGGCGCATCATCAGCACCCGCGAAGCCATTCGCAAGGCGCCCGCGCCTACGGCGCAAGTTGTCGAGTGGAAAACGCACGACGAAGTGATCCCCCTGAAAGCCATGCTGGTCGGCGAAGCGCCCTGGCCGAGCAATCCCATCTGGTACTACACCGAAGGTGGCTTCATCCACAGCGGATACGTTCATCCCTCCGAGAACATCCTGCAACCGGTTATCACCGAGGTCGCGCCGCCCGGTTTTTGGGCCGAGGTGACCGTGCCCATCGCCATCAGCCGTCCGGCGCCGAATTCACCGTATACCGTGCGCCGCCTGTATTACGAAACCACGTATCGTGTCGTCGCTGCGGTGCAAGATGAAGGAGGGGCATGGTGGTATCAGCTTCAGGAAGGGATCGCCTGGGCACCCGGCCCTTACGTCCCGGCGAATATGCTGCGCCCCATCACCCGTGAGGACCTGGCCCCCATCTCGCCCGGCCATCCCGATAAATGGGTGCAAGTTGACATCAGTGACCAAATGCTCACCTGTTTTGAAGGCCAGACGCCGGTTTTCTCCACACCGGTCGCTTCCGGCTTGTCGAACACGGCCACGCCGTTGGGTGAGTTCCGCATCCTCTATAAGCGCCATACCCAGCGTATGATCGGCGAGGATTATGACCTGGTTGGGGTGGCGTTCCCTTCTTACTTTACCGAATCCGGGGTGGCGATTCACGGTACCTACTGGCATAATGACTATGGACGCCGTCACAGTCATGGCTGTCTCAATGTGCCGAACCGCGCCGCGCGCTGGGTTTTCCGGTGGGTTGACCCTTTCGTCCCCTACGAACTGTACACTTACCGCTGCGCGAAGCCCGAAGAAGGCACGCGCGTCGTCATCATCGCGTAAGCAGGCCGATGACGTTCCAACGACTTTTCCAGGGAGAGTTTTATGTTAGAAGAAGACGTGACCATCGAAGAGACCGAAAATAGCATCGCACAGGAGACCCCCGATCCGCGCGCCGCGCAGATCGAAGCGCTGAACAAGCAGGCGCGTGAGCATCTGGCGGCAAATGCCTGGGAAGCAGCCCTTGATGTCTACCGGCAAGTCCACGCTTTGCAGGAAGAAGCCGGCGACATAGCCGGGCAGGCCGAGGCGCTGAACAACATCGCCAGCGTCTACCTGGCGCGCAAGGAGTGGGCGCAGGCGCTGGAGACACTGGAACCGGCGCACCGCATGCTTCAGGAGAGCGGTGACCGGGAAGCAGAAGCGACCACGCTTAACAATATCGCCTCGGCCTACAACGGCCTGGGGGATTGGTCTAAAGCCGCCGAAGTCTACGAGGCCGCGCTCGCCATCCGTGAAGCCCAGGGAGATTTAGAGGGCCAGGCGAAGACGATCCGCAACCTGGCGATCATTTATGCCCAACACGGCAACCCGGTCAGGGCGAAATCCTATCTCAACAGAGCCTTGCAGCTCGCCAGGAAGGCCAAATCCCGCGATCTCGTCGGCATCATCCGCGCGACGATTTCGCAACTGCCCAGATTCAAACGCTAATCCCGCATAGCGCAAATAACTTCCTGGTTAAACCGCTCCTCAAATAGCTTCAAGGGGAACGCCAGTTCCCCGTTCGACGTCTCCGGTCTATCCGCTTCAAGCATAGCTAACCGAGTTAAATCGCTCCTCAAATAGCTCCAAGGGGAACGCCAGTTCCCCGTTCGGCGTCTCCGGTCTATCCGCTTCAAGCATAGCTAACCGAGTTAACCCGCTCCTCAATAGCTCCAAGGGGAACGCCAGTTCCCCGTTCGGCGTGTCTATCCGCTTTAAGCATAGCTAACCGAGTTAAATCGCTCCTCAAATAGCTCCAAGGGGAACGCCAGTTCCCCGTTCGGCGTCTCCGGTCTATCCGCTGGGGGATCGCCATATCCCGGCGTAGCATCCAAGACCGCGGATCTGGCGATCCGCTTCAAGCATAGCTAACCGATATAAGCATAGCTAACCGAGTTAAATCGCTCCTCAAATAGCTTCAAGGGGAACGCCAGTTCCCCGTTCGACGTCTCCGGTCTATCCGCTGGGGGATCGCCATATCCCGGCGTAGCATCCAAAACCGCGGATCTGGCGATCCGCTTCAAGCATAGCTAACCGATATAAGCATAGCTAACCGAGTTAAATCGCTCCTCAAATAGCTTCAAGGGGAACGCCAGTTCCCCGTTCGACGTCTCCGGTCTATCCGCTGGGGGATCGCCATATCCCGGCGTAGCATCCAAAACCGCGGATCTGGCGATCCGCTTCAAGCATAGCTAACCGATATAAGCATAGCTAACCGAGTTAAACCGCTCCTCAAATAGCTTCAAGGGGAACGCCAGTTCCCCGTTCGGCGTCTCCGGTTTATCCGCTGGGGGATCGCCATATCCCGGCGTAACATCCAAAACCGCGGATCTGGCGATCCGCTTCAAGCATAGCTAACCGATATAAGCATAGCTAACCGAGTTAAACCGCTCCTCAAATAGCTCCAAGGGGAACGCCAGTTTCTCGTTCGGCGTCTCCGGTCTATCCGCTTCAAGCATAGCTAACCGATGTAAGATTTCTACCACGATGTAGAATCCCCTCAGAGCTTGCGTCAATCGGCAGAGCTTGACCACGGTCAATAAGTCGTAGAGCCGGTGACCCTATGACAAACATCCGGTGTACAGTTGACAAGTCTCATAGACTCATTATAATTTTTCTATTAAGCACCTGCCGATTTCTCATCCAAACCAGCTTCGGAAGTTGTTTATGTGAAAGGAGGTTATGATCCGAAGGGATGATAGTCGGCCTCCGGTGCCCGAACAGTTTTATTCAAACGTTCTATCTTCAAGGAGGAGAAGTATGAAACGCCGATCATTGTTGTATGTGTTCATGTGCCTCTTTATCCTCGTCACCTTGAGCCTGTCGGCCTGTAAAGCTACCCCAACGGCCGCGCCAACCCCCGCCGCGCAGCCTACGGCGACTACCCCGCCCAAACCGCCTTTTGTGCCGATGTCCATTTCGGTACCGGATTGCAGCTACGGCGGCAAGATGAAGGAAATTGCGGCAGTAGATGAGCTGACGGTAAAGTTCAGCCTGTGCAAACCCGACCCGGCCTTTATGGCGAAAGTTGCCTTCATCCCCTTTGCCATCCAGCCCAAAGAATGGATTGAGAAGAACGGCGGCGCCGGCGAACTGCTGTCCAAGCCCATCGGCACCGGCCCGTATATGCTGGAAAGCTGGAACCGCGGCGACAGCATCGTGATGAAGCGCAACGATAACTATTGGGGAAAGAAAGCGATTGCGGAAAAACTCGTCTTCCGTTGGGCCACCGAAGGGGCAGCGCGCCTGTTGGAGCTGCAATCCGGCACGGTGGATTACATTACCCTCCTCAGCCCGGATGATTACAGTAAGGTCGAAAACGATCCCAACCTGCAGCTCCTGCGTGCGGAAGTCCCCAACATCTTCTATGTAGGGATGACCAACACCTTCGAGCCGTTCAACAATGTGAAAGTACGGCAGGCGATTGCGATGGGGCTGGATCGCAAGCGCATCGTGGAGAACTTCTATCCTGAAGGCTCCGAAGTGGCCTCGCACTTCACGCCATGCAGCATCCCTAATGGGTGTACCGGTGATCCCTGGTACGAGTTCGACGCGGCTAAAGCCAAGGCCCTGTTGGCCGAGGCCGGTTTCCCCAACGGCTTCAAGACCAAGATTTACTACCGCGATGTGTTCCGCGCTTATCTTCCGGAACCGGGCCTGGTCGCTGTGGAAATCCAGACGCAGCTCAAACAAAATCTGGGCATCGAGGCCGAAGTCGTGGTGATGGAATCAGGCGAGTTCATTGATGAATCCACCGGTGGTCGGTTGGACGGCCTCTACTTGCTGGGCTGGGGCGCGGACTATCCGCATATCACCAACTTCCTGGACTTCCACTTCAGCAAGGAAAATCCGCAGTTCGGCACGCCACATCCCGAAATCTACGAAGCTCTGTTGAAGGGCGCGCAGATTGCCGATCCGAAGGAGGCTGAATCCTATTACGTGACGGCCAACAACGCCATCCGCGAACTCGTGCCGATGGTGCCCATAGCCCACGGCGCGTCGGCCAACGCCGCGCTCAAGACGGTGAAGAATGCGCATGTGCCGCCCTTCCGTTCGCCTAAATTCCAGCTCATGGATCCCGGCAAGGATACCCTCGTCTTCATGCAGAATGCCGAGCCGATCAGCCTCTATTGTGCCGACGAGAGTGATGGGGAATCCCTGGCTGCTTGCGAGCAAATCCTCGAGCCGCTGTTTGACTATGCTGAGGATTCGGGGGAGGTGGTGCCGGCATTGGCAACCTCCTGTGAACCCAACGCCGACCTCACAGAATGGGTTTGTAAACTGCGCGCCGGCGTGAAGTTCCACGATGGCTCGGATTTCGACGCCAACGATGTGGTGGCGTCGTGGTCGGCGGGCATCAACGCTGCCGATCCCAACCACAAAGGCAACACCGGTGCGTTCGAGTACTACAGCTATCTGTGGGATGGGTTGATGAACGCGGGTGAGTAAGCGCGTTTGGAATAGAACGTAAAGCCATAAAACGCAAGATGCGAAACGTGAAACGTGAGCCTGTCGCAAGCCAGCGCATCACGTTTCACGTTTCACGCATCATTATAGAGGATGTGCATCCTGCCCACATTGTTTTCCTGAAAGACTCATAGTATGTTCCAATATATTGTGCGTAGACTGTTGTTGGCGATTCCGGTCTTATTCGGTATCCTTTTGGTGACATTTGTGCTGGCACGGTTGATCCCCGGCGACCCGTGCAAGGCTATCCTGGGCGAAAAGGCAACCCGGGAAGTGTGTGAGCGTTTTATCCACGAGCACGGCCTGGACAAACCGATCTATGTCCAATTTGGCATCTACATGCGCGACGTGCTCAAAGGCGATTTCGGCGATTCGATCCGCTACAGCCGTCCGGTCAGCGTCATCCTCATCGAGCGTTTGCCGATGACCATCGAACTGGGGCTTATTGCTATCTTTCTGGCCGTGGTGGTGGGTATTCCGCTGGGGATCATTTCCGCCGTGTATAGCAACTCGCTCGCCGATATTATCACTATGGTGATCGCCAACATCGGTGTCTCGATGCCTGTCTATTGGCTGGGGCTGATGCTGGCCTATGTGTTTGCGCTGCTGCTCAAGGATACGCCATTCTGGTTGCCGCCATCGGGACGTCTCAGCGCCGGTCTGGCGGCGGTTCCCTTCTATGAGGTTTATAACCTGGTCAGCGATCCCGAGTCGCTGAAATTTCACATCTACGAGTTTATCTCCAATATGTACATTTTGAATTCCCTCATCACCTTCGATTGGCGGATTCTTTGGGACGCCATCCAACATCTCATCCTGCCCGCGGTGGCGCTGTGCACGATTCCTATGTCCATCATCGCACGGATGACGCGGTCGAGCATGCTTGAAGTTTTGGGGCTGGATTATATCCGCACGGCGCGGGCCAAAGGTTTGCCCAAACCCAAAGTGGTGTTCAAGCATGCCTTCCGCAATGCGCTCCTGCCGGTTTTCACCATCATCGGCCTGGAACTGGGGACGATTTTCGCCGGTGCAGTGCTTACCGAGACGATCTTCGGATTGGCCGGTGTAGGGCGGATGTTGTATGAGGCCATCACCGCACGCGATTACCCCATTGTCCAGGCGTTTACGCTGGTGATTGCCATCGGCTACGTGGGGATGAACCTGCTGGTAGACCTTTCCTACGTGCTCATTGATCCACGCATCAAACTTGACTGATGAGGTAATCCCCATGGCCACAACGACTGAAGAACCTCCTCCCCCAGAAACAAAGCTCGAATCCTACAAGCAGGCAGACCGCATAGCCCTGAACCATAGCTTTCAGGATTACCGTGCGAACAGTTTGTGGCGCTTGATGTTGCGCCGTATCTTTCATCAGCGCTCCGCGATTGTCGGCATGGTCATCCTGGGGACGCTGATTTTGATCGCCATTTTTGCGCCTCTTATTGCGCCCTACGACCCCGAACAGGTCTTGATCGGGGTCGAACCGGTGAAGAAACGTCAGGCGCCGTGTATTCACCTGCTGGGGTGTCCGGCCGATCAGCCGCAGCATTGGATGGGCATTGATGGCAATGTGCGTGACCAGTTCAGCCGTGTGATTTACGGCACGCGCGTCTCGCTCTTCATCGGCTTCACGACCATCGGCTTTGCAATCCTCGTGGGGACGGTGTTGGGGGCGGTTGCGGGGTATGCGGGTGGCTGGGTTGATAACGTCATCATGCGGCTGATGGATGTGCTGATGGCCTTTCCCTCACTGCTTCTGGCCATTGCGATTGTCAACGTGTTGGGCCGGGGCCTGCAAAACGCGCTGTTAGCCATTGCCATCGTCAATATCCCCATTTATGCGCGTGTGGTACGCGCCAGCGTCCTGTCACTCAAGGAGCAGAATTTTGTGGAAGCGTCCCGCGCGCTCGGCGCAGGCCCGCTATGGCTATTGTTTGCACGCATTTTGCCCAACGCGCTTTCGCCGTTGATCGTCCAGGGGACACTCGGCATTGCGGGGGCGATCCTGGAGGCGGCAGCCCTGTCATTCCTGGGACTGGGGGCGCAGCCGCCGACGCCGGAATGGGGTTCGATGCTCGGTTCGGAGCGCAATCAGGTCTTCACCGCGCCGCACCTGGTCTTTTACCCCGGCCTGGCGATTATGATTACGGTGCTGGCTTTCAATCTGCTCGGTGATGGGCTGCGCGATGCGCTGGACCCGCGTCTGAGTTTTCATAAGTCGGAGCAGACGATATAGTTATCAGGTCGCGTCGTCGTGTAGTCGTGTAGTCGCGTTGTCAGGTGCGTGTCAAGCTAGAGAGTGCGTCGTTTTTAGTCGCCATGCACACCAAAAAACGGGGCCTGCCGTGGCCCCGTTTTCTTATGCGTGGAATTTTACTTCCAATCCACTTGCTGGAACTCGTTGTTGACCACCTGGTAGATCCAGATTTGCGGATTGGTCAGATCACCGTTGGGTTTGTAGCGCAGGCTGTTGAGCAACGTGGAGACGGTCTCTTTGCGCAGCGTGTCGGCAATCTTAGAGGCGTCGAAGCTATTGGCTTTGCGCACCCCCTCGGCCAACACCTGCATGGCGACGTAGCCGTTCACCGAGTAGGTATCGGGGTTGCGATATTCCACCACCTGATATGCCTCGAACCACTTCGCATCGGCCACGTAGCGGGGACTGGGCGCAAAAGCACTGACATACATCCCCTCAGCCGTGCCGTCCGAATCGTCAATGGTTGCTGCCAGGAAGACGCCGTCGCTGCCCAGCATGGGGACGGTGATGCCGGCCTTGACCAGGGCATAACGCAGGAACGGCGCTTCGATCTCATAGCCGGCGTAGAAGATGGCGTCGGGCTTGGCCGCCTGGATCTGCTGCACTTCTGCCTGATACTGGCTTTGTCCTTCTTCGACCTCAATGCGGGTGACGGCCTGCGCACCCTGGCTCTCCAGCTCTTTGATCAGCGACGCTGCCAATCCTCGCCCATACTCGGTGTTGTTGGAAATCACCGCGACTCGCGTGGCCTTGAGGTATTCTGTCAAAAACCGCGCGTCCACGGCGGCCTGTACGTCATCGCTGGCGTTGACGCGGAAGAAGTTGGTGTAGCCCTTCTGGCTGAGGCTTTGCTCGGAAGCCGTCGGCGTGATGACGATCAGCGGCAAATCTTTGTACAGTTCCATTGCTGCCAGCGTTTGCCCGCTGTTCAGGTGACCAATCACGGCAATCACTCGTTCACCCTTGTTCAGCGCCTCCTGGATTTCCGCCACCCGCGCCACTGCCACGTCGCTGTCGGATTCGTCATCCAGCGGGCGGACGACGACGCGGTAACCGAGCAATCCGCCGCTGCGGTTGATCTCTTCTGCTGCAAGGCGCACACCCCCCAACACGGTCTGTCCGCCGTTGGCCTGGAACCCACTGAGCGGCACGGCAACATAGACGATCACATCGCCTTTGGTCGGTTGCTTGCTGCCGCCACACCCCGCCAGAACCAAAGTGACGAGCAGTACGATGGTCAATCCTAGACGTTTCATCATGGTTAGACTTCTCCTCAAAAAAGAGAGTGATGAGGGATTGGAGATCAGGGATTGGGGGAATACTATTTTTTACTTCCTAATCCCTGGTCCCGAATCCCTACTCCCTATGCCGGAAGGCCGGCACCCTGATAATCGTAGACTTCGTTGATGCTGCTGACCAGGTCGTTAAGCCGTGCAATGTGATCCTGAATGTCCTGGCGCAGGCGATCCGAACGTCCGCTTTCGATGTCCTGTGCGCTGATCAGTTGCACCTGGCTGTAGACGGTTGCCAGGGCAGTATTGCTCTGTTCGAGCTGCAATTCGGCCTGTTCCATGCGGCTGTTGAGGGCATTCAAGGAATCCCACTGCTTGCGTTTGCTCTCGATAACCGCGTCCAACTGCTTTTTGACCTCTGGATTGGGTTCCAGATTGCGCCGTGACGTCAGCGCTTCCAGCTCTCGGGGCACAGAAGCGCGTTCCTGACCCAGCAGCGGGTCATGGCGGTAGGCATCCAGGCGCAGGGCCAGTTGATAGATGTTGCTAACCCAGTCGTTGATTTGCCCCGCCGTATCTTGGAGACGGTCGCGCAACACACCCGCGCGCTGTTTGCTGATATAGGCGACGATGCGGCGCTGATATTCGAGGGCCTTTTCGACCTCCTGACGCAGTTGTGGGTCCGCCACCTTGCGCGGGTTGAACCGCTCCTGAAATAGCTCGATTTGTACCTTGGCGCCGGTTTCGACATCGGTGAGGGTGGAGATGACAATCGCCAACACCCCCAGAATTCCCAATGCCGGCCAGCCCCAGATGGGCCATCCAGGAAGTGGCTGGGGCAAGAAGAACCACAACAGCACCATCGCGCCGATGATGACGGCGTTTTCCCAACGGAAAAAGGCATATTGGACAATGGCGCGGCGCGCCTGTTTTTCGACTGTTGAACGGATGTTGGACATAGTTAAGAATTAAGAGTTATTTGTTAATCCAAACCTTAAAATCCTTTGTGTGCTTCGTGTCTTTTGTGTTTTTTCAGGGGAATCGTAATTCTATTTAAAAATACGTCGAGATGATCTTGTACAGTTCCTCAATATCCGTTTCGGTGGCGCGGCGGAACTGGCCTCCACCCATTTCGGCCATCGAGCGCAACAGTTTTTCATCGGCGTCACTGCCGAACGCAATGGTGAAAATCACCACCGATGTGCCATGCTCGCGCTGGATACGCCGTTGCAATTCGGGTAGCGAGTGATCGCTGTTGTTTTCCTGCCCATCGGTCATCACCACAATCGCATTGATTGCCTCCGGTGTGCCACGCAACGTCAGCTCGGTGTAGGCTTCCCACACACCGTCAATGAGCGAAGTGTTACCTTTCGCCTGTAGTTGGTCAATGCCGCGGTTCAAGTCAGCGCGTCCGGCGTCATCCAGCGGCTGAAGTGGACGCAGCACGTTGACATCGCTGGCGAAAGCAATCAGGCCCACTTGATCACGGTCCCCGCGAATCTGCTCCACGAAAGAGCGCAGAGCCGCGCGCGTCAGATCAATTTTGCTCCCCTCCATGCTGCCACTGGTATCTACGACCAGATAGATGTTGGTGGGGCGCTTGGTGTACCACCACACATTCTGCACCACCTCGACTACACTTTCGGAAGGAATTTGCAACGTTGTCTGCGGCTGGCGCCAATCCACGGCCACACTAGAGGCGAAAGGACTGCCCGCCTCATCCATGCGGATGTCCAGGGCGGCCGGGCGATACCCTGCCGCCAGCAATTGTCGCTGTACGTCGGGGGACGTGAGGAACGTCACCAGGGCCTGATAGGTGCGTCGCTGGTTATCGGTAATCGGCGTTTCGCCGGGCGCGCCCAGCTCCAACAGCGCCAGGGGATGATCGGCCCACAGCGTCCCTTCGGCCGGATAGATGGCGACAAGACGCTCTCCGGGTTGTGTCTGGTTCCAGGCGATGACGACCTGCTCCTGCGCGACGAAGGCGTCGAGAAAGCCGCGCCCTTCCTCCGCGAGCCGCTGCACGATCACATCCTCGCCCTCACCGTAGAAGCGCACCGTAGCCTCCACGGCGCGGACGTAATCCAGGGTGGTTTGCGCGGTCGCTGCTTCGGGCGTGAGGCCGCGCGTCAATCCGGCGCCGGCGTAAAATTCGGCCAGCGTCGCCAATAGGCCGCTGGCGTGGCCGGTGCTCGGATGGTTCCATTTGAAAGTTGGGTCTGCCGTGGCCTTCTGTTGAATGTCTTTCCAGCCGATGTTGCGCTCCGGCCAACCCAAGCCGCGCGCCACACTTTCCCACGCGGCGATGACCACCGGACTAACGGCGTAACGCACGGGGTCGCCAAAACGGCGGTTGCCGATGGGGATCGTGCCGGCTTCACCTTCTGTGGTGCTGCTCTGCGCCGCAATCCACCGGCGATCCAACTGGTTGAGCCACAAACTGCTGTCGGGTGCAATCGCCTGGAACGGGGGATTCGCCAGGCTCTGCGCGACCATCTTCTCCGGCACGACCGGCAACACACGCACCAACATCGGCGAACCGTCGGGGGTTTTGTAGGCGTGGGCGTTAAACTGTTCGGCCAGTTTGGTGAACGTCGCTGCCATCCCCGGCGAGACGGCGACCGTCAGTTCAGCGGTGGCCGAATCCCGACCTGAAGATGTAGTCCCGCCCTTTTCCTTGCGGAGGCTATCCCAGACAGATTTGCCGCCCCACAAGGCCATGATGACGCACAGGCACACGATGATGATGCCCACGATGCCAACAATCAATCCGGTGCGTTGTTTGTCGCTCAATTCGGTGTTCATAATGCCCGCCTTATTTCGCCACGTTCAACTGGAACCAGCGCAACAGAGCCAACAGCACCTCGCGGTCAGGATTGCGCATGGCGTCGCTGCGGGGGACGACCATTTCCACGCCCCGATCTTTCCACTTCACAAAGAGGCTTTCGGGGGTTGCGTCCAGCGATACATTCGGATTGGTCGGGCGCAAGCCGTAGGCCAGGGCGGCTTTCTGTTGTTCTTCGCTGAGCAGGAAGCGTTGGAATTGCAAAGCGGCGTTTTTCTCCAGGGCGCTGGTTTCCGGGCCGACCCAGATGGTATAAGGGAACTCAAACCAGGTGACATACTTGGGATAATAGATTTTCAGCGGATCATCCCAGCGGGTGAGGATACCCTGCATATTCTGTAGCAGGTCACTTTCGAGCAATTGCCCGCCGTCGCCGACGCTGTAGCCAAAGAGTGCGAAGTCTTCGGCGGTATAGGCACTGGCACTGCTGAAGTCGGTGACGGAGCCCATCAGCTCGCGCAGCCACGTTTGAAACTGCGGATCGGTAAAATCGGCGACACTGATGTTGGTGCGCCCGTAATACTCGCCGGCTGCCGCCACCATCGCCGCTAACCCGCCGGCGTTTTTGTTAGGATTAGGCACCACCAGCTTGAAGAACCCCCACGCCGGATTGCCACCCAATTCCGGCCATCCCCCCTTGGCTACCGCCGCATCATGGATAGCGTTCCAGGTGATTTCGCCAAAGCGCTGCGTCAGCACATTGGCGCGGCTTTCATAGATTCCCCAGGTGAAAAGGCTGATGGCGATAGGCCGTGCGCGATATTCGCCGTCGGTCAAGAACACATCGCGCCCCAGACGTTCTTTGTATGAAGCGTTGGCTAATTCCACCAGATAGCGGCTGTCGGGGATCCAGACGGTGGGGAAGTTTTCCAGCGTGGTTTTTCGATCCTCACTCAGGTTTTCTATTGTCTCTTCTGGCGCGAGTGCTCCGAAGTCATTGCGATCCCAACGACCCAACGCCGTTAGCCCATCCATAGGAATAATTTCTACCTTGATGGGGACGCCATCCAGGGTAGGGTTTGAGGCGTTGTAGGTTTCTGCTGCGCTGCGCACCCACGGCTCGATCGGCAAAGCCGTGAGCACCCGCACCGTGATGGTTTTCGGTTTTTCGAGGACCAGCTCGGTGTCGGGGGTGTTTTTGCCCGTGACGGCGCGCACCACGAGTGAAACACCGACAATCAAAATGACGACGACTAAAATGCCTATAAAGACCCAGCGTGTGCGTTCCATGCCGTTTTTATGCCTCCCACATGCTCAACGGATTGAACGGCAGGTAACAGGAATGTGCCATCCGTTGTGATGAAGTATCAACCGCTAATCCCGCGACTCTCCGCTCATTTTTAGACAAGCGGGATTAGCGGTTTGTCTGTGGAGCGACCTTGATCCCTACTCGCCCAGGCCGAGCTTCTTGCGCCGATCGGCAAGCTGGGCGTTGATGGCCTTGCGATCCAGAACGTCGTCAATCTGCTGATCGAGGTTAGTGGAGCGGATTTCGGCCGCAGTGGAGGCTTTGTCCAAGCGTGCATAGACGCTCGCTGCGATGCGGCTGATGTCGGAGTCGCCCGACCCCATCAGGTCATCCAGGCCCTTCATAGCCTTGACGGAGATCTCCTTGCTCTTGGCCAGCTCCAGCAAGGCTTGCAATTCTTCGCGCTGCTGTTTCATCGTTGCCAGACGCGCTTCCAGTTTGACTTTGGCATCGAGCAACTTCTGGTACTCGCTTTCCTGGCGCGCGGCCTGTTCACGGTAGGTTTCGATGAGCCGTTGGGTGCTGTTGAGCTTGCTTTGCACACCTACGGCTGCGGCTTCATTGCCTTCGAGCAGAAAAGCGTCAATGGCGCGGTCCAACTCGCCGGCTTTTTGCTCATAATCACCGAGCTTCCGCTTGAGCGATTTGACCTCACCGCCGATGGTGGCTGCGGCATCTTCCAAATCCTCCAGGCTATCCTCAACTTGACGGATGTACTGGTCAATCACCGCGATGCTGTTGCTTTTAAGTGCCTTATCCACGAGGGCATGGAGATTCGCCGAAATCAATGTGGATACTTTTTCCAATAAGGTTGCCATTGTGTTCACCTCCCGCGTGATATACTTCTGATCTATTATACTTTCAAGTGTAATGTTGAACAGCCATTTTGTCAAAGTGGCTCTGGTGTAGGAAGCCATCTTCGACATTCTTATTACGCCAATTGTGAGGCAAAGTTGCAACCTCAGCCATGCTTACCGCCTCGCTTCTTTGGCCCTGTCTACCGTCTACCAGGGCTTTATCATTTTCGTTACAGCAACCTCATTTGGCTTCGAGCGGATCGCCAGATCCGCGTTTCTTAACTTGGTCAGCTAAAATGGGGAACTGACATTCCCCTCGGAGCAAGAATGATAAGGCCTTGACCGTCTACCGAACCGGCTTGCCATCTGCACAGTTCTGGATATAATAAGGTCTGTATCTGCCACCCTAGCTCAATCGGCAGAGCAGACGCTTCGTAAGCGCCAGGTTTTGGGTTCAATTCCCAAGGGTGGCTCTCTCCGGCCCCGGAGTCAACGGGGCTTTTTTTGTAGATGGGTGACAAAGGGACCTATGCGGGCGCAGCAAATGCTCAATAAGGTGTGGGAATGGCTTGGCGAGGATCGAAGGTTACTTGAAATCCTGCTCGCCCTGTTCATACTCCAAACCCTGGTTGTGCTGTTACCTCAGTCGCCGGTTGCCGGGCCTGCGTATTCCCGCTGGCTTGCGGAACAACGTATAACGCTCAAAGATTGGGCAAACCCACTTTCCACCCTCGGTTTTCTCACCTTGCGCACTTCTGCGTGGATGCGTATGCTCCTTGTCTTGTTGGCCTTAAGCGTTGCGGCGCAGGCTGGAGATCTGGTTGAGCGCTGGGGCACGCTGTCACATTTCCATCGTTGGTTGCGGATGGGGGTATGCATTGGCGGTGTGTTGGTGATCGTCGGGTGGGGCATGCAAGTGTTGTGGGGGTGGAAAAGGGCGGATGTCATCGTATGGCCGGGGGAACCTGTGACGATAGCGGACATGGGACTGACGTTGCCGCCGCGTAAAAGCGCCACCGCGTTGTTTACAGAGCGTTATGGACTATACTTGATCCCGAAGGGGAACAGCGTCGGGCTGATCGTGCGGGCGGTTGATCAACAAGGTCAAATCTTGCCCCTGTCCCCTTCAGCGCGCGATGAACCACAGACAGAACTCCGAATCGTGTTGACCGATGAGACGCCGGAGGCATACTTCGCGTTGCCGCAGGTCGGTTTTGTCTTTCGTGTGAGCCGGCTTCGCGGAAACGGCATGCCTGTTCAGGCGCAGGTCTACCGCATCGCCGATGGAGAGTTGCTTGCCGAGACTGCCTTCCAGGGGGATGGAATTCTGGCGGCGAACGATGTGCGCCTGCAACTCGATCGCTATGCTTTGCCGCGTTTCGAGGCCGTCTACAATCCCGGCGCGCTGCTGGAGGCCATGGGATTGCTGGCGTTACTCATCGCTATTCTCGGTTTTTACTATCTCCGTCGCAAAACTGCTGTCCAACCAGTGGAGGACGTGCCAGACGGAATCGCGGCTACCGATTGACCATTTGACTAAAGACTACCTGACTAAGGACTACCAGACTAAAGACTACCAGACTAAAGACTACCTGACTAAAGACTACCTGACTGTCTCAAGGAGGGCGTATGCGTTCAATTATCATCGGTGTAGCAGGGGGGACAGGCTCCGGTAAGACCACGGTCGCAAACAGCATTTTGCAGCGCGTGGGCGCCGAACATATTACCTACATTCCTCACGATGCTTATTATAAAGACTTACGCCATCTCTCGTTGGAAGAGCGCAGCCGTATGAACTTTGATCACCCGGACGCGCTGGAAACCAGTCTAATGATCGAGCACCTGAAAATGCTGCGCGATGGCCATCCCGCCGAAATCCCCGTTTACGACTTCACCCGGCATGCACGCACCGACAAGACCATTCACGTCGAGCCTTCGCCGATCATCCTGGTCGAAGGAATCCTCATCTTTGCTGAACCGGCACTGCGATCACTGTTCGATGTCAAGCTGTTCATTGACACCGACGCCGACATCCGCCTCATCCGCCGCTTGCAACGCGATATGCAGGAGCGGGGCCGCACCTTCGAGTCGGTCATCGAGCAATATCTGACGACGGTGCGCCCGATGCATCTGGAGTTCGTCGAGCCGAGCAAGCGTTATGCGGATGTCATCATCCCCGAAGGCGGCTTCAACGAAGTGGCGATCGAGATGGTGGCGGCGCGGATTCGGGGCTTGTTGGCAGAACGGGCGTGATTATTTGTCAACGGATGAAACGGATTTGAACGGATTTTTTCTTTCCCATCTGTTTCATCCGTGAGACCCGTTGACATTTGAGGAGGGAGTGGAGATATGCATCAAAATGTGAGGATTCACCCTACGGCGGACGTTTCCGATAAAGCACACATCGGTCCCGGAACAAGTATCTGGCATCAGTGCCAGGTGCGCGAGGATGCGCAGATCGGCCAGAACTGCATTCTCGGCAAAGGGGTCTACGTGGATTTCGGTGTGCGGATCGGCGATAACGTCAAGGTGCAGAACTACGTCTCCATCTACCACGGCGTCGAGATCGAGGATGGTGTCTTCGTCGGGCCGCATGTGTGCTTCACCAACGACAATCTGCCGCGCGCGGTGAATCCCGACGGCACGCTGAAGGCCGCCGACGATTGGGTGTTGGGGCGGATTCTGATCAAGTGTGGGGCGGCCCTGGGCGCAAACTCGACCATCTTGCCCAAAGTTGTTGTGGGGGAGTGGGCGATGGTGGGCGCGGGCGCGGTGGTCACCAAAGATGTGCCCGCGCACGGGCTGGTGGTCGGCAATCCGGCGCGGCTGATCGGGTTTGTGTGCGCCTGCGGCGGGCGATTGACGGCGGGAGAAACGCAGGGTGACATCATGCTGGCGCGCTGTCCACGTTGTCATGAAACCGTCGCCATTCCTATCGCCATCTGGGAATTAGGGACTAGGGAGTAGGGAATGGGCAATACCCTAATCTCCAATCCCTAATCACTCTTTTCAAGGGAGAAAAAATCAAATGATTCCTATCGCCAAACCCCTGATCGGGGATGAAGAAAAGCAAGCCGTTCTTGAAGTTTTAGATTCCGGCATGCTGGCGCAAGGGCCACGGGTCAAAGCCTTCGAGGAGGCTTTTGCCGCGATGTGTGGCGTACAGTACGCGATTGCCACGAGCAGCGGCACGACCGCGCTTCACGTGGCGCTCCTGGCGCATGGCATTGGGCCGGGGGATGAGGTCATCACCACGCCGTTTACGTTCATCGCCTCGGCGAACAGTATTCTGTATGTCGGCGCCCGGCCGGTGTTTGTGGACATTGATCCGGTGACGTTCAACATCAACCCGGCGCAGATCGAGGCCGCCATCACGCCGCGCACGAAAGCCATCCTGCCGGTGCACCTGTTCGGGCTGATGGCGGATATGGAGGCGATCCAGGCCATTGCCGAAAAGCACGGCCTGATCGTGATCGAAGATGCCTGCCAATCCCACGGGGCCGCGCTGCACGGCAAACGCGCCGGCGCGTGGGGGACGGGCACATTCTCGCTGTATCCCACCAAGAACATCACCTCGGCGGAAGGCGGCATGATCACCACGAACGACGCGCGCATCGCCGAGAATTCCAGGATTATCCGCCAGCACGGGATGCGACGGCGGTATTACCACGACGAGCTAGGGTTCAACTTCCGGATGACGGACGTGCATGCGGCGATTGGGCTGGCGCAACTGGGCAAGTTGCAACAGTTCAACGCGGCGCGGATGGCCAATGCCCGCTATTTGAACGAGCACCTGCGCGGGGTCAGTGTGCCGGTGACGCCCGAAGGCTACACTCACGTGTTCCACCAGTATACCATCCGCGTGCCCGATGGGCGGCGGGATGCGCTGATGGAGCATCTCAAAGCCAACGGGATCGGGTTTGGCATCTACTATCCCGTGGCAATTCACCAGCAGACGTATTACACGCAGCAGTTGGGCTATAATCAACATTTGCCGGAAGCCGAACGTGCCACCCAGGAAGTGCTCTCGCTGCCAATTCATCCCGCGCTCACCCAGGCCGACCTGGAAACCATCGTCGCGGCGGTCAATACGTTTATGGAGCGCGCATGAGCGAACATCTGAAAGCTGCCGTGATCGGTGTGGGGGCGATGGGCCGCAACCATGCGCGCGTTTACACGGAAATCCCGCAGACCCGTCTCGTCGGTGTGGCCGATGTGAATCCGGAGATGGGGCAACAGGTTGCTGCCAAACATGGCGTTCCGGCTTACGAGGACTACCGCGAACTTCTGGAACGCGAGAAACCGGATGTCGTCACCATCGCCGTCCCCACGCGCTATCACCTGGAAGTGGCGGAAACGGCGATGGCAGCCGGCGCGGATGTCCTGGTGGAAAAGCCCATCGCGGCGACGGTGGAAGAGGCGCGTGCGCTCATCGAGGTGGCACAGACGCTTGGCCGGCGGTTGATGGTGGGGCATATTGTGCGCTTCAGTCCGGTGATCCAGGCGCTCAAGGAGCATCTGGCAGCGGGCGAGTTGGGGAAGATTTTCCAGATGGTTTGTCGGCGCGTGGGGCCGTTCCCGCCGCGGGTGCGCGATGTGGGGGTGGTGGTGGACCTGGCACCGCACGATCTGGACGTGATGCGCTTTATCAGTGGAGCCGAGCCATTGCGCGTTTACGCTGAAACGGAGCAGCGCATCCACACCGAACACGAAGACTTGATGACGGCGCTGCTGCGCTTCGACAACGACATGACCGGGCTGTTGGACATCAACTGGCTGACGCCGCAAAAAGTGCGTGAAGTGGTCGTGCTCGGCGAGCAAGGGATGTTCCGGGCCGATGATTTGATGCAGGACCTTTTCTTCTACGAGAACGCCGAAGTGAACGGCTCGGCCTGGAGTCATCTCAGTATCCTGAAAGGGGTCAGTGAGGGACGGATGGTGCGTTATCCCATCCGCCGCTACGAGCCGTTGCGGGCGGAACTGGAGGCGTTCACGTCTGCCGTGTTGAGCAATGCGCCGATGCCGGTGAGCGGTGCAGATGGACTGGCGGCCTTGCGGTTGGCGTTGGTGATTGTGGAATCGGGCAAGCGCCATCAGGTGATCGAGGTGCAGGCATGAGTTTGGCGGCGCTCCAACAGAAGATTGCGGCCCGGACGGCGCGGATCGGGGTGATCGGGTTAGGCTACGTGGGCTTGCCGGTAGCGTGTTTGTTCGCCGAAGCCGGATTTAGCGTGACCGGCGTAGACCTTAAAGTGGAGCGCGTGGAGGCCATCAACGCCGGAATTTCGCCTATCGAAGGGCGCGAGCCGGGGCTGGCGGAGCTGTTGGCCGAGGTCGTGACGGCGGGCCGATTCCGTGCGACGACGCAATACGCGGCCCTGCGCGATTGCGATGTCGTCATCATCAGCGTAGAGACGCCGGTGGACGAACAACACATCCCGCGTTATCTGGCGTTGCAGAGCGCATTGCGCGATCTCGGCCCCATACTAAAAGCTGGCACACTGGTCATCGTGGAATCCACCATCGCGCCCGGCACGATGGCGCGTGTGGTCAGGCCACTGCTGGAAGAAGCGTCCGGCAAGCGCGCCAACGAGGACTTCTACCTGGGGCATTGCCCGGAGCGGGTGATGCCGGGAAAGCTGCTCGCCAACTTGCGCGGTGTGAGTCGCGTCTGTGGCGGGGAGACGCCGGAGACGGCGCAAACGATGATCGCGTTATATCGTCATATCGTCCGGGCGGATCTCGATCCGGCAGACTGCGTGACGGCGGAGCTGGTCAAGACGGCGGAGAACGCCTATCGGGATGTGAACATCGCCTTTGCCAACGAGGTAGCGTTGATCTGTGAGGCGGTGGGTGGGGATGTGTGGAAGGTGCGCGAGCTGGTCAACAAGTCGCCGGGGCGAAACATGCTCATGCCGGGCGCGGGGGTGGGGGGGCATTGTATCCCCAAAGACCCGTGGCTGTTGGTGTATCAGGCGCAGACGCAGGGCGTGCCCGTTCGGCTGATTCCGGCAGCGCGGGCGGTCAATGACGGGATGCCACAGCACATCGTCACCTTGCTCGAAGGGGCGTTGCGCGAGGCCGGGAGGTCGTTAGCAGGTGCGCGCGTACTGGTGCTAGGGTACGCCTATCTCGAAGACTCCGACGACACGCGCAACAGCCCGAGTGAAGTCCTGGTTGCGCAATTGCGCGAGCGCGGTGTGGAGGTAGTCATCCACGATCCGTATGTGCCGGGGTACCAGGGCGATGTCTATGCACTGGCGGAAGGGTGCGACGCCGTGGTGGCGATGGTCAGACACGGCGAGTACCGGACGCTGGACCTGGAGGCACTTAAAAAGGCATTGCGTGTGCCGGTGCTGGTGGATGGGCGGCGCGTGTTTCCCAAGGCTGCGGGCTGGACTTATCGCGGCGTGGGTGAGGGGGCGTAGTGGCAATGAAGGTTGTCACGGTTGTTGGGGCCAGGCCGCAGTTCATCAAGGCTGCGCCGGTGAGCCGGGTTTTGCGTCAGCACCACACCGAAGTGCTGGTGCATACCGGGCAGCATTATGACGAGAATATGTCGGCGGTGTTTTTTGCCGAGTTGGACCTGCCGCAGCCGGATGTGAATCTGGGCGTCGGTTCCGGCTCGCACGGCGCACAGACGGCAGCGATGCTGGCGGGCATCGAGCACGTGCTGCTGGTCGAAAAGCCCGACCGGGTGCTGGTTTACGGCGACACCAACTCGACGCTCGCAGGGGCGCTGGCGGCGGCCAAGTTGCATATCCCTGTGGCGCACGTCGAGGCGGGTTTGCGCTCGTTCAACCGTGTGATGCCCGAAGAGATCAACCGCGTGCTCACCGATCACATTTCGGACTTGCTTTTTTGTCCCAGTCAAACCGCCGTGGACAACCTGGCCGCCGAAGGCATCACACGCGGCGTTCACCTGGTCGGCGACGTGATGGCCGATGCGCTCCTATGGGCCGCCGAACGCGCCCGCGTGCAGAGCACGATCCTGGAGCAGGTAGGCGTGCAGGAAAAGGGCTACTTGCTGGCGACCGTCCATCGTGCGGAGAACACCGATGATCCGGCCCGTCTCCGCACCATCCTGGACGCCTTCGCCGCGTTCGACGAACCCATTGTTTTTCCCATCCATCCCCGCACACAAGCGCGTATTGCGACTCTCAATCTGAAATCCAAAATCCAAAATCTAAAATCTATCGCTCCCGTTGGCTACCTGGACATGGTGCGCCTGGAGCAGTCTGCGCGGATGATTCTGACCGATTCCGGCGGCATCCAGAAGGAGGCGTACTGGCTCGGCGTGCCATGCGTGACCCTGCGCGATGAGACCGAGTGGGTGGAGACTGTGCAGGCCGGGTGGAACGTGCTGGTGGGAGCAGATACGGCGCGGATTGTAGCGGCGGTACGAGAGTTTGCGCCGCCGAAGGAACGGCCGGTGTTGTATGGGGATGGCCGGGCGGCGGAGCGGATGATGAGCCACCTATGATGAACTCGATCAATGCGCAACAAGAGTTACCCGGACGTCGTTTGAAAGTGCTCTTTATTACGCCGTGGTATCCCTCTCAGGAACAACCGGTTGCCGGTGTGTTTGTGCGCGAGCATGCGAAAGCTGTCCAATTGTATGATGACGTCGTTGTATTTCACAGCCAGCGGCGAAGTCATCTCCGCAAATTATGGGAGATTATCCCAGAACTGGATGAAAGTCTGTCTGCTGGACTTCCCACTTGGCACATTATGCACCGCCAATTAAAACTCCCCAATTCCTCCTTCTTTCTTGAGCTGGGGGGAGCTTTGTCCGGGTTGCGGCGGTTGAGACAACAGGGATTTCGTCCTGACATTATTCACGGACACACATACACATCGGGCGCAATTGCGGTTTTGTTGGGGAAACTATTCCATGTTCCGGCAATAGTGACTGAACATTCAACCGAGTTTCCACGGAAACTGCTCAAAGGCGCCGGCCTCTGGAAAGCACGTGTGGCTTTTGGGCAGGCTGCGCTGGTGTTACCGGTCAGTATGGCTTTACAACGTGGCATTGAGGCTTACGGTTTACGGGCACGCTTTCAGATTGTCCCTAATGTGGTGGATACCCAGTTATTCCACCCTGTACCGCGCATACCTGGTCCCATAAAACGCTTATTAACTGTGGCATTGCTTGATCCTTCGCATAAAAAAGGGATCCCGGTTTTGTTGCAAGCACTTTCTCAACTGCCACGTTCCGATTGGCAATTGGATATCGTTGGAGACGGCCCGGCACGGGCCGAGTATGAACAGTTAGTGAAAAGCTTGAATCTAACATGTAGCGTCAAGTTTCATGGAAGCAAATCTAAAGCTGAGGTAGCACAGTTTATGCAACAGGCAGACCTGTTTGTGTTGCCGAGCCGGTTTGAAACGTTCTCGGTTGTCACGGCAGAAGCTTTGGCAACCGGTTTGCCTGTATTGGTTACGCAATGTGGCGGGCCAGAGGAATTTGTATCCGCTGAAGTAGGGATGACTGTTCCTGTAGAGGATATGAAAGCTTTGCAGATAGCACTTAATGCTATGATGGATACACTGGATACGTATGTACCGGTGCGCATTGCGGAATATGCCGCGATGCGTTTCTCAGCTCAGACTGTAGGGGCAAAGTTGCACAGTATCTATCTTCAAACAGGCAAAGCTTGTAGAGAATGACCGATTAAGCTATGGAGAAGCCCTTGCGGCGAATAGACAATGATTAAGCACCAGATAGAAAATGCTCTGAAGGGATTCCATGCGGACAGGATTTTAGATATAGGCCCAGGCTTTTCAACCTATAGCCGACTGGTTAGCGAACTGACCGGCGCTACCGATGTCACTTACCTGGACGTCAGTCAGGAAGTTCTGGATTATCAGGCCGAGGAAGCGAAAAAAGCAGGGCTGCGGGCTGAGTGCTTGAGGGTTAATCTGGACTCTGAGGGCTTATTATCAATACCAACCTCTTTCGACATCATACTCTGTCAAGAAGTTCTCGAGCATCTTCATAACGTTGATGAAGTGCTCGCAGCTCTGGCAAAATTACTTACTCCCAAGGGTAGAATTATCATTACAGTACCCACCAAAATCTCCGAAAGATGGCTAAAATTTCTCAACCCCGCATATATGAAGAATGAAGCCTACGGACACGTTCAAGAATTTGACACAAAGAAGCTAAAACAGACGCTTGATAAGGCCGGATTACATCCTATAGTTTTCCTTCATAACCAACCCCACTATTTTATATGCCAATCATGGCTGATGATATCCAGGATGGAAGTTGATGGATCAAGAGGGGTGGTCGTCACAAATGACTGGAGACGTGTTATCTTTACGAAATTATGTGCCTACAGCCTGAAATTCTTTCTCCTGACAAATTACCAGTTTTGGGCAAGGATATTCCCCAGGAACTATTTTGTGATCGCTGCTTTAAAGTAGTTTGATAATCTATGCAAGCAAGATACGCCAAGTTACGTGAAATCATCGTCGCATTAGAAAACAGGATAGTTGGGGGAAGTTTCCTTGTTTTTATAACCCAACTCTTCCTTTTTCCTCTTTCTATCTTGTTGGCTCGACTCTTGTTACCTTCTGGTCGTGGTCAATATGCGCTGATTGTTCTTATTCCCACTTTTATAATCCAAGTGGTTGACCCAGTTTTTGGCAGCGCCATTATTTACCTCCTTGGGCAACGCCAATATAGTGTTGCTCAAATGGCCTCTGTCATGTTCAAGATGTCCATCGTATGTGGACTATTAGGAGTGGCCGTGTTTGCACTTTTGATGACCTCAGTACCCTTTTTGGCATGGGTAGGACTTGATGATGCTCACAATATAAGCGGATTGGTCTGGATAAGTGTATTAATGATTCCCTTTATATTGGCAAGCCAATACTTCTCTTCGATATTACTCAGTATCAAAAAAATAGTTGAGTACAACGTCATACAGATTCTGTCGCCTATGATCCAAATCTTTCTGGTAATCTCTATCGGCCTACTAGGCCAATTCAATTTAGACCGGGCCATTCTTAGCTATAGTGTGGCTTTAGTCGCAACCAGCGGATTGAGCATTTGGTTCGTCAGAAAAGCAGTACCGTTTAATCTTTTTGCTTTCTCAAAAACCGACTATCAATTGGTGAAAGATGCCTTTCGTTTCGGTATGAAAGGCTATATTGGTCGAATTTGTAGTACGGGGGGGCTTCGATTAGATGCATTCCTGATTTCTTCACTACTGGATTCGGCAAATTTGGGAATCTATACCATAGCAGTCAGCCTGGTTGAAAAACTTTGGTTAATCTCACGTTCGATAGCAACGGTCCTCTATCCTAGTATTTCCAATGCTTCTGGAGATGAAGGGACTGCTCTGACCACTAAAGCAGGACGGCATACTTTCTTTGTTATGAGTTTAGCTGCGCTGACCCTGGCCATCCTTTCCAGGCCGCTTATTTTAACCCTCTATGGCGTTGCCTATAGTGGCGCTGTTATGGCTTTAATCGTATTGTTGCCGGGGATCGTTCTTTTAGGCATGGGAGGAATCGTTAGTTGTTATATCACTGGAAAAGGCCATCCTGAATATGGCGTTCCTCCGGCGATAGCCTCTATCGTTATAAACATTCTTCTTAACCTCTACTTGATACCAAAATCTGGCATTATTGGAGCCTCGTTAGCCTCGACCATCTCTTATTCCATCAATGCTATTGTATTACTCGTGATTTTCTTAAAAATGAGCCGAACTAAAATCTTCGAGCTATTTGCTATTCGCGGTTCAGACCTAAAACTCTATAAAACCTTGATCGTCTCCTTCTATCAAAAGTTGACCCAATGGCTATCAACGAAGGAATCTTTTGAATGACCGCGCCCATATCGGTTGACTATTACTTCGGTTCACAGAAAGGGCCAAGCCAAATACAAAAATGGTTTAGCTGTTGGCATCAGTTGCTTCAGGGTGAAATAAATTCCCGATTTATCTCTACGCGCCAGAAGTATCTGCCTGATCGTAGTATAGGTGCGTTGGTGAATCTTTACCTGCAATCGGTGAACGTTACATTGCAACGACGATCCGGGGCGATTCTGCACATTCCTAGCCAACTGCTGTGCGGGGTCAGCGCACCTTTTTGGGCGCATACAGGACCGAATGTCATTACCTGTCACGACGCCATCCCTTATCTGCCTGACGATCTCCAATTAACCGGCAGCCGTTATCGGCGCATAATTACGCAGAATCAGCGCCGTGCCCTTCAGAAAGCCGATATGGTTTTAGTTGACTCTGAATATACACGGCGTGATTTGATTGAACGGGTTGCTCTCAACCTTTGTCCTGATCGTGTTCGCTTGGTTTATTTGGGAGTTGATGCACAGCATTATGCTCCTCGCCCACGTAACACAGAGATTATGGCTCGCTATGGTTTTGCTTCGGACAGAGCTAACTTGTTATATGTGGGTTCAGAGGCTCCGCGAAAAAACCTCGAGGGAATTGTCAAGGCCATGGCAATTTTGCGGAGCCAGGGTATTCAGACGCGATTAGTGAAAATCGGCGTCATCGAAACGCGTGGTATTCAGTTTCATCAGTTGGTTCATACGCTGGAATTGGACGATGATGTTGTCGAGCACGAAAACGTCCCGGAAGATATGCTTCCCTCTTTGTACCACGCTTCGGATGTTTTGGTTTTTCCTTCATTCTATGAAGGTTTTGGGATGCCGGTGCTAGAGGCAATGGCCAGCGGCTGTCCCGTAGTGACATCAAACCAAACATCTCTTCCAGAGCTGGCAGAGGGCGCTGCCATCTTGGTAGCGCCACAGGATGTAGAAGCCATCGCCGATGGAATCAAACAGATTTTAGCTTCCCCATCTTTACGTCGCCAACTTGTACAGAAAGGCCTGGAACGCGCCAGGCAGTTCAGTTGGGAAAAAACGGCACAGATGACCTTACAAATATATCGAGAGTTGGTTGGCGTATAATTGCTCCGATAATTTATTCTCAACAGTACAGGTACTTATGAAAAAACGAGTCTTAATTGTTGCTTTTGATTTCCCCCCCCAAGGCGGCACCGGCGCAATCCGCGTGACCAAATTCGCCAAGTACCTGCCGGAGTTTGGCTGGCAACCGGTAGTTGTGGCCTCGGATACGCTCTGGAATCCCGATGAAAGCCTGGCGCGGGATGTAGCGGATGTGCCGGTCTATCGGGTGGGGTGGCCGCGGTGGATGAGCAAATTACGGCCACAACAACCCTCATTATCACACAAACCCGGGGAGGCACCTTTAACACGACAGAAAGAGACTTCACTTCGTTCCAAGCTGACGACGATTGCACGTGAGTGGATATTCCCTGATCCTAACGTGTTTTGGGTTGCCGGCACTATTCAACAGTGCCGTAATGTCCTGATGGAGGAAAATATTGCCGCGATCTTGACAACTTCTCCTCCCCATTCGGTACAACTGGTGGGATATTTTCTCAAACGCCGTTTTCCGCATATCCCCTGGATTGCCGACTTGCGAGATTTATGGAGTCAAAGCCATCTGGTTGTAGGTAAAAAGCTACCCTATCGTATCAATTACTTTTTGGAAAAACGCTGTCTGAAGACCGCCAACAGAACGTTGGTCGTGACTGAAGGCATCCGTCAACTGACCCTGGAAAAATTTTCCCGTGATGTCATTTCTGAGACAAAACTGATTACCCTGACCAATGGCTATGATCCGGCGGATATGGCAATATTGCCAGCTGCACAACCCCATGAACGATTCACGTTGACTTTTACCGGGTCTCTCTACGAAGTGCGTAGCCAGACCGAGTTCATTCCGGCTCTGGAAGAACTGATGGCCGATAGAAAATTGTGTGATCAAATTCAGCTTCGTTTAGTTGGCTTTATCCCGCCAAGCATCCAACGGCAGATGCAAAGGCTGCAGGAATTAGGGGTAGGAATTGTACGTCCGCCTGTCTCTCGCCAGGAAGCTCTGGCAGAAATGGCCCAGGCTGATGTATTATTGCTACTCGAGGCGGATATCCTCGAGTTGCGCTTGAATCATTCTAATAAGCTTTTTGAATATTTGGCGGTAGGAAAACCGATCCTGGCCATTGTCCCGAATGGAGAGGCTGCCCGGCTGATTCGAGAGGAGAACGCCGGAATTGTGGTTCATCCAAACGACCGGGAAGGTATCAAAAAGGCGATCTTGAAACTCTACGAGAACTTTAAACATCACGTAGAGATGCCATTGCCGAATCCTGACAAATATGCACGTTATCAACGGCGTAATCTATGCAGATCTCTTGCCTGTATTCTCGATCAGTGTGTGGCTGAGGTTGAGAAGAGATGAATGTTTTTGCCGAAGCAGAAGTAAAACATAGCGAAGTGCAGGGTTATGAAAAGATCATCGCCAATCTACGTTCATTGCCGAACGGTGACCAAATCATTCAGGATAATTATCTGGACGAAGATTGGAGTGCCGCTTTTGAACGCTTTTGGCAAAGTGCCGAGTGGCAAAACACTGTCTCGATATTGCGTCCACAATCGGGAGAATGGGTGCTGGATTACGGTGCAGGACGGTGTCTCTCATCCGCAGCATTTGCCCGCTGTGGGTGTCGAGTTGTAGCTCTGGATATAAACCCCAGTTCTTCCGTCGGGTTGGGTGTCTTGTATCAGGCGGCTTTACAACCTTACGCTATTGTTGGCGTCTTGGGAGATGCGGAACATATGATGTTTCCGCCGGCAACTTTTGATATAGTTTATTGTCGGGAAGCATTGCACCATGCTTATGATCTTGCCAAACTGACCAAAAACCTGGTATCTGTATTAAAGCCCGGTGGCCGTTTTTATGCCTATGGTGAACATCGGCATCCCTGGTGGAGCAGTGATCAGAAGTTTCGGGTCCGACATCCGGCCGTACAGTTTGGCGTCAATGAACATAGTTATCGCGAGTCTGTATATCAACATTGCCTTAAAAATGCTGGGTTACATCGTATCCGCATTTTTCCGATCATCCCTGTTCATGATCCTTTATGGGATAACGCATGGCATCATCGGCTGATGAAACCGTTGCGTTCTGTGCCGGGCATCGGGTCGGTCATTTATGATTTATACACCCGATTGCGGCTTTATCAGATGACCGGAAGTCAGATTATCATTAGTGGTTGTCGGCAAGCCTATGGCATGAGGTAATTGGTGACGCAACGTCTTACTATGGCGTTTTTGACGCCCTTTTTCCCATATCCCCTGGATCACGGAGGCGCGGTGCGCATCTTTAATCTGCTGCGTCACCTGGCCGATGAATGTGAGATTACTCTGTTGGCACTGGCGGATTCTTTTCCTGCACCTGACGCACTTGAAGCACTATGGCCTTACTGTCGGGATATACAGGTTTTTTTGCGTACCAATAAACGGCATGCCTATACACCGCGCCTGGCCCCGCCAGCAATCTTTTTAGATAATGTCCCCGATCTTTATCACACGCTTCATAGACTGCAAACCCAAACGCCATTTGACATCTTGCAGGTCGAATATCCGAGTATGGCACAGTACCTGGTCCACCAACAAGGCAGTGTGACCTTACTTACTGAACACGACATCACTTATTTGAGTTGTTATCGGCGCTTTCGGTTAGAACGTTCCTGGCCCCTCAAAATCCGGCGTTTTATGGGATTCATCACCTTTTTTTATTACGAGATGCGGCAATTACCGCGTTTCGATGCCGTGATCGCTATGTCAGAGTATGATCGGCAAGTTCTGCAGCGTCGGTTGCCACGCCTCTTCATCGAAGTGATCCCCAATGGCGTAGATTGTGCTCACTTTATTCCACGTCCACAGTCTACGTCTACCGAAAAGACGCTGCTGTTTGTGGGCAACTTTCACCATCCACCAAATGTAGATGCAGTCCGATTTCTGCTTGACCAGATTTGGCCCCAATTGATGCAGGTTTATCCATCGTTACGTTTGATTATCGTTGGCCCAGAGCCTCCGCCAGAGGTGCAGGCGGCGGCCAATGCGCGTTTGATTGTCACCGGGCGAGTTGCTGATGTGCGCGAGTATTACGCCCAGGCAGATGCAATTGTCGTGCCGTTACGTTTTGGTTCAGGAACGCGCATCAAAATCTTGGAAGCATTTGCCGCCGGTGTTCCGGTTGTCAGCACGCCCTTGGGCATTGAGGGGATAAACGCTGAACCGGAAAAACATTTTCTCCAGGCCGAAACACCTCAAGCTTTTGTGCAGCAAATCGGCCGCTTGTTGAATACGCCAGTCTTGGGTGAAAGTCTAGCGCGTGAGGCCCGCCGTTTGGTTGAGGAACAGTATGACTGGAAAGCACTGGCCAGACGCCAATTTGACCTGTATTTACGTGTTTTACAACGTCGAGAAGCTAAATCGTGAAGAAATCTCTGCTCATCGCTTGGACATTATTCACCCTCTTCTGCCTCTATCTCTACCCCGCCACCCTGGGTGGACATGCCCTCGTGCCGGCGGATGTCTTGTTCACCGATCCGGTCTGGCAATCCCAGGCCCCCGCCGATTTTGTCCGCCCGGCCAACGCGCTGTTGGTGGATCAAATCTACCAGTTCTATCCCTGGCGCGTCTTTGCCCAACAGGAATGGCGTGCCGGACGTCTGCCGCTGTGGAATCCCTATGTGTACGGCGGCACACCCTTTATCGCCAATGACCAATCGGCGGTCTTTTATCCCATCAACCTGCTTCTTTCGTGGCTGTCTACCCCTTTGATCCCCGGCTGGAGTGCGTGTTTGCGGCTGTTTATCGCGGCGTTGGGAATGTACGCGCTTCTCCGCGTGTGGCGGAAATCGGTCACGGCGAGCCTGGTTGCCGGCCTGACGTTCGCCCTGGGAAGCTTTACGATCCCGTTGTTGGGCCATCCGCATACCAATGTCGGCGTCTGGCTGCCCTGGATGGTGCTGGCAGCCGACCAAATCATTTTCTCCGCGCGGCCCTGGCGCTGGGTGGGCCTCGGCGGCCTGGTGATCGGCGTACAATTCCTGGGCGGACACGCCGAAACATCGTTCTTTGCGTTGATGGTCTGGGGGGTGTACGGTCTGGTCGCATTGTGGAGAGCCAGAGTCCCAAGTCCCTCGCAATCTGCTCGATTTGCTCAATCTGCTGATAGAATTACATCGGTGGAACCACACTGTAAAAATGGGCATTTTCTCTTCAAAACCTCGTTAACAAAGTTCGGCTTGCTGGCGCTGTCGTTTGTGCTGGGCACGGCACTGGCGGCAGTGCAGCTCGCGCCATTTCTGGAATTGTTGCCACAAAGCAATTACTTCTTGCACCGTTCGCAGGTAGCGCAAACACAGCCGCTCATCTACACCGGTTTTTGGCGCAATTCGGCTATGTTCATCACGATACTCTTGCCCAACTTTTTCGGCAATCCCATCACCGATACCTGGTGGATCGGCACCGGTTTTGGCAATTATACCGGCGTCTTGTATATGGGAATCCTGCCGCTGTTTATGGCCGGATTGGGCGCATGGCGTCAGCGCAGAGACTGGCGCGTGGCGTTTTTTGCACTGCTGGGCTTGTTCTGGTTGGGCGTGTTGGGGCGCTGGCCGATTATAGACTGGATCCGGCGGCTGCCGTTGCTAAACGTGACCTCATTCAGCCTGGTGGTCTATTGCTTTAGCGTCGCCGTTCTGGCAGGATGGGGATTTGATTTGCTCTGGCGTGATGAGGATTCCCCACAAAACGCCCGTCGGCTGGCGCGTCCCTTGTTTGTCTTTGCCGGATTGGGGGGCCTGGGATTGGGGGGCGTCTATCTGGCTTTGCGCGTTTTCAAAGACACCTTCTTGCGTTGGGGACGGCACTACGTCGAAACGCAGGTTTACGGACGCCCCCCGCATCCCTATCCGCTGGAGTATTACCTGGCGCAACTGGAAGATCGTTACCGGCAAATCGTCTCGGCCTTTGATCCGCGCAGGGTGATGCCTTACCTGCCTGTTCTGGCCGCATTGGCCGGCGCGCTCATCCTGTGGGCGGTGTGGAAAAATCGCCTGCGTCCGAATCGGGCCAAAACGCTGCTCGTGGCGGTGATTGTCATTGACCTGTGGACCTTTGGGAGCGGTTTTAACCCCACCTTACCAACCGAACAACTTGTACCTCAGACGCCGGCGCTTGACTTTTTGATGCAGCATCAGGGTTATGACCGGGTTGCCGTTATCGGCAAAGGATTGCCTCCCAATACCGGCATGCCTTTTGGCTTGTTCGACATTCGCGGATACGATGTATACGTCGGACGCTATGATGCCTTGTTGAGCACCCTCGACCAAGACCCCGACGGTTTACTGCTCACCGAATACAACAACCGCATTTTTGACTTGCTTGGTGTGCGTTACCTGCTATCAGCCGAGCCGTTGACCGAACAGGAACACCTCAAACTCGTCTACGATGGCGAAATCTATATTTACGAACGTGCGCCCTTGCCGCGTGCTTATCTCACCGGCGCGTATCAGGTCATTGGGGACGATCAGACCTTGTTAGCGCGGTTAGGCGACCCGGAAACCCTGAGCCGACGTTGGGTCTTTCTGGAAACCGACCCTGGCATACCGTCCGACGCGCAAGCCTTGCCGGGCAGCGCGCGCATCATCGCCTATCAACCGAACCGCGTGGAGGTGCAAACGGCAGCACAGTCTGCGCAACTTTTGGTGCTCTCTGATACATTTTATCCGGGTTGGAAGGCTTTTGTGGATGGACGCGAGACGCCGATTTATCGCGCAAACTATACATTCCGGGCCGTGCTTGTGCCGTCGGGCGAACATACGGTTCTGTTTGACTACCGGCCGTTCTCTTTTTACGTGGGCCTCTGGACAAGCCTTGTCTCTGCGGGAATTCTGACCCTGGTTACAGGAGTACTTGGGTGGAAAAGCAAGCACCGCAAGCGGACATAACGCTCGCCATCCTCATTCTTTCCTGGAACACTGCCGATCTTCTCGCCGACTGCCTGCGCACCATCCCGATGGGCGCAGCAGGTATCCCATATCACATCATCGTCGTGGACAACGCCTCCACCGACGGCAGCCCCGACATGGTCGCGCGCGACTTTCCCACCGTGCAGCTTATTCGCAGCGACAGCAACCTGGGCTTTGCCGGCGGCAACAACCGGGGTCTACAGGCCGCCGACCCGACTATCCCTTACATTTTGTTGCTCAACAGCGACACCCTGATCAAACCGGGCGCGCTGACCGCGCTGGTGCGCTTTATGGATGAGCACCCCGACGCCGGCGCCGTCGGCCCACGGTTGCTGCGTCCGGATGGGACGCCACAATCTTACGCTTTCGGCGGCGATCCTACGCCGTTTTACCTGCTGTGCCGTGGCTTGAAACAACTCCTGTTTCACCGCTATCTACACGATTGGGCAACGGACAAAACGCTAACCGTGGATTGGGTCTCCGGTGCGTGTATGCTTGTCCGCCGGGCAGCGATTGAACAGATCGGGTTGTTGGATGAAAATATGTTTATGTACTTTGAAGATAACGATTGGTGTTTGCGTATGCGCCGGGGCGGGTGGAAGGTGTACTATTACCCTCAAGCCGAGATCGTACACCTGGGCGGACAGAGCTTGAAAAAGAATCCTCAAGCTCAACAGGCTTACTATCGCAGCCTGGTATATTTCTACGCCAGGCACTATGGACGAATGTCGCAATGGTCATTGAGATATATGCTACCTCTGTACCGACGGCTAAACCGGTGACATCCCAGATTCACATATCACCCGCATCACCTTGCAAGTCCCCCTTGCCGAATTCCCCCAACACGCTACAATACACTCCGACGTAGCATCATACGAAAAGAAAGTGGATAGTTTAATGAAAACTACCGTCATTGTTCCAACCTATAACGAAAAAGAAAACATCGAAGCGCTCGTCACGCAGCTCCTCGCGCTGCCTTCTGCTGTTGACGTTATCGTCGTGGACGACAACTCGCCCGACGGCACCGGCGCCATCGCCGACCGGCTGGCGGATGAGCATCCGGGGCGCGTCCACGTCATCCACCGCGCCGGCAAGCTCGGCCTGGGCACGGCCTATATCGCCGGCTTCCACAAAGCCATCGCTACCGGCTATGATCTCATCATCACGATGGACGCCGACTTCTCCCATCCGCCGAAAAACATCCCCGATATGATCGCCAAAGTCGCGCAGGGTTACGATCTGGTCATCGGCAGTCGCTACGTGCCGGGCGGCGCGGCCATCGAGTGTACGCTGCCGCGCAAGATGCTGAGCTGGGGCGCGAATGCCTTTGCACGTACCTTGCTCGGCCTCAAGGCACACGATACGACCGCCGGTTTTCGCTGTTACCGGAGACAGGTGTTGGAGTCCATTGACCTCAATCAAATCTTCTCCAACGGTTATTCTTTCCTTATCGAAATGCTCTACAAAGTTCAACGCAAGGGCTGGAAGGTCGGCGAAGTGCCCATC
>ENA-UOWE01000306-UOWE01000306.1-activated-sludge-metagenome-genome-assembly--contig:-NODE-306-length-73253-cov-76.782808_pt1 | contig 73253 bp, 50 predicted proteins | sample MGYA00249841_ERZ761562 | MGnify/ENA primary metagenome ERZ761562 (study PRJEB28883, sample SAMN05720200) | activated sludge metagenome | isolation source: Anaerobic digester | place: Japan... | reverse complement strand
GAAATTATAGAACCCGAACTGGCAAAGGAATTAAGAAAATCAATAGAATTCGGAAGAACGATTTGCTATCATCAAAGGAGGAAAATTGAGGTTTCCGGATATTGGAAGTAGATATATTTCCCGCGGATTACGCAGATGCATTTCCCGCGGATTACGCAGATTTATTTTACGCAGATTACGCAGATTAGATTTTATAATTTTAAGTTAAATTACTATTTAGTTCCTGGGTTTCACCATTCACTGTTAACCCGTTGACCTATTAACCCATTAACTGTTAACCCGTTAACCTATTAACCCATTAACTGTTAACCCGTTCACCTGTTGACCCATTCACTGTTAACCCGTTCACCTGTTAACCTGTTCACCCCTTTTACTTTTTCACTTGTTTTAATTCCAATTTGCGTTATCTTATTTTTTAGAGTCAATGAAGGTAGCGCAATAAAAAAATGAGATAAGGAGAAGGAAATGGATGCCTTCAGTTTTTGTAATCCCACCCGCATAGAATTTGGGGTTGGTACAATCAGAAAACTTGGAATGGAACTAAAAAAAGCAGATATTAAGAGTTGCTTAATGGTTGCCGGAGGTGGTTCCATAAAGAAAAATGGTGTTTATGAACAGGTTTGTGAGTCCTTGGAAAAAGCAGAAATCCATTTTGTAGAGGGTTGGGGTGTTCAACCAAATCCTACTTTGGAAAAGGTGATTGAACTTTGTGAGCTTGCCAAACGGGAAAAAGTGGAAGCAGTTCTTGGTGTTGGAGGTGGAAGTGTAATTGATACTGCCAAAACAGTATCTGCCGGTGTTTTTTTGCAGGATATCTGGAATGCCTTTTCGGGAAAGGAAAAAATCCGTAATGCCCTGCCTGTATATACAGTTCTTACTCTTTCCGCTACCGGCAGTGAAATGAATGGCAATGCTGTTATTACCAATACGAAAACAATGCAAAAATGGGGTATTTATTCTCCTTTAATTTATCCCCGTTTGAGTATTATAGACCCTTCCGTGCAATCCAGTTTACCTTTCAAACAAACAGCCAACGGAGCAATGGATGCTATGGCTCATATTCTGGAATATTATTTTGCCGATGATCGCGCTATAGCTACTTTGGCAATTGATGATGCTTTGTTGAAAACTATTGTGGAAATGACTGACCGCCTGCAAAATAATTCCGGTGACTTATTGGCAAGAGGAAATCTGGCTTGGTGCGCAACTTTAGCTCTTAATGGAATTTCCGGGATTGGATTAAAAGGTGGTGATTGGGCTTGTCATGATATCCAACATGCTTTTTCAGCTTTGCATCCTGAAATTGCTCATGGCGAAGGGTTGGGAGTTATTTTCCCTGCCTGGATTGAATATATGAGTGAAAAAGACCCTACTCGCTTTCTGCGTTGGGCTAAAAATGTTTGGGACGAGGAAAATGTTTCCCGTGCTTTGCATAGATTTAGAGATAAACTGGAAAGTTGGGGTTTGGCAAAATCTCTTAGAGACCTCGGTATAAAAGAATTGGAATTGCCTCAATTAGTTAAACTGATTATGACCAGTCCCAGAATTGGAATGGTTAGCAGATTTACTGCAGTGGAAGTGGAATCACTGCTTATGCTGGCGTTCTGAAAGGTGAATGGTGAATAGTGAAAGGTGCTACATAGGAACTAAATAGTAATTTAACTTAAAATTATAAAATCTAATCTGCGTAAATTGTGAGAAATACATCTGCGTAATCCGCAGGAAAGAAATCCTTTTTTATTTGACACAATCTCCCTTTGAATTTAACTGGCAAAAAAAGGAAAAAATGATATCAACTTACAGCTTATAGCATAAACAGTAAGCATACCCTAAGAAGGTAAAGAAAATGTTAGAGAAAATACTGAAGAAAGTATTTGGCGATAAGAACAGTCAAGACCTTAAGCGCTATGAACCCGTAGTGCAAGAAATAAATGAAATATTTTCCGGATTGGAACAATATGAAGATGAACAGCTAATCGCTCGCGTTCAGGAAATTAAACAGGAAATTGCAGATAAACTAACTCCTTTACGAAATGAACTTGCTAAACTGGAACAGGAATATCGGGAAACCAGAGAAGATAGCGAAAGAAATCGTTTAGACAATGCAATAGACAGCACTAAAAAGGAACTGAAAAATCTTACCAAAAGCACTCTGGATGATTACCTGCCCGAGGTTTATGCCATTGTTAAAGATACCTGCCGGCGTTTGTTAGGCAAAAAATTTGAAGTCCGCGGTCATGAAGTTGAATGGAATATGGTTCCTTTTGATGTGCAATTAATTGGAGCTATGGCTTTACACGATGGTAAAATTGCCGAAATGGCTACCGGAGAAGGAAAAACCCTGGTTGCTACTATGCCTCTGTTTTTGAATGCCTTAGTGGGACGTGGCGTGCATCTTGTAACCGTAAATGATTATCTGGCAAGTCGTGATGCCGAATGGATGAGTCCTGTTTTTCAATTTCACGGACTCACTGTAGGTTGTATTACTACCGGAATGGATTTTGATGCTCGCAAAGAAGCATACAATTGTGATATAACTTACGGAATGAACAGTGAATTTGGGTTTGACTATTTGCGTGATAATATGGCAACTTCTCCCGATCAGCTTGTCCAGCGAGATTTCTTTTATGCGATTGTGGATGAAGTAGATAGCATTTTAATTGATGAGGCAAGAACCCCTCTAATAATTAGTGGTCCCATTGCCCAGGATAAGAATTTCTATCACGAATTGCGTCCTGCAATCGCACAGCTTGTTCAGTTACAGAATTCTTTGGTACAAAAATACTTAAGTGAAATCCGAGAGGATTTGGATGAAAATAATCCCCAGTCAGATAATAACCGCCTGGCTAAAAACTTGCTTTTGGTGAAAAGAGCCGCTCCGCGTAACAAAGCATTTATGAAATTGATGCAGGACGGTGAACTGAAAAAAATGGTCAACGATATTGAAGGTATCTATTTGCGGGATAAAAAATTGCCTGAACTGGACAACAACCTTTTCTATGTGGTAGAAGAACGCCATAATAGCGTTGACCTCTGTGAAAAAGGAAGAGAAGTGCTTTCCCGAAAGGATAAAGACCTTTTCGTTGTCCAATCCCTGGATGAAATGCTGGCAGAAATAGATAACAATCCCGAGCTCTCGGAACAGGAAAAACAGAAAGAAAAGTCATTGCAGACCAATCGTTTTATGGATAAAAGTGAAAAGCTGCATAACATCAATCAGTTACTGCGCGCCTTTACCCTCTTTGAAAACGATCAGGAATATGTGGTAATAGATAACAAAGTAGTTATTGTAGATGAATTTACAGGACGTCAAATGCCGGGACGCCGTTTTTCCGATGGTTTGCATCAGGCATTGGAAGCAAAAGAAAATGTGGAAATTGAGGCAGGCACACAAACATTTGCCACTATTACTTTGCAGAACTATTTCAGAATGTATGAAAAACTTGCCGGAATGACAGGAACCGCAGTTACCGAAGAAGCCGAATTTATGGAGATTTACAATTTGCCGGTGATGGTGATTCCGACAAATGTTCCGGTTACACGAATTGATCATGATGATCTTATATATTTAGGCAAAAATGATAAATACCAGGCAATCATCAATGAAATAACTTACTGGCATGAAAGGCAAAAACCGGTTTTGGTAGGAACTGTTAGTGTGGAGGTCTCGGAAATTATTTCCCGTTTACTAAAGCGCAAAGGCATAGCTCATAATGTTCTAAATGCCCGTCAACATCAACGCGAAGCTGAAATTATTGCTGAAGCGGGACAACCTGGAGCTGTAACTATTGCTACCAATATGGCAGGTAGAGGAACCGATATAAAACTTGGCAAAGGTGTTGTGGAAGGTACTTATGAAAGCTATCTGAATTTGCCTAAAACATTAACCGCCGAATTTCCTTACGGCTTACCTTTGGACGGACTCCATGTAATTGGCAGTGAAAGACATGAAAGCAGAAGAATTGATAGACAATTACGGGGAAGAGCAGGCCGCCAGGGTGATCCTGGAACCTCAAGGTTCTATTTATCTTTGGAAGACGATTTAATGCGCCTTTTCGGTTCGGACAGAATAGCTCCGATGATGGTTAAAATGGGCTTAAAATCGGGAGATGTAATTCGTCACCCCTGGATGACCAAAGCTGTGGAACAAGCACAAAAAAGAGTGGAAGAGCACAACTTTGAAATCCGCAGAGAACTGCTGAAATATGACGAAGTAATGAATCAGCAACGCGAAGTGATTTATGCCTACCGTCGTAGTGTGCTTAAGGGTTATGACCTTAAAAATGAAATTCTGGAAATGATTACTGAATCCATTACCAATATGGTAGATGATATTATTCCACCCCATAGCTATCCTGAGGACTGGAATCTGGAACGCATCTGCCAATGGTTTCAACATAATCTGAATTTGGGACTTACGGTTACAGATATAGCCAGCGACCATCTGAATAGAGACCTTCTGCTGAATACGCTTTTGGAATATGCACTTTCCGCTTACGAAAACAAAGAAAAACAAATCGGCAGCGAACAATTACGCAATATAGAAAGAAGAGCCCTCTTAGAAGTTGTAGATGATGAATGGCGTGACCACCTGCATGAAATGGACTTATTAAAAGACGGCGTCTATTTACGCGCTTATGCCAATAAAGACCCTTTAATAGAATATAAAAAGGAAAGCTTTGAACTGTTTCAAGGTTTAATTACCCGCATTCAGGAAAATGTTACCCGCAAAGTGTTTACTACTTATGTTCTATCTCAAGAACAAATTAACAACCTGCTCAAAAATGCAAACCTGACTCATCAGGATATAAATGCTTTCCTGAATGCACAACAGGCACAACAAATGACTCAAAATATGAGCGCTCCTCCTCAATATAATAATCCTGTGGGAGAAATTGAAAAAGTCCGACCCATAAAAGTAGCTCCTAAAGTGGGAAGAAATGATCCCTGCCCTTGCGGAAGCGGGAAAAAGTATAAAAAATGCTGCGGAATAAATGAAGCAGAATAGAATTTTAGAGGCCTGGAGGTCAAAAGGAAAGTGAAAAGGTAATATATGAGTAAAGGACTTATAATAGTAGAATCCCCTGCGAAAGCAGGAACTATCAGTAAATTTCTGAAGAACCAATTCAGTGTGAAAGCATCAATGGGTCACATTCGTGATTTGCCTAAACACGAACTGGGAGTTAATGTCCATCAGGGTTTCAAGCCCGTTTATATAATAGATAAAACAAAAAGCAAAGTGATTGCGGAACTTAAAGAAGCAACTTTATCCGCGGATAGCGTTTATCTGGCAAGTGATAATGATCGTGAAGGAGAAGCAATTGCCTGGCACTTATCCGAAACCCTGAAAAAGGAATTAAATAATAAACCCGTCTATCGGATTGTGTTTAACGAAATAACTTCCCATGCAATCAATGAGGCAATCAAAAACCCCGGTCAAATTGATATGGCAAAAGTGGAAGCGCAACAAGCAAGAAGAATATTAGACCGCCTGGTTGGTTATGAAATCAGTCCTTTGCTGTGGAAAGTGATTACTAAAGACCTTTCTGCGGGAAGAGTGCAATCGGTTGCTTTGCGTTTGATTTGTGAACGCGAGGCAGAAATAAAAGCATTTGTCCCTAAAGAATACTGGAAAATTGAAGCGGACTTTTGGAAAAACAATTTGCCTCCCTTTAAAGCGGTATTGGAAAAAATAGAAGGCAAAAAAGTGGAAATTCCGGATGAGAAAAGTGCCATAGAAATCGTGGAAAACATCCAAAATGCAGAGGCAATTTTAAGCGAAATAAAACGCAGCAATCGTAATGTAGAACCCCTTCCACCTTTTATTACCAGTACCTTGCAACAGGAAGCAAGTAAAATACTTGGTTTTCAGGCACAAAAAACAATGAGCATTGCTCAAGTTCTATATGAAGGTATTGATTTGGGTGGAGAAAGAACCGGTCTGATAACTTATATGCGAACCGATTCTACCAGAATGGCGGAAGAGGCAATTACTAAAGCTAAAGACCTTATAAAAGAACGCTTTGGCAAAGAACTGGTGCATCCTAAAGTCCGAGTTTTCAAAAATAAACAAAGTGCTCAGGATGCGCATGAAGCAATTCGTCCTACCGATCCTTCCAGAACTCCGGAAAGCATAGCCCAGTATTTAACCAAAGAACAGATGAAACTTTATACCCTTATCTGGCAGCGTTTTATAGCTACGCAAATGATACCGGTAAAACTCCTTTCCACAAGTGTAAAGATAAATGCTGGAAAAGCGGAATTTGTGTCTTCTGGAGCTCAAATAATGGAAGAGGGTTTCCTGAAAGCATATCCTCACTATAATATTCCTTTGGGTGAAAAGATTCATCTGGATTATGCTAAAAATGATGTTCTGGAACATAGTCCTTTGGAAAAGACACAGCATTTTACTACTCCTCCGGCAAGATACACTGAAGCATCTTTAATCAAAGAACTGGAGGCAAAAGGGATTGGGCGTCCTTCTACTTATGCTACCATTATAGAAACATTAAGAAAGCGTAAATATGTTACTATGGAGAAAAAGGCATTTTTGCCGACGCAATTGGGAAGTGATGTAAACCGCTTTTTGGTGGATAAGTTTGATTATCTTTTTAATGTTCAGTTTACTGCCGAAATGGAAACCAAACTGGATGAAGTAGAATACAGTAAAATTGCCTGGAATGAAGTAGTGCAGGAATATTACGACCAACTTATTGCCTTAATTCGTCAGGTAGATGTGAAGAAGGAGAAAAACAATTTCGTTCAGGATACCGGCATTGTTTGTGATGTTTGCAAACAGGGAACAATGTTAATCAAACACAGCAAGAGGGGCGATTTTCTTTCCTGCAGCCGTTTTCCCCAATGCAAAAACACGAAGAATTTTACCCACGATGAAGATGGCAACATCAAGATTTTTGTGCCTACACCCTTAAATGAGAATTGTCCGCAATGTGGTTCTCCTTTAATGTTAAGAAACGGAAAATATGGAGAGTTTATTGCCTGTTCCAATTATCCCAAATGCAAATATGCCCGTCCGAAAACCTTAGGAATTAAATGTCCGGAATGCGGAATCGGTGAATTAACAGCCCGTAAATCCAAAAAAGGACGCAGCTTTTATTCCTGTAATCGCTATCCGGAATGTAAATATATAACTAACGATAAACCCCTTCCGATAAGCTGTCCCAAATGTGGAAATCCTTACATAGTAGAAAAATACAACCGGGAAAAAGGAAAAATTAAAATCTGCCCCAAATGCAAAACCGAGATGGAATAAGCAATGAACATTAAAGACGGCATCAATAGCGCTTTCCAAAGCATTTTCAGCCATAAACTGAGGTCTTTGTTAACCCTAACAGGAATTGTTATTGGAGTTCTTGCCGTGGTAACAATGTTTTCCAGTGTTTATGCCATAAAAGCACTTATCAAAAAGAATATGGAAGGTATGGGCTGGGATAATTCTATTATTATTTTCCCCGGTTCAGGAAATATAGATTTGGAAACAGGAAAAACGCGCAGTAAAATTAGGCGTGCTAAACAAAATGTTCCTCCTTTGAACTATGACGATTATCTGGCACTGAAAGAAAACCTGAATTACAAATGTATTTACGGGACAATCTCCCAACATAGTTTATATCGGGTTGGCAATAAAATAAATAATATTATCTTGCGTGCTACAGAAGTAGAATTTTTCCAAAACAAAAGCTATCCTATCAGCAAGGGACGCTATTTTAATGCTTACGAAGCGGAAAATAATATCCCGGTTGCCGTTTTGGGTTATCATTTTGCCGAAGAATACTTTAAGGATAAAGACCCGATTGGTCAGGTTCTGGTTTTAGGTTCACAGCGTTTTACTATCGTAGGTGTTTTAGCTTCAGATGTTTTAAATACAGGAAATGGAATGAATTTTGATCCCTGGCAAAGAGAATGGGACTTGAAAGCTGTGTATATTCCCTTAAAATATGGAGCTACTTATTTAAGTCCGGCAAGAATGATCCATCAGATTTATATACAATCAAATTCCAGTGAGGACTATGCCAAATTAAAAAACGAGGCAAGGCAAATACTGCTTGCCAGGCATAATATGTATCCCAATTTTCAGTTTATGGATATTGGCGATATGATCTTAAATATTACGCAAGAGATTAATAAATTTATGGATAAATGGAATGTAACCCTTATTGCCATTGCTTCCATTTCTTTAATTGTAGGGGGAATAGGACTTTTCAGCACTCTGCTGATTAGCATTCAGGAAAGAATGACCGAAATTGGTATTCGTAAAAGTATTGGTGCCACCGAACAGGATATCTTTTTCTATTTTATTTTTGAAGCGCTGGCTTTGGCTTTTATTGGAGCAATTTTAGGTGTAGTTCTTGCCTGGATTTTGATTGTTTTGATAGCTAAAGGCATTAATTTCCCCCTGTATCTTCCAGTGCAGGGAGTTGCTGTTGGAATTGGTTTTTCTCTATTAGTTGGCTTTCTTTCCGGAATCTATCCTGCCTGGAAAGCTACCGGAATTGATCCTATTCAGGCAATTTACTACCACGAATGAAAACACCGGAAGAACGATTTCCTCGTTATTGCTAACTTTGCTTCTATAAATAATGCGTTAAAAAATAACAAAGAAAGGGAGTAGCTCCAGTGAAAAAAAACGATAAAATAGCCGAGTTTCTGGCAAAAAAACGCTTGCTTTTCACACGCATCCTGTGTATTGCTGTTACTTTGGAATTCGTCATCAATTATAAGGTTCGGATTCAGCATCTGCTAACTAATCCCTCAGGTATTATCATCAGTATTATTCTAATTGCTTTAGGTGCTTTTATCAGGTCCTGGTCTGCCGGAATTATTCAAAAAGGTAATCGCCTGGTGCAGGAAGGACCTTATTGCTTAAATCGTAATCCGTTATACACTGGTAGCGCTTTAATTTTAATCGGATTTGTTTTCTTTTTGAATGATATTTGGGCTTGGATAGTAGCAATTCTCTTGATTCTGGTAATTTTCCCTTTCACCATTAGCAGAGAAGAAAAAGGTCTGCGCAATAAATTTCCTGAGGAGTGGATTAACTATTCCAAAACAACCGGAAGGTATTTCCCCCGGAAAATTTCCTGGAAAAAAATGAAATATCCCTGGTCTTTCCAGTTATGGCTTAAAAACAGGGAATACCAAACCTTTTTCCTATCTCTCCTTCTCCTGATAATAATTATCATAGTTGGGTTGGTTTAGAGGGTTGAGAAGGTTTAGAAGGTTTAGAGGGTTGAAAGCCCCAGATACAACGATAGCGATGGGTGCGTAAGCCCCTCGTAAAAAAAGAAAAATACAACCCCTTTTCAGCTTTTTTCCCCTATTACATTGATTTTGAAGAAAATAGCAATTCAGCCCTAAGAGCATTGCTGAAGCATTGCTTACCCAATACTAATGCCATCCGTAATGGGTAAGCAATGGGTAAGCAATGCTATTAAGAAAGAGTAAGATATGGCTAGTAAAGGGTATAAGTACCCCCCTACCAGAAATGATAAAAGCCACCAAGCAAAAAACAGTAAAAATAAAAACCTATATAAATGGAAGTTATTGAGATAGGTAGAGAAAATGCAACCGTTATGAATACCTATATTGAAAACAAAAAAATTCTTAGTAGTCAAGAAGTCAAGACCTATCGTCTGCAGATGGTTCAAGATGCCCTAAAATACGGAATTAACCCTTGCGCCAAATACTAGCAAACAACGGTTAAAATAGTGCGCAAATGGGTAAAGCGATACCAGCAAAATAAGGAGGATGGTTTGAAAGATCTACCCCGTAAAAAAACACACTCCCTAATCTCCATTTGGGATAGATACATTAAAAAGTCCCTGCTGGACGACATATTTTTTACTACGGGTTTCAACCCGGCGATATGAACTCAAAAGAAAAAGATAAAAGTTCCATAAGAACGGCAGGCAAAGAGAATAAAGATAGATAATCTTATAGAGAAAAGTAGTATGAAGCATCAGACAAGAAACTTAGAAGTTATACGAAGAAGGCAATATCTGTCGTGCCTAACGGAACTTTTTTATGATCAGCATCTGCATTTTTGCACCGGGTTAAAAACCCGTCGTTATTTTCCTATCATTCCTACGGAATATTTTCTGTTATTTATGCGTTATGAAAATGGATAGAATATAGCTTATATTTGTGTTTGTCATTCCGTACTTGATACGGAATTCATTTTGAATATTATTATAGTATGGATTCCTCCTTGCGCAGGAATGACAAGGATCTGATCATTCAAAAAATGGTATTATTTGCGGAGGAACGGCGTCCTCCGGCTACACAAAAAAACGGAGGAACGGTGTCCTCCGTTTGTAAAAATAGTTTTGAGAGTTAACCTTTGCGTAATCTGAATTTGAATTCGTAATCAAATTCTTCATTTATAGGGAAGCTCCAGGATTCGCAAAGTTGTTCCAGTTCGGTTAAAAAACCATTAGGCATATTGCCTTCAGGGGTGATTATGGCATCCTGCACTTTTCCGGAGGCGTTAATTAACAGACGAATTTTTACGCTTCCCGAAAAAGGAATAGTGGCATTCCATTTCATATACAGAGATTGTATCTGTCCTTTACGAATCTCCACAGCTCTTCTAACTTCATCAATAATTGTTTGGCGTTCTGCAGGTGCTTGAGAAATGGTTTCTTCAGTAACTTGAGTTACTTGTTTGCTTTTAAACTTTGCAAGGGTTTGTTCTGTGACAGCTGTCTTCCCAAAAGCAACTCCACTGGGCATCAATTTACTTTGATCTCCTGAAGCTTTAACAATAGCTACCCCTTCGGGACGGATTTCAGAACCCCTAACTGTGGGCGCTTTGGTTGCTACAGAGCCAATATCACTGGTAAAACTTCTAGTGGCATTGGGGTCAAAAGTTGTTCCACCAACACCTCCACCAGGTCCTGCTCCTCCAACACCAGGTCCTGCACCTCCACCACCTCCACCTCCGGGACGAGAAGTAACAAATCCTTCCATAAGAGTGAGTGCCTGAACAGGTCTTGCGGCTGAAGTGGCACTCGGATCAAAAGTACCAAAGCCACTACCAAAAATTGCTCCTGCTGATTTAGCGGTTCCCTTGCCTCCGGTAACTCCACCCGGTTGTCCTTTTTCAGCAGTTTCTTCAGGAACTTCGGCATATTCACCTGCTTCTTCAAAAGTGCTGGGTTTCGCTAATGCCTCTGCTTGAATGCGTTCTGCTTTCTGAATTGTTTGAAGTTTCTGTTCCAAAGTTGTATCGTAGGAGACCTGTTTTTTTAGAAAAAGATCAAAGATAATCACAAAAATAACGGTTAGAATGACGAACAATAGGATCATATTACGGCTGAATTTTTCCTCGGCAGTAGGTTGAGGACGACAGGCATATTGAGCGGCAATTTGTTGCTGTTCCGGAGTAAGAACAGAAACATAAGGTTCTTTAAATTCGTAAGAAATTTCCCAATTAGGTGCGATGGCAAGAGTTCCTGTCATATCGGGACGAAGCAAGAGTTTATTACCCTGCAGAATGAAACTTTTAGTTAGAAAAGATTCATCTACCGGTTCTCCATCTTTAGCACAACTTACTTTCGCACCAGGAGGCAACTGCAGGTAAAGCTGATCACCTTTTTTTGTGACAAACAGGTGCTTTTCTGGAAATTTCTCATCCAGGATTTGCCAGAAGAGGTATTTATCCGAACCGATAAAGAACTTGTTCTTAAAATCGCGTCCATAACGCACCTGATCCAGTTTTTTGCCTTTATAGTGCAGAGTTAAGTTTAATAATTTGGACATTTTCCCTCCTTTTTATTCAGCCAAACTAACACTATACTTTTTAAGCCAATCGGCATCCTCAAGCGTGGCAAAATATATGTATGAGTAACCTGCTGCTGTAGCAGCACGGACAATTTCCGTTATATATTCACAGGGAATGGAATAGTCGGCTTGAACCAGAAGACAGGTCTCTGCCTTTTGATGCTGAATAATGTCCTCGGCTTCCATTTTTAGATAAGTTAAAAGGTCATTGCGTTTTTGGGCGTTTGTTAGCAAATCTGCCGGCGAACCGTATTCCAGGGCTTCAGTTCCAACAACAACACGATCTGGGAATATTTTAATCGGAGTTGTTCCCGCTTTTTCTAAAAGCTTATCATTGGTGATGGTATGAGGATAGGTAATATTGGGTTCTGCAGAAATATTTATTACTTCTGTAGAGATATTTTTAACCAGGAAAACCAAAATAATGGTTAGCACATCCATCAATGAAGTAATGGACAACCCTTTTGCTTCCTCAAATTTTTTACGGACGCGACGTTCACTTTTATTAGAAGATTTTAGTTTGTCCAGAATTTGCATAAGTCACTCCTTTAATAATACTCCACTTTAGTGGCAGTATAATGAACCTGGGTAAATCCATTGACTTTACAGATGTCTATCGTTTTCATCAGGTCTCCATAAAGGACATCCGGATGAACGAGGACAGTAATATCGCTAAGAGTTCCTTTTCGGCTTCTAATTTCTTGCAGAGTTTTATTCAGGGTTACATAATCATAATATCCATTGATGGCAGAGATAGTCATCGGCTTAAAGCCCGGTTCGCGGATTTCCATACCTAAAGTAGTATTATTCTCTTGGGCATATTGTTCACCCAAAATATGGATTTCCACTTTTTCAGTTTTAGCACCTCCGCCTCCGCCACCTTGTCCATAACTTACACCGCTTTCCCCTTGCGAGAAATTTAGCGCCAAAAGAGCAATCTGCGAAATAACCACCATCATTAGCAACATTGGAATAATGGTTAAAAACAGATTCATAATCGGCACCAGGTTCGGTTCCTGGGGCACCGTTTGGGATTTTTGCTGGCGCATTGCGGATGGTCTGTATTGTCTCATAGTTTTTAATCCTTAATGGCATTGTTAATAGTATTGATCAATTTAACACTAAACTCGTCAATATTACTGATAATTTTGTTTGCCCGGGTTAGCAACCAACCTTTAATTAGGGTTAAAGGAATAGCGGTCATCAAACCCAGAGCGGTTGTTCCAATTGCTTTTTTAATACCATCAGTTAAAGCAGTTTGTTGTGCTGCACCAGTTAAACCAGCTAAACCTGCAAATGCTCCTAACAAACCCCAAATGGTTCCTAAAAGTCCAAGATAAGTAGCTACTTGAGCCAAAGTATCAAACCAGAATAAACCGCTATCCAGTTTATACACTGTTTGCAGAACAGCTTCTTCCAGAGAATTTTGGACAGAATTTCTCAAATCAGAACCCGTTAGACCACTTTTTCTAGAATCTTTGAAAACCATCAAAGCGCTCCAGAAGATAAAGCCCATAGTAGTTCCCTTATAGCTTTCAGCAATTTTAGTTGCTTCATCCAGCTGGTCATTGCGGATATAATTGCGAAGTTTTAAATAAAATCCAGCGGCATCAATCTTCTCTTTGGGATATAACTGATACCAACGCACAAAAGCATAAACAAGACCAATAACAAGAACCAACAGGATAGCATAAGCCCAATTACCGCTATCTTTAAATACTTGAATTAAGCTATAACCCTGTTTAGCTGGTGCAGCTGGAGCTGCTGTTTCTGTTGCTGGCTGAGCAAACAGGCCAACAAACATAAAGAGTGAGATGATCATAAGGACGATATTTTTTGTTTTCATTTTGACTCCTTCAGCCATTTATTTAGTAATGTATCGCTTTGTTTATGAATATCTTCAATTGTAAAGGAGAACTTATATTCCCCTGCCTTCCGATAGGTATCGGATTTATCTTGAAAAATATCGGTAGATGGGATAAGAGCTTTTATTTCAATAACCAACTCTTTTTCTTCCACATATCTGCGGACACCTTCAAAACCCTTTACCGGTTGCTGTTGAGTGGTTGTTGTTGCTGCTTGGGCATAGATAATGCTTGTAAAAAAGAGCAACACCGCTAATAGGATAAAAACTTTTTTCATCGTATATCCCCCTTTCCTGCTTTAATAATTTTAACTGTTGCAATAAAGCCACGGTAGTTTGAATTGTTAGTTACTACAAAACGCAAGGTATTCTTGCCAGCAGTTACTTTTGCTGGGTCTATCGTAACCTGGGATGTATAAACCCTAAACGGTTCAGGATCATAATCCAGATGAAGATTAGCAGCTAATTCCTGTCCATTTAGATAAACCGAAGCTACTTCCGGTGCTACAAAGTTGATTAAACCGTCCCGGAACTCGGTATCCAAGTAAAAATCAACTTCAAAAATAGCACTGCTTACAGGTGCTGTTTCGGGGAACCAAATAGGTTTGGCAAAAGTTTCTTCCAGTCCTACAATGTTATCCAGGGTGATACCAAAATTGCCTGTAATAGTTGCAGCAGAAGCTGTTTCCACTCCCGTTTCAGGATTAACGGTTATAATTCTCCAGGTAGGATCAGTATAAAGCATCACTGTTTCCGGAGGTATGGAAGCGGCTAATTTGTTGCGGTCTATAAAGACCTGCAAATTCATATATAAACTTTGCTGTTCAGGACTATCATTAGGAACAGTCAATTCTATTATGTTTTGTCCTTCAACCCAGGCGCTGGAAGGTAGTAAATATGCTAAACGGGTTGTAGTTATCGGCTTATTAACATCTAAGGTATCGGTAGGAACAACACCGGGTTTCAGATCAGTGCCATTCAGCTGAATTTTAATATCATAAGGATAAACTAAGTGCAATAAAGCAAATTCGGGTTGGATTTTAGCATTAACAGTGCGATTTAGAATAAGTTCTTTATTGGAAGGTATTTGAACACAACTCAAGCGCACACCTTTAGGCGAAGTTATGTTCTGAACCGGTAAATTTACATTTGTCCCATCCATTTTTTCAGTCCAGCCGGAACCAAGAGGATATTCCTCCATTTTATAATCGGGCAACAAATTCCATTCCTGCAGTTTGGCATAACTTTGCTGCGTATAATAGTCGGTATAACCAGCCAGCTGATAAAAGTTATAGATATTTAAATGAGTAGTGTATGCCAAACTAAAGAGGTCATTGCTATAATCGGCAGCCAGAGTTGCAATAAAAGCATCTAAAACATCTTTATACTCTTGACGGACACCTTCTACTTCACTGGCAGTTCGCACATAAACTCCAATTTGGGTGTTAATAACATTAACTCCCTTTTCATAAATGCGGGCAATTAAGTTCAACGCGCGCAGACGGCGATAATTTTCCAATTCAATATTCTGTTTATCAGCATCGGCAAGAAGCTTGTTTACCTTGGCTACTTCTGCTTTAACAGATGCCTTGAAATTGGGAATACGACGATAGGAACCTCCAATTAAGTGATTCTGCCAGGTAGTGCTGGCATTAACTTTGATTAGAGCTGCAGGAGATGATGTCATCAAAGTTCCCTTTTCAATAGCGGTAAGCTGGTTGTCAAAATTTTTCAGGAAAGCGATTCGTTTCTGGAGATCGTTATATTCTTTTTCCACTGCGGCAAAGTATTCATAATTCTTGGTAGAGCTAAAGTCCTTCGTTTCAAAATTTAGTCCTTCTTTTTTATAAACTGCTTCCAACCTTTTATATTCATCACGAAACTTAAAGGCATCGGTATAATTCTTATTCTTATAGGCATTATCAAAATTATAAACCAGTTTACTCAGCTTTAAAGTAGCAATCCATTGATAGCGGTCACCCTTAGTTTTGTCTTTTTGGTAAATTTCTTTAGCTAGTTGCTCAAACTTAAGAGTATCCCCTTTAGCTAAATAATAATCAGCACTTTCCTGCATAAAGGGTATCACATTTTCACTGTTTGGATATAAGGTTATGAACCGGTTATAGGTTTCAACTGCTTTATCCTTGTTTTCAGCTTCGCTGTAAAGTATGGCTGCTTTTGCTAATAATGCGTCAGGAGTAATATTTCCGGTATTAATAGTTTTGTTTCTGGCTTCTTCATAAAGAGCAAGATAAGCATCTGCAGCAGCATTCTTCTGAGCAGGATTTTTTTCCATTTCCTGAATCATTGCCATACGTAGCTTGAATGCTTGATTGCTACTGGGATATTTAGCAATAAAGCTTTCACGAATGCTTTTGGCAAGTTGGGGATTGTTCATTGCAGTATCGGCTTCGGCAATTTCTGCTGCACGGAAATAATAATAGTAAATTTCACCAATATCCGTTCGCGTTCCAGCAAGTTCTAATAGAATATCTATTGCCTTCTGATATTCTTTTGCTTTAATATATGCCTCTTGAGCTCCCATTTTATAACCGGTAACACGTTGTGCATCCTTAGAACCAAGTTCTTCTGCCAAACGCAATCGTTCACTTGCTGCCAGAGAATAATTTCCAGCACTCTCGGCTGCTTCAAAGCTATTTTGAATTTGATAGCAAATGTTATTAATTATAGCTTCCCGTTCATCCGGAGTAGCCGCATAAGGTAATGCTTTACGGTAATATGTTTCTGCCTGGGCATAATTTTGCTCATTTTCCGCTATTGACGCAAGCTTTCCGTAAACGGTAAATTTTGTTCTATCGGGAATCAAAGTTTCATTTTCCAAAGCAGAGAGATATAACTCTTTAGCGTCAGGCAATTTTCCACGATCATATTGAATATCTGCTAAACTAAGTAAAATATTAACTGCCTGAATTTCACGCTCAGGATTTTTATAGGCATCACTGCGCAGAACACTAATAAATCGCTGAGAATTTGACTGTAATAAAGCAAACAGCTCATCCGCATTAGCGGGTAAACCTGGCTCAGGTTGAAATCCTTCCCCATAAAGGTCTTTCATCAGGTTGTAAATATTAAAGGAATAAGTATAGATCAAACCTTCATTCAGGAAGAAATCCTCATCTTGGGGATATTTTGCATTAAATTCCTGCAGGTTTCTTATCGCTGTTAAATAGTGTTTGGGTAAATTGGAACGCTCGGTAAGAGTATTGCCAAGTAGTAGTTTGGTTTTATCTGCTTGGGCTTTCCAGGCAACATAATTTTCACCCTGCAGCTCCGGAAAAGCAGCATATTGATCTATGTGCTGATAATAAGCAAGCAATTTGGTTTCATTGGCAGGATCGGCAAGAAATTCGTTTTGCAGGCGAATAGCTCTCTTTTCATAAGCATTTTTGATCACTGCCAGCTGAGCTGAAATGTTGCTGTTATTCATATTTGCTTGATACCAGGCAGTGTTTTTGCCATAGTTGGTTATAATATTCTGATACAAATCTTGAGCTATTTGATCGAAATTCTGACCTTCCCGCAGTTCATACTGAGCGCTGGCATACAATTGTAAAATGGAATCCACTAAAGTGGGATTTTCCAGGGCAAGAGGATTTATATCTATTTTCAGCCAGATAAAGTCAATTGCTTGAATAGTAGATAAATTCAACTTATTTGCAGCAGCTTTATCTATAATGCTGCTTATAATTTCAGGATTCTTGTAACTGGCAGCAATATTTTGCAATTCTGCTACACCCTTGGCTGGTGAATAGAAATCGCTTCCATCCAAAGCAATCAGGCAGAAAGCAATATTATCTATAGCATCTTCACGGTACCCTTTAGCGATCATAGGATCAGAAATCTTGCCACTGTCAACAGCATTCAACAAAGTTAGAAAATCGTTCAGAGCCAGCATAAAATCCTGTTCCTGAAAAGAATTTAAGCGTAACCATCCACGCTGATAAATGGCATCGTATTTATATTTACTATCCGGTTTGTTAATAATTTCATCAAAGCAGTTTGTGGCTAAAGCATAGTAACGCTGCGGCTGATCAGCATCGGTAGCAATATAATAATACAAAATTCCCAGACGGTATAGGGACTCGTCATAATAAGGAGAGGTCTTATAGTTATCTATAATTCTTTGATAGGAACTGATCGCCTCGGCAAAATCTGACTCCTTATATCTGCTTGCATCATCAAGAGCTACGGCAGTCCTGTTTATTTCATAAAACCTTGCTTTATTATCGCCTATCCTTTGATGGCTAAGCTGACTACTGATAAAACCAATATTATATAGGGCTGCATCTATATTCACATTGTTGGGATCAAGCTGAACAACTTTTCTATAACTTTCCAAGGCAATAGTAGGGGTCTCCAGATAAACAGCATATTGAAGCTCAGCCAGATTATAATAGAGATCAGCATTACTGATAAGAAAGGTTCCATTTGGCTGTTCAACTGCCTTAAAATTGGGATTATTGTTAATAAAATTTTGAATACGGGTAATTAAATCACGCTTTTCCGCCAAGATTTCTGCCTGCCGCTCAGTCAGCTGTTGTTCCGTCCAATTTTCTATTTGCGCGATTCGTGCTTGTTCCTTAATATGCAGGTTGCGATAATCCAGTTGCAATTTAACAAATTCCACATTAGCAACTAAATCTTGGGCATTTTTACGAATGGGCTCATTGCGCACACCACTATCAGCAGTTACGGCTATTTGAGTAGCAATACGGTTTTTGATTTTATTTCGTTGTTCTTCTGTGAAAATATTTTTTGATTCTTCTTGCATAAATTGTTCAATCTCAGCCAGCTGAACATCTATATCTTTTTTATCCTGAGAGAGAGAGTAATATTCCTGCAAAAGAGCGTTAAAGATTTGTTCTTCCACATCGCTAATATGTTTACGAGTTTGCAACAGGTCATTTTTCCTGATCAATAAACTGGTTCGTTTTTCGGAATAATCTGCTCTGGTCCTTTTCAACTGCTCCTGAATATTAGCTAAATCAGGATCCGCAATATCTTTATCCAGTTCAGCAATAAGATTATTATAGAGCTGAATGTTCTTTTCAATATCAAATAATCGTTTCAGTTCCATATCACTAAAATTTTGACCTTGAACACTGGGATCATTAGTCAGAAAGCGCTCATACTGCTTTTCCAGAATTTTATCCATTATCTCAAGCTGTTTTTGGTAGTTGGAAGATAATTGTTTTACTTGCTGAAATAACAAATTACCCCTTGCCATTGTTTCCTCAGCCTGAACTTTTTGATCTATATAATCAAGAATAACCATCTTTAGTGAATCCAGCATAGCCATTTCTTCTGAATGCAGATTAACGATGGAATCCAGATAAAAAATCCCTTTCAAAGAAATTAATTCGTTATAATTGCGGGTTAAATCAGCTTTTATACCATCTATTTGGGAAGCTAACCTTTTATATTCAGCAGGGCTGGGATTAGCATAATAGGGCTCTAAATTTAAGTTCTGCACTCTTGCCAGGATTGCCATTTTTTCGGGAAGCAAACGATTCATTATTATATCCCGGTTTTCAATGTAACTATTAAGCGTATTTATAACACTTTCATATTCACCATCATCAGCAGCCATATCAGCCCATATATATAGATAAGTAGGATAATATCTATCAATATTGTAATTCTCAAATACTATAGCGCTTAAGAAATCCTTTGCCGTTTTTCGGTTACCCTGCTCCAAATAATGCACCATTTGCTGGAATAAAACCAAGTTCAGCATTTTTCGGGCGTCTTCATTCAAATGAGTGTTGAGCAAGGAAGTAAAATGACTGATAGCCTTGGCATTTTCTCCTACACGAACATAGAAATGACCAAGTAAATAAATAAATTCATTTTGATCCATACTGGAAAAAACATCTTTATATTTTACCAGTGCCTGTTCAGCCAGTGTCGGATCTTCCTTCACCAATTCTGGCAGTGCATCAACTAAAAACATCTTGGCTAATTCTCTGATCAGCTGTTTTTCCTGGGATATTTGCTCCTGGATTTGTTCTTTGGTATATTGAGATCTATCTTGAGCATAAACCACTGCCAAGAATGACACTGCAACAACAATTAGGAATATAATTTTAAGATTGTGTTTCATAATCCCGCTCACTTATATTCTCTTTATTTTCCCTATGATGATAAGGTTCAGGATTTTTTCACTTAACAAATGCATCCTGAACCTTCTTCATCAGTATTTAGGGGAAACATGATTCCTCAACCTACACATTTTAGATGAGTAGTTTAAGATTAATTATTGCTTTTTCTTCAATTCTTCTATCCATTTGCGCAGCTCTTCCATTGCTTGTTGAGCTTTTTGCCTCTCTTCTTTCAGCATTTGAAGTTCTTTAAGCAAATCTTGAACTTCAGGAGAAAGCTGTTGATAACCTGCAGTTCCAGGTGTAACTAAACCAGGGGTCTGTAACTGGGTTCCAGGACCAACTACAACTTCTCCTCCAGCAGGAGGTTTGGCTGCTGTTCCTGTAGGAGGAACAACAACAATTTCTCCAGTGGGACTTACAGTAGTACCTGTTGGAGGAACAACTACACCTGTTTCAATAGGTGTTTCTCCAACCTCAACTACTTCTCCGCCAGCAGATGGCTTTTTCCCATAACTGGCATAAAGACCAAGATCGGGACGGCGTTTAGCTTCAGCATATTTGTCAAACAAATAGGAAATCCCTAAAGCAACACGGATATTATTCTTATAATCGCTATCCTTGAACCGGTCTTCAATAGCACTGGCTCCCAGCTTAAAACCAAAGTTTTTATAGGCATAATTTATCCCTATATTGATGTCTTCACCATCAAATTCTCCCTGCAAAGTCAAATCTCTGACCGGTGACATCTCCACAGAGAAAAAGGTTCCTGTTAAATAACGCGCTCTCGGAGCTTGTCCCACAAAGCGGTTTGAGCCAATCCCTAAATTGAACATCCAAGGTATTCCCCAAAAGACAACCTGTTTAGATGCCACTGCATAAGGAGAATAGGGCTCGTAAGAATCAGCTTCCGGATTATCAGCAAAATCATTATTTACGTCCAAGTATTGAGCTCCGTGCTTTTCTACAGGAGATAAGATATTATCCATTCCTACGGCAATTTGGGGAATAAGTAAGGTCTCCTCAATAATTTTCACCTTTGCATTAAGTAAATAAACTAAACCATCTAAAGAGGTGTAATCCCCAAGAAACATACTAAGTTCCACTCTGTCCAGAATTCCTACTCCTATCATTGTATACGGAAAGAAACCTTTGGAGGCATCTTTGGCGTCTTCAGTAAGTGGTTTGGGAGCTGATATATCCCGATAATAACCTACCACCAGAAACTCTGCAGCTTTATTTGGTAAAACATAAGCATCGGGTGTTCTTAGCATTCCCAAGGTTTGAAAAGGTGCTGCTTGAGCAACCCCAAGAACAGCAACCAGGGCAATTACGGTCAACAAAGTTTTTTTCATGTTTCCCTCCACCTTTCGGTGTTACTTTCTTATCAAAGTTCATCATTCTTATTGACAATATAATCGTCAAGCTTTTTTTTGCTTTATGAAAAAATATTCACTTCAGGATTTTTCTCACATCGGCGAAGATCTTGCTGCTCGCTATCTCGTAAGTAACGGTTATACTATTACTTGCCGTAATTACAGGAAGAAATATGGCGAGATAGATATTATTGTGGAAAAAGATCAACACCTCGTTTTTTGTGAGGTTAAAACCCGTACCTCTCACTCTATAGAATGGGCTCTGGCTTCCATTGGTTTCTCCAAACAGAGAAAAATATCCAGAACTGCACAATTATATATTAATGAAAATCCCCAATTTGCCAAACACATTTTTCGCTTTGATGTTTTGCTCGTTTTCTACTATGAAAACACCGATACTTTTGAGATTAAGCACTTTGAAAATGCTTTTGACGCTATTTTAGAGTATTAATTATCCAGTTTGGAAGTATCAAAATCGCTTCCCACATAACGCATCCAATCGGGATTTGAAGCTTCCAGATCATCATTTTCTACATAAATTAAACGGTAATTGCCATTCATCTGAATATCAATGAACATATAGACCGGTTTTTTCCCTGAAACATATTTCCATATCTGATAGTCCTTTCTCACAAAACGGCTTTCATCTGAACTGGTATCGCGTTGAATATCATCCGGCGGTCCGTTTCTGATATAAATACGCCCCATATCAGAAGTCCAGCCCTGTTTAAAATGAGTAAAATTACGGTTTGCATAATCAATCCGTTTCTGCACCAAATCCATAATGCTTTGAACACTACGGTTGGTAGAAAAAGCCATATCTCTCCAGAATTGAGTAATATATCTTCTTTTTGTATCCTGATTCATTTTTCCCCAGTCCGAAGGTATTTTATTGCCTAAAAATATACGCATTAGTTCATATTCTTCATCGGGGTTTGCAAACAGAAAAAATTCCTCTTCTTTTTCTTCAATCACCGCAAATTCTATATTTCTTTCTTCAGTGCGTTCGGCGCTTTGAAGGACAATAGTTCCATTATAAAAGCCAGGATTCAGGTCTTTAAGGGGTATTTTTAAATTGATGCTTTCACTGCCTGGACCGGGTTGAAAATCAATATATTCATCCATAACTACAAGCGAATCTTTTTCCAAAGAAAGGTTTAGCAGACAGCTTTCCGAAGTGGAATTCCAATTATAGATTTCCAGATAGAGATAGATATAATCATTAATGGACTTGTTGAACAGGATTGAGGGCTCAGAACGGTAGAGAACATTATTTCGTTTAAATTTAACCAAATATTGAGAAGTATCGGGTCTAACTTCACTGTTCAATTCTACATCGCTAAGCAAGCTACTGGGAGGAAGGGTCTCAATTTGAAATTCATAGAAAAAGTTTTTCTGGCTATTAATATCCAGAGCGCTAAATTGAATCGTGTAAAGCGGTTTATGGAAAGTGAAACTTAGTCGGTTAAGATATGATTTTTTCCGGTTACCAGTATCGGCTTTGTTTTTTACTCCGATAATATCGTTTATTTCATGCTCTAAAAATATACTATCTGCTTCCGTAATTTTAACCTTTACATTCAGTTCGGCAAAGTATCCGTTATTTTTAGCCAGAAAAGCCAAATTCTCATAAGGTATCTGATAATCAAGTAAAAGAATAGTATTTTTATTTTTATCTAGAAACCGGTTATAGTCAATAAACATATTTAATTTATCCGACCCTAAGAGGGTGCTAAAGGCGAAAAGAACTACCACTAAGCTAAAAAATAACCTAATATTCTTCATCCTTATTCCTCAAGGTATATTGTCCGTAACCCGTAATATCCGCAAAGATAAACTCCAGGTTTTTATCATAGTAATACCAAATAATATAAGGATATTTATCCAAAGCATAAACTTCCGAATAGACATCATCCGGTTCTCCGTATTTGATATATATTCTACCCTGATCTGTTGTCCAGCCGGCAATTTTTTTATGCAAGGTAAAACGTTCATCGGCAATCATTACTCTTTGATAAAATTGTTCCCTTAATTCATTTCTAACAGTTCCGGGGCTGGGATCGTTTGCTTTCCAGAATGTTTCAATTGCTTCCGCTTGTTTTTCTTTAGGTAAGCGTCTTAAATATTTCCATTCGTTTTGATTGGCAATATAGCGGATTTGTCTGATTTGATCCTCCAGAGAATAACGCAGAGAATAAGCATACCAGGGAGTAAACAGGAAAGGTTCCATTTTATAGTAGATATTATTTTCATAAAATATCAAGTTCATCAGGTTTTGGGCATCTGTCTGCAGATAAGGAAGAAGGTCTAAAACTATCGGATTTTGAGGATTTTTTACAGTTAAGACCTGATTATCTATAGTTATTTTCAAGCTATCCAGAGAAATTGAATAACTCTGATATAGTTTCACTTCATCGCTAACCAGTCCGGAAAGTGTATTAGGAAGATATTCCAGTCCTTCTCTTTTAGCAATAATCCAGCTGAGTCCAATTTCTGTGCTGGAAGAACTAATTATGAATTGACGAGAGTAGCTTCGTCTCTCTCCCATTGCTTTGTTTTTTATCTGTAAAATTACATTATATGAGCCCTGAGGAAGTTCCTGCTGAAAATGGATAGGAATTCCACAATCGTTAAGCCAGTTACATTTCGGAATAACTTGGCTTTTTCCCAAGGTTGCCACTTGCTTTTTTTTAGCATCACTAATCTGCAGAGAAACCTGGTAGAGTGCTTCATCGCTCCCTTTCTTGAAGTTTATTGAACTATAGGGCAAAACAACCCATATCTCTACTTCGTTTCCATAGTGCTCATAGAAAATTTCCTGAGCGGAAAGAAAGCTGAAAGCAAACAGCAGAAGGCAAAAGCTAATTATTTTTTCCATTGGTTGCTACCCTCACCTGAAAATCAATTTTCTCTTTTTCCAGCCAGTTCAGCAATGCTTCATCAGGAAAGAAGAGTTTGCGAGATTCCAATTGATAATCATTCAGGTCTTCGCTTTGAATTTTGATTATCAATTTAAATTTGCCTGTATTACGAGATATTCTATTACCCAGTTCAGTTAGTAATCCGTTTTTCAGATGTTCGTATGGAATATTGATTTTGATTTCTCCGCTCAATTCCGAAGGTAATTCCTTAAAGTCAATTAAAGCATTTGGTAAAATTCTTAAGATGCTATCTTCATTGCCGTTAAAGGTGGATTTATTGCCAATGATAAAAAAGACCTTTCCCGGGCTGATTTTTTTTTGATACTGCATAAAATCCTTATTAAACAAGGGCACTTCAAACTTCCCGTAAAGGTCTTCAAACTCCACAAAAGCAATAGGATTACCTTTGTTATCTTTCTTTTTAGAAATGTTGTTTATAATTCCGGCAATAAGCAATTCACCGTTATTTTTTGTCTTGCCGGTGCTGGAATTGGCATTGGTTAAGTGTTTTATTAACGAGCGATATTCAAACAGCGGATGCCCGCTTAAATAGAATCCCAAAACCTCCTTTTCTTTTTCCAGTTGATAGATATAAGACCAGGGTTCAACCGAAGGCAGTGGCGGGTTATAGTTATTATCCTCATCTTCAGTATCCATAAAATCAAAAATAGTGCTTTGTCCCCTTTTTCTATCTTTCTGGTCATTACTGCTAAATTGCAACGCCAGTTCTATTACATTCCATTTTTGAGCTCTGGTGCCTTCAAGTTCATCCATTGCACCTGAGGCAATCAAACTTTCCAGAATGGTTTTATTTACGCTGGTACTATCTAAACGGTTGCAAAATTCAAATATACTGGTGTAAGGACCGTTTTGATTTCTATCTTCAATAATATCCCGCATTGCGGCATCACCCAGATTTTTAATTGCTCGTAAGCCAAAAAGGACTTCTTTACCGTGAACCCTGAATTCACTATCGCTACGGTTTATATTCGGAGGAATGATTTTTATACCCATCTTTTTACAGACCTCAATTTTACCGGGTATTTTTGTCGGATCATCCTCCAGGGAAAGCAAGGCAGCCATAAATTCCACCGGGTAATATGCCTTCAGATATGCTGTTTGATAGGCAACTAAAGCATAGCAGGTAGCATGGGATTTATTAAAAGCATATTCTGCAAAGCGTAACCAATCCTGCCAAATCTTTTCTATAACTGCATCAGGAACATTTTGGGCTTTAGCTCCCTGCCTGAATTTTTCCTGATATTGTTGCATTAAGTCCGAATTCTTTTTCCCCATAGCTTTTCTTAAACTATCTGCTTCGCCACCTGTAAAACCACCCATTTCACGGGCAATTTGCATCACCTGTTCCTGATAGATTGTTACTCCGTAGGTCTCTTTTAGCGCATTTTCCATCAGCGGATGATCATAAACCACTTTTTCGCGTCCATGTTTACGAGCTATATAACTATCTATAAACTGCATAGGACCAGGTCGGTAGAGAGCTACCATAGCAATTAAGTCCTCAATCTTATTGGGCTTCAGTTCCATAAGATATTTACGCATACCATCCGATTCAAACTGAAAAACACCGTCAGTTTCGCCTTTACCCAATATGTTATAGACCTTTTTATCTTCCAGAGAAATGTGATTGATATCAATGTCAATATCTTGCGCTTGTTTCACCAAATCAATCGTCTTTTGAATAAGGGTAAGATTTTTCAAACCCAAAATGTCCATTTTCAATAGCTTCAAATCATTCAGCCATTTTCCCTCAAATTGCACCAGGATAACCTTTTCTTCACCTTTTTGCGTGCTACAGGCAAGAGGAACATAATCCGTAAGGTCTCCGGGAGCAATAACAACTCCTGCAGGATGAACACTTGTTTGACGCACCAGACCTTCCAGCACTTTGGAATGTTTAAAAATAGTGCGATATAAATCATTACTATTGATTAGGGAGGAAAATTCCGGATATTGGTTATATGCTTCATCCAAAGTTTTATTGCCTTGAATAGTTTTCGTTATAGCATTTGCTTCGGAAGCTGGAACACTCAAAACCCTGGCTACATCTTTAATTACGCTTTTAGCTCCCAAGGTAGAAAAAGTTATTATTTGAGTTACGCTTTCTCTTCCATAGCGTTGTATAATATAATCAATAACTTTGCTCCTATTTTGAGCGCAAAAATCAATATCTATATCCGGCATACTGATTCTATCGGGATTCAAAAATCTTTCAAAAACCAGTCCGTATTGCAAAGGATCAATTTGTGTTATATCAAGTAAGTAAGCAACAATACTTCCTGCACCGGAACCACGACCGGGACCTACAGGAACTCTTTGTTTACGAGCATTATCAATAATATCTTTAACAATGAGAAAATAGCCATTGAAACCCATTCTATCAATCACTTCCAGCTCATATTCAATGCGTTGCTTTATGGTTTCATTCAAATCCGGGTATTTAATTTTGGCATTTTCATAGCAAAGAAAACGCAAGTATTCACCCATCGTTTTAAATTCGGGAGGGGTTTCAATATTGGGCAGTAGAAATTTGTCATAATGCAGTTTCAGGTCTACCATATCCGCTATTTTTAAGGTATTATTATATGCTTCAGGGACATCGGGAAAGAGTTCTTTCATCTCTTCCGGGCTTTTAAAATATAACTGATTAGTTCCGTAATGCAAACGGTCGGGATCGTGTAATAGCTTTCCCGTTTGAATACAGAGCAATATGTCGTGTGCTTCATAATCGTTTTTATTCAAATAGTGACAGTCATTAGTTAGCACCATCGGAATTTCCAGTTTTTTTGCCAAATCTATCAGACGGGGCATAATTTTCTTTTCCGGCTCCAGATTATGATCCTGAATTTCAATATAAAAACTTTCCTGAAAAAGGTCTTTATACCACAAAGCAACTTCTTCTGCCTGTTGCATTCGGTCATTATAAATCAGAGCGGGAATTTCACCTTTAACGCAGGCAGAAAGGCAAATTAGACCTTCGCTGTATTGTTGTAGCAGGGTCTTGGAAATTCTGGGCTTATAATAGAATCCTTTAATATAGGAATAGGAGGAGAGTTTCATCAGGTTTTTATAGCCCTGTTCATTCTGAGCGAGTAATATTAAATGATACCTGATTTCATTTTTGCCGGTTTCACTTTCCAGGTCGCCATTGATAATGTATGCCTCAATACCGAGGATAGGTTTGATACCGGCATTTTTGGCTGTTTTATAAAAATCAATGGCACCAAAAAGATTGCCGTGATCCGTTATAGCAACAGCCGGCATAGCATATTCTTTAGCCAATTTTATCATCCTGTCAACTCTGCAGGCACCATCCAACATACTGTATTGTGTATGGTTATGCAAATGAACGAAAGACATCTCTCACTCCCTGAGTTTATCTAAACATATAAAAATGGAATACAGAAATCTGTCAAAGAATATCTGAAAGTTGGCGAAGTTCAAAGTGCGGGAGTTCAAAGTGCGGGAGTTCAAAGTTCAAAGTGCAGGAGTGCAAAGTGCAAAGTGCATTGTTATTTTTCTTTTTCCTCTTTCCCTCTTTTCCTCTTTGTTAAAAAAAATCTTTCTCTCTTTTTCTCTTTGTAAAACTAAACTCTTTTCCTCTTTTCCTCTTTGTAAAACTAAACTCTTTCCCTCTTTTCCTCTTTGTTAAAAAAAACTCTTTCCTTCTCTTCTTGCCACAGAAAGTAGTTTTTTATTTAGTTCTTCCACCTGTTTTCTTCTTTCGTATTTATCTTCAGGATAATGAAACTTCAGCTCTTTTTCTCTATCTGCAAATAGCTTTTCCGCACAAATCTTAATAGCAGAAACGGATTCCATTGGACAGATATAATTTTGTCCACTTTCTTGCAAGAGTTTTCCTGCTTCACCATTTTGAGGAACCAGAGCCAGGATAGGTTTGCCGGTTCGTAAATATTCAAAGACCTTGCTGGTTAGGGTTCCTTTCGGGCTATCCGAATTTATTAAAAGCAGTAAGGCATCGGAAGAAAGCATAGCGGAAATTGCTTCCTGATGGTTCAGCTGGGGAATAATTTTCACCATTTCCTCAATTCCGCTTTGTTTAATTTCCTGCAATGTTTCAATGTGATAATTACCATAGAGGTGGAGAGAAAAATTAGGTGGCAGTTTGTTTTCTTTCTGTAAATCTTTCAGTGCCTTCAGCAGCCATTTTAACGATCTTTTAGCATAAAGAGCACCAAAATAGCTTAGCGTATATTTACTTTTATCTTGGGAAACGGCAGGCAGGGAAAGAAAGTCCTCTTCATCGTGTCCGTTATATAAAATGAAGGTTTTATCTGCAAGAAAGCTACCAAAATGTTTACTTATATCTTCTGCAATACCTTTGCTAACAGTAACTATTAAAGAAGCATCCTGCAAGAGCTTTTTTTCCGTGTAGTGTGAAAAAAGTCGGTTGAGATAAGTTCCCTGCAGATTATAGTCACTTAAAAGAGTCCAATAATCTCTCATTTCCAATATGTATGGCACCTTAAACTGTTTACTTAGCGTTCTTACCGCCACAGCAGAAGAAAAAGGTCCGCAGGAAACATAGAGGAGGTCATATTTTTCATCCTTCAGCGCTTTTTTGCCTGCTTTGTATAAGTTGGGCAACCACAGAACCTTATCATCCAAAGGATAAAGCTGACGGATAAAGAGTTTTATTCGTTCCGGCGTGTTATGATATATTTGATTGGAGACCGTTTTATTTTTCCCGCTTAGTTTTTCCAGGATAGACATCGGGTCAAAAGAAGGAATATGAATAATCCGATTTTGCCGGGATTCGGCTAAAAGTCCGTTATCATAATAGTTATATACAATATTGCCCACGGTTAGCACATCAATTGTATTACCTGCTTTACTTAAATATTTCACAGTTTTTAGATTTCGCAAAGAGGCAGGTCCTGCTAAAGGTGGGTAAAAATAGCTGATAAAAAGGATTTTCACTTATTACTCAGTCCGTTTATTACTGTAAATAATTCCGGCTCCATTGCTTCCCAATTGTATTTGTTTTCCGATAATTCCAGGCATTTTTTGCTCATAGCATTATATTCGTCATCGCTAAGTTTTAACATTTTTGCGCAGGCATCGGCTAAGGCCTTGGACTGATAAGCGGAACATATTCCTACACCGTTTTTTTCTATTAGCGCTTTCATTAAAGGTGTTTTGATTGTTATTACAGGAAGCCCTGCAGAAAGATATTCCAGCACTTTGAGAGGAGTGGAAAGTCGTAATCGCCTGTTTTTCGGATTAAAAAACCAGAGTCCAAACCGACAGCGCTTGAGTAAAAGTCCTATTTTTTCTGCCGGAATCCAGCTTTGATAATAAATTATAGCATTCAAATTATAGTCATTGATGCTTTGATTGAATCTCTTTTCGGTCTCTGTCTTAAAAAATTTACCCAGAATAAGCACCTTCAAAAAAGGAAAATCGTGTTTCAATAGGGAGACAACTTTCAAAATTTTAAAGATACCACGGTCTTCAGTAAGTCCTCCAATATAAATAAAATCAAATTTCATCTGGCAAAGCTGTTCCAAAGAACCTGGAATATTACATTCATAATCCCAAACATTTTTCACTGGATAATTAGGTAAAACCAAAGAAGGTTTGCGTTTATTTCTGCCTAATAATTGATTACATATCTCCTGATTTACGGTAAAAACTGCATCGGCAATTTTCATTAACTGCTTTAAAAATAACTGATAAAATAAATAGGCAGGAAATCTCAATAAACGCGGAAACCTTTCACTGAAAGAAAGCGCAAAGAATTCATGCACATCAAAAACAACTTTGAATTTCAGCTTTTTCTTCAAAATCCAGGCAATTAGCAAGGTTAAGGGCTCCACACAAATTATTATCTCCGGTTTCAGTTCCTTTACCTTTTTCCCTAAAAGCCAGATAGCTAAACGACGAGAAGAAGCATCAACTACTATCTGATATGGATTACGGGTATTATTCACTATGCCATTGGTAGTGATTAAATATACTTCATTCTGCTTGGCTAAACTCATTGCCAGCTTGTAATATAAACGCACATCATTAGTAGGATGCGAGTTGGAAACAATACATATCTTCATTATCGGAAACTGCCTTTTAGATTATCATAATTATTATATTTTCTTATTCTGCTCTTTTATGTCAAGAAGAAAAGAGTGATTTTTTTACAAAGAGAGAAAGAGAGAAAGAGTTTAGTTTTACAAAGAGAAAAAGAGGAAAAGAGGAATTTTTTATAAAGAGGAAAAGAAGAAAAGAGGATAATTTCTATGAACCGGAAAGAAAAACAACATAGTCGCATTAGTTAAATCCAAATATAGCAGTCAGGGAAAAATGGGTTGGCAAATTATTTCTATGCCAAAGAAACTTTAGGTTTCTGAATAAATTAATGCTTTTAGCATTTACTTAAGTTGGAATTCGGCAACCCAATTGCTTAATATGTTTATTAACAATTTCTAAGGCATTATTGGGGTGTAAATCAAAGCTTTTCTATAGAAGTAAGAGCAACCGGTTGTTCGGGTTCTTGAGAACTGATAAAATATCCTTTCAACCAAAGTTCAATCAGGTCTATGGATTCAGATGCGGGTTTAGAATTGCATTTTCCGTGAGTTTCAATTAACTTCAAGCCCTCATTTTGAGTTTCTTTATACATAATAGTTAGTCGTTCAGGATAAAGCATTTTGGCAACATAGCACTTTCCCTGTTGAATATTGGAGGTATAGGAATAGATACAATGATGCATTTCTGAACCCTCAATATAGAGTTCGGCAGAGTTTTGTATGTGTTCAATCCACAATGTATTACACTTAATATCGGGTAGAGGGGGTTCAGGAAAATGATTTTTAATCACATCTCTTATTTGTAGCATTTCTTCCAGCAATTTATCGTGGATAGCATTCAAATCGTTCATAGTTAAGAGTTCGTGTTTTGGCACATTCATCTTATATGCTTTTAAGATATCAAGTATTCTGCAGATGTCTTCAATCCAGCGTATGATCTCTTTTTTTTCTTCATTTTCCCTGGTAGAGATGTCGGCAATCAGGTTGTGATTCAAAATTTCCCCCAATCCTTTGCAGTATATATATAAGGAAATAGAATTGAGAACTTCCCAAAAAGAGAGTTGACGCAGAATGGAAGGATAATTTTGCAAAGCGGTTCTGAGAAGAACTAATAAACCAACAGAACAAAGTTCGGGTTTGATTTTAGCAAAGGTCTTAACCATTGTTTCGCAAGCGGGAAAACCAAAATAACCCAGGATATCTTTGCGTTTCATTTTCACCAGTTTATTTACTCCTTGCCAGTATTTTTTACTTTTCAGAGGATGAAAAACAGCGGGTGCACTAAGCAAATAACCCAAAGCAGGATTTGTGTTCATTAGTTCAACAGCATAATTTCCTTCTCTCATCAGCAGGCAATATATAAACCAAAAACGGTCAGAAAAAAGGTTCAGTAAAGCAATTTTATCCTCACCCGCATAAGCAACCATCTTTTTATAGACGGATTCCTTATTTTGAGCATTTTTCCGAATGGGATAAATGGTGCTGGATAAGTTATTGATATGTGGCTTATTAAACAGAAAAGGAAAGGGTTTGGAAGGAATATAGCATTGCCAGTTATTCGTTTCAAAACTTTTTCTATACGCTGCAGGATAAGGATTTGCCAAGCGGATAACTTCTATAGAGCGTTTGGTAAAGTGATAAACTTTGCCCTGTTCTGCGTTAAAAATTAACGCACTTTCTTCTATTTCTGGAAAGGATTGTGGAGCGGACTGTTTTTCTTTCCTGTCCATAGAAGGTTACCTCCCTCATTTTTATCTCTTTGGATGCTTATTTTTCGGCTTTTCTTCTCTTTTTCAAAAATTACTCTCGCCCCAATGAGTAAAAAATGTCAAGTAAAAATAAGCTTGAGAAAGTTGAAAATGTTTGGATAGTTGAGAAGGTTTAGAAAGTTGAGATTTTTCCCAGCTTCAAAGGGCAAAACCGGAAGGTTGAATTCCTCGTCAACCACCTTTTATGATTTATCAATATTAAAATTACATTATATTGATTTTGTGGAAGATAGCAACTCTCCCCTAAGAGCATTAATTTAGCATTGCCTACCCATTACTAATGCCATCCGTAATGGGTAAGCAATGGGTAAGCAATGCTATTAAGGAAGAACTAAAAGAAAAGTGTTAATCGCATAATATTTTAGTAAGTTAGAATATTATCCCGAATAATACAGAAGAAATAGATAGTAATTATAAGTAGCAAGAGAGATGTAAAAATCCTATTTGCCACAGATAGCAAAGTTATCTGCGAAGAACTCTCTACTTCATATTTGCTGAATCAGAATTCTGTAATACATTTACTAAAGTGGAAAGCACTGAATAATTTTCAGGTTAAGCCACGGTCTTTCTTGTATTGTTCTATTTCGTTGCGTTCCTGGTCGTAACCCTTTTTATTCATTAAGGCGTAGGTAGCAATTTTTCCCGCTTCTACTCCGGGTTGGTCTAACGGATTGATACAAAGAAGTTTGCCTGTAAAAACGGTTTGAATTTCATAGAGCATAATGAATTGTCCTAAATGGTAGGCATCAATTTGGGGAAAGACAATATTGGCATTAGGACGCATTGCTTTACTGAGGGCAATTTCTGTAGCAAGTCGTTCCGCATTAAGGAGTTCGGAAAGTTTTTTGCCACCTAAATAATTAACTTCTTCCCGGTCGGGATGCAGATTGGGAATAGTGTAATCGTGTTTAAAGTGTTCCACGGTTAAGAAAGTGAAGACCTTATCGTTGGGACCTTCAGTATAAAGTTGCACCTGAGAATGTTGATCGGTTGTTCCTAATGCTTTCACAGGTGTTTGTCCCACATAAATTTCCCTGCCTTTAATGTCCTTGCGCTTACCCAAACTTTCTGCCCAAAGTTGACGATACCAATCGGCAAGATCATAAAGAGAATTGCTATAGGGCATCATTACGCTGATGTTTTTCCCTTGGCGGTAATAGAGAAAATGGATCAAACCATTCAGATAAGCAGGATTTTCCCAAATATTGGGGTTCCAACAAATTTCCCGCATATCTTTTGCTCCTTGCAGCAATGCCTTAATGTCAATTCCGGTAAAAGCGGAAGAAAGCAAACCCACATCAGAAAGAACACTAAACCTGCCTCCTACATTATCCGGAACAGTAAAACCGGGGTAACCCTCCTGATTTATTACTTGCCTTAAAAATCCCTTTTCCTTATCCGTAGTGATAATAATCCGTTTTTGGTAGTCCTTAGGGAATTTGCGTTTAATTATATCTGCCACAATCATATAGCCAGCCATTGTTTCAGCTGTGGTTCCGCTTTTGGTGATAACATTTACCAAAGTTTTTTCCAGATTTATTTGAGACAGGATTTCATAGAGAAAAACGGGGTCTACATTATCATAAACAAAGAGTTTACGGGGTAATTCCGCCTCCGTTTTCAAAGCGGAATATAATGCTTTATTGCCTAAAGCGGAACCGCCAATGCCTAAAACCAGCATTGTATCAAAAACGGGATTGAGATTAGCAATAAAATCGTCAATATGTTTGGTAGAGCAATCCGGCAAATCATAAAAACCAAGTAAATTAGCATTGTGTTCTGCCATAATTTCGCGATGAGCGTTTTTCACCTGATCAATACAATCCAGCACTTTCTCTTTCGGCAAATTACTGCGTATATGTTTGGAAGCCAAGAGGTTGTGATATTCGTATTTCAGCATTTATTCCTCCCTGTTTTGATAATAGGGTTTTAAATCATATTCAATTAAATGTTCCACTGCTGATAAAGGAGTGGCAAAATTAAGGTCTTCGGTTAAGGCAAAAAGATGGGCATCACATTTCCGGATAATGGATTTGGCTACCAGAAAACTTCCCGGATTAACGCTTAATTCCGTAATTCCCATTCCGATTAAAAGAGGAATATATTGAGGATTGGAAGCCATTTCTCCACAAACGGAAAGCGGGGTCTGATATTTTTCCGCGCTTTTTACCGTTTGTTTAATCAATCCCAGAACCGCAGGATGATGTTGAATATAGTAAGATGACACCCTTTCATTATTGCGGTCTGCAGCCAAAGCATATTGCACAAGGTCGTTAGTTCCGATACTTAAAAAATCGCATTCTCGGGCTAATTCCTCAGAGCATAATGCAGCAGAAGGAATTTCTATCATCGCTCCCAGGGGAATTTTTGGCTTGCAAGCAATTCCTTGAGCAGAAAGTTCCTGCTGACAATTTTGGACAAACCTTTTGGCTTTGCGGAAATCTTCTGCATCTATAATCATCGGAAACATAATTTGTACCTTGCCAAAAGCCGAAGCCCTCAAAATAGCTCTCACCTGAGTGGAAAAAATATCCGGATAGGAAAGGGAAAATCTTATGCCCCGATTGCCTAAATAAGGATTTTCTTCCTGTTTTTCAGAGCTCAAAGGAGCAAGTTTATCTCCCCCCAAATCAAAAGTTCTGATAGTAATAGGCAGAGGGTTCATTTTTTCCGCAAGTTCTTTGTAAACGGCAAATTGTTCCTCTTCGGAAGGCAAGCTTTGTTTTCCCAAATACAAAAATTCCGTTCTGAATAAGCCAATTCCCTCACAGGAAAGGTTTTTAATAGCTTCCAGTTCATCCAGCACTCCGATATTGGTTAGCAGCTTAATTTTAATACCTGTTGCGGTTTTGGAAGCGGAGGATTGCAGTTTTCTTAGTTGTTCCTGTTTTCTTTGTTCCTGCTTTGTTTTTTGTTTGTAAAAATCCAAAGTTTCCTCATCCGGATTGATAAAAAGCAAACCTGAATAGCCGTCTACAATTAAAAGGTCGTCATCTTTAACTGCTTCCAATAAACAAGGAATATTAGCAACCGCAATTAAACCCAAAGCCCGGCTTAAAATAGAAGAGTGTGAATTGTAGCTTCCTTTGGCTACAAGGTATGCCTTAATTCCTTCCCTGGCAAGTTTGCTCACCAGGGAAGGCACAATTTCCTGTAACACGGGTATTTGGTCTTTTGCCAGCTTGTGAATAAGGGCATTTTTACCGCCGGATAACGCATTCAGCAAACGCATTTGCACATCGCGATAATCAGCAGCCCGCACGGCAAAGGTTTCTACTTTCAGCGTTTCAAAGTGATTAATAATATTGGCAAAACATTCGGCAACCGCTTGTGTAGCAAAGTGTAATTTGTTTTGAATGGCAGTTAGCAATTGCTTGTAAATTTCGGGATCACGCAAAATTTCACGTTGAGTAGAGATTATTTCCGCTTCGTTTGGAAGTAGATTACTGGAATGAAGTTCCTGGTTAATTTCTTCTTCAACGGTGGAAAGGGAATTTTGTAAACGGTCTATTTCCCTGGGAATATCTTCGGGCTTAATATTGCCGTTTTCAATTTCCGGTTCCGGCAAAGAAATATGAATTGCCCTGCCAATAAAAATTCCGTTATTCAGGGCAGTTCCTATAAGTTTTTGCATTTATTCTCCAAAACCGTTTTCAATCATTTCCTTAATTTCTGCCAGCAAATAATCCTCATCCACACCATTGGCAATAAGTTGCAGTTTGGAACCGCATTCGGCAGCTAACATCATAACGCCCATAATACTTTTTCCGTTTACCCTCATTCCCTCTTTCTCAATAAAAAATTCACTGCGATATTTTGTGGCAGCTTTAACCAAAAGTGCTGAGGGCCTTGCGTGCAAACCTAACTTATTGGTTACTGTCACTTCTACCTGTTTCATCACCTTTGCCTTCAAAATTTTTTTGCATTGTTTTCTTACGGATTTCATCGTTTATTTTGCGGTTAAAGTCCTCAGCTGCATCATATCCCACACTTTTTAAAATAACATTCATTGCAGCTACTTCCACAATAACCGAAACATTTTTTCCGGGAGAAACAGGCAAATAGATGATAGGTATTTTCACTCCTAAATGTTCAGCATAATTATTAACCAAACCAATGCGTTCATAATCCATATTTTCCTGCCAGGGCATCAGCTCTATCTGCAGGTCTATAGTTTTTTGTTTGCGCGTGTGAGCAATGCCAAAAACGCGTTCCGCATTCACAAAACCCACACCTCTAATTTCCATAAAATGTCCAATATCCCTTCCCGCCTTGCCAATCAATTGATCGTCTATATATCGTAAAGTGATTAAATCGTCTCCCACTAAGCTATGTCCACGGTGAACAAGGTCTAAAGCACATTCACTTTTTCCGATTCCGCTTTTACCGGTAATCAATATTCCCAAACCGAAAACATCAACCAGCGTGGCATGAATGGTCTTTTCCAGAACAAAAATTTCTCGTAAATAACGGGAAAGATTATCAATTAAATTAATAGTGGAAAGCCGGCTGGAAAGAAGTGCAATATTCAATTCGTTGGCAAGATATTCAATCACCGGAGGCAAAGTAAGACCTTTGGTAACTATAATGCAGGGAATATCCATTTTGAACATATCCCGAATGCGGGAAATTAAAACCTCTTCCGGTAAACTCTGTAAATAGCGAACTTCCGTTTCTCCCAAAATCTGTATTCTGTCTGCGGCAAAAATTTCCATATAACCAGCCAGAGCTAATCCGGGACGGTTAATATGAGGTGAACCGATTTTCTTGTTCAAGGTTTCCGGTTCAGTTATCAAAGATAGCGCCAGGTCTTTCTTTTTGGCGTCGAAAAAGTCATTGACGGTAATTTCTTTCATCTAAGTTCCTCGCTTCATCCGGAATGGCATTTTCCTTTTTACATTCTGTAGAATCGGAATTTATCTATCCTTCATGAGTAGCAAATTCCGTTTTGCCACAGCTAATGAAGTCAGTTATTTGATTCTTCGCTTAACTTTCTCCCGAAAAGGAATTCTGCAAATCTGGGAAAACTTTTTTGCCGAAGTGAAATTCGGCAGACATTTTATCGGTAGAACTTTATGGTTCCAGCAGTTTATAAAGCTCGTGGTCTTTAGTTACCAGAACATTTATTTTATCGCTTTCAATATTCTTAAAAATCAGGAAATCCTCTTTGCTTGCTTCCAGTTTTTCCAGAGCTTCAGACAAACTAAGGGATTCGGTTACGACTCTTTTAGTTTTTATTGTTTTTCGGCTGTGATTTTTCGCATCCAGCTGAAAATCGGTAGCGCGGGAATATGTCTCAAATTGTTGTTTTAATGCTTTTTTCTGGTGGTCCGTAATGCGATCTTTTAGCTTTTTAATTTGACCTTCCATCTTTTCCACAGCATTATCAATAGCAAGATACATATCCATTTCTTCAGCTTCACTTTGAAGCGAAAATTTGGCAGCGTGAAGGGAAAGTTCACAGATATTGCGGCTGTTTTCCAAAGCCAAAACGGTATGTATAGTGATAATTTGGTCAAAATACTTATTCAGCTTGGAACAAGCTGTTTCTACATAATCACGGATAGCTTTGGTAAGCTCAAAATGGCGGGCTGTAATAGTGATCTGCATTGGGGGTTCCTCCTGTTAGATTTTATGAATTGATTTACTTTGCAGGTCTTCCATTGCTTCCATTATTGCTTCTGAAAGGGTCGGATGAGCAAAAACAAAGGAATCAATGTCTTCTGCCTTATTTTTATTGACGATCATAATGGTTCCCTGCGCAATAAGTTCTGCAGCATTGGGACCCATAATATGCATTCCTACAAGTTCTGATGTATCTTTACGGGCAATGGTTTTCACAAAACCGTTAATATTACCCATTGCCACTGCTTTTCCATTTGCTGCAAAAGGAAATTTTCCCACTCTCACATCTCCGAAAATTTCTTCAGCATCCTTTTGCGTGTAGCCCACGGAAGCAATTTCCGGATGTGTAAAAATGCAGCGCGGAATATTATTATAATTTAACGGTTCTTGAGGTGCGGAGTATTTTTCCGGATAAAAGCGTGAAGCAATATGTTGTGCTGCCATCAGACCTTGTTTACTGGCAGTATGAGCAAGTTGCATTTTCCCGGTAACATCACCTATAGCATAGATTTTATCGCAGCTGGTCTGCATAAAGTCATTAATTACAATTGCACCTTTTTCCTCATTTATGTTTATTCCTTTCCAGGTAAGGTTATTAACCGGTTTTCTGCCAACGCTTAACAAAACCTTATCTGCTGTCAAAGTTGTATTATTGTTTAGTTTCAATTCCAGGCGTTTATCTTTTTTAATAATCTCTTGCACTCCCGTATTTGTTATAACCTTCACTCCGTTTTTTTTGAATTGCATAGCCAGTCGTTTGGAAATTTCTTCTTCTTCAGTAGCTATAAGGTGCGGCAGAAATTCTATAATTGTAACCTGCACCCCGAAAGCAGAAAAAATAGAAGCAAATTCACAACCGATAACTCCTCCGCCTATAATAGCAAGCTCTTTAGGCAATTCCTGCATTTTCAAAATGCCGGTGGAGGAAAGGATATCTTTTTCGTCAATTTTAACGCCGGGGAGTTCTTTTGTTTCACTGCCGGTAGCCAAAATTACATATTCCGAGCTGTAACTTTCTCCTTCTAAAGTGGTTACAATATAATTTCCCTTTTCCTTTGTCATGGAGACGGCAGTTGCTTTAATCACAGGAATATCGCGCTTGGAAAAAAGAAATTCAATTCCGCTTGCTAATTGTTCTACAACGGCATTTTTGCGTTGCCAAACCTTGTTATATGCCAAAGTTATTTCCGGTTTAGGTAAGCCGAAATTATCCGCATTGAGCATTTCTGAATATAATTCGGCACTTTTTACCAATGCTTTTGTAGGTATACAACCCCAATTTAAACAAAGTCCTCCGAGCCGTTCTTTTTCCATAAGTAAGCTGGAAATGCCATATTGAGAAAGGCGAATGGCTGATTCATAACCGCCAGGACCTCCTCCAATAACGATCACTTGGCAATGTTGCATTTATTGTCTCCTGAGATGGCTGTTCAAAATGCCCAATTCATCACGGTATTTAGTAATAATTCTCCGGGAAATATTTAAACCCTCCGCTTTAAGAAGTTCTACCAGTTCCTGGTCACTATAGGGTTTTTTCTTATCTTCCATTTCAATTAAGCGAATTAAATGGGTTTTCACTTTTTGGCGGGAAACGCTTTGATAATCATCATCAAAGCCAGCAGTGGAAGTGAAAAAATCCTTGAAAGCATAAATCCCGTAAGGTGTTTCCGCATATTTATGTTTAACTACCCTGCTGATTGTTGATTCGTTAACTCCTAAATCTCTTGCAATTACAGCATAGGTAAGGGGTTTCATTTGTCCTGTACCCAAATAAAAGAAATCATATTGGTGATTGATAATAGAAAGGGAAACTCGTTCCAAAGTTCGCATTCGCATATAAATGGACTTAATTAAGAATTTGGCGGAATTGATGCGTTCCCGCACATATTGCATCGTTTCTTTGTCAAAATATCCGCGGTTAATCATTTTACGATAGCGGGGACTGATAATAATATTGGGAGTGATATGATCGTTGATAATGATTTCATATTTGCCGTCTATCAGTTTCATTGTAACATCGGGAAAAACATAAACGGCACTTGTGGAAAGTATACGTAAGCCAGGTTTGGGATCAAGCTTGGAGATTTGTTCTTTGGCTAATAAAATGGTCTCTTCAGAAACACCGTAGGCAGAAGCAATTTTTTGATAACGGCGGTGAATAAGATTTTCAAAATGTTCGGAAACCAAGCCCACAAGAATGCGGTTTTGTTTTTGTTCTTCCGTAAGCTGTGCCATCAAACATTCTGTTATATTACGGGCAGATATACCTTTAGGGCTTAAGGACAGAATAATATTATGCAGTTCTTCAGCTCGTTCTGCCGTAATTAAATACTTTTTTGCCAAATTAACAATGTTGAAACCCTTGGGTAAAAATCCGTAACTATCACAGGAATCAACAACATCGGTAATAAAATCCATTTCGTTTTCCGGCAGTTCCAAGGGAAAAAGTTGTTCCAGAAATTTTTCTTTGCCATTTTCTTCATAGCGGATAAGCGCTTCGGTATGATCCGTTTCACTATCGGAAGACCAGCCCTCATAGCTGGAATGATATTCATTCCAAGTATCCAAAATTTCTGTCAGTTCTTCAGCTTCCGCCAATGTTTCCAAATGGTTTTCGCTCATATCGCTTTCTTCAATCGGAGTGGAACTTTCAGGAGTGGATTGCTCAAAATTGCTTTCATCAATATCATCTTCGTCTTTTTCTTCCCGCAATTCCAGCAAAGGATTATTTACCAATTCCTGTTTAATATAGCTTTCCAGCTCCAGAATGGGTAAAGCGAGCATTTTTAAGGACTGCAGCATTTTGGGTTTAAGTGCCAGCTCCTGTTTTTGTTTTAAGGACAGATATTGTTCCATTGAGCTCATAATCGTTGCTCAAAAGGGCTTTCCAGAAATCTTTCGCCCAAATATAATTCCTTGGCTTTTTCGTCATTTATCAGTTCCAGGGAAGAACCTGAAACGATAATTTTTCCTTCATAGATAATATAAGCCCGATTTACAATTTTCAAAGTTTCTAAAACATTATGGTCGGTAACCATTATGCCTATGTCTTTATTTCTTAATTTGGCAATTATATCCTGAATATCTGCTACCGCAATAGGATCAATTCCAGCAAAGGGTTCATCCATAAAAAGAAAAGTAGGATTAGTTACCAAAGCGCGAGTAATTTCCAGTTTTCTTCTTTCGCCTCCGGAAAGAGTGTATGCCTTCTGTTTTGCCAAAGGAGATAAACCTAATTCTTCCAGGGCTTCTGCTAAACGATTTTTCTGTTCTTTCCGGCTGATTTTTAGGGTCTGTAAAATTGCCAGAATGTTTTCTTCCACAGTTAATTTGGCAAAAATGGAAGGTGCCTGAGCCAAATAGCCCAAACCTAAACGCGCTCTTTTATACATTGGTTTGTGAGAAATATCCATATCATCGTAAAAAACCTTGCCGTTATTGGGCTTTGCCAAACCAATAATCATATAAAAAGTGGTGGTTTTCCCAGCTCCATTAGGACCTAAAATGCCAACTACCTCTCCCTGACTCATTTCCAGAGAAAGGTCATTTACTACGGCTCTTTTGCCATATATCTTTACGAGATTTTCCGCTCGGATTTTATGCTTTTCCATAAAATAATAAGATAAAGAAAGCTGTTTTTTTGTCAAGAAATACTTGCAAGTGGATTGAATTTTGCTAATATAGGACGGATAGCAGGGAAGAATGAATTAAGTCAGGACTCGTCACTGCCAAAATAACTTTTAATCTATTTACGAATTTGTTTGGCTGGGAGGACTCGTGACGGCAAAAAAACCTGATTTTTAAATTGGCAACTATCGGTATAATATCCTTGTTCATCCGCTTTAATCTTTTAAATACAAGTCCTGATAAATCTGTAAAATCTCCATACTTGATCATTTTACAACCAAGTAACACTCAAGTAACAACTCCGTAACGAGACAACGGAAGTGTTACGGAAGTGTTACGGAGTCGTTACTTAATCGTCTATTTAACAAGTAGTTATGCAAATAAAGCAAAAAGAGCTGGAATTATTACCTATCTTTATAAATTTTAATGGGTTAAATACAAACGATGCAGCAGGTAAAAAAGGGGATAGAATATTTCATCATTAACAAAGGTATTGTTAATGATAAAAAATATATGTTAATTATATGGATTTAAATAGGTTATACTATTTATTTCCTTTTCCCTTTTCAACGAACAATAAGTCATAAGTAGTCAATATGTAAGTCGGGAGTCATTACTACCTATATAGCTTTGAACTCAAATAATACTGCAGAAATAATTAATAGACATATTTAGTAATTAGGTTATGGATATTAAAGAAAAAAACCAATTCCGTAAGAATGATAGGTATTAACGACGGAGCTGTCCCAAAACTAACTTTTAGTTTCGGGAAAGCCCCTTTTATAAAATCTCAACTTTCTCAATCCTCTCAACCCTCTCAACCTTCAAAACCTTCTCAACCTTTTTACTTCATTCTTCATTTCTTGAACACATATTTGCCCTTGATGTCCGTTTTCATCTGCATATTTTGCAGTTTGCTATCCTCATCAAAATTCGCCTGCAGATAAAGTCCTGTAGCGCTATTAATCATAAAATCCTTTTTTTCGGTTTCATCCTGCTGATAGAAATAGCTCACTTCTCCTTCGGCAACAAACCTGCGTAGTTGTTCATCCAGAAAATCCATAGTGACGATGTCTGCATCCACTGTATTTTTCTTTTCTTTAAAGCGTTCTTCGGCAAAATCAATATGGCAGGAATCAATTAATTCGGCTTTAACTAATTTCCTTTCTTTCATAAAGAGATGAAATTCGGTAGCTTTAGCATCGGCAAAATCAGAAATAAATTTCGGTTCACCGGTAAAAATTGCCTTTTCTTCTTCCAGAAAATAGATTAAAAAATCGCTGGTGGTATGGAATTCACCTCTATCCACCTGAACATTGAAAGTAGCAATAAGTTTGCGTTCCGGTTCAAAATATTCCATTTTTTCAGCCGCCACAGCAAGTGTATCTTCTATTCCTGAAGTAATATAGGGTTCATCCAATAGCAATGCATATCCTTTTCCTCTATCCCATTGTGCATAACCACATTTCACCCGGGCATTTTCCTGATAATCAAAACCGTGCACTCTACTCCAGGTAGTAAGGATATCATTTTTTTTGTCGTAAGTGGCAAAATTGCTTTTAATCCAACGGTAGATGCCTTCTTTAGTTCTTTCGGTAGCAGTTATTCTACCCCCCAAATTCATTAAATCCGGAATACGATAATAAGCCAAAGTATCAGCTTCCAGTGTTAAACTGTCATTTTTTACAATTACATTTCCCGAAAGTCGGGCAATTTTTTGTTTATCTAAAATCAGAGCATTCCGACAAAGAAATTCTACCTCTCCGTAAAAGAAATGAACATTGCCGTTAAGTTCCAATGCCTGTTCATTTTCCATTTTAGTCATAAACAGTTTATCGGAATGAATCAGACGGAATTCCTCTTCCCCTTTTTTTTTGCCAAATAAAGGCAGTAAAAGAAGAAACAGCATAAAGAATACAAAACCCTTTTTCACCATTTAATTTCCTTTTCTTTCACAATGCCCTCAGCCGAAACTGCATCCATTTCTACATAACTTAACTGACTATTGGTTCGTAAATTTTGCCCTCGCATTACATCTCCTGCACGAGTAATCGTTACCATTAAAGGAGCAGTAATTTCATCTACAGACCTGTCCCAAACCATTTTTTGAGTAGCCACAGTTCCATTTGGAGAAGTGAGAATAGCATTTCCATTGGCAAAAATTAAATTTCTGGCATCATCAACAATAGTTGTATCTGCTTTAATCACAGAACTTATCTGGTTATTTTTGTCATAAGTGGTAAGGGTTACTTTATAGGCATACAGCAAACGCCTATCGTAAAATCTTTCTATTTTTTCCGCTTCCAGATAATATTCACTACGGTCATTATCCAGTTGTGTCAGTTTAACATTGTAACTGATTTCATCAGGCAAATCGCGCGGCAAAACTCCTGTTGCCGATTGCAAGCTATCTTGTTGACAGGAAGTTAGCAAAATAAAAGCGCTAACCGATACTATCCAGATAAGCCAGAACCGTTTTTTCATAGATGCCTTTTCGCATAAGCACATAGTTAATCAGGTCTCTTGCAGCACCTTGTCCACCTCTATATTCTGAAACCCAATCAGCTATTTTGGCAACATCGGGTTGAGCATCAGCCGGAACTGCAGAAAAAGCTACTTTACGCATAACCGGAACATCATTCCAGTCGTCTCCCATATAAACAACATTGGTATAAGATAATTTCAAGTCCTTTAGCAAGTTATCCAGGCATTTCAGCTTATTGGTTATATTTTGAAACAGATAAGGTATATTTAAATCGCGACAGCGTCTTTCCAATGCTTCAGAACTACGTCCGCTGATAACACTGATCATAATATCCGTTTTTTGTAGCAGTTTGAAACCCAGACCGTCATGCCCGTGAAAATGCTTCAATTCCAGATTGGTTGAACCATAAATAAAACGACCGTCAGTAAGCACCCCGTCACAATCAAAGACCATTAGTTTGAGATCATTCCAGGGAACTACCCGTTTATTGGGTTTAACAAGTGTTATTTTACTGTACATTTCTATTTCCCTTATAGTTATTTATAAAACTTGCAGACAGCTCTCCAAAAGGGATTCCATTTTTGCCAAAGGAAGCATACTGGCAGAATCGCTTTTTGCCTTCTGCGGTTCCGGATGTGTTTCTATAAAAAGACCTTTTACCATCCCTGTAGCAATTGCTGCTTTAGCCATTGGTAAAGCAAATTCGGGATTGCCACCGGAATAATTTCCCACAGAAGGTCTTTGCAATGAATGAGTTACATCATAAACAACAGGATAGCCAAATTGGTGCATAATAGCAAAACTGCGAAAATCCACAACCAGATTATGATAGCCAAAAGTAGTTCCGCGTTCTGTTATCAGAATTTGTTTATTGCCTGTGCTACTTGCTTTTTCGGCAGCTAATTTCATATCCTCGGGAGCCATAAACTGCCCTTTTTTGATGTTTATTATTCTACCCGTAACAGCAGCTGTCTTGATTAATTCTGTCTGCCTGGAAAGAAAAGCAGGAATTTGTAAAATGTCACAAACCTCTGCAGCAGAAGCAACTTCAACACATTCATGCACATCGGTAAGCACCGGAACCTCAAATTCTTGTTTTATTTTGCTCAATATTTTAAGCCCTTCTTCTCTTCCCGGACCGCTGAAGGAATTTACAGAACTGCGATTGGCTTTGCTGTAAGATGATTTAAACACAAAAGGAATACCTTTTCGGGTACAGAGTTCTTTCAAGGTCTCTGCCACCGTAAACATTATACTTTCTTCTTCAATCACACAGGGTCCTGCAATCAGGAAGAAATTTTGGCTGGAGGCAAGTTCTGTATAGAGTTTATTCATTAATTTCAGAACAGCAATGCTGTTTTCTCCTTTATCTGGAAATATGTTTAACTCTTTCCCAGAAAAAACCTTCTCTGCCGAAATGACCATAAGAAGCAGTAGGAAAGTATATGGGTTTACGAAGGTCTAAATAATCTATGATGCCTTCCACTGTCAAGTCAAAGTTTCTGGCAATAATTCTTTCTATTTCCGCATCGCTTTCTTTTCCACTGCCAAAAGTATCTACCATTAGAGAAACGGGTTTATGCTCACCAATCACAAAGCTGAATTGAATTAAACATTCACCGGCTAATCCACTGGCAACAATACTTTTGGCAATATGCCTTGCCATATAAGCTGCGCTCCGATCAACTTTGGTAGCATCTTTTCCGGAAAAAGCACCTCCTCCATGTTGAGCCCAACCACCATAAGTATCCACAATAATTTTCCTTCCGGTTAAACCTGTATCAAAAGCAGGACCTCCATCCTGCCAGGGTCCTAAAGGATTGATTTTGATTTCACAATTCTTGGTGTCAAAATAGCCCTTGCATTCATCTTCAATATCGGCTATAGAAGGAAGGATAACCAACTGCTTGATTTGTTCCTTCAGTTCCTCAAATTCGGTTTCACTCAAAATATCGTGGTGAGTAGAAATAACCAGACATTTCAAATCCACTGCTTTACGCCCCAAATAACGCATAGAAACCTGACTTTTGGAATCGGGCAACAAGTGTTTTATAGTTCCGTTTTTTCTCGCCGAGGCAAGATTAAAAAGCAGCTTATGTGCCAGTTCTATAGGAACAGGCATCAGATTTTTCGTTTGAGAACAAGCATAACCAAACATCAAACCTTGATCTCCTGCTCCGGTATTTTCTTCCAGAGCAGCTTCCTGTTTATGTAAATAGTTATTTATCTCGCAGTTATAATCAAAACCCTTGTCCGGATGAATATAACCAATATCCTTAATTGTTTTACGCACAATTGTTTCTATATCTATAGTCGCCCGGGAAGAAACTTCCCCCGAAAGAACTATCCTGTTTTCCGTAGCTAATGTTTCACAGGCAACTTTGGAATGAGGATCAGCTTTTAGGTAGGCATCCAAAATAGCATCCGATATCTGATCGCAGATTTTATCCGGATGACCTTCCGAAACAGATTCCGAAGTGAAAACATAGCCATTTCTGTCTGTGTTGTTAATTGCATGTAATGCTGCTGTCATTTATATCTCCTAATTCTTATTTCTTTCTTTCTTTGCTACCCCTTAAAAAAAGCCGGCTGCTAAAGCCGGCAAAAATTTTTATACCGCACTTTAGCACATTTTGACTGCGGAGCAAAGGGCAAATCACCGCTCTTCTAAAAATGGTACATCTTCGGGGATTCGAACCCCGGACCCACTGATTAAGAGTCAGTTGCTCTACCAACTGAGCTAAAGATGCACTGTAAATTTGGGTCATATTTTTTTCAGAGGGGCATAATGTCAAGCAAAAAGGGGAAATAGTAAGATGGAATCCAGAAGGTCAACCTCCCTGATGTCAATCCACATACAAAAGGAAAATGGCTTGGTAACTTCTTTTTTAGCAACAAGAAACATCATAGCTATAGATAAATTATAACTATTAATTTGCCGGATAGGAATTCGGTGATCCTATTGATTGTATAAGCAGTTACAGTAGCGGAAAAGAGACAATTTTAACCTTTTACAGGGTAGCAACAAGAGAACATTTCCCTTTACTAAAAAACCGCTTTAGAAAAAATGACTATGGCATTACTTTTGAAAAAATAAGCAAAAAACAGGAAAGAAAAGAAATGGAAAACCAGAGCCCTCTGGAAAAGCTGAGAGCAAAACGCGCTGCAGCACTTTTAGGCGGTGGAGAAAAACGCATCGCTGAACAACACGCAAAAGGTAAACTCACTGCAAGAGAAAGGATTGCCCTTTTGGTTGATCCTGATAGTTTTGAAGAATTTGATATGTTCGTAACCCATCGTTGCACAAATTTTGGATTGGATAAATATATTCATCCGGGAGATGGTGTGGTAACAGGTTGCGCAACAATCAATGAAAGAATGGTCTATATTTTTGCTCAGGATTTTACGGTTTTTGGTGGTTCTTTATCCAAAACCTACGCTGATAAAATCTGCAAAATAATGGATATGGCACTAAAAAACGGTTGTCCTGTTATTGGACTGAATGATTCCGGTGGAGCAAGAATTCAGGAAGGCATTGATGCCCTTGCTGGATACGCGGAAATTTTTTGGCATAATGTAATGGCAAGCGGAGTGATACCTCAAATTTCGGCAATTTTAGGTCCCTGTGCAGGCGGAGCTGTATATTCACCTGCCATAACGGACTTTATTGTTATGGAAAAAAGCAACAGCTATATGTTCGTTACTGGTCCTAAGGTTGTTAAAACCGTATTAAATGAAACGGTTGCTAATGAGGAATTAGGTGGCGCAAAAGTTCATACCAGCAAAAGCGGTGTAGCTCATTTCATAGCTAATAGCGAAGAAGAAGCGATGCTCACTATCAAACTTCTGCTAAGTTATTTGCCTTCCAATAATTTGGAAGACCCACCTTATGTTCCGAGTGCTGATCCTATAACTCGTAATTGTGATGTTTTGAATAATCTTGTTCCTGAAAATCCTAATAAGCCCTACGATATGCTGGATGTGATTTATCCGATTGTTGATGATGGCGAATTTTTGCAGGTGATGAGTAATTTTGCCCAGAATATTATTGTCGGTTTTGGCAGGATGAATGGACGTAGTGTAGGAATTGTAGCTAATCAGCCCAAAATTTTAGCCGGTGTTTTAGATATTGATGCCAGTATTAAAGGAGCTCGTTTTGTGCGATTTTGTGATTCCTTCAATATACCTTTGGTAGTTTTGGAAGATGTTCCCGGTTTTTTACCCGGCACAATGCAAGAGCATAATGGAATTATTCGTAACGGGGCAAAACTTCTTTATGCTTTTGCGGAAGCCACAGTTCCAAAAGTTACTGTTATTATCCGTAAGGCATACGGAGGTGCATATTGTGTTTTAAACAGTCGTCATATGCGTGCGGATATAGTTTATGCCTGGCCCTCTGCCGAAATTGCAGTTATGGGTCCTGATGGAGCAGTGGAAGTTATTTTCCGTAAAGAAGCAATGGCTGCAGAAAATCCTAAGGCAGTTCTTCAGGCAAGAGAAAAAGAATATCGGGAAAAATTTGCCAATCCCTTTATTGCTGCGGAAAGAGGATATATTGATGATATAATTGAGCCCGCGGAAACAAGATTTCGTTTAATTAGAGCTTTGGAAATGCTGGCAAATAAAAAGGACAGCATTCCTCCTCGCAAACATGGCAATATTCCTTTGTAAGGTATTGGCAATGCGGAAAATAATGTCTCTAACCCTTTTTACCTTCTGCGTCTTAAGCGGCTGGGCTCAAATAACCTCTGTGGAACAAACAATATCTGATAGTTTAGCTTTAGCGCGGGAAAAAGAAATTATTTCCGAATATGGTTTTCGGGATACAGCTACTCTTTCTGAAGTAGCTAACAAACTGCAAATTGAGGATATAGACCGCTGGAAGAGCTATCTTGGTTTGGAACCGCATAACGAAAAACTGGATAAAATGAGTTTAAGAAAACTGGGTATAACACCTTATAAAGCACTTCTGGCACAACAATACAGCATTTATGGCTTTACGGAACTTTCCACTTTGGAAGAAGTTGCCGCTGCACTTAAAATGCCCGTGAAAAAAATCAAACAGGAAATCGGACTGGATAAGCCCAATTCTCCAAAATGGGATTCTTACTCTTTGCAGTCCTTGAACTTAACCCCCGAAGACATCAAAAAAATTCACCGGGAATTTGAAGAAAAAAGCTTGAATTTCGGACTTAATGTAACACTGGTAGGAATGCTAACCGTATTTACCGCTCTCCTTATTACCAGTATTATAATCGGACAATTGAATCATCTGAACCGTCCTGCCAAAGAAAAAAAGGCGGATATGAAAATTACTCCCGGAGGAAAAGTTCGTTCTGCTTCCGCTACTTTAAATCACAATGTAATAGCTGCTCTTATTGCCACTATCTTTTTGCATGAACAATCCCTGGAAGAAAAAAGAAAAATTGCCTTAACCTTTAAACGCACTCCCACAAATCAATGGCGTGCCAGCGCTATGTTAAATATGCCCAATCGGGAAATGTATCTTAAGCGGAGATAAATAATGAAAACCTATAAGTTATTGATTAATAACGAACATTTTGAAGCCAAAATTGTGGAATACAGTCCCACCCACGCTAAAATAAACCTGAATGGAACGGAATATCTGGTTCAGATAGAAGACGATAAAATTCAAAGTATTCCCAAGCTTGCTGCCCAGGAAAAAGCAGTTCCTTTGGCTCCTGCATTCAGCAGTAGTGCCGATCTTTATTCTGGAGAAATTCGTGCTCCTCTTCCCGGAGTGATAGTTTCTATTCTTGTTTCCCAAGGCGAAGAAGTGAAAAAAGGTCAGGCAATTCTCATTATTGAGGCAATGAAGATGCAAAGTGAAATTGCTTCTCCCTTTGACGGTAAAATAGATAAAATATTAGTGAAAGAACGAGCTCCCGTGAAGGAAGGAGATTTACTGATGACAATCACCGGAGCTGAAATTAAAGCTCCTCCTCAAAGTAAGCCACCGCAACCAAGCGTAGAAGAACCAATAGAAAAAAAAGCAGTTACAGAAAAAATCCTGCGTGCACCTCTTCCCGGAACCATTATGGATATAAAAGTGAAGGTTAATGACTATGTGCACGAGGGAGATGTTGTTTTAGTTCTGGAAGCGATGAAAATGGAATCCGATATTTACAGCCCCAGAACAGGGAAAATCAGCAAAATATATGTGCAAAAGGGAGACCTCGTGCAGGATAATGACCCTTTAATTGAGTTTGAGGATTAGCTTTATGCAGGAATTAAGCCAATTTATTCAAACCACAGGTTTCTTGAATGTTAGCTGGGGAAATCTGGTAATGATTATCTTCGGAATGATCTTTGTCTATTTGGGTGTAGCCAAAGAATTTGAGCCCCTGCTTCTGATTCCTATCGGTTTTGGCATTATCGTGGGAAATATGCCTGGAGTTGCCCAACAGGGATTAGGAGTGATGAATGAGGGTTCCGTTTTAAACTATCTTTATTTCGGTGTTAGTAAAAGCATTTATCCTTCCCTGATTTTTTTAGGAATAGGAGCAATGACCGATTTTTCCACTTTAATTGCCAATCCGCGTCTTATTTTATTAGGAGCAGCAGCCCAATTTGGAATATTTGCTACTTTCATAGGCAGTATCCTTTTAGGATTTAATGTTTTAGAGGCAGCTTCCATCGGTATAATCGGAGGAGCTGATGGACCAACTTCCATTTTTTTAGCTTCCAAACTGGCACCTCACCTTTTGGGTTCAATAGCTTTAGCAGCATATTCCTATATGGCATTGGTCCCTATAATTCAACCGCCGATTATGAAATTACTCACTACTAAAAAAGAGCGTCTTATTCGGATGAAACCCTTGCGAGTGGTTTCCAAAAAGGAAAAAATAATTTTCCCCATTGTTGCTTTTGTAGTTACCACCTTCATTTCTCCAGGCAGTGTTGTTCTTCTGGCAATGCTTTTTTTAGGCAATTTATTAAAAGAAAGCGGAGTAACGGAACGTCTTGCCAATAGTGCCAGAACTGTTTTAATTGATGTAGTAACCGTTTTAATCGGTTTAACTGTTGGCGCCAAGACCACTGCAGATGTTTTTTTAACTCCTGCTACTTTAAAGATATTTTTATTGGGCGCTTTTTCTTTTGCTGCTGCAACTGCTGCCGGGGTGCTTTTTGCTAAAATTATGAATCTCTTTACCAAAAACAAGATTAACCCCTTAATAGGTAATGCTGGTGTATCTGCAGTTCCTGCTTCAGCACGCGTTTCCCAGGTAGTTGGTCAACAATATGATAAAACAAACTACCTGTTGATGCATGCAATGGCTCCCAATGTAGCAGGAGTTGTTGGTTCAGCAGTTGCTGCAGGTGTCCTTTTAGGAATTTTAGGAAAATGAAACAAAATAAACACAACAAAACATATAGGAGGCAAAAATGCCAAAAGTCCTGATTGCAACCGAAAAACCCTTTGCCGCAGATGCAGTTCAGAAAATTAAGGCAGAGCTTGAAAAAGCCGGTTACGAATACTCCTTTTTGGAGAATTATACCGATAAAAGTGAACTGCATAATGCCTTAGCTGATGCGGAAGCAGTAATTATCCGCAGTGATATTATGGATGAGGAAGCTTTTAATTCCGCTCCCAAACTTAAAATTGTAGTCCGTGCTGGTGCCGGTTATGACAATATTGATTTAAAAGCCGCTACCGCACATAATGTTGTAGCTATGAATACTCCAGGGCAAAATTCCAATGCTGTTGCTGAATTGGCAATCGGAATGATGATTTATATTGCCAGGAACAAATTTAACGGCAAATCCGGAACGGAACTCTCTGGTAAGATACTTACTCTGTATGGTTTTGGCTGGGTTGCCCGTTATGTAGCAAAAATTGCTAAAGGCATCGGAATGGATGTTTATGCCTACGATCCTTATCTGCAGGATTATGTGATGTTGAAAGAAGGCGTTAAACCCTTGCATAGTGTAGAAGATGTCTTCAAACTGGGAGATTATATTTCTCTGCATATTCCGGCTACTGAAGAAACAAAAAAATGCGTTAACTGGAATCTTTTATCTTTGGTAAAAGATGATGCCGTTCTTGTTAATACGGCACGGAAAGAAATTATTGATGAAGAAGCACTGCTTAAGGTGTTTGCCGAAAAGAAAAAATTCCGTTATGTGAGTGATGTAGCTCCGGATAATAGTGCTGAAATATTAGAACTGTATCCAGACCGTGTTTTCTTCACTCCGAAAAAAATGGGAGCCCAAACCAGCGAAGCAAATACTAATGCCGGAATTGCTGCCGCTAAACAAATTATTGCCTTCTTTGAGAAAGGCGATACAACTTACAAAGTAAACTAAAAACTACCCTCCTCCTCGATTACAACGGAAAGCTTATCTTCAGCTTTCCGTTGTTTTCTCTCTGAAGAACAATCTGAACTAAAAAGGTTGAGAAGGTTGATAGAGTTGATTGGGTTGAGAAGGTTTAGAGGGTTGAGAAGGTTTAGAAGGTTGAGAAGGTTTAGAAGGTTGAGTTTTCATCAAAGCCCAGAGGGCGACACAATCATAGCGATGGTGGCGTTAGCCCCTCGGGAAAAAAGGTTGAGAAGGTTGAGAAGGTTTAGAAGGTTGAGATTTTTTAAAAACCCGGAGGGCGACACAATCATAGCGATGGCGGCGTAAGCCCCTCGGGAAAAAAGGTTGAGAAGGTTGAGATGGTTTAGAAGGTTGAGTTTTCATCAAAGCCCGGAGGGCGACACAATGATAGCGATGGGTGCGTAAGCCCCTCGTAAAAAAGAAAGAAACAACTATCTATCTTTTTCCACTGTTCCCCTGAATAAATATCTTTAAAATCCCCTTCATCCCATTCCTCCCTGAGCTAATAAATCTTGATAGTTATTTGCTTGATATATAGTAAATTCTGTAACGACTCCGTAACACTTCCGTAACACTTCCGTTGTCTCGTTACGGAGTTGTTACTTGGTTGTTACTTGGTTATAAGAAGATGAAGCAAGCTGAAAAAGATAATATATTAAAGGCGAAGCAGTTAACAGTAGTGGGGTAAATAATAATGTTCTTCCCTTTTGGCCAATCGGGATTCGGTAACTCCATAATTAAATACTATTATTATAAAATTTATTTTCTTATTAAAATGAAAATCTTGAATATCTGTCTTTCCTACGGAACTCTTTCTAAAAGAAGGAGATATGTTGCTTTTATCTGCTCTTTTCGCCGGGTTAAAACCCGTCGTTAATACCTGTCGTTCCTACGGAACTCTTTCGGATACAAGGAGATATGTTGTTTTTATCTGCTCTTTTCACCGGGTTAAAACCCGTTGTTATTATCTGTCGTTCCTACGGAACTCTTTCTGATACAAGGAGATATGTTGTTTTTATCTGCTCTTTGCACCGGGTTGAAACTCGTTGTTAATACCTGTCGTTCCTACGGTACTTGTTTTTAAAGGGAAAGGTATATTGTAAGTTCTTTCTCTTTTTTTGGGTTAAGCCCAAATATTAAAATCGGGATAAATGGGGCAAAAAATTCTTTATTCACCAGAGCAAATGGCTGTTTCTAATGGAATTGATACCTTCAGCATTTACTTAAGTCAGAATTTACATAGTCGTAAATTGCGACAAAAAAAAAGTATTTTTTACGAAATTACCCCAGTCCAGGAAAAATACTTTTATGCAGTTTTGGATTTCTGCTTGCACTGAAATGATAAAGAATTTTTCCCCTCAAGAAATTATATTATACACTTTATAATCATCGTTTTTATTATAAACTAAAAACAATTCAGCAGTGCATTTCACTCTTTCCTTAAACTATCAATCTATAGTTTATCACACCTTTATCAAGCGTTAATTGTTAACGCTTGATTAACACTTTTAACTAAGGATAGATAGTGAAGTTTTTCTCTAATGAAGAATTAAATAACTTTCAGATTGAAAAAAATAAATATATTTTTTACCTTCTATGGATTCCTTCTATCTCCGGAAGGACAAAAAACGCAGTAATGACAAAATGTGTATTCTTTTGCTATGTTGACGATTGTTATTCCACACTTGTTACGGAATCCATTTTAATTAAGTAGAAACTTGCTTGCGCTGGAATGGCAAAAAGAATGGATTCCTGTTTGCGCATAAATCCAATGCTTAAAAATATTATCTTTCTTTGAAATTAATAGGAAGCTGGAGTTCAGAATACCGATTTGGTATTGAACTCCAGCTCGTTAAAGGGTTTTTTAGTATTGATAAGTTAAAGAAATCATTGAGGCAAGGCCATTGGTTTTGCCACCAATGAATTCAGGTCCGTGATGCAGAAAATCGTGTTCCAGAACAGCATCTATGCTGAATTTGCCAAAGTTGAAGCCCAAACCAAGGTTCATTACAAATTCGGACTGATATTCCGAATCTTCGAACTCCCCATCTCCGCTTGGCTCATCTTTTTCGGAATAAAATACATAATTCTGACGAGCTCCCACGCGTCCAGTCAGCCAACGGGTAATTTGTGATTCCACAGCCAGATTGTATTCCGGAACATAGATAAAACTATGCGACATTTTATGCGAGCCGTTAGTTCCCTCTTTTGACACTTCTATACTTTCGGAAGCGAAACGAACGGGTTTAAAGCCAAAGATGATAGTATTAGTATCGTTGAGTTTGTAATTAACTCCTGCTCCAACTTCAATCATAAAATTGTTATCATCAGTTGTTTTCTCTATAGGTTTATTTGGCGGGTTTGGAATATCTATTTTCTTGCTACCTATATTAAAATATCCCTTACCCAGACACATTACCTCAAAATCCTGATTTTGCAGTAAATAATATCTGCCTGCAAGATCAACTCCAAAGCGGTAGAATTCATCATTGAAATCCTTATAAGTAGTCAGTTCATTCTCTGCTGAACCACCTGCATATTTAACTTGTAATCCCACATCACATTTGTCTGTAGACATACCACCGCTTAAATCAAAGTAATAAGCACTGGACTTTTTATAAATATCAAGAGTATCAGAAAGATCATTTTTGATATTGTCTATAGCCATACCAAAGCCGATACCCCATTTGTCCCAAAAACCAAGGTATAATTGAATCTTTTTGCTGAGGTCCAAATCACCGCGGGAATATAAATTTGGAGATTCGGAATCATACAGCATTTCATCTACATTAATACCTGTGAGGGTATTTAGATAAATTCCCCCCACACATTTCTTGATAGGAAGGTTTGCTCCCAAAGTCCAATCGGGGTTTGATCCGGGGGACTTCAATTCTCCAATAACTTGAGTTTTATAACGATGAATGGCACCAGGATAAATCGAAATTTCAGAATTATCCTTAATATAACCATAAGGAAAACCGAGACCTGCCATTCTGCTCTCGGTAGCAAATAAAGCTCCAGCAACTAAAATAATTGCCGGAATGAAGAGAAAAATAAGGTTGCGTTTCATTTTCTTACCTCACTTTTTTATTTTCTCTGGCTTATCTAAGCCATAATATTTTTTCAGTGATTAAAAGAGAATTTGGAAAATTTATTACTGTTCCCCTCTCCAACTTTGGCAATTTATATATCATCTCGCTAATAAAAGAAATATTTCTTTTATTCGGGCACTTCTTGAGTTTTGGAACACCCCAAAGTTTTGTTTCAGGACTCAACTTCTGATAAAGCATAACATTATATACTCCTAATCTGTTCATTATGAACAATAACAACAACTTAAAACCTCTTTATAATATTTTAATCCATAACCATCTTTCTGGCAAGAAATATTTTTAATTTCCAAGAATTACAGAAAAAATAAGAAAGATGTTGACGAAATAACCGCTGTCTACGGAAAATGCATTTATGCAGTTTTAGATTCCTGCTGGTTCAGGAATGATAAAGGTGAAAAGTAATACTAATATATACAGCAGTCCTAAAAAATGGAGAATAAATGCAAATAGACGGAAAACAATACCTTTCGGTATGGTTTGAAAACGAACGGGTTAAAATGATAGACCAGAATAAATTACCCTTTGAATTCCGCATTGCGGAATACAGTAATTATCTGGAAATTTGTGATGCTATCAGAGAAATGACCGTTCGCGGAGCTCCTGCAATTGGAGCTGCAGGTGCTTATGCCATTGCCTTGGCAGCTCAAAATGCCCCGGAGGAAAAATTCCGTGCCTATTTACGAACTGCCAGAGATGAACTTATAGCCACGCGTCCTACAGCCATTGATCTTCGTAACGGGGTTAATTATGTTTATGAACAGACCATCAAGTTTATTCCTGATTATAGACATTCGCGTCAGGTAGCTATTTTAGCGGCACGGGAATTTGCCAAAAAAAGCATTGATGACTGCTATCAAATAGGCAAAATAGGTAGTGAAATAGTTCCTCATGGAGCTCGTATTCTAACTCACTGTAATGCAGGTGCGTTAGCAACTGTAGATTGGGGAACTGCTTTAGCCGTAATTCGGATTGCCCATCAGCAAAATAAGGATATATTTGTTTATGTGGATGAAACCCGTCCCCGTTTTCAAGGTGCACGCTTAACTGCCTTTGAACTGGAACAGGAATGCATTCCACATACAATAATTACAGATAGCGCCAGCGGTTTTTATTTCTGGAAAAAGGAGATTGATTTGGTGATAACCGGTGCTGACAGAATTTGCCTTAATGGTGATATAGCCAATAAAATAGGCACTTATGAAAAGGCAGTTTTAGCCAAAGAGCATAAAGTGCCTTTCTATGTAGCAGCACCTTTTAGCACTTTTGATTTAGCCACTAAAGAAGGAGCCGATATTCCTATTGAAATTCGGGATGAAGATGAAATTAAACGCATCAACGGAACCTATCTTGCCAATCCAGGTTCACCGGCATTAAATCCTTCTTTTGATATAACTCCTGCTAAACTTATCACTGGAATAATCACTCCCAAAGGTATTTTTAAGCCCAAAGATGCAGCCAGGCAGGTGCAGATATGATTTTTGACATCGTTTTGGAAGGTGGCTCCATAATTACTATGGATGACAAAAACAGGATTTTGTCACAATCCTGTATAGCTATCAAAGATGGTAAGATACAGGCCATTTTCCCTATTGGCAGTTCCTCTTACGAAGCAAGGCAGAAAATAGATACGCACAACTGTTTTATTATTCCCGGTTTAATCAATATGCATTCCCATTTGCCAATGACCTATTTTCGCGGTTTGGCAGATGACCTGCCGTTAAATACCTGGCTGCAGAAATATATTTGGCCCCTGGAAGCGAAACTGATAAAACCGCAATTAGTGTATGATGCAACTCTTCACGGTGCCAGTGAAATGATTAAAAACGGAATCAGCACTACCAACGATATGTATTTTTATATGAATTCTATAGCGGATGCCTGTTCCCAAGTCGGTTTAAGGGTTTTTATTAGTGAAGCTTTGATTGATAATGAATCCTCAAAAGAAGATAGGGATAACCCTATCGGAAGAAGAATTACTCAGCTGAAAGAGGAATATAAAGATAATCCGCTTATTGATTTTACTTTAGCTCCTCATTCTATATATGCTTGTAGTGCGGAGACCCTAAAAACCTGTGCTAAAATAGCAAAGGATAATAACATCCTGATTCATACTCATCTTTCTGAAATTAGGGAAGAAGTGGAGAATTGCCTTAAAATGCATAAATTGAAACCTGTGGAATATTTGAAAGAATTAGGTCTTTTAGAGGTGCGCAGTATTTTTGCTCATGGAATTTGGATTGCTGAAGAGGAAATGGACCTTTTAGCAGAAAAAGGGCTTAGCAGTATTGCTATTTGCACTGAAAGCGAGCTGAAACTCAGTTCCGGTTTTGCCCCTATTAAAAAGTATCAGGAAAAAGGCATCAATCTCTGTTTAGGCACCGATGGAGTTGCCAGTAACAATAATTTGGATTTGTTGGTGGAAATGTCTGTAACTGCCAAACTGCATAAAGCACTGAATAATGATCCTACAATGCTTCCCGCTCAAGAGGCATTCGCTTTTGTTACCATCAATGCGGCAAAGGCATTAGGCAAAGAAAAAGAACTTGGTTCACTGGAAACAGGTAAAATTGCCGATATTGCTGTTGTTTCTTTACAGGAACTGGAAAATAGTCCCGTTTACAATCCTTATTCTCTTTTGGTTTATGCCATAAACAGTCACAGCATTCGCGATATGATTATTCAGGGAAAAATAGTAATGCAAAACCGCCAACTCTGTAATGTAAATGAACAGCAGATTCTGGATAAGGCAGCTGACTATAAGGAAATGATTTTACAGGCAACAGAAAAATGAAAACCATCAAAAATCGCCGTGCGGAGCACGATTACTTTATAATCCAAACCCTGGAAGCAGGTATTGCCCTAAAAGGAACGGAAATAAAATCCATTCGTGCCGGAAAAGTGAATTTTAAGGATAGCTATGCCAAAATTGAAGATGGAGAATGCTGGCTACATAATTTGCATATCAGTCCCTGGGAAAAAGCTGCCTACTTTAATCACGAAGCGGAACGCAAACGGAAACTGCTGTTGCATAAACACGAAATAAGACGCTTAAAAACCAAAGTGGAAGAACAAGGTATGACTCTTATTCCTTTGGAGTTATTCATCAATGATGAAGGACTTTGTAAAATAACCCTTGCTTTGGCTAAAGGGAAAAAGGCGTATGATAAAAGAGAAGTTATGCGCAAAAAAGACCTTGAAAGAGACCAGGAAGGTTGATGTCCTTGTCAACTAAAGAAAAATATGTATACCGTAACATTAGAATTTATCGGAAAAGATATTAACCCGGTTAAAAATGAACGACGAGGATATCGTTCTTCCTAAGAAAAGGAAAGTATATGGAAAATCAAGTTACCCCATTGGAAACTCACCTAAACCGCATTACTTTTTTCCTGAACGGAGAAAAGATTACTGCAGATATTCCTGCCGGTATTTCTACTCTGGATTGGCTGCATACCCAAAAACAGATATATGGCACCAAGTGCAGTTGTAACGAAGGTGATTGTGGTGCCTGCACAGTTGTTATTGCCTACCCTTTTGAAGGCATAATTACTTATCAGGCAATAACTTCCTGCCTCTATCCTGCAGCCAAATTACACGGTAAACACTTAATAACCATTGAGGGTTTAGGCACTCCGGAAAAATTGCATCCTATTCAGCAAGCCCTGTTAACAAATCACGCTATTCAATGCGGTTATTGCACTCCCGGTTTGGTAATGAGTTTATTTGCTTTGTTCGCTATGCAGCCCCACCCCGATAGAGAAATGACCTTATCTGCTCTGGAAGGAAATCTTTGCCGTTGTGGCACTTATCCAAGTATATTAAATGCAGTGGATGAACTTGCTACCCACCAAAGTGTAAAAGATATTGTCCCTGCCTGGTGTAGAGAAGTAGAAAAGGATTTATTCCATTTTGCCCAAAAAGAGGCAATGTTGGTTACTAAAACAGATATTCCCCAACAGGTTAATTGCTATTTAATCCCTACTACAACTAAACAGCTTTTTGACCTTTATGCCGAACATCCGGAAAGTGTTTTTATTGCAGGCGGAACGGATATTATGGTGCAGAAAAATATTAACCGGAAGGAGTTTCCCTTTTTAATAGACCTTGCCCAAATCCCTGAACTCAACCGTCTTTATCTGCAGCAGGATGGTTTACATATTGGTTCTGCAGTAACCTACAATCAGCTTTGGGAATCCGGAATCGTAAAGACCGATTTTCCTGTTTTACATAATCTTATTTCTCAAATTGCTTCCCGGCAGATACGCAATTTGGGAACTTTGGGAGGTAATATTGCCAATGCTTCACCTGTGGGAGATACTATACCTCTTTTAATGGTTTTAAATGCCTCTTTGTGGCTGCAATCCAATTTGGAATTGAGGCATTTACCCTTAAAAGATTTCTTTTTAGGTTACCACAAAACAGCTCTGCAAAAGGGAGAAATTATCAAGGAAATCATTATTCCTCCGCTTACTGAAGACAATTATGTAAAAACCATTAAATCAGCCAAACGCAAGAGTGTGGATATTTCTTCCGTGATTACCGCAGTAAATATTGAACATAAAAACGGACAGATTACAAATTCCGCATTGGCAATAGGTGGGGTTGCTGCCGTACCGCTCCTTTCCAGAAAATTCCCAAAACTATTGAAAAGTAAACAAATTAAAGCTCTTGATCCGGCTGTTATTATAAAAGAAGTGGAAAGTGAATTTGAACCCTTAACCGATATTCGCGGAACGACATTATTTCGCAGAGAACTAATCCGCAATCATCTTATTTTGTATCTGCAGGAACTACAGGAGGAAGAAAAATGAACTCTGAACCCTATCATCTTTCCGGAACCTTGCATCTTTGTGGAAAATCCCATTTTATAGCTGATGAACCACCTTTACAGGGAGAACTTTATGCCAAATTTCTCTTTTCTCCTGTAGCGCATTCCCTTATCACCAAATTAGACATCTCTGCTGCTGCCAAAATACCGGGTGTGGTGAAAGTTATCACTTCTGCCGATATTCCAGGGGTAAATCAAATAGGCACAGTTATTAAGGATGAACCCCTTTTTCCGGAAAAGGAAATTATGTATGTAGGTCAGCCACTGGCAATGGTGCTGGCAGAAGATGAATATATAGCGGAACTTGCAGTGAAAAAGATTATTCTGAAATTTGAGGAATTACCTGCCATTTTTGCTCCTGAAGATGCCTACAGTAAAAAACAAGGATATATTCCCGAACGCAAAATAGAAAGCGGAGATATAGAAAATGCCTTAAAAAATGCCCCTTACACCTTAAAAGGCAAAACGGTAACTACAGGTCAGGAACATTTTTATCTGGAAGGTCAACGCTGTTTGGCTGTTCCTTTTGAGGGCAATAGAATCACTTTACAGACAGCTACTCAAAGCACAATGGAAGTTCAGGAAGTTGCTTCCCGGGTTTTAGGAATTCCGGCAAATGATGTAATCATAGAAGTTCCCCGTTTAGGAGGTGCCTTTGGCGGAAAAGAACGCGGAGCCACAATTTGGGCTTGTATGGCTGCTTTGGGTGCTTTTTTAACCCAAAAACCCGTTTTAGTAAAGCTCACTCGGGATGAGGATATGCACTACACAGGTAAAAGGCATCCTTTCACTTCTCTGTGGCAAGTTGGCTATGATGAAACAGGCAAAATATTGGCTTACGATTTATTGCTCTTAGCCAACGGTGGTGCTTATACCGACCTTTCTATAGCCATTTTGGAAAGGGCTATGTTTCATAGCGATAATGCATATTTTATACCTAATATTCGTATTAGGGGTTATGCATGCAGAACTAATTTACCTCCTAATACGGCTTTTCGTGGTTTTGGAGCTCCTCAAGGCATTTTTGTAATTGAAAGCATAATGGATAAAATTGCCGCTCAGTTAGAGCTTGATCCCTTGGAAATACGCAAAAGGAATGCTTATCAGAATGGACAACTAACTCCTTACGGACAAGAAATAACGCAGAGTCAGTTAAATAATATTTTCACCAAATTGGCAGATAAAGCAAACTACGCTTTACTCCGGAAAGAAGTGGCTGAATTCAATAAACACAATTGTCGCTATAAACGCGGAATTGGTATTACTCCTGTAAAATTCGGCATTTCTTTCACTACTACCCTGTTGAATCAAGGTTCTGCTTTGGTTTGGGTTTATATAGATGGTAGCGTTTCCGTTTCTACAGGAGGAGTGGAAATGGGTCAGGAACTTTCTACAAAAGTAGCAATTGTCGTATCTCGGGTCTTGGGAATTCCGGTAAACAAAATTAGAGTGGAAAGCAGTAATTCTCAAAGAATTGGAAATGCATCACCTACAGCTGCTTCTACAGGAAGCGATATCAATGGCAATGCAGCACGCCTTGCTGCAGAAAAAATTAAAGACAATTTAGCCCATTGTGCAGTTCGGCTAATTCAGCAGAAATATAACCAAACAATAGACATTAAAGATGTTATTTTCAAGGACAACAGGGTCTTTGGCAAAGAAGATCCTGAAACCTGCGTAAGTTTTGAAGAATTGGTTCGTTTTGCCCATTCGGAAAGAGTTCCTTTAGCTGCTTACGGTTATTATAAAACTCCCGGGTTGTGGTTTGATAGAGAAAAGGGTTTGGGGCATCCTTTCCACTATTATGTTTATGGAGCTGGTTTAGCGGAAGTGGAACTGGATACTTTGCTGGGAGAACACAAAGTTCGCAAACTGATTATTGTTCACGAAAACGGAAATTCCTTAAATGAGGCAATTGACCGCGGACAAATTGAGGGAGCTGTTTTACAAGGAATTGGCTGGTGCACTATGGAAGACCTGAAATATGATGCAAAAGGGGTTTACCTCAGTGCCAATCCTTCTACCTATAAAATTCCCGCTATTCGCGATTTACCCGAAAAATTGGTTATAGAAATAATTCCCTCCCTCACTGAAGAAGCAAGTGTTTTTGGCTCTAAAGGAATTGGTGAGCCACCTTTTATTTATGGACTTTCTGTCTTTTTTGCTTTGCAGTCCGCATTCAAAGAAGCAAATCCGGAAAAAGAACTTAGCTTCCCTGCCACTCCTGAATCCCTGATACAAAGATAGCGATGGCGGTGTAAGCCCCTCAGGAAATAATGAATGACTTTAGTTAAGAGTTCTCTCTTTTGACCTCATAGCTTATTTTATCAGCGCCATTTTCCTTATCTGCACCTTATTTTGCGTTTTTATTATGCCAAAATAAACTCCCGAAGGTAGTGGCAAACCTTGTTCATTACAGCCATTGAAAACAATTTTATGTTCTCCGGAAGGAAGGCAATTCCAGACACGAACTTTTTGTCCTTTCACATTAAAAATCTCCAAAGTTCCTTGAGAACCGGCAGGAATTGTGAAGCTTATCGTTGTAGAAGGATTAAAGGGATTAGGGTAATTGGTTAAAGTAATTGGCTGAACTATTTGATCATTATTTCCCGTAATTATAAATTCCAGGGTTACAGGTAATGATTCACCTGCAACATATTGTGCCGTGATACCAACCAAATAAGCAACACCTGTGTCCAATCCGGAAAAGACCCAGATATTTTCAATTGTGGAACCACAATAAACACCATCCAGATAAATCTTATAATGCTCAAAGGGAGAAGTACTTCCTGTTAGAGGTTCTTCCCAAGTAACAGTAACTTCACCATCTATAATAAAAATTGGGTTTTGGGGAGGATTTAAGACAGAACCGGAGTATTTTAAGTTCCGGAAAAATTTGAAAGTGCCATCATAATCGCCTAAAACCAAATCAAAATCACCGTCGTGATCCAAATCCACTAAAGCAGGAGCAGCATTTTGGTCAGTTTCAATACCACTGAATAAAGTTGTATTTTCCACCCAAAGCTGTCTTTGCCGTAAAAAACATTGCACTTCCCCAAAAAGGTTTCCAGTAACCATATCCAAATCATCGTCTTCATCCACATCTGCAAAAGTGGGAACACAATCGGAACCCACATCTATTGCTCCAAAAAAGCCATTTACCAATTCCCATAAAGGACTAAAAGGGGTGCCGTTATTCTGATAATAAAACAAATTACCTGCTTCGTTACCAACCACTAAATCCAGGTCACCATCAAAATCCATATCTATTAAACGCGGGCAAGACCATCCGCCAACAGAAACAGGAGGCAAAACACCTGCCTGTTCAATTAACCCTGTTCCGGTATTATGGTAAAAATAAAGTCCCCCATTCAGATCACCCAAAATCACATCAGGCAAATCATCTGCATCTACATCACCAACTGTTACAGCAGAATAAATAGAGTGATGGATATTGGCAAAATATGAATTATCCTCCTGCCAGGCGGGAGCATAAGCAGTTCCTGTATTCCGATAAAATTTTACATAGCCAAGTTGATTACCGCTGATTAAGTCCAAGTCACCATCACCGTCAAAATCATAAAAAACAGGATTACTGGCACCTCCAACATCCAAAACACCTCCAAAAAGAGATGTATTTTGTTGCCAGGAAGGGTTTTCTGCTGTTCCAGTATGCACATAATACTGCAAAGGACCTGCCGCAGTTCCATATACAAGATCATATAGTCCATCACCATTTAGATCAACTAAATCAGGTGAATTCCAGTAAGTAGACATTCCCAAACCGGAAAAAAAAGTGTTATTTTCCTCCCAGATAGGGTTTGTAGCAGTGCCAATATTTTGATAAAAAACAAATCCGTGAGTATCCCTACCGCATAAAATATCCTGTTTACCATCAGAATCAAAATCACAAAAAACAGGATAAGCATAAAGACCAATATCACCAATAAGTTGACAGTTGCTTTCACTAAAATTCCCCACAGCAGCAGAACCGGTGTTGAAATATATAATTACACTGCCATTTTCACTTAAACCAACCACTAAATCCAGATCACCGTCATTATCAACATCCGCTACACCAGGAACAGGATTGGAACCCACATTTAAACCGGAAAAATAACCTCCGCATTCAGTAAAAACAGGGTTAGCATTAGTTCCGCTATTCAAAAACAAATGTAAACCGGAAAAACCCCCGGTCACCAAATCTAAAATGCCGTCACCATTCATATCAGCCGAAACAGCAATCTCTGAAGCAAGATAAGGAATTCCGGATAAAAGGTCAGGTCCTGGTGCAAAAACAGGATTTGTAGCAGTTCCATTATTTTGCAGGTAAAGTGGAGGACGGTTTGTATTTCCCAGCCAAAAATCATAATCACCGTCACTATCCAAATCCATAAATCGGGGTTGGGAAAAAGAAAAACTAGGAACTCCACTGGGATTGAAAACGCTGTTATCCATTTCCCAGGGCTGAGCATTCAGGCATAAAGCCAGAAAAAGGATAACGATAAATATATAAGTCCTTTTCATTTTTTACCTCCTGAAGAGAGTATATAGCTATTATTTTTTATCCCTATTTTACTGTCAATCATTTGCTGCATATTGTTGATGCAAAATATGGAAGTAGATAAGGAAAATAGGTCTGGGTTTTTTTCATTTTATCCTCTTATCAGAAAAGCTAAGTGAAAATATTAATGGAGAATGAAGAATGAATATAGTAGGTTAGTATAAAATAAATGTCTTGTTTTTTATCTGCGTAATCTGCGTGAGGTTAATATTCACCGTCGGGATGAGTCCTATATGCCGTAAAAGTTATCAAGAGGTTCAAAAGTTATATAGGCACAAATGATTCCTCACTTATTAGGTCTGGGTGAAACAATCTTTTTCCTTGACTTTGTCACATTCCGCTTTTTTTGTGGTTTTTGTAAAATATTAAGGAAAAGGATATGGTTGGAATTGTTCTTTCGTACACTACTCTCGGAATAGATGCCTATCAGATTTCGGTAGAAGCGGATATTGGAACCGGTTTTAATCCGATGAACATTGTAGGGATGGCTTCCAATGCTGTTAAAGAAAGCAAGGACAGAGTTATTGCTGCCATCAAGAATTCCGGTTATCAAATCAGTACTCAACATTATACAATAAATCTTGCTCCGGCGGATTTGAAAAAGGATAGCGCAGCTTTGGATTTGCCAATTGCTTTAGCCATTTTGCAATGCAACGAGATTTTTAGAATTATTGACTACGATACAATTGCGATGATTGGTGAGCTCTCTTTAGATGGATTTGTTCGTCCTGTAGCAGGTGTTTTGCCAATTGCTCTGGCAGCCAAAAAAGACGGTATAAATACTCTTATTGTTCCTCTGGAAAATGCCGAAGAAGCAGCCATTATTGAAGGTCTGAATGTTATTCCTGTTACCTCTTTAAGAGAATGTGTCAGTTGGCTGTGTAAAGAAACAGAGATTATGGCTGCTAATGTAGACCGGGAGAAGATTTTTCAGGTATTAAACGATTTTCCAGTGGATATGAGTGATGTGAAAGGTCAATTTCAAGTGAAACGCGCTTTGGAAGTTGCTGCAGCAGGAGGTCATAATGTTTTGATGATTGGTCCTCCGGGAAGTGGAAAAACAATGTTAGCCCGCAGAGTTCCGACAATTTTGCCGGAATTGAATCTGGAAGAAGCATTGGAAGCAACTAAAATTCATTCCGTAGCCGGCTATTCCAAAAATTTTCGCAATGGTATTTTAACCACCAGACCTTTTCGCTCGCCTCATCATACGATTAGTGATGTTGCTTTAATTGGAGGAGGTGCTTTTCCTAAACCGGGAGAGGTTTCTCTTTCGCATAGGGGAGTTTTATTTTTGGACGAGCTTCCGGAATTCAAAAGAGTGGTTTTGGAAGTTTTGCGTCAACCGCTTGAAGATGGGATAGTTACAATTTCCCGGGCAGCTTCCAGTTTAACATTTCCAGCGGAATTTATGTTGATTGCCAGTATGAATCCTTGTCCTTGCGGATATTTTGGTTCCAATATTCCCAATCATCAATGCAACTGTGAATGGGGTTCAATTTTGCGTTATCGGAGCAGAATTTCCGGACCTCTTTTAGATAGAATAGATATCCATGTGGAAGTTCCTTCTGTCAGCTATGCGGATTTAGCTTCTTTGCCTACAGGAGATAAGTCAGTTGATATCAGAGCCAGAGTAAATAAAGCCAGAGCCATTCAACATGACCGTTTTAAGGGGACAGGAATTTTTAATAACAGCCAGATGAATTCTAAGCAGTTACGCAAGTTTTGCATTTTAGATGATGCAAGTAATGCACTGCTGCAAAATGCGATAGATAAAATGGGCTATTCGGCAAGGGTCTTTGATAGAATACTAAAGGTTTCCAGAACTATTGCAGACCTGGAAGGACGCAAAGATATAATCTCTGACGATATCAGCGAAGCAATTCAATATCGCACTCTGGATAGAAAATACTGGAGCTGAATTGATGAGATAGAAAACGCATTAGACAGATTTTAACGGATGAACAGATTATTATAGCAGAGGGCAGAGGACAGAGAGAAAAAAAACTATGATTTTCTGTAGGGTGAATCCATAATTGGGATAGTAAACAATTTTGGCATTAGCTTTATGAGCTATAAAAAAAATTATTCACAATATATAGATAAGATAGGAGCTTTTGTAACTCCCCTTTATAACTTGCTAATTACGATATTTCCCTAAAGTTATCCTTTTTTTCCCGATCAAATTGGCTTGATATTTGCATAATATACTAAATAAGCGGGATACAAATTATCATATCCTGAAAATAAACTGCTGAGGGAAAAATGAACACAGACCAACTAATGACCCTTGCTGTAAACAAAAATGGCTTTGTATTTGATCCTGAAAACGGGATAAGCTACACTGTTAACGAAACAGGCCTCTTTGTCTTACAGCAATTGCAATCAGGAGCTACCCAAGACGAAATTATAAAATGTTTAACAGAAGAGTATGAGGTAACGGAAAAAAATGCTATTAGTGATGTAGATCATTTTATGGCAATGCTCAAAGCGTTGAATTTGATAGAGGACTAATAGTATGCTGCAATTAAATGATTTACAGATCAGCATTGCTGTATCTGGTCTTAAAACAGGTGATAATCCCCAACCCGGAATTCCGGTAATTCGTTCTCTTAGAGCCGCTGGTTTTAAAGGTAAAATAATCGGCTTTGTTTATGATGCAATGGAATCTGGAATATATTTAGATGATATAGCAGACGAGATTTATCAAATGCCTTATCCTTCTACCGGTGCAGAATCATTTTTAACACGCTTGAATTATATCCATTCCAAAAGTAAAATTGATGTGATTATTCCAACTTTGGATTCTGAGATTCCGCTTTATATCCGCTTACACAAGGAGCTTAAAGCACTTGGTATTCATACATTTATCTGCACAGAAAAGCAATTTAACCTGCGTGATAAGAGCAAACTATTTCAATATTTTACTTCCAAAGATGTTGCTGTTCCTAAGACCGTCCTATTAAATAGTGTTGCAGAAATAAACAAAGCAATTCAAGATATAGAGTTTCCGGTTTTTATTAAGGGTCGTCTCTACGAAGCATATAGAGCCAATAATATTATAGAAGCGCAAAAGTATTTTTGGGAACTGCAGGCAAAATGGGGCTTACCGGTTATTATGCAAGAACTTATGGAAGGTGATGAATTTAATGTTGTTATAGTAGGGGATGGCAAAGGAAACTGCCTGGGGATGGTTCCACAGCGTAAACTGGTTATAACAGATAAGGGTAAAGGTTTTGGAGGGGTAGTAGTAAACAATCCTGCTCTGGAAAAGTTTGCTCGTAAAATAATCCAGATTCTTTCTTGGCGTGGACCCTGCGAACTGGAAATTATCAAGGATAAAGAGGGTGCTTTTCATTTACTGGAAATTAATCCTCGTTTTCCTGCCTGGGTTCGTTTAGCGGAAGGTAGTGGCCAAAATCAACCTGCGGCAACAGTTTTACTTGCTTTGGGTGAAATAATTGAGGAATTGCCTCCTTTTAAACCTGGAGTTCTTTTTATCCGTCATTCAGAAGATATAATTAGTGACATAAACCTTCTGGGTGAGATTTCAGTTAATGGTGAACTGATAAGAATGCATAATTAAAAGAGGAAATAAAATGAAAAAACATTATACTGCTCCCTACATTGAACGTAATAGCTCTGGAAATCTTAATAAATATGCCCATACAACGGTTGTCCGACATCAAGATAACATAGATGGAGTTCCGATCAAAATTTTAGTACAGAAGTATGGAACACCCTTGTTTGTTTTTTCCGAAAAACAGATTAGACGAACCTACCGGCGTTTGCTGGAAACAATCCGTATTCATTATCCTAAAGTAGATATTGTTTGGAGCTATAAAACTAATTATTTGGCTGCTATCTGTAATATTTTTCATCAGGAAGGTGCCCCGGCAGAAGTAGTTAGTAGAATGGAATATGAAAAAGCCAGGAGTAATGGCATTTCTGGAAACAGGATATATTTTAATGGCCCTTCTAAACGCAAGCAAGATTTGCAAATAGCTATTAAGGAAGGTGCCTATATACATATTGATCACTTAGAAGAACTGTATCAAATTGAAAATATTGCCGAAGAACTTGCCATAAAACCCAAAGTTGCTATTCGCGTAAATATGGATACAGGGATTAGTTCAATGTGGACTCGTTTTGGCTTTAATTATGAAAATGGGGAAGCGTATCGAACAGTGCAGCGTCTTATTTCCGGAAACAAAGTTCAGCTGGTTGGTTTGCATACCCATATTGGCACTTTTATTTTAGATCCTAATGCTTATTATTGGGCAGCTACCAAACTTCTAAATTTAGCTCAAACTATTAAGGATAATTTTGGTATTGTATTGGATTATATAGATATGGGAGGAGGTTTTGCTTCGAATAATACTCTAATTGATCAATACACTCCGGGAGAATTGGCTTCACCATCTTTTGAACAGTATGCTGAGGCAATAGGAACTGCTTTTAATGCTTCTCATTATGTGAAAGAATATCACCCCCGTTTAATTTTGGAAACTGGAAGGGTGTTAATTGATGAATCGGGTTATCTTATTGCCAGTGTTCTTGGCAAAAAGAATCTTCCCACAGGTGAGCGAGCTGTAATTTTAGATGCAGGAGTGAATATAAACATCACTGCTTGGTGGTATAAACAACGCGTTTTACCTACCAAACCATTTCCAGGAACATATCAAAACACCGTTTTTTATGGTCCTCTGTGTATGAATATTGATGTAATTAGAAGTGCAATGCCTTTCCCTGATCTTTATTATGGCGATACAGTTATTATTTCACCTGTTGGTGCTTATAATGTAACTCAGTGGATGCAGTTTATAGAATATCGTCCCAATGTCTGCCTAATAAACGAAACCGGTGAAGTAGATGTTATTCGTTCCCAAGAAGATCTTTCAGATCTAACTTCCCGAGAATATATTCCAGATCACTTACGGCAAATATGAACTGGTCACGATTTTTCCGGTCTGTGGGGTCTGTGTTTTTAGCTATTCCAGATAGCTATGCCACAATTTTGTTTTCGGATTCAGTGCTTTTAGGATTGATGTTGCTTACGATTACTTTACTATCTCCTGTTGTAGGTTTATCTGGTTTATTTTCTTTAATTGTGGCAATTTTGGCAGCAAGAATTTTGGGCTTTGAGCATTGGGAATCAAGTAGTGGGATAACTGCTTTCAATTCACTTTTAGCAGGTATGATGGTTGGTTATTACTATCCGATGCAAATTATCAGCAGTTCAACTATAAATTATCTTTGTTTTCTGCTGTTAGTTTCTCTTTTCACTCTTTTACTATACTTGTTTAGCAGCTATCTTTTTCAACAATTCTTCCGTTTACCTTCAATGAGCTTATCTTTTTCCATAGTAGCTATACTTTTATGGTATTATTTTGCTCGCAAAGGGTATTTATCCAATTATCCATTTGATAAAATACTGCTTTTCAGTCCAACACTCAAGTTACCTGAATTTTGGCGTTTATTCTTTATTTCTTTGGGTTCTATCTTTTTTACTCCGGAAGTTTCTGCAGGCATCTTAGTTTCTATAGCTTTACTAATAATTACGCGCATCGGATTTGGCTTAGCACTTTTAGGATGGACGCTAAATTATATATTAATGCGTTTGGCGGGTGTGCAACCAGGAAGCGGAGTTTTCTATTCAGGTTTTAATGCTATTTTAATTATGTATGCTGTTGCGGGAATATATCTTTTGCCAGGTAAAAGTTCCATTTTGATTGGGTTAATTGCAACCGGAATTGGCTTTTTATTTACTGCCTTATTCAATGTTGTATATTATTACTACAATGCTTTTACTGGCTTATATACCCCTCTGGCGGTTCCAGTTTTTGCTTTTCCGTTCAATATAGTTGTTTTACTAGTAATTTTCAGTTTGCGTTTACGGCTGAAAGTGGATAAACCTGTAATGAATGATTATGGTGTTTTCAATCCCGAATTGGCTTTGCAGACCTATCAGGAACGCTATAAAAGGTTTAGCCATTTAGGTATCCCTCAATTTGCTATGCCTCTAAATGGTTTGTGGACTATCACTCAAGGGAACAATGGAATCTATACTCATAAATTGGATTGGGCTTATGCTTGGGATTTTGAAATGCTGAATAGTGAAGGGAGAAACTACGATAAAGAAAACAATAATTTAAATGACTATTTTTCTTTCAGTAAACCGGTTCTTGCTTCAGCGGCAGGTTGTGTAGTTAAAATTTGCGAAGGAGTAGCTGATAATCCTATTGGCCAGGTTAATACTAAGGAGAATTGGGGTAATTATGTTTGCCTTTCTCACAGCTACGGACTTTACTCTTTTTATGCACATCTCAAACAGGGTAGCATCAGAGTTAAAGTTGGCGATTATATTCAAAAAGGGGATTGTATTGCTCAATTAGGAAATTCAGGACGCTCAGCAGTTCCGCATTTACATTTTCAAGTTCAATTGGGAATTGAACCCGGCAGTCCAACCCGTCTATCACATTTAATTAACTACAAACTTATCAAGGAAGATAAAACCCTCGAATTTATCGGTAGTGGTGTTCCCAAGGAAAAAGAAACTCTTTCTGCATTAGTAGCAGAACCCCATTTACAAAGTATTTTAGCTTTACAACAGCAAAACGAACAGCAGCTAAAAGTTACCCGCGGTAAAAAACAAAGCACCGAATTATGGAAAGTACATCTTGATCTTTGGGGCAATTTCACCATTAAATCTACTAAACATACCGACCTGAGCTTCAGCGTTTATGATGGAATTTATAATGCTCTTTCTTTAAAAGGGAATCATAAAAGTGCTCTTGCAGCTTTTGCTTTGTTAATTTCCCGTCTACCATACAGTGAAAAACAGGAAATCTACTTATCTGATGAACCGGCTCTTTCTGTAATTATCAGTCCTGCGTTACGGCATATAGTATTACTTTTCAGCCCCTTATTTCCTCTTTTTTCTGCTTGTGTACACAGTAAAATAAAGGTCAATTCAGATTTTATTGAAGTAGAAAGCGATATCACATACCGTATTTTGGGTATTCCATATAGAAACAGAACAGGAAATGTAAGTATAGAAAAATATAAGGGATTAGCGGCTTTGGAACTAAAGAAGGGTAAAAAAACCTTACTAAAAGCCGAAACAATTTAATAAATAAGGAGTTATATAATGAAACGAATTATTCTACCCTGTCTCCTTATCTTGGCTGCAGGGTTTCTTCTGGGGCAGGGTAAGGCATCTATTACTGATTCTTATAATGCTGAGACCGCCAGAAATTATACGCGTGCACTACAAATTATGGAAGACCTAAGTGCAAACGATCCCAATGACGAATTTTACATTTTACGCATTGCCTGGTTGCAGTATCTCTTAGGGAGTTATAATGAATCAATGAAAAACTATCAGAAATCCAATAACCTATATCCTTCCTTGGATGCACAAACTGGTATTCTGAATTGTCAATTAGCTTTAGGGATGTGGAATGAAGCCCATAATCAAGCAGAGCATATTCTGCAGAATTTTCCTCAGAATATAGCTGTTCTCAGTAAAGCTGCTTATTCCACCTATATGCTTCAAAATTATAGAGCTACAGCAGATTATTATCAAAGAATTGTTAATATATTCCCTTGGGATATGGAATCGCGTGGTTATCTGGTAAACAATCTGTACCTTTCCAAGGATATAGAAAATGCTCGCCAGCATTATCAAATCTTAAAGAAATATGCTCCCGATTCTGCTATGGCAAAGGAATATTCTAAGATATTCAAATAGCTAAATGCGTTATTTTTGGCTGATTCTTCTTATTATCCCCTGTCTGCTTTTTTCAGACGATATTGTTACCTTGCCATTTAACCTTATTTCCAATGCCTATAATAATATGCTTACCGGAAACTATGAAATAGCCGAAAAACAATATCAACAATTAACCATTTTATATCCACAAGAAAGAAGCGGTTGGGAAGGATTGCTTTGGTCTCAAAATGCTCAGGGCAAATTTCATAAATCTCTGAAAACCTTTTCAAATGCCAAAACAAAACTGTCGGAATTAGATGGAATTTATAACTATTATGCCTTTGCCTTATATCGGCAAAACCGTTTGCCTGAAGCCAGGTATTATTATAAACAAGCTTTAGATAATATGCCTGCAAATCCTTTGGCGAATCAAGTTTCCTGTGAAGGTTTAGCTTACACCTATCTGGCTTTGGATAATTATCCTAAAGCACAAAAATATTTTTCTAAGGCAGCTTTTATTAGCGGCAGGCAAATGTCCGCTATAAAACCGTCTTTTAATAGCACTGTCTATTACAAAGTTCCAGGAACAGAAAAAAATGCCTATGGTTTTAGGCAATCTGCCAAATATAAATGTGCAGAGCTTAAGCTAAATTATGAATATTTTCAATTGGATAATGCCTTTTTCCGGGATCTATATAAAGCAGATTTTACTTACCAATTCATTCCTTTGGAAGTAGGCATCAATGGATCTTATCTTTCTGGAGAAGATGCCAGAGTTTATCCTGCCTGGCAATTAGGAATGGAATTATGTCCAAAACTGTATCCGGGAAAAATTGTTTTGAACCCAGAGCTTTTTGTCTCTTTCAGTCATTATCCACGTTTTGATGTTCAGCAGATAAGTTTGCAGCCTCAAGTTCTTTGGCGTGATTTTTCTTTTTCTTATGCTTTGCATAGTGCGTTTATGGATAATGAACCCTCAGAAACGGATAGCGTTCATTTTGCTCAACAGTTTTGCCTAACAAAATCTCTTCC
>ENA-UOWE01000294-UOWE01000294.1-activated-sludge-metagenome-genome-assembly--contig:-NODE-294-length-74808-cov-5.789908_pt1 | contig 74808 bp, 65 predicted proteins | sample MGYA00249841_ERZ761562 | MGnify/ENA primary metagenome ERZ761562 (study PRJEB28883, sample SAMN05720200) | activated sludge metagenome | isolation source: Anaerobic digester | place: Japan... | reverse complement strand
TCATGGGGAACAAGCCCGGTAAAAGATACAACATATAGCTTTGTTGCAGGACAAGAGTACGATTTTAAAGTGATTTACGATAGAATTACGGGTATTATTCGAGTTTATATTAATGATATTTTATCGGCTCAATGGGTAGATTCTTCACCTATTTCAAATGGTTCGTATGTTTCTTTTAGAAGCGGAAATTGTAATTACAAAGTAGATGATTTTGAAGTGTTTCGATCCCGAAATTCAACAGCAATTATTTCAGTTGGTCCCGGAAATGCGAACGATATTCGATATCAAAACGAAAATCCGACTTCACCGGCAGGTCGTATTAGCTCTATTACAACCGACAATGCTAAAAACATAAGTAATATTGCTGTTCAAACTGTAAATATAGATTGGACACCACCAACACCTTTCATTGTAAACGATGGTAACGGAGCAGACTTGGATACTGTTTATACGTCAACTCATATTCAAGCTAACTGGAACATGTCAACAGATATAAATTCAGATATTGTTCGATATTTATATGCTGTTGGTACATTACCCGGAGCTAACGATGTTGTAGATTGGACAAATAATGGTTTATTGACAAATATTTCGTTAAATACGATTAATTTACAACCCAATCAAACATATTACGTAAGTGTAAAGGCACAAAATGGTGCTGGCATGTACTCATCTGCCATCATTTCAGATGGTATTATATATTTAAATCAACAAGTGGTGAATGAACTGCATAATGCAAGTTTTAACATTTTTCCTAATCCTGCAGACCAATATATAAACATTCAAACGGACAACTTGTTAACCGAAAAGATTTGTATTTATAACTCTATGGGAATTCTTGTTAAACAGTTGGATTGTGTTCAAACATCGAATAATATTGATCTAAGTAATTTACCATTGGGTTGGTATCTTATTAAGTTTGGAAACCATTATAAGCAATTTTTTATTGTCAGATAATATACCATTCTTTTAATATTGCCTAATAAATAAAAGAAGCGTTTGTTTTTAAAAAAATAATTTGTAGGTTTGAAAGGTGAATTTTTGAACTTATGGAATCTAGTAATGTTATTGAGCAATTCGGAAAATTAAAAATATTAGTTATTGGTGATGTAATGATTGATGAATATATGTGGGGAAGAGTAGAACGCATTTCGCCCGAAGCACCGATTCCAATTGTAGCCATCGAAAAAAGAGAAGAACGTTTAGGAGGAGCGGCAAATGTTGCACTAAATATAAAATCGTTAGGTGCAGAACCAATATTATGTAGTGTTATCGGAAATGATTCGAAAGGCGGACTTTTTAAACATTTATGTTTATCGGTTAATATTGATACACAAGGTTTAGTTGAAAGTCATCACCGACCAACTACGTGTAAAACCAGAATTATTGGACATAGTCAGCACCTTCTTCGTGTTGATGACGAAATAGATACACCCTTAAATGCCGAAGAAGAAAGCAAATTAATTCATCATATTTTGTCAATTTTCGACACACATACCATACATGCTGTTCTTTTTGAAGACTATGATAAAGGCTGCATTACAAAAACATTGATAGAAAAAGTAACTCTTGAAGCTTCAAAAAGAAAAATTCCTGTAACAGTCGATCCCAAGCATCGTAATTTCATGAATTATAAAAACATCGATTTATTTAAACCCAATTTAAAAGAATTGACAATCGGCTTAAAAACAGATATATACAAGTCTTCTCTTTTGGATCAGCTTCCCAAGCTTTGTCAAAAGTTTATGGAACAACAAAACCATAAAGCCATAATGGTAACCCTTTCGGAACTGGGAATGTTCATTATTAACGATAAAGAATTATATCATATTCCTACTCAAGTTCGCGATTTGGCAGATGTTTCGGGTGCGGGAGATACCGTTATTGCTACAGCCACTCTTTGTTTGGCGTTAGGGATGTCATTATACGATATTGCTTATATCTCAAATGTTGCTGCAGGAATCGTTTGCGAAAAAGTCGGAGTTGTTCCCATCACAATTAAAGAATTGAACGTTAAATTGAATTAGAAGCCGTTAAAACTCCAGAAAAGAGGAGGAAGAAGCAAAAGCCATCCTATTAAAATTAATATAATGATAAATGGCAAAACCCATTTAAACCAAGTAGTATAAGGAATCTTAGCCATTGAAAGCGCACCGAGCAATACACCGCTGGTTGGAGTAATCATATTTGTAAAACCATCGCCAAATTGGAATGCAAGAACGGTAAGTTGACGCGAAACTCCAATCAAATCAGAAAATTGTGCCATGATGGGCATCGTTAAGGCTGCTTTTGCAGAGCCGGAAGGTATGATGATATTAAGCCCGTTTTGAAATAGGTACATTAAACTTACCGAGGTGATTTCACCCGTATTTTTTAGTGATTGAGAAATATGATACAAAATGGTATCAATAATTTTTCCATCGTTTAGTAATACGATAATGCCTCCGGCTAAACCTACTACCAACGCTGCAGATAAAATGTCTTTGGCGCCATCTAAAAAATGTTTAACTGTATCGTTGGCAGAATAACCATATACAATCGAAGTTATAATTCCTAAGGCTAAAAACAGCGAAGCAATTTCTTTAATGTACCATTCATAACCCAGTACGCCTATAATTAAAATAAAAATAGTTGTTATTAAAAGATTTAAAATAAAATATTGTAACGACTTGCGGATAGCTATAAAAGAACTTATGACAAAGTACAAGGTTATAATTGCAATAAAATTAAATGAGAAAACAGATTTACCTAAATGAATAGTTGTTGATGAGAATTTAAACGATAAAATTATTCCTGTAGCAGTTAAAATTATATAGATAATCCAAGTTTTTGCAGTTGATTTAAATTGCTCCAGTGAAGTTGATTGCATGTGTTCGTTTCGCCACAGGTGGTCGAGCTTGTACATCGGCGACCGTTCCGGAGCTTTTTTTATGCGCTTTGCATACAAAAGAACGAAGGCTATAGCGAGGGTGTTTATTATAATCCAACACAAAGCTCGATATTCTATACCTGAAAATAAGGGTAATTGAGAAATGCCCTGAGCAATACCTATTGTAAAAGGATTCATCATTGCAGCTGCAAAGCCAACATGAGCAGCTAAGTAGGTAATTGAAATTCCAATAATGGAATCGTACCCCATAGATATAGCTAATGGAACGAAAATGACAATAAAAGCAATGGTTTCTTCGCTCATCCCAAAAATAGCTCCAAACAAGCTGAATATAAGCATAATGAAAACTAACGCTACATTATCTGAACCAAGAAAACGAATAAAGGCAATTTTATTGGCGTTGTTAATTCTGCAAACCAACGATTGTATGCCAATATCAATAGATTTTGTTGTATTGATAATCCAAAAAGCACCGCCAATAATTAAAATAAAAACGATGATACCGGCCTGATTAACAAAACCTTGAAAAAAAGCACCCAATATTTCCCAAATTTGAGGCTGATTAGTGGTGTATTTAAAAGAAGAAGCATCTATTACAACACGTTCGTGTCCATTAACCAACATCGTTTTTCTGGCAAATTCGCCACCCGGAATAATCCATGTAAGTATAGCCACTACAACAATAATGGCGAATACAATAACATAAGTATGAGGAAAGCGCTTCATAATTCACTCTTTGTTCAGGGCAAAAATAGTGAAATAATAATTAACGAGATGGGATGAAGGTGAAAAACTATTGTTTGCTAATGGCGAGTGCTTCTTTAACGGTTATCTTTTTACCTTCGTTGTATGCTACTACAAAGCATTGTAAGCCTTTTTGCTTTACATAGTTTTGATAGTTATTGGCTTCTTTTAATGTGTTGAATTTTCCAACCGAATATTTATACATGTTGTCAACAAAAAGCTCATCCACCGGTTGATTAAATTGGTATTTGTCGTAATAATTCGAAGGCAACTTCTTCGGTGATGCTCCTAACTGAACAGTATAATAAAAACCGGATGGGGTAGAAACGGTATTAGGTGCTTTTGTAACCGTTTTGTTTGTAACAGGAGGAAGTTCTGTTACATTAGGACTTTCCTTTTTAACTGGTTCTTCGGTAGTGGGTTTTATGGGCTCTACATTTGCTTTGCTATTTATGTTGTTTTGTGAAGTTGTTTTATTTTCGATAGTTTGATTGCTAATGGGTTCTTCTTTTACATTTGTCCTAATTACTGGTTTTGGGGCAGTAGTATTTTCGGAAACGGGCGTAACAGGTGTGCTTGAAACGGTTGTTTTAGGTACATCGGAAACAGTAATGTTACTTGATTGAACAGTGGCCGGAGCGTTTGAGCCTGGTTGATAGGGAGGGATGTTTTTTATTTTCATTGCTATTTCGCTATTGCTCATAAAATCGCGTTGTTCTACACTAACATATTTTATTCCCGTTTCGCTTAAAAAGGAAACATTGCCGTTAATGTTGATCGATTCATTTAAAGAAGCCGGTGATGTTAATTCGTATTTAACTACAAAAAGCTCATTTTGGGGTAAAACAGACCATACAAAAAGAATTGAGTTTTCTGCAGCGGCATTTGTACTTCCATATCCTTCTTTTATTTTACATTGAAATCCGTTAGGAAATTTTTCTTTTATTTTTAACGTTTTTTCTCGCTCTAATCCTTTTGTGTTTATGAGCAAAGTAATGGTTAATACGTTGTTCTGTTTTTCTATTTGCCTGTAGCAGAATATTTTGTCTAAATTTATTTCAGTCTCTTGAGCTTGGAGTATAGTATTTACAATCCCACTTCCAAGCAACATCATTAATACAACAAATGTTTTTTTCATAGTTTTCTTGATTAGCATGTAATTTAAAACAAAGATATAATATTTTTTGATATCAAGAAATAAAAAGCTAAATATATTTAGTAACCAAGTATGTTTAATAACTTTTTGCACCAAAAAATATTTTTTATTGTCCGTATTCTATAAAAAACATAGTTTATTTCTTATAATTTTAGCACTTTTGCACTATGAAAGATTTAACGGTAGGAAACGAATCAAAGCTGATTTTGAATTTTGCTTTACCCATGCTTCTTGGAAATGTTTTTCAACAACTATACAATGTTGTTGATAGCATTGTAGTGGGGCAATTTTTGGGAAAAGCTGCGTTGGCTGCTGTTGGAATAACCATGCCATTGATTTTTACGCTAATATCATTAATTGTTGGTTTGTCAATCGGTTTTAACGTCATCATTGCTCAATATTTCGGTGCTAAGGATTATAAGAACGTACAGCGAACCGTTGATACCATGAATATCATTTTGTTTATTTCATCGGCAATATTTACAATTGTTGGTTTGTTGTTAATGGACAATGTGTTGACATTAATAAAAACACCTGCCGATATTCATGTTCAAGCCATTCAATATTTACGTGTTTATTTATTAGGGCTGGTATTCTTTTTCGGATATAATGGTAATGCTGCTATTTACAGGGGAATGGGCGATTCTAAAACTCCGTTGTACTTTATTATTCTGTCCACCATATTAAATATTGGTTTAGATTTGTTATTTGTTGCCGTATTTGATTGGGGTATTGAAGGTGCGGCATGGGCAACTATCATTGCACAAGGAATAGCTTTTATAACTTCAATTTTTTACATCAATAAGTTTCACGACTTTTTAAAGTTTAAATTTTGGAATTTTTCTTTTGATAGTTATATCATGAAGAAATCTATCCAAATTGGTTTGCCTACCGCATTGCAACAATCATTTGTGGCGTTGGGTATGGTAGCATTGTTAAGTGTGGTCAATGCATTTGGAACCGATGTAGTAGCGGCCTATTCCATTGCAACAAGAATAGAATCTTTTGTGGCATTACCGGCAATGAATTTTGCTGCTGCACTTTCTACTTTTGTTGGTCAAAATATTGGTGCTCAAAGGATTGATAGAGTTAAAAAAGGTTATTTGGCTACCCTAAAAATGACGTTATTAATAACCATTGTATCCACCTTAATTATTTTAATTTTTTCATATCCATTAACTCGTTTATTTACAGAAGATTTAGCAGTAATAAATATAAGCAGGGGTTATTTAAATATTGTTTCTTTTTTCTTTGTTTTTTTTACGGCAATGTTTGTGAATAATGGTGTTTTAAGAGGAGCCGGAGATACATTAATCCCTATGTTTATCACGTTATTTTCTCTTTGGGTAATTCGTATTCCCTTAGCATATTTAATGTCAAAATCTTTTGGTTACATAGGTATTTGGTGGGCTATACCTGTTGCCTGGTTTTTTGGAATGTTGTTTTCGTATAGTTACTATAAAATTGGAAGATGGAAAAATAAATCGGTAGTAAAAAAATATATTCCTACCGAGGAGATTGATGTTGTAGCCGAACCCTAATCAATTTTATCAAATCCTGTGTAGGGCACTAACGCTTCCGGAATTAAAATGCCATTATCGGTTTGGTTATTTTCTAAAAGTGCAGCAACAATTCGCGGTAAAGCTAAGGCACTGCCATTGAGGGTATGACAAAGAATATTTTTCTTGGTTTGGGTATCTTTATATCTTAATTTAAGCCTGTTTGCCTGGAATGATTCAAAATTTGAAACCGAACTTACTTCTAACCAACGTTGCTGAGCTTTACTATAAACTTCAAAATCGTAGGTAAGCGCTGATGTAAAACTCATATCACCACCGCATAGCTTAACAATTCTGTATGGAAGTTGAAGTAAGGTTACCAAATTTTCGACATGCTTTACCATTTGTTCCAATTGTTCGTAAGAACGTTCGGGATGCTCAACAACAACAATCTCAACTTTATCAAATTGATGTAAGCGGTTTAACCCACGTACATCTTTTCCATACGAACCGGCTTCGCGTCTGAAACAGGGGGTGTAAGCGGTATATTTTATTGGGAAATCGCTTTCGTTTAAAATTACATCTCTAAAGATATTAGTAACCGGCACTTCGGCTGTTGGAACCAAATAAAAATTATCAACGGTTGCATGGTACATTTGTCCTTCCTTATCCGGGAGTTGACCCGTTCCAAAGCCTGAAGCTTCGTTTACCATAAAAGGTGGTATCACTTCCTTAAAGCCGGCTTCAATAGCTTTATCGAGGAAAAAGGAAATAAGGGCTCGCTGAAGTTTTGCACCTTTGCCTTTATAAACAGGAAAACCGGCACCGGTAATTTTATTTCCAAGTTCAAAATCGATAATGTCGTATTTTTTTGCTAAATCCCAATGAGGTAATCCGTTGTTAGCAGTGGCCGAAGGTCCTCCACTTCGAACTATGATATTGTCTTCGGCTGTTTTACCTTTTGGAACCGAAGAATGAGGCATGTTGGGTAGTGTTACCAATAATTGATGGATTTCTTCCTCAATTTGTGCGTATTTTTGTACTAATTCCTGAACCTTATTTTTAAGTTCGTTGGTTTTTGCTTTAGCATTTTCGGCTTTGCTTGTTTCACCTTGCTTAATGTACAGTCCAATTTCTTTCGCTATTTTATTAAGTTCAGCTTGAGTGTCGTCAGCTTCTTTTTGATTTTTTCTTCTTTCTGTGTCTAAGTTTATAATTTTATTGATGGTTTCGGTAGCATCAATGTTTTTAATTTTGAGTCGTTCGATGACTTCATTTTTTTGTTCTAATAAGTTCTTTAACTGTAACATAGCTTTTTAATAAAAAAAAACTCCTTAGTTATCTTTAGACAAACTAAGGAGTTGATTAAATGACTTAAAAAAATTATTGAATATTAATTGGTTCAATGAAAACGTATGATTTATTGTCACTTTTGCGTTTAAAAACTACTTTTCCGTCAACTAATGCAAAAAGAGTATGATCTTTACCCATACCTACATTGTTTCCGGGACGATGAACGGTTCCACGTTGACGAATAATAATATTTCCGGCTTTGGCAATTTGACCACCGTATATTTTAACGCCTAAACGCTTACTGTGCGATTCACGACCATTTGTTGAACTACCAGCTCCTTTTTTATGTGCCATAATTGTAAGTTTTTAGAGTTGAATATTTTCTATTTCAATTTGCGAAAAGAATTGACGATGACCATTTAATTTACGGTATCCGTTGCGTCTTTTCTTTTTAAATACTAAAACTTTGTCACCTTTTAAGTGCTTAACAACTTTAGCAGAGATTTTGGCTCCGTCTATATAAGGTTTTCCTACGGTAACTTTGCCTTCGTTGTCGGCTAATAAAATTTTTGAAAATTCTACAGACGAACCTTCATCAGCGGTTAAGCGGTGTACGAAAAATTTTTTACCTTTTTCTACTTTAAATTGCTGTCCTGCAATATCTACAATAGCATACATGATTATATAAGATAGGTTTTGTTTTGGACTGCAAAGATATAAAGTTTTTTTCAATCTTCAACTCTTTTTATCAAAAAAAAATTCAACTTTGATTTTTTTATAAAAAATTAGCAGGGATATGGTTATTTACAAAATGATTTTCTTATTTTTGTTCAAACGAAATGGGACGTATTTTTAATGAAGAAAATTAAATTAAAAGTAGTAGGCTTATCATACAGTGAAACACATTCTGGGGCTTATGCATTGGTATTGCAAGAAGAAGAAGGAACAAAAAGAATTCCTATCATTATTGGTTCATTCGAGGCTCAGGCTATTGCCATACAACTAGAAAATTTAAAACCTCCCCGTCCTCTTACACACGATTTATTTGTAACATTTGCTTCTGTTTTTAAGGTGGACTTATTAGAAGTAAATATTTATAAATTGGAAGAGGGGTTGTTTTACTCAAATCTTATTTTACAAAAGGACGATGAGCAAGTTGTTATTGATAGCAGAACTTCAGATGCCATTGCTCTTGCATTGCGTTTCGAGTGCCCGATTTATACGACCGAAGAAATTATAGAGAAAGCAGGAATTTTATTGTCGTTTGAGGAAGAAAAAGACGAAAACGTAACCGATGATCGCTCTGACAGACAATCGATTTATTCAAAATATACGATAGATGAGTTAGAGGAATTGTTACAAAAAGCCATAGAAAACGAAGATTACGAGAAAGCTTCTGCCATTAGAGATGAACTGGTTCGAAGAAAAAAAGATTATTAATTTTTTTTAATGCTAACACTTTATGAATCTAAAATTTAGGTTAATTGTGATGAATTTTCTCCAATTTTTTGTTTGGGGAGCTTGGCTTATAACGATTGCCAATTATTGGTTTGGAACTAAACAGTGGGGAAGTACTGAATTTGGAGCTATTTTTCTTACGCTCGGTATTGCTTCATTGTTTATGCCTACATTAACCGGAATTATTGCCGATAAATGGATTAATGCCGAAAAACTTTATGCTATTTTACATCTATTAAGCGGTGCAACTGTTTTTTATTTTCCATTTATAAATAACCCGAATACTTTTTTCTGGTTTATGTTATTGGCCATGTGTTTTTATATGCCAACCATTGCTCTTACCAATACGATAGGTTATAATGCACTTAAAACAAAGGGGTATGATGTAGTTAAAGATTTCCCGCCCATTCGTGTGTTTGGTACGATTGGTTTTATCGCTGCCATGTGGATTACCAACTTAACGGGTAATAAAGCTACGGAAGTTCAATTTTACATTTCTGCATTTGCGTCATTTGCATTAGGTTTGTATTCATTTACTTTACCCAAATGTCCTCCACAATTAAAAACATCGGGCAATACTTCATGGGTAAAGCTTTTAGGTTTAGATGCTTTTAAGTTGTTTGCAAATTATAAAATGGCTCTGTTCTTTATTTTTTCGATGCTGCTTGGCGCTTCCCTTCAATTAACCAATATGTATGGCGATGTTTTTTTGGATGAGTTTAAAAATATTCCTATATATGCCGATTCTTTTGTAGTTCGTTATTCCACTATTATTATGTCAATCTCACAAATGTCCGAAACGCTTTTTATTCTTACCATTCCTTTTTTCTTAAAGAAATTTGGTATTAAAAAAGTAATGTTAATGAGTATGTTTGCATGGGTGTTGCGTTTTGGTTTATTTGGATTCGGGAATCCGGCTGAGGGTTTGTGGATGATAATCTTGTCGTGTATAGTATATGGTATGGCATTCGATTTCTTTAATATTTCAGGTGCATTATTTGTCGAAACTCAATGTGATTCGTCTATCAGAGCTAGTGCACAAGGATTGTTTATGATGATGACCAATGGTTTTGGAACAATGATAGGCTCTTTAACCAGTGGTATTATTATAAAAAAGTTTTTTATAATGGAAAATGGGAACAAAGACTGGCATGATATCTGGCTGACTTTTGCAATCTATGCTTTAGTGGTAGCTATTTTGTTTGCTATTCTTTTTAAACATAAGCATAATGCCAACGATACAAAACTTCAGAATATTTCTCATTAATATAAATACATGAACCCGAAATTGATATGAAACCATACTTAGATTTACTTCAGCATGTGCTAAAAAATGGAACATTAAAAAGCGATAGAACCGGTGTAGGTACAAAAAGTGTTTTTGGGTACCAAATGCGTTTTGATTTGCAAAAAGGCTTTCCATTGGTTACTACTAAAAAAGTTCACTTAAAATCAATAATTTACGAATTGCTTTGGTTTTTAAACGGCGATACAAATATTAATTTTTTGAAAGATAATGGAGTGAGTATTTGGGATGAATGGGCTGATATGAATGGGAATTTAGGACCCGTATATGGGCATCAATGGAGGAAATGGCAATCAAGTGAAGGAAAAATTATAGACCAAATTTCGGAAGTAGTGGAATCGATAAAACACAATCCCGATTCGAGAAGACATATTGTAAGTGCATGGAATGTTGGCGATTTGGATAAAATGGCCTTGCCTCCTTGTCATATTTTATTCCAATTTTATGTTGCAGATGGAAAGCTATCGTGTCATTTATACCAACGCAGTGGTGATTTGTTTTTAGGTGTACCCTTTAATATAGCATCGTATGCACTTTTAACCATGATGATGGCCCAGGTTTGCAACCTGCAACCCGGTGAATTTATACATACTTTGGGCGATGCTCATATTTATACTTTTCATTTTGATCAGGTAAAAATGCAATTAGAAAGAGAACCTCGACCATTGCCAACCATGAAGATTAATCCGCATGTAAAAAATATATTTTCCTTTAAGTACAACGATTTCACACTCGAAAATTACGATCCCTATCCTCCTATAAAAGGTCAGGTCGCTGTTTAAAAGTTTTAAAATATGAAGTGTAAAAAAGCTGGCTCTTGTTTGAGTCAGCTTTTTGGTTTTTGCAGCATTGCAAAAAGGCTAATTTAAAACTTATATGCTATGAAAAAACTAGTTTAATTGTTCTGCTTTGGTTGATTTGCCAATATCAAAATGAGGAAAAAGCTTAAATATAATTGAATTATCATCGTTGTATAAATTGCTGACAAGTACATAAATAACAGGGCGTTTAAAACCGGTGTATCGTTTTACAACTTTGACTTGAGGTTGGTTTTTTGTTTCGTGCTTCATGACTGTAATTTTTAGCAAAGTTACAGTCTAAAAGCATTTAGTATGAAAATATTTGACTAAGTATTGAGAAGAGTTGATAAAAAATGAAACTAAAATGCTTATGTTGACGAATGAATAAAAATTGATGGCGAAAAGCTAGAAACTCGACTTTTCGGAGGGCTTATTGGATACTAATACGCCAACGCATCCCTTACCGCTGCATTTTTCTGAAGCAGTAACATATACAATAAGTTCCATGGTTGAGGCAGCTGTAAATTGAAATGACGTAGAGGGTCTGTAGCGTTTCATTTCAATTTCGTCTTGATATTTGGAAATTTCGAGCTTAAGGTTGTTAATACTGGCATCTAATTCAACTTTCTTTTTTCCGGTTTTAATTTTCACCTTTTGATTTTCGAGTGAAAGCATGAACTGTTTTTTTTGTTCGATTGTTTTGAGCAGTTCTTCATCGATTCCGGTCGAAAAGTAAACTTTTCCGGTATTATCTGTAACTTTAATACTTACTTCGTTCATTATCTGAGACGAAACAAGAAAAGAAATATTGTAGTCTTTCCCTTCGTTACAGATGATATTTAATTTAGAAGATTTGCCTGAATAGAAAACAGCGCTTTTGGATTGAATGTCGTATTTCCAAGGGTAACGGATTCCCGAACGTTGAACCGTTAGAAAATCGCTACAGTTTTGCCCAATACTAAAGAATGGAACGAAAAGTAATAAATATGCTAATTTTTTCATAGTTGTCAGATTTTAAGCTTGTTTAATAATTTCGTTTCTTATTTTTTCTATCGTTTGTTTAAGCTTTGTGAAGGTTTCATTATCTATGGAATAAATCGTTTTTACTCCGATAATAACTTTAGATGTATCTTGTGCTTGAGGAGCCGTTTCGTCAATTTTTGAAGTTATTTGATTCATAATGGCTTGAATAGAAGTTAAGTTGTTTCGTATTGCTTCTGTTTCGCTTTTATCTTTAAGTGTTTCGAGCATTCCGAGTAAATTTTCCAATACAACTTTCTGAGAAGCAATTCGTTGTACAATAGGATTTTTTTCGTCAAATTTGTTTATAAGTTGAAAGGCAATGTACATGCTTTCAATCCAGCCGCCTGTGCTAATATAAGCTAAGGTTAATCCATCGTCGTTTTGTTGTAAATGGTCAATTACATTGTAAAATGAATTGTTGGTAATGGCGCTAATGGAATCAACATTGGTAATATTGTTTTCTAAACGGTCGAAAGTTGATTTTTCAATGGCATTTGTTATTCCAAGCTGATCGCTCATGCTTTTTACTTTGCTAAAGTAACGAACGGTTTCTTGAAATTTATTGAAGGTTGCCAAATAAGCCATATCAGCGGCATAGACACCTAAATTTAACTTTTGCTTGGCAGGTTCCACAAAATTTGTTTTTTCTGGAGCTGTTATGTTTGCTTTGAAGTTGGCTTTTGAATTTTTTAGAAGCGAAATAAATTCATCGGGAGAGGGTACTTGAAAAATAACTTCAGATTTTATATTTTCAGTTGTATCTACAATCGTATCTGTATTATCGATAGTTTGATTGGTATTACTGTTTTCGCAGGAAGAAAGCAGTAACATGACCCATGCTCCAAAAAATAAAATGATTTTATTCATTGCTTTGATTTTTATAATTTTATGCAAACCTACATTTTTTTTTTCTAATTTCAAAAAAATGAAAACCGATGAATGAAAAAAAGATGAGTGAAACTGAAAATATTAGCTTGCTTTTTCTTGTAATTCAATCCATCTGAACTCTAATGTTTCTATTTCTTCGGTAATTTGATGTAGTCGTATCGCTATTTGGTTGCGTTGAGTGTTTTCGGTTTCGGGTGCAATAAGTTGCTGTTCGAGCTCTTTTTTTTCGTTTTGAAGGGTTTCTAATGTTATTTCAATGTTTTCTAATTCTTTCTGCTCTTTATAGGTTAGTTTTTTTTGGGAACTGCGGTTTTGATATACCGGTTTTTCGATTTTTGCTTTTTCCTGCGATTGTTGTTTCTTAAATTGTGTTTCATTTTTCTTTTTTTCTTCGAGGTATTGTGTATAGTTCCCGGGATAGTCTTTTATTTTTCCATTTTCCTGAAAAGCAAAAATATGTTCGGCAATTTTATCTAAAAAATAGCGGTCGTGAGATACGGCTACAACACAGCCGTTAAATTGCAAGAGGTATTCTTCTAAAACATTAAGGGTAAGAATGTCTAAATCGTTGGTAGGTTCGTCTAAGAAAAGCACATTCGGATTTTTCATGAGTACCGTAACCAATTGTAAACGGCGCTTTTCGCCACCGCTAAGCTTTTCTACTTGCGTGTATTGCATGTTTGGCGGGAAAAGGAAAAAGGTTAACAATTGGCTTGCTGTAATGTGACTTCCGTCGGCTGTTGTAATATATTCTGCAATGTCTTTAACTACGTCTATAACACGTTTGTCTTCAGGGTATTGTGTGTTTTCTTGTGTAAAATAGCCAAGAGCAACTGTATCACCATATTCGAAATGACCGGAATCGGGTTTTATTTGTCGAGCAAGCAATTGCAAAAATGTGGTTTTCCCACAGCCGTTTGGCCCAACAATTCCTATTCGTTCGTTTTGATGAAATTTATATGAAAAATCTTTTAGGATTACTTTTTCACCATACGATTTAGATAAATAGTCGATTTCAAGAATTTTTTTACCTAATCGACGCGTTGCTGTTTTAATTTCGACTTTTTGCTCATTTATTTGTTTATGCGCTTTTTCGTCCACTTCATCAAAAGCATTGATTCGGTATTTCGATTTGTGTGTCCGTGCTTTGGGCATTCTTCTTATCCAGTCTAATTCTTTGCGGTAAAGATTTTTTGCTTTTTCTATTTCTGCTTGGGCTTGTTGTATGCGTTCGCTTCTTTTTTGTAAAAAGTACGAATAGTTGCCTTCGTAGCTATAAATTTGTTTTTGGTCGAGTTCGATGATTTGATTGCAAACTTGTTCTAAAAAGTAACGATCGTGGGTAACTAAAAAAAGTGTTTCAATTTGGTTATCGAGGTATTCTTCGAGCCATTCTATCATATCTACATCAAGGTGGTTGGTAGGCTCGTCGAGAATGAGTATATCGGGTTTACTTAGCAATGTGGCAGCCAATGCTAATCTTTTTTTTTGTCCACCCGATAATATTGCAATATTTGTGTTTGCTTCGGGAAGTTCGAGTTTTGAAATGAGCTCGTTGATTTGTGTTTCGTAATTCCAAGCATTGAGGCTGTCCATTAATGCCAACGCTTCATTCATCTTTTTCTCATCGCCCGAATGAGTAGCATCATGGTAGAGCTCAAGAGCAGCAATTATCTTTTTATTTGATGTATGTAGAGTTTCGAATACGGTATTTTCAGTAAAAACGGGGTTTTGAGGCAGGTATCCCACGGTAGTATCTTTGCGTAATGTAATGCTGCCACTGTCGGCATTATCGAGGTTGTTTATGATGTTTAAAAGCGTTGTTTTCCCGGTGCCATTTTTAGCAATTAATGCAATTTTATCGCCTTTGTGTATGCTAAACGAAATGTTTTCAAATAATACAATTTCGCCGAAGCTCTTCGTTAAGTTTTCTGCTTGTAATAATACCATTTTAAAAAGGATGCGTTACATTGTATTTTTTTGATAGCTCAATAAGGTCTTTTTGAACTTCTTGTTTTATTTGGATGCCTTCTCTTAAATGCAATTGCGTTTTTTCGTATTCGGGTTCGCCCGGTACGATTACTTTTGAGTGATTTTTGTCTGGCTGAGCATTTTTAAATGTCTCAATCCACTCGTCCATAGCTTGCAAAAAATCGTCAGCAGGTCTAAATGCATCGATTCTATATGCTCCAAAAAAATGTCCGAGTCCTTTACCTGTTTGTTTGGTTGGCAATGGTATGTAGCTTACTTGTGGAGGTACAAATGGACCAAAATTAGCACCACCTATAACCGAAGAAAAAATGTCAATCATAGCAGACATGCAATAACCTTTATGACTTCCATGTTCGTAATCGCCACCAAGAGTAACAATAGCGCCGCCATCTTTTAATATTGCCGGTTCGTTAGAGGGTAATCCTTCTTTGTCTTGAACAAAGCCATATTCGATTTTTTTCCCTTCTTTCTCCAAAAGAGCAAGTTTTCCCCTGGCAATGGGACTTGTTGCAAAATCGGCAACAAATGGCGGAAATGATTTTGCCGGTATAGCCACTGCTATCGGATTTGTCCCAAGCATTCTCGAAATACTCCACGTAGGTGCAACCAAAGGATTGGCGTTTGTTCCTGAAATACCAATCATATTCTGTTTAGAAGCCATTAAAGCATAATAACCGGCTATGCCATAATGATTTGAGTTGATGACGCTTGCCCACGATGTTCCAACCTCTTTTGCTTTTTCGATTACCAATTCCATTGCTTTTTTTGCTGCTATCATTCCAAATCCATTATCGGCATCAAGGGTATAGGTAGTAGGTGTTTGATGTATTATTTTTACCGAAGGTTTAAGGTTAATGCGACCTGCTTCCCAAAGCGAAATGTAATCTTTTACTCGCATCAAACCGTGCGATGGGATCCCTCTTAGTTCGGCTTCCATCAATACATCTGCAACAATTTCGGCATCATATGACGTGCAACCAATTGTTGTAAAAAGTTCCCGGGTATATTGATGAAGTTTCGTATATGAAATGGCTCTTTCCATCTTATTCTGTTTTTCGATTTACTATCGTTGCCGATGCTTGTGCTGTTGGCATTACAACAAGATCGTTTATATTAACGTGGGGTGGCAGTGATAATATGAATTCAACAATTTGAGCAATATCTTCGCCTTTTAATGCATCGAAACCGTCATATACTTTTGATGCTTTTTCGGCATTCCCTTTAAACCTTACAATTGAAAATTCGGTTTCTACCATTCCGGGGTGTATAGCTGTAACTTTATAACCTTTTTGTAATAAATCAATTCTCATGCCTTTTGTCAGAGCATCGACAGCTGCTTTGGATGCGCAATATACATTCCCATTTGGATAAACTTCTTTGCCGGCAATAGAACCAATATTTATTATTTGCTTTGTGCTACTATTCTTCATAAGTGGAAGAATTTTTTTCGTTACATAGAGCAACCCTTTAATATTGGTGTCAATCATGGTTTCCCAATCGTTTAAATCGCCTTCGTCGATCGGATTTAAACCGGCAGCTAATCCGGCATTGTTTATTAATACATCAATTTTGTTCCAATCTTTCGGAAGGGTATTGATTACATGTTCTACTTGTTTATAATCGCGAACATCAAAATTTAATGCTAAGATTTTTGTTTTGCTACGTAAATTTTTTTCAACTTCTGACAATAACTGGGCTCTTCTACCGGTAATAATAAGTTTATAACCTTGATCTGCTAATTTATAGGCTATTGCCTTTCCAATTCCTGCTGTCGCACCTGTTATTAATACTGTTTTTTCCATATAGATTTTATTTTAGTATGAATTTTTTCAAAATCGATAAAATTGATTAGTAAAAATAATAAAAAAGGAAATGCCGGAACTTTATATCTGACCAGTGCTCCTAATACCGGAGTTGTTAATCCAATCAGAATAAATAGCATTATACAAAACGACAACGAAAACCACATCCATTGATTGAATTTATTTTTTCTAAAAAATATAGGAATAAGAATAATTAAAAACAGAATAAATGTGTTTTCAATGGCTGCCATAAGTGATGTTAAATTATGAGCTTCAAATAGAAAAGGTCTGAATAGGCTGTTTATTAATGCATTAGGACTGTATTGGATAAATGAATAGATGGAGTCTGATAAAAGAGGAATTTCGATTTTGCTTCCGACCGGAACATTAAAATGATGAATCAAATTGATAAAATCGTGTTGTTTTGCTACGGTTATTTCTGAAAAATTATATGGCAAAAAATATTCACTATTGAAATATAACAGAATAATAAGTAAATGAATAGATAATACAATTAACCATGGTTTTATGTTGGGAAGTACTTTTATTAAAATCAAAGAAATTAAACCCGGAATAATCAAAATGAATATATACATTTTGCTGAAAGAGAGAGCGATAGAAAATAGAATAAAAAGCAAAAAGTTTGAAATGGAAAAAGTTTTTAATAGTTTATCGAAAAAATAAATGAGCAACCCTAAGCTAAAAAACACCAAACTCTCTTTAAGTATAGCCGAAGACCAAAAAATAGTAGAGGGCATTAAGAATACAAAAAGAACTAATATCAATTTGTTTTGAGAGAAATAATTAGAAAGAACCTTGAATAAGGCAAATAACCCAATAAATGAAAGAAAAACAAATAAAAGTGTGTTGATAAAGTAGTTTTGAAGCGTAAATAGCGAAAAAAAAGCATTCAATCGAATAATGGTTTTGTTTTCATTTACTATTTCATAATCAATAGGTTTTATCCAAAAATTCATTTTTTTGTAGTACTGCTCTATGATTTCGGTTTTACTATCACCTATTCCTGTAAGCATTCTAATGTAGTTTGAAGGTGAGTCGTAAATGGCTTGATACATTACCTGACCGTCGTCATAATACTTGAAAATATCGTTATTAAGGCGATTATTTGGATAAAAGTTGGTGTAAATGAAAAACAGGAAAAACGAAGCAAGCATTTTTGAAATAAAAAGAAAAAGAGTCAATTTATACGAGATGTCGGGATGATGGAAAAAATTCCATTTTTTTATAATCCAAAAAATGACAAAAAGAAATGCAAAATATAGAACAACATTAATCATTATAAGGTTATGCTTTCGTCATTAAAATGGAAAACGATGGTCTTTTTTATTTCCGGATGTAAAGAAAGATTCACCGGACATGTTTCTACGATTCGTTTTAGTGTTTCTTTTTGTTTTGAAGTATAAGAAATATCTGGAAAGTGAAAAATGGCTTTTATTTCTGCTATTCTTCTGGGCGAAGTTCCCATAATTTTTGTAACTTCTACTTTGGTGTTGTCGATAGAGTAGCCCATGCTTTCAGCTCCGATTCCCATTATTGTTAAGATACACGAAGCAAAAGAGGTTGCTGCTAAGTCGGTAGGAGAAAAAAACTCGCCTTTACCATGATTGTCAACCGGTGCATCGGTTATAATTTCGGTTCCTGATTGAATATGTTTTGCTTTTGTTCGCAAATTGCCTAAATAAATTACTTCGGATGTTGCCATATTATGCTAAATATTTAAATCTGTCAGCGTCTAATTTAAGAAAAATAAATAACAAAATTGTAAACGACCACAGTGAACTGCCTCCATAGCTAAAAAAGGGCAGGGGAATACCAATAACCGGTATTAATCCGATGGTCATACCAATATTAATGGTTAAGTGAAAAAATAAAATGGACACAACGCCATAGCCGTATATTCTGCTGAAAGCCAATCGTTGACGTTCGGCTACTTGAATGAGTCGAAGCAAGAAAATCGTATATATAATAAGTAGTAAACTGCTTCCTACAAATCCATGCTCTTCGCCAACGGTACAAAAAATAAAATCGGTACTTTGCTCAGGTACAAAATTATATTTAGTTTGAGTGCCTTGTAAAAAACCTTTTCCCCAAAAACTTCCGGAGCCAATAGCTATTTTTGACTGATTTACGTTATATCCAACCCCCTTTAAATCATTTGTTTTTCCTAATAATTCATTAATACGAGCTTGTTGATGCGGTTCCAATACCTTATTGAAAATATATTCTACTGTAAAGCTGAAACTTATACTTCCAATCAGAAACAACCCAATGATAAACGCATATTTTATTTTTTTCAGTTTACCTAGTATCATATATATAATTGAAACGAATGAAGAAATTCCTATTAGCAAGAATTTGTAATCAATATTTAGTTTAAAAAGGTAGTTAGCACCCCAAAATAGAGCAAAACCGCCTATAAAAATTCCAATTCCGGTTAAAATATATCGCAATTGTCCATTTAAAAATGTAAAGAGAATGAGGGCTGCAACTAACAAAACATAAATAATTGTAATTTGCTCTACTAACAGCGACATGATAAACAAAATAATAGAAACAACACCAAAGAAAAGAACATAAGGAGTTAAACCTTCTCTATATAAAACAAAAATAAATGAGGTAAAAACAATGGCGGTTCCGGTATCGTGTTGCATAAGAACAATGCCCATGGGTATAAAAATTATGGAAGAAATAATGAGCAAATTATTAAGCTTATGTATTTTAAAGTTATACGTGCTAATAAACTTTGCAAGGCTTAGATTTACTGCAAACTTTAAAAACTCAGAGGGTTGAATTCTAATCCAACCTACCTCGAACCATGCTTTTTGTCCGTTAATTTCTTTTCCGAAAAAGGAAACAGATAAAGTAATTAGTAATAATATAATGAAAAAGGGTGTTGCAAAGAGCGAGTAAATAGTACTATCGGTTAATAAGATTACAAGAGCAATAAACAGTGAAGTTATAATCCAAATTGCTTGTTTACCGTATTGTTGAGTAAAATCTATGATAGAGTTATGTTCTTCGTTATATACTGCTGCAAAAATATTGAACCATCCAACTAAAACAAGAACTATAAAAAATCCTATGGACCACCAATCGACTGTTTTTACTATGCTTGTTTGTCGTTGCATTATCTGTAAATTAAGTTCGTTTCCATCATTTGTTTTTCAAGGTCTGTCCTTATAACTTTTCGCTTCAGGTATTTTTCTATCATTAGACTTGCTATAGGTGCGGCATACGTTGCTCCAAATCCGGCATTTTCTACAATAACGGCTATAGCAATCTTGGATTGCTCTTTGGGAGCAAAAGCAATAAAAATAGAATGATCTTTTCCATGTGGGTTTTGGGCAGTTCCGGTTTTTCCGCATATGGTAATGCTGTCTATTTTTGCATTACGCGCTGTACCTGCTAAAACAACGTTTTCCATACCTTCAATTACTGGTTCAAAGTATTTTGGATCAATTTTAGTAAAATGTTTTATTTTAAACGCTGAGTTATCCCATTTTGCATCTTGAATTTCCCGAACTACATGCGGAGTATAAAAAAAGCCTCTGTTTGCTATCGTAGCAGCAAAATTGGCTAATTGTACCGGGGTAATTCCCATTTCACCTTGTCCAATAGACAATGAGATAATGGTTAGCGGATGCCAACGATTTTTACCAAAATATTTATCGTAATATTTAACGGTTGGAACATTTCCCTTGAGTTCGTATGCTAAATCGGAGCCAAGTTTTTCGCCAAAACCAAACGAAGTAACATATTCGCGCCAAGAACTGAAGGCTTGTTCGGTATTTTTGTATTTTCTGTTGTTTAAAATTTTTAGAAATGCTTGACAATAATATGAGTTACAAGAATGTTGAATGGATTGAGGTAAGTTTAACGGACTGGCATGTGCATGACAACCTACGTGAATATTGCCCATGGTAAATCCTTTTGAGCAGCCAAATTGCGTGTTTGGAGTCAAAACACCTTCTTGTTGTCCTATTAATGCACCGACAATTTTAAATGTGCTTCCGGGAGGATACTTGGCCATTAGGGCTCTGTTAAACAAAGGTTTAAGTGAATCTTTGAGCAATACAACATAATTTTTTGTTCGTTTTCTTCCCACCAATAAGCTGGGGTCGTAATTGGGACTCGAAACCAATGCTAATATTTCGCCGGTTTGAGGATCAATGGCAACAATACTTCCTTTTTTATTTTGCATGAGTTTTTCGCCGTATTCTTGCAATTCTATATCGATTCCGGTTGTTATATTATAACCCGGAACAGCAGCCGTATCGTATTTTCCGTCTGCAAAGTTGCCTACAATTTTATTGTGTACATCTACTAAATAAATACTAACCCCTTTTTTCCCTCTTAAATATTCTTCGTATGTTCGTTCTAAGCCACTAATTCCGACATAATCGCCCATTTTATAATAAGGATGTTTTTGAATGTAATTTTCATCAACCTCTCCAACATATCCCAGCAAATGTGCCGCAATAGGTTTTGGGTATTTTCGCAGTGTTCGCGATTGTAAAAAGAAACCGGGAAATTTGAATAATTTTTCTTTAAGTATAGCAGTGGTTTCAAGCGAAAGTTGTGGAACAACAATAGAGGGCTTGTAAATAGAATATGCACGTGCTTTTTGAATGATGGTTCGAATTATAATGGGGTCTAATTCCAAAAGCTTTGCTAAATCAAGGGTATCGAAAGCTTGAGTTTGTTGAGGAATTACCATTAAGTCAAAAGCAGGTTCGTTATATACTAATATTTTGCCGTTTCTGTCAAAAATTACACCTCGAGCGGGATATTTGGTTATTCTTCGTTGAGAGTTGTTTTGTGCAGAATATTTGTATGATTCGTCGATGATTTGCATGTAAAATAAGCGTGCAATGTATATAAAAACGATAAAAATAATAACTCCGCCTATGGTATATTTTCGCTGATTGTATGGATTTATCATAGTTTCTTAGAACTTTTGTGAAAGAAGTACTGCATGAGAATCATAAGAATTAAGGATAAGGCTGAACTTACTATAATTTTTGCAATGGTATATAATACCGCATGAAAGTGAAAAGTTTCGGTAAAAAACAAAACGCTGTGATGAATTAATGTTATAAACATAGCATATTTAATCCACCAATTAATATTGTAAAAAGCAATAGTCGGAGCCGAATTTTTTTCGTAACCGTCATGGGGCGAAAAGAGCTTTAAAATAAAGGGTCTCATATATCCGGCTATCGTCGAAGCAAAGGCATTTATTGCTATGGTTCCGGCAAAAAAATCGACGCTTATACCAATTAAAAAACTCAGAAAAGTGATAAGTACAGGTGGAAGTTCAAAAGGTAAAAGCAATATAAAATAGATATAAACATAGGGATTAATTATGTTAAAAAATAAAATGTTGTTCAGAACATATACCTGTAGAAGTATAAGCACAAAAAAACGAATAATATGTGAAAAGATATTATTGGACATTGTTAATCGTTTTTTGAATTTCCTTTAATTCATTTTGAAGTTTATTCTTTACAACATAAACATAGTCCAATTTACTGAACTGAGTGCTAATTTTAACTTCAATATTATAGAAATCGCTGCCTTCGCTATAATCAAAATGAGAAATAGTACCAATGGTAATTCCTTCAGGGAAAATAGCGGAAAAACCACTGGTAATTACAGTATCGCCCATATGCAATTTAACATGATAGGGGATATCCGATAAATTTACTATGGAAGAATTTGTTCCATCCCAAGTAGTTGTACCAAAGTATTTATTTGTTTTTATTCGAGCACTTATATGAGCATTGGTGTTTATAAGTGGAATAACGGTTGAAAAGTGGGGGGATGTACTTTTTATAATTCCCACAACACCTTCGGGACATATAACGGCCATATCGGGTTTTAGACTGTCGTTGCTTCCTTTATTTATAATTAAATAGTTATTGGCTTTAAACACACTTGCATAAATTACATTGGCAACTATTAAATCGAAGTTATTGGTTGTTTGAATAATCGTTTGTAGGCTGTCTTTTTTATTTAGTAACATTTTGCGTAGAAGAGCATTTTCGTTTGCCAATTTTTTATTTTCGTTGATGGTATTTATATATTGAATAAACGAGTAATAGCTATTATGAACATTACCTGTTAGTTCGTCCATAAATTTTACACTCACTGCCTTTTGATAATCGTTGTTTCTAATAGTTAATACAAAGCAAAATATAGCTATTAAAAGAAAAAACAGCAGATTATGTTGCTTAATTATAAACTTTAGAATGGTTCTCATACGAATTCATATAGTCAATTATCGCATGAGGATGGCTTGAAAACGGTTAAGATTTTTTAAAACAGTATTCGTCCCTCTGGCAACTGCATGCAACGGATCTTCGGCTACTTTGAATTTTAAATTAAATTTATCGGTTAAACGCTTGTCTAAACCTCTGATTTTTGAGCCTCCACCTGCTAAATAGATGCAGCTGTTTGTAATGTCTTTATACAGTTCCGATGGTGTTTCTTCTAAAACTTGTTGAATGGCACTTTCAATTCTGGATAAACTTTTATCAATGCAATGTGCTATCTCTTGATAGGAAACGGGGATTTCGAGTGGCATGGATGCGGTAAGACTAGGCCCTTTAACAATATAATCGGAGGGCGGGTCGTCTAAATCGCGGATAGCAGCACCCACTTCTAATTTTATTTCTTCGGCAGTTCGTTCGCCCACTTTCATGTTGTGTTGGCTACGCATATACTCCATAATATCAGCGGTGAAAACATCTCCGGCGACACGGATAGATTTGTTGCACACAATACCTGCTAATGAAATTACGGCAATTTCTGTTGTTCCGCCTCCTATGTCAACCACTACATTGCCTTCGGGGGCTTCTACATCTAATCCTATACCAATTGCTGTTGCCATCGGCTCGTATATCATATAAACTTCGCGTGCACCGGCATGTTCAGAAGAGTCGCGTACAGCACGAATTTCAACTTCGGTACTTCCGGATGGAATGGCAATTACCAATTTTAACGAAGGCGAAAAAAAACGTCTTCTTGGGTTAATTTTTCGAATGAATTCGCGAAGCATCAGTTCGGCAGCATAAAAGTCGGCAATTACGCCATCTTTTAACGGACGAATGGTACGTATGTTTGCATGTGTTTTTCCATGCATTTGTCGTGCTTCCTGACCTACTGCAATTACTTTTTTGGTGTCGTTATCAATAGCAATTATAGAAGGCTCATCAACTACGATTTTGTCGTTGTATGTAATAATGGTATTGGCAGTTCCCAGGTCAATAGCAAGTTCTTGGTTGAAATATGAAAATAGTCCCATAATATAATTTCGTTAAACTTACAAAGTTAATACATCAGATTCAATTTTTAATGCTTAAAATGACGAAATCCTGTAAAAATCATCGATAAATTGTTTTGATTACAATAATCAATAGAATCTTTATCGCGAATGCTGCCTCCGGGTTGGATAAATGCGTCAATTCCTTGTTTGTGTGCCATTTCGATGCTGTCGGAAAAAGGGAAGAATGCATCGCTGGCCAAAACAGCTCCTTTAAGTTCAAAGTTAAATGCCTTTGCTTTTTCGATGGCATGACGCACAGCATCTACGCGTGAAGTTTGTCCTATACCGCTGCCAATCAGTTGTTTATCTTTTACAAGTACGATGGCATTGCTTTTTGTGTGCTTTACTATTTTATTGGCAAAAATCAGGTCTTCGATTTGCTTTTCGCTTGGCTTAACGGTTGTTACGTAATTAAAATGCCCGGTATGTTCTGTATGTAAATCTCTTTCTTCAACCAAAATACCATTTAAAGCCGAGCGAAGAGTATAGTGTGTGGGTAACCAGTTTTTTAGTTTTAACAAAATTCGTTTTTGTTTCTTGTTAAAATGTTCAATGGCTTCGTTGCTAAAATCGGTGGCAACAAGAATTTCAAAAAATATATTGTCTATCTCTTTGGCTAATTCTAAGTTGATGTCGAAATTACAAACTATAACGCCTCCAAATGCACTTACAGGATCACCGGCAAGAGCTTTTTTCCATGCCAACATTGGGTTTGAATCAGAGGCAATGCCGCAGGTGTTATTGTGTTTCAAAATGGCCAAGGTGGGTTCGTTAAATTCTTTGAGCAGATGCAGACCCGAGTCAATATCGAGCAGATTATTGTACGAAATTTCTTGACCTTGAATTTTTTCAAATATATCGTTCATATTTCCGATAAACCATCCTTTTTGATGTGGGTTTTCGCCATAGCGTAATGTTTTGGCAGGACTTAGCGGAATATTGATATAGGGCGATTGTGCAAAATAGCTGAAAATCATTCGATCGTAATAAGCAGAGGTTTCAAATGCTTTTTGGGCGAAATATCTTCGTTGTTCGAGCGTGAAAAAGCCGTCTTGTTCATTCAATAAAGTTAATAACGTTGAGTACTCTTTTTGCGATGGAATAATAACTACATCGTTGAAATTTTTAGCTGCTGCACGAATAAGGCTAATGCCGCCAATATCAATTTTTTCGATGATTTCTTCTTCGTTTTGGGTTTGTTGAATTGTTTGTTCAAATGGATAAAGGTCAACGATTACAAGGTCTATATTGGGAATATTGTATTGTTGTGTTTCGATTATATCTTGTTGATGATCTCTTCTATAGAGTATTCCGCCCATAACAGCGGGGTGCAGGGTTTTTACTCTTCCGCCCAACATTGACGGAAAAGATGTTAATTCTTCTACAGCAGTTACAGTGTAGCCTAATTTTTCGATATACTCCTTTGTGCCTCCGGTTGAAATAAAACTCACCTCGAGCGATGCAAGTTTATGAATAATGGCTTCTATGTTTTCTTTATGAAAGATAGATATTAATGCGGTTTTTATTTTTTTTTGGTTGGTCATTTTTTATTCTCCTATTATTTTCACTAGTACTCTTTTTCTTCGTTTTCCGTCAAATTCGCCATAAAAAATCTGTTCCCAAGGTCCAAAATCAAGTTTTCCGTTGGTAATGGCAACAACTACTTCGCGTCCCATGATGGTTCGTTTAAGATGAGCATCGGCGTTGTCTTCAAAACCATTGTGTTTGTATTGTGAATAGGGTTTTTCGGGTGCCAATTTTTCGAGCCAAACTTCGTAGTCGTGATGAAGACCGGATTCATCGTCGTTAATAAATACACTCGATGTAATGTGCATGGCATTTACTAAGCACAAACCTTCTTTAATGCCGCTATCGCTAAGACATGCTTCCACAGCGGGAGTTATGTTGATAAAATCTCTGCGATGGGGTGTTTCAAACCACAATTCTTTACGGTACGATTTCATGGATTTTTTTTGCAAATATCCATAAAATTATCCTTTTTAAAAAGTAAGAATTAACTGTTTTATTAACAAATAATCAATAATTTTTTACCAATTTAAATATATTTGAAAATGAATCTGAGTTTATTTGAATAAAATAAACACCCGGCTTTAAGTTGTTGATATTTATTTGATTATGTTTGTCTTTCAAAATTTCTGTTTGAATTGCTTTTTGCGATGTCGAAAAGATGGTTGCCTTTGCGGTGATTTGGTTTTCTGAAAAATCAATGTTAACAAAGTCTTTTGCAGGGTTAGGATATATGGAGCATTTAATTTTTATGGCTTCCGCTTGAATAGTATTAATTTCAAACGATTTAAAATGTGCTTCATATCGATGTAATTGGTTATTAGTAACAGAATTGATGACTTGTTGATTTGAAAAAATGGGGATTTCGTTTGTAATAAAATCTTCCCATGCTCCGTTGTTCCATTGTTCATACTTGCCTTCGATGGAATTGTTATTGGAATCGTATAGATATGAATATTTTACTTTTGTTGCATTCCCATTTTGCCAACGTTCTTCAATTCTTGATAATAAATTGTTTTGTGTATCAAAATCCATGGTATAAATATATAGGTAAGACCATGCATTGTTTTCCCATTTTTCATAACTTTCTTGTATTAGTTGGTTGGAATTATATACGTAATGCCATTGTTGAAAATTAGCCCACGTTGAAGAATTCCATTTGAAAAATTGTTTTTGAATTAAATGATTTTGTGAATCGAACGTGTATTTTATACTGTCATTATTATTCCATGTTCCTGAATTCCAGATTTTTGATACTTCTAAAATTTTATTTCCGTCATTGTCATAGCTGTATAAATATAGTTCATCGTTTTCAAAATGATCGGTTTGATAGATTTGAAATAATTGAGTTTCAACAGAGTCTTGAGCATTATATGTATAAATTGTTTTATCGTAAAGTAACCATTGTGAATTGTTCCCATAATAATCAATTTCTGTATCAATTTTTCCGGTCGAAGTATAAGTAAATTCTTGTTTAAAATAGTTTTCCCAGGCATTGTTGTTCCAATTGAGAATTTCTAATTGAGTTTTCAGATAATTCGAATCGTAGGTATATGTTGATATTTCATAGTTAACCCATATATTATTCTCTCCGATTTGATGCAATTCTGTAACAAGGTCTCCATGAGTGTTGTAGGTATATTCGTATTTTGTGTTTTTATCCCAGTGGTCGGTTTGCCAATTTTCAAGTGAATAGAACAATAAATGATTTTGAATGTCGAATAAATATTGATATTTTTCTGAGTAATGCCATGAGTTTGAAGCGTAATATTCAGTTATATAAGAAGTTAATTTGTTGTTTTGATCATAAGTAAAACTATATCTGTTATGTCCTTCCCACAGGCCTTGATTCCATTGCTCATCTAGTATTTGAATTAACAAATTATTCGAATCGTAACTATAATTCGTTCTTAAGTAATTTTCCCAATGGTCCGATTGCCAAATATCAGTTTTAAATTGACTTAATTTGTTGTCGGTGTCAAAAACGTAGATATAACGATATGTTGGGCTTTGTAAATGATTGTATGCAACAATGGTGTCAGCAAGCCAAGTTAGGCTTTTGTTTTTTGTCAAACTATTGGTGAATTGTGTCGGATAATAAATATTTTTTTGTGCATCAGTATTACCCAAAAGTAAATTGAGTAGTAAAAAAAACGAAATTTTTTTCATTGTTTAAATTATTTAAATTTACAATGCAAAAATAGAAAAAATAGAGAAAAATCAATGATATTTTTCTAATTTTGCTGCTAAAAAATATGTTTCAACTTTATTTTAACTTAGGTATTCACCATATAGCCGATATTTATTCTTACGATCATATATTATTTTTGGTCTGTTTAACGGCAGTATATTTAATCAAGCAATGGAAACAAATCTTAGTTTTAATAACTGCATTTACTATAGGTCATACTACATCGTTGATTTTAGCTACATATCACTTAATTCATATATCTTCAGCCTGGGTAGAATTTTTAATACCGGTTACCATTTTTATAACAGGCTTATGGAATGTTTGGTCTTTTACCGATAAGGTGGAGAAAAAAACGCATTGGGCAAAATATATCACTGCTTTATTTTTCGGATTGATTCATGGTTTGGGATTTTCGAACTATTTACAACAACTTTTGGCAAACGATAAAGATATATTTACATCGTTGTTGGCTTTTAATGTCGGGATTGAAGTGGGGCAAATTCTTATCGTTTCGTTTATTCTATTGTTAAATATTGTAATGATAACGATTTTTAAAGTGAATCGTCGAGATTGGGTTCATTTATTCAGTGGTGCCGGAATGGGAGTTGCTATTACACTTATGATTAGTCGTTTCCCTTTTTAGCAAGGTTTAAGGCAGCTTTAATGCCAAGTATATACGAGTATTGGCCAAATCCGGAAATAGTCCCTGTACATTTGCTACCTGTTATTGACACCTGTCTGTATGTTTCGCGAGCAAAAATGTTGGACAAATGAACCTCAACAACCGGAATGTTCGATGCTGCAATGGAATCGGCAATGGCTACAGAAGTATGAGTATATCCACCCGGATTTATAACGATAGCATCGGAGTTTAAAGAAGCAGCTTGAACTTTGTTAATGATTTCTCCTTCAATATTACTTTGAAAAAAATCAAATTCAATGGATGGAAAAGACTCCAAAATGTATTGGTTTAGCTGTTCGAGACGTTCATTTCCGTATATATTTGGTTCGCGTGTTCCCAACAAATTTAAATTAGCACCGTGAATAATTGTTATTTTCATTGTAACATGGTATTAAATATTAATGTAATTTAGCACATAAAAATACAACATGAATTGGGATAAAGCAATACATGATTTTAAATCTTATTTAAAAATTGAAAAATCTTTGTCCGAAAATTCAATTGAGGCATATATTCACGATGTTTCACACTTAGGTCGCTTTTGCAATTCGCAATCAACGCCATTATCGCCTGAACAGGTTTCGATGAACGACATAGAAACATTTTTGGCATATTTGCACGATTTTGATATAAACCCTCGTTCACAGGCAAGGATTATTTCGGGTATAAAAGCTTTCTACTTTTTTCTTGAACTAAACGATTGGATTAGCGAAAATCCAACCATATTAATTTCAACTCCACGACTCGATAAAAAACTACCTACCATTTTATCAGTTGAAGAAATTGATGATTTAATTCGTGCTGTGGATGTAAGTAAGCCCGATGGGCATCGTAACAGAGCAATGCTCGAAACCCTATATAGTTGTGGGTTACGGGTTTCTGAGTTAGTGGAATTAAAGTTAAATCAACTATATTTTGATGAAGGCTTTATAAAAGTAATTGGCAAAGGGAATAAAGAACGCTTGGTGCCTATTTCCGAGAGAGCTATTAATGAAATTCAATTTTATTTTGAGCAAACTCGAAATACACAGAAAATTCAACGTGGATACGAAAATTATGTTTTTTTGAATAAAAACGGGAAAAAACTTACTCGAGTAATGGTTTTTATCATTATAAAACGACTTGCCGAGCAAATTGGATTACAAAAAGAAATTAGTCCGCATACTTTTAGACATTCGTTTGCTACCCATTTAGTAGAGGGAGGTGCCGATTTAAGAGCCGTTCAGCAAATGTTGGGTCACGAATCTATCATTACTACAGAAATTTATACGCATATTGATAAAACATATTTAAAGCAAGTTATTCAAGATTACCATCCCCGAAGTTAGATGAATGGAATTTGTTTTTTTCGAATACATGATTTATATCATTTAATTATGAACCTACGTTCATTATATTTGCACAAAAAAAACAATGCCACGTAAATGTAAATCCCGTAAAATTCAATATCCTCCTAGGATGATGGGATTTAAGCCATTTGGTATGCCCCTTCAAGTGTTAGAATTTGTGAATTTGCATTTTGAGGAGTTCGAAAGTTTGCGGTTGGTAAATTATGAAAAGAAATCACATGAAGAAGCGGCCACCATTATGGATGTTTCGAGACCTACATTTACACGGATTTTCAATAATGCTTTGCTTAAATTGACAAAAGCGCTGGTAGAAGGTAATGTAATAAAGATTGAAGGCGGAAATTATGAATTTGATTCGAATTGGCAGCGATGCAAGATTTGTTTTAAATTATTTGAAGATGAAGAAAAGCACCAACCATGCTGCGGTTGCAAGCAATACAATGAACAAGAACTCTTTAAAATATAAATTATGCCACATTTAGATCATACCGGTCCATTGGGACAAGGTCCCAAAACCGGAAGAAAATTAGGAAAATGCAGAAAAACAAACGAAGAACTTAACAATATTGGAAAATTGGGAGAAGGATTGGGTTTGAGTAAAAAGTCAATATGCCATCAAAAAGGTAAACGAATTAATTATAACCAATAAACTTTAAAAAAAATGAAAAAAATAGCAGTTCCTTTGCGTTCAGACATGAACATTGACGACCATTTTGGTCATTGTGAAATGTACGGAATTTTTACCGTATCCGAAGAAAATAAAATTGTGAAATTCGACACGTTGGATTCGACTCAAGGTTGTGGTTGTAAATCCGGTATAGCCGGCGATTTGGCTGATGCCGGTGTTACTATGATGCTTGCCGGTGGAATTGGAAGTGGTGCCATCAATGTTTTAAATCACTATGGTATTGAGGTAATAAGGGGTTGTAGTGGTAATGCAAAACAAGTGGTTGAAGATTATTTAAGCGGTAAGATAATGGATAGCGGCGAAAGTTGTCATGCTCATGAAGATGGACACCACCATCATCATCATGAATAATCGGTTTAACGTTTTAGTTCGCTTTTATTAAGCTCATTAACAACTTGTTCCACAGTAATTGCTTCGATACACTGGCAATGTGATGATGTTTTGCAATCATTACATTCTTTATCGATTACCAAATAGGTGGAATTACTTCCAATGGGTCCCCAACGTTGAGGGAAGATAGGTCGCATGGGTGCATAAATGCCAATTGCACGTTTGCCAAGTGCTGCGGCAATATGCAAGGGGCCGGTGCTGCATGCAACCATGCCGTCTGCTTCGTTAATGAGCGAAATATACTCACTCAGCGAAAGTTTTCCGGTTACATCTTTTATTTTTGAGGCATATACTTTAAGCAGGTATTCCATTTCGTCGGCTTCGGATGGTGTACCTGCTACAATGATGTTGTATTTGTTTTCGGGTAAGACTCGAATAAGTTCGGCATATTTATTTAATCCCCATTCTCGTGCACTACCTTTTGATTTAGGGTGCAATATAAGGTTAAATTTGTTGCGATCAATAATTTGAACAAATCGCTCGGGAAGTGGCGCTATTTTAGTCAAACCGTAAAAACGTGTTAGTTCATTTTTTGTCGGAATGGGGTATTTTAAATGTAAGGGTTTAAGCAATTCCAAGTTAAGTTCAGCTTCGTGCTTTTCGGAGTTTTTTCTGCCTAAATTCACTTTTTTGTTTACGGTAAATAAATGATATACTCTGTGTGATGTGCCGATTCTTGTTTTTATACCACTCCATTTTGCCAAAAATGCAATTCGTTTATTAGGGAAAACATGAATAATTACAGTTGCTTTTAGTCGTTTAAAAAAGCGAAGTTGCTTCTGAATCGGTAACTTTTTAATTTTATGCCAATCAATAATTTTATCAATGTTTTCGCAGCTTTCTAAAATAGGTTTAGTGTAAGTATTTCCGATAAAAATAATTTCTGAATTCGGGTAGTTTTCTTTTAAAAAGCCAACAAGTGGTAATGTGAGAATTACATCGCCAATTTTATCGGTTCTGCTGATTATGATACGCTGAAATGGTTCCACTTAGCGGATAAGCAATATTTTACCGGACAATTTGTACCCTTTAACGTCAGACGAGGTAACATGGAAATAATACACACCCGGTGGTACTTGAATACCGGCTGACGAGTATCCATCCCATTCTAGTCTTTTTGCTGTAACGGAATATACAATGGCTCCCCATTTATTAAAAATATCGAGCGTGAATTTATTATATCCGTTGGTTTTAACGATAAAAATGTCATTTTGTCCATCGTTGTTGGGTGTAAATATATTAGCAGCTGCCAATGTATCGCTAATACTAATAGTTTGATTGATGGTATCGGCACATCCTGCTCCTGCTTTAACTAAAAAGCTTACGTTATGGTTGCCTGCATTATTAAAAAGGTGAGTTGTGATGGTATCACCCTGTACAAACGAGCTGTTATCAAAATTCCAAAAATAATAATATGGGTAATTATCGTTGTTGGCAACACTACCGTGAAAATATAATAGGTAACTTGGCAGAAATAACGTATCGGTATAATTAAATAGTGCTTGTGGAAAATCTCGAACGTGAATATAATTTGTTTTAGTTTTTGTCTGGGTAGCATTAGAACTTGAAGCAGTAAGACTTACCGTATAAAAACCAGCTGTGGTATAAGCATGATTTGGGTTTTGAACAGAATCGATGGTTGTGCCGTCGCCGAAGTCCCAGTGCCAATTTTTTACAGTATCGCCAACTGAATGATCGGTAAACTGAATAACATAACCGGGACACACTAAAGTTGTATCAGCAGCAAAATTAACAGCTATTTGTGCTGCAGCATCAAAAGCAAAAAAGCTTAATAATATTAAGTTTAATAAATGTTTTCTCAAGAAATGCAATTCAATTACTTTGCAAAAATAAAAAAAAGGAATGGTTTTAACGCAATATTCAAATATTTTTTGTCAAATTTTTTACAATATAGAATTGATAAAAAAATTCTTTGGCAATGATTCGTAATGTCATATATGCCGGAATAGCAAGCATCATGCCGATTACACCGGAAAGCATGCCTGAAGCTAAGATGACAATAAAAATTTCGAGGGGGTGTGCTTTGATAGCATTGGAATAAATAAAAGGTTGAATAAGTGAAGCATCTAAAATGTTTACTGTTAAATATACAATGGCCATATACAACATATGTGGCAAAATTGTGGTGTTTAAATCATAATTAATATTAGTAAGAAAACCGAACAACATGCCTATGCTGAACGACAAAATAGGTCCAATGTATGGAATGATATTAAATAAGGCAGCAACTAATCCAAGTAAAATGGCTGTATTTAAATTGCACCCTGTAATGCCCATACCTATAGATATTAGCGTGAATACAACGATCATGTCTAATACGACACCCGAGAAGTAACGCATAAGCATTTTACTTATGCTTACCAAAACATGTTTCACTTCGGTTTGATATGATACCGGAACAAAAATTAATATGGTTCTTGTAAAAAGTTTATCGTCTTTCAAAAAGAAAAAAGAGATGAACGTGATGACAAAAACAGCGACTATAATATCCATAACAAATGTTATAATATTGCCGAAAATGTTTTGAATATTTCCGGCATTAAAAAAATACATAAATTTATTTACTAAAACACTCGATAAATCGCTGTTTTCGGTATTGAGTAAACCAAGCGAATACAATGTTTTTCGTATGCCTTCGAGTGGAACAGATATTTTGGCATTTAGTAATTCGGGATTGATGGATGCTAAATTATATATTTCATTGACTAATAATGGGATAATTGTAGAAGCAATAATAAAAGCAACTGCCCAAAAAACAACTAACAATAAAATTGAGCGTAAAAACGAAGGTATGTAATAATGCTTATAATGTATTTTTTTTAGTTTTAAATTTAATGGGTTTAATATCAGAGAAATAACGGCAGCTATAGTAACATAAACCCACAATTTCCATAGAAAATAAGCTATTATCAAAAAAGCTAATGTAATAATTGTAATGAGAATGGTCGATTTATTTATTTTCATTTTTAATGAAAGAATTTATGCAAATATACAAGTTACAAATGAATTAATGCAACGATAAAAATATTTTCTTTTTGTGGATTAATAATGCATTGAATATCTAAAGGGAGATCAAACTCATTGGTTATCTTAATGCTTCTTGAAAATTGAATACCTGTATTTACCACTCCCGGGCCGTTGCCATACCAGCCTTTGTAAAATGTAGCTCCGCAAAATAGCTTAATAGGTTGTTTTTTTAAAGAGTAGCTTAATTCAACATAATTGCTATGTAAAGTATCGTTGCCCCAAAAATTGTATGAAGCTAATATTGTTAAAGGTATCTGTTCCGAAAGAGTGTACGAAACATCTGTACTTAATGTATGTCCGGTTTTTTTTTCGTTGTAATTAAAATAGTTGTTATCGCTAAGTTGGTTCATGTAAAAATAGTCGTAAACGTAAATAGAAAAATGGTCGAAGTTGGCAAATACAAAGAGATCGTTTTCTTGGATTGGTTGCGGGGCAAAGCTCATCGATCCCCAGGCTCCCATTCCAATTTTGTTTTTGTAAACGGCCTCCATGTCGGGTTGAAGGGCAGGAGAGTTAAAGTAATCGCAACCACGCCAAATGTATCGGCTGGCAATATCTACATTTACTTTTAGTTGAAAAGTAGATGAGTCGTTTTGAGCTGATATAATTTGTGATATTAACAAAACGAAAACTATAATCGTTTTTTGCATACTTTACAAAATTTGAACAAATGTAAATAATTATCAGTTAATTACAAAAATAATTATGGATGTTCAAAGGCTCCTAAATCGGGCATATTGTCGGAGATTCTACTATTGCCGTTCATATCCCACGGAAACAAAGCTCCGATATTTAAATCGCCTTTATTGATGCAAAAGGATAATGTATCTAATTCAAATTTTTCGTTGCCGGGATCTTTTAATTTTGGCTGTTCATTTTTAAAAATATTAATCCAGTTGCTTGTATTTGTATTTATATCTGTTCCGGCTTTTATGAGGCAATTTTTAAATTCGTAGTTAAAAGTTGGTGAGTTGGGAAACGCATCAATTAAAACCTCGGTCTCTTTGTTGCCATATATTATTGTATTGGCAAAGTTAGCTTTATCGAGCGGACGCACCTGATAATTGCCATTAATATCTTTGTAGTAATTATTTAGCCATACGGATGGAGTTTGTCTATTGGTATAGTACCAATTGTTGTATATTGTGCAGTGATAAAACTCGTACGAACCTCCTATAGTAAGAGCAATGGCAAATTGTCCGCAATTGGCAAATATACAATTCCATGCTTTAACAGTGCTTCCTTGAGCAAACAAACCTGCAGCATTCATGTTTAGAACTTTTGAGTTAGATAAGGTAAGCGTCGGTTGATTTAAAGAAGCCAACGTGTCAACCTGAATACCAATGATGGCATTTCGTACTTCGCAATAATTCATAACATTATCTTTACTTCCCATAACGAAATATATTCCATCCCATTGTCCGGGTAATTTATCGTACCAATGTTCAAGCCGGTCGCCTCTGAATACGATCGGTTCTTGAAGGCTACCATTTGCTATTAATGTTCCTTTTATGTACATGCGCGATTTGTTGTGAAAATATAATTTAGCTCCGGCTGCAATAGAAAGGGTAACGTTGCTGTCAACCAGCATGGAATTATAAATCAGATAGGGTTTGTCGGCTTGCCAATTTTCGTTTTGGCTAAGGATTTGGGCATTTATTAAGTGCACGTCTTGTCCATACGCCACTAAATCAATATCTTGCATAGCATTATTAATATGAAATTCAATGCTATCTTGAACTACCATTGGGTTGTTAGCGTTGTTTGGATCGATTTTTACTTCTACAAAAATAAATAGACTGTCTTTTGCATCCAGTTCTACATCTTTTAATTCTCTCGTGCTAATTCCATTAATATTTAATCTGAAATACGATTGACTACCTTTAGCCAGTCTTATAGAATTTATTTTTAACGGCTTGTTTAAGCTATTGTAAACGATAAACGATTGAGTGGAACTTCCAATGGTAGTAAAAACTGTGTCAAATTGTAAGGTGTCGGTTGAAAATTTAAGAACCTTGTCATTCCCGTTATAAAAATTTTCTTTTTTGCACGAAGCTAAATAGATGAGGATAAGAACGAAAAGTAAAAAATTAACTTTTTTTAGCAGCTTTGCTGTTTTCATAAAGCAACTTTGGTAGGCTTTTTGACGTCTTATATATGCTTGTTTTTCCAAGTAACAGTTTTAGGGTTTTTTAGCGGGGACTTTTATAGTCCTCGCTTTTTTTGTGTTTATTAACGAGTAGTAAGCTCATTTATTATAAAAAGTCTAAATCGAGTTGATCTTTTAATTTTCCCAGTTCGGGATATTTTTCAGCAAAATACTGATATTTTTCTTTAGCTGTATAGGGACGGGTAGAGGTTGTTTCTTCAGTACTGTGTTCAATTTCAATTTTTATGGAAGTGTTTTCCAACTTTGTTTTTAGAAAGTGTAGCAGTTCGTCGTGAATTTTACGAATTTCAAGTTCTTGTGAGTTGTTTAAAACTTTAATGATCATGTTTTTTTCATTCCAAGAGACATGGGTTGGGTTTTGAGTGTAAAAATTTTTGATTCGTATATCGGTTTCTTTTCTGTTTAAATAGTCGTTCCATGCCTGATGGGCTTCTTCTAAGGTAAAATCTTTATTCGACGGTGAAACGGTAATGCTTTTATCGTTTTGGTTTTGAGTAAGGTTCGTATTAATGGAATTCTTTAGTTCATTTTTGATTGAAAAAGAAGTTGACGTGGTTGATTTTGCTTTTATAATGGGTTCTTTTGCTTCTTGAATAGGAGGGGGGGGAGTGGGGTATTCTTTGGTTGGTGTGGTTGTATTGGTTGTGTTGATTGGGATAGTTGGGGTTACAGTTGGGGTAGTGCTTGTTGGTGTTGTTACAGTCGCTGAAGTTTGTTTAGGTTCAGCAAGCGGGCTTAAAATATTTGATAATTTGTAGAGCATGAGTTCTACTAAAAAACGTTTGTTGTAACTTGTTCTGTATTGTTGTTCAATATCGTTAGCAATGTTAAGTGCTTGAAATAAAAACTGATTGGTGCATTGTCCGGCTTGCTGTTTGTATCGTGCAGCAACACTATCGCTTACTTCGAGTAGGGGAATGGTTTGCGGGTCTTTACATAACATTAAATTTCTAAAATGCTCGCTTAGCCCTATGATAAAATATTGTGCATCAAAACCATTGAAAAGGATTTCGTTAAAAATAACAAGCGTTTCGGGAGCGTTGCCATTCAAAAAAGCGTGAGTTAGTTTAAAGTAGTAGTCGTAATCGAGAACATTGAGGTTTTTAATTACTTTTTCGTAGCTGAGTTCATTTTCGCAGAAACTGGCCATTTGGTCAAAAATGGAAAGAGCGTCGCGCATACTGCCGTCTGCTTTTTGAGCAATGACCATAAGTGCTTCACGATCGGCATTAATTTTTTCTTGCTGTGCAATATATTCAAGATGATTAACAATATCGTTCAATTGAATACGGCGAAAATCAAAAATTTGGCAACGTGAAAGAATAGTAGGTATAATTTTATGTTTTTCGGTTGTAGCCATAACAAAAATAGCATGGCTGGGCGGCTCTTCGAGGGTTTTCAAAAATGCGTTAAACGCATCTTTAGAGAGCATGTGCACTTCGTCGATGATAAATACACTGTATTTTCCAAGTTGAGGCGGAATGCGAACCTGATTAATAAGCTCGCGAATAGAATCGACACTATTGTTGGATGCTGCATCAAGTTCGTGAATATTGAACAGAGCATTTTTGTTAAAATTCTTGCACGATTCGCATTCGTTGCAGGGTTCAAAATCTTCGGTAGGGTGAAAGCAGTTGATGGTTTTTGCGAAGATGCGTGCACATGTTGTTTTCCCAACACCACGTGGTCCGCAAAAGAGATATGCATGGGCTAATTGTTTGTTCTTTATAGAATTTTTGAGAGTTGTGGTAATTATTTCTTGCCCGACTACGGTTTTAAATGTAGCGGGACGGTATTTTCGTGCAGATACAACAAATTCGCCCATAGTATTTTATTTTCCTTGACTTAATGCTGTTACTTTAAAGTTTTTAAGTTCCCACGTTGCACAACTGCTTGTTGTGGAAACATATTTGAATGCTAAATGAACATTATTACCATTGATATTTGATAGATCAATATTGCCGGATGGAGTCCATGTCCAACTTCCTGTAGATAATGCAAAACCTGTTATTTCAGTCCAATGAGCAACAGTAGGATCGCCATTGGTGTAATCTGTAGAATAATATAGTTTTAATGATCCGTCATTTGTTGAGCCATAATTTTTTGCAGAGGTAAAAGTACATATTTCATTAGTCGAGTTGTCTAAATTGATTGATGGTGAAATAAGCCAGTCTTCGTTTGCATGATATCCTGAATTATAACCGGACATAGTAGCACCATAGCTGGTGATGCCCCATTGTTCGTTGCCTGTAACGCTGTATGTAGTAAATGTTCCTAAAGTAGAAGTAAAAGGTTCATTGATAATATCTCTCATAACGTATGCAGTGGTGTCCCAGTTAATTAAATCGTCATAACTGTTTAAAATAAGCTGATTGGTTCCGTTATATGAACTTAATATTGCAATAATAGAACCTTTTCCTTTTGGAGTAAGTTTGCTGGCAAAATTGGCATATTTGCTGTTGTATAAAACAATTGAATTTCCGTTACTGTCTATTAAGTTGATACTTGTTGTACTGAATAATTGTGAAGCAAACTCGGTTCCCACTTTTTCAAAATGAACGTTATCGAGTTGAATTTTTGTGCAAACATCATTTCCAGTTAATCCCGGAATGGTTTTAATAGCAGGAGCAACCTGCGCACCCGGCAAGCCATCAGGAAAAATATGTTCGTCAATCATGGCATAAGGAATTCTTCCTATAGATCCGGCATAATTAAATCCTAATTGAACAACTCCGCCATATGCTCCTAAATACAGACCTTTGCATTTTACGTACACTTTTTGACCGGGTTTATATATAGTATATAAATTTGTTTTATCGAGCGAAATATTTAAACCGCCGGTGCTATCTTGTATATAGAGCGATTTGTATATATTTCCGGCTTGATCGCTAGAGATAACAATACCTTTTATAATGATATCATCTTCGATGCTATCCAATGTTCCTGTATACATTGCTTTTAGTTCAGCAATAGTTTTGTTGGCTGTAAAATCTACATGTGGAATATTGGGCGAAGGAGCATCGTATTTATCTTTTATACAGCTTGTAAAGGTTAATGAACCAAAAAATGCAAGCAAAGCGATTATTTTATTTATATTTTTCATATTTATTTAATTTTAATATACTTATCTGTTATTGAAATCCTTGTACATCGTTAATATCTCTTAGATATAATTGATAAGAGTTTGTTCCAATATAATAACTTAAGATAGCTACAATGCTTCCGGTGCCTTTAGGAACTAAATTTCTAGCAAAATCGGCATAGGCGCTTGTATAAATCACAATCTGATTTCCATTTTTATCAATGATGGTTCGGTCTGTTCCGTATTGAGCACCGATTGCAACGAATGGCTGCATAGTATCTGCCGGAGCAAAATGAACACTGTCGAGTTTAATAAGTGTACTAATGTCGTTGAGTGTAAAATCACTGATGTTCATAACTCTTGGTGTAGGAGGATTGCCGGGAAAACTATCTTTAAAAATGTAAGTGCTGAAGAGTGTAGAGGGAATATAGCTTAGAGAACCGGAGTTGTTGTAGCCTATTTGAGGAACTCCTTTATAATTACCAAGGTATAAACCTTTGCATTTAATATAGATACGTTGACCTAATTTGTAAATATTGTAAATTTCTTTTTGGTCGAGTTTAATGTTGATGCCTCCCGTTCCATCTTCAATATAGAGCGATTTGTATATATTTCCGGCTTTGTCGCTTGAGATGACTTTCCCTTGGATAATAATATCTTTCGTAATTAAAACGGGTGATGCGGAATGCAGCGAATCTCTGTAATATTGATTTAACTGAGCCAAGGTCATATTTGCTTCAAAATCTACCGTTGGTAACACAACAGGTGGTTGTTCGAAATCGCCTTTTATACAACTGTGCAATGAAATGATGCCAGATACAAATAATATTGCGATGATATATTTTTTTATATTTTTCATAACTCTTTAGTTTTTAATATTAAAATCTGAAAGTCAACATTAGGAAATACGTTCTTCCGTATGAATAAAAATACTTGGGAGGAAATTTATTGATATTGTGAGTAACATTATCGAATCTCATTTGTTCGTAACCTCCCGTAATTAAATCGGTTTTATTCAGTACATTATTAACATTTGCATTTAAACCAATATAATAGCTTCCTATTTTCCAAGATTTTCCGATAGATAAATCAAGTGTATAACCTCCTTTTAGTTTTTGTTGTTCAGTAATTTCTTTAATGAGCGGATCGCCAACACCTAAGTTTGCAATGGCATTGGTAGTGCGACGGCTGGGAGCAAATTCGAGATAGTTTTTATCAAAAACATTAAAATTAACGCTTGCAAACCAATATTTGGCATTTCTATACTTTAAACCAATGCTTCCGGCATTTTGAAAACCGGATACATAGAAGTATTTTTGATAGATTATTTCTGTGGTATCGGGTTTAGAACCATTGTCATAAGTAACCGTGGCTTGTGGATTGGAAGTATAAACATAATTGCCAATATTATAGGCTCCAATCAAAGTAAAGTCTGAGTTGATTTTTACTTCTGCTCCGACTTCAATACCTTGATGAACTTTATCTATTCCTTGCAATAAAATGTTAACAAATGTTTGAAAGCCATCGTCGTAATAGCTTCTTACATCGGTTTGATTATTGAAATATGTTTGATAAGCCGTTATTTTAAATGAAGAGTTGATCCCGCGATAAAAATACGAAGCATCGCCAGATAAAATATTTTCTTGACTTAAATTTTTCCCTACTCTGTCAGAAGTTCTGGCATTGATAAAAGCATTTTCGGCTAATGGAGGGTTGGTCATGGAAGCGATGTTAGCAATAATAAAGTGGCGACCTGATATTTTATATGTTGCTCCAGCTTTTACTGCATAATGAATAAACGAGTTTACACTTCCTTTTCCGTATGAATGATCGGGATAGCGTCCATTTTTCATAAATCCGTTACGATAAAAAGAAGACATAGAACCTTGAGCTTGTATATAGTAATCGATTTTGTTTAATTTTTGGTTAAAAAGTACCCATGCGTTGTGGTTGCTGTAATGAATATTATAGTTGTATCCAAAAATATCACCTACTTTTACTTGTCTGCCGGGATTGTTTAAGTCGTTTTCGAGCATAGTGGAATTGCTCGGGAAATCGCGTTCGGCAAATTGGTCAACATCGAGCCAATAATTAGCACCCAATAAATCATTTACTGTTTTGAAATAATGAGTTTTGCCTATAATGCCATTAGCTCCGCCTGATATGGTGGTGTTATCTTTTAAATTATATGTTAAGAATATGTTATACGAAGCCTGATTATTATCTTTTCTTTGTTCTTCAACAATGTAGTGAGCGGATTCATTGGCATTATTTGCCAAGTAATTCATTTGGTATAAGTTGTCCCAATTTATTTGATAAACACTTGGATTTGATGACCAATATTGTGTGGTATATATATATGGATAGGGATCCGTTTGAGCTGGGTCTAAGGTTTGATAACTAGGCAAGTAGCGGTAATAATCGGGACGAGGATCGTTGGCATTATACCAGTTTAATGCCGTTGTTCCATATCTGCCAAATTGATATCCAACCGTTGTAGTAAGGCTTAATTGATCGTTGATTTGGAATTTATCGTAAATTAAACCCATTGGTTGATGAACGTTTCTGACTTTTGCATTTCGAATAGTGCCATCTTGGTATCCCCAATTGGGGTTGTAATAATTAGAACCAATTAAATCGTAACATTCTTGAGTTGCTGGTGCTTGCATAGCTCTTTTATAGGGAGAACCAAAAAAGGTAATGGCAGTACTGTGTTTATCGTTCCATTTTTTTTCGGCACTGGCAAAATACGAATATGCATCGTACCATGTTCCTTTTACATAGCCTTTTTCTGCATAGCGTTTTGAAAAACTTAAGGCATATGCCCATCCTTTATCGTTAAAACCAGTTGCATATGTGTACATTATACGGTGGGTGTATGAACGATTAGAGAAAGCATACGTTAAATTGTTTTGCTTCCTAATATTTCCTGCATTAACAAAAATATTTGTCGAACCTCCTATATTACCCATTGCATAATTAGTTGCATCGATTCCATGCGAAAATACTTTATTGCGAGTTACGTTGTTAAGTCCGCCCCATTCGGAATAGGTAGCTCTTCCGTTTTCTACATCGTTCATAGGTAAGCCATTCATATATATAGCTATGTTCGATGCATCATAGCCACGAATTCTGAAATTAGCCGCACCTAAATTGTATGAGGCAGCATTAGTAAACGGGTCTGAACTCGAATGCAATAATCCATTAACATTTTGATTGCTTTTATCATCGATGTCGTCTGAAGCGATTGAATTTTCATCGACAGGAGTTAAATCTGATTGGTTCACTACCTTTGCAGCCAGGTTTATCATGCCGGCATCAAATTCTGATGAATTTAATTCTATTTTTTGAGTGTAGGTTTCGTAATCTTCGGCTGAAACGACTAAAATGTAATTTCCATATGGAACTGTTGCCTCTAATTCGCCATTTTGGTTTGTAATAAATTTGATTGTGTTGAGCCAAACCGGCAAGGCAACAATGGGTGCATTTTTGTCTTTATCGACAAACTTTGCTTTAATAAGCCCATTTTGAGCATTGGAGATAATGCTCCCTGCTAACAGAAATACTGCTAATAAAAAATTCTTCATGCAATAAAATTTTCGATTATTTGGTTAATTATTAATACTATAGTCATGAATAAAAAAGAGTGTATCGATGTAGTTATTCGTTTCATGACTTCCATTGATTAAAAAAATGGACAACAAAGATAAGGTATATTGCGATTAATTGTACTGATGGTTGAAAAATATTTTTATAATAAAAAAGTGAGGCTGTTACAGAAAAACAGCCTCTTAGATTTCATTATCTTAAAATCGAAACGACACCATTATGAACATCCGAATTGTTTACAATTACGATATATACAAATGAACCCATAGGAAGTTCTTTCCCATTATATGTTCCATCCCATTGATTGGATTGGTTTGCATATTGGCTTCCGGTACCGTCAAAAGAAAACATTTTATTTCCCCAGCGGTTATAAATTTCAATATGTACTTGTGGTACGATATGAATATTTTTAATTGCAAAACGATCGTTTGTGTTATCACCATTGGGAGTAAATACGGTTGGAATAAGTATTGGAAGTTTTATGTCGAAGGTATCGACAAACGTACAATTGGATGCATCGGTAACGGTTAAAATATAGGTGCCGGCTTCTATATTGTACAAATCTTCGCTGGTTTGTCCATTAGACCAAGCGTATTGATAAGGAGGTGTGCCACCGCTAACCTGATTATCAATAGAAGCTATTCCGTTTATGGTATCTCTAATTACAACTGCATTATTGATAAATCCATCGGGCGAGATGACGAAAATACTATCGGTTTTGTTGCACTGATTGGCATCGGTTACCGTTACAGCATGATATCCACCCGAAATTTGATTTATTGAAGACGATGTTTGTCCTGTATTCCATTGATAGGTATATGGGCTTACACCACCATATACTGTAACTGAGGCAGATGCAAGGTTGTCGGTCGGACATTGGTTGTTGGTAGCATTTAGATTTAATATTAATTCGTCCGGTTCGGTGATTTGTATGTTGTTAAAAACGGTGGAACATTGATGATTATCGGTAACCGTAACAGAGTAAATACCGGGACCTATTTGGTTTAAAGTGGCAGACGTAGAATTATTGTTCCACAAATAGCTGTATGCAGGGCTTCCTCCTGAAACTTGTACAGTAATATTTCCATTATGAATTCCAAAACAATTTGGATTTTGAGTTGTAACATCTATTTGTAAGGGGGTAGGAGCAGTTAAATGAATAAGTGTATCGATATTGCATCCGTTACCATCGGTGATGGTAATTGTATATATTCCATCCGATAAATTATTTGCTTGAGCTAACGTTAGAGAGGTATCATGCGACCAATGGTATTGGTAGGGGGGAGTGCCTCCGGTAACAAATAATTCGATAGAACCATCTGTACTGTTATAACACGATGGTGTTATTGTATTTACAGTCATAGAACCGGATGCAAAATTTAAAACATTAACAACGGTAGATTCAACTTTACTGCATCCGTTTGAATTGATCACGGTTACGGTATATGTTCCGGATTGTAAATTACTTACGTTTGGAATAGAAAAACTTGATTGCGATGATTGAAAGTTGTTTGGTCCCTGCCATGAATATGAACTATATCCACTGGTAGCGCTGATATTCAAAGTAGAGCCATTACAAATTGGGTTGGAAGTTGTAATGGTAACGGTAGGTGATGGATTGATAGTAACATTTACACTTGATATTGCAGAACATTGATTTGCATCGGTAATCGTTAACGAGTACGATCCGGAATTATTTATGGAAGCATTGTTTAATGTTGGATTTTGTTGTGAACTGCTGAAGCTATTTGGTCCTGACCATAAGTATGAGGCATTTGAAACATTATTGGCATTTAATTGTAACGATTGGCCTTCGCATATTGGGCTGTTTGAAGAAACAATTGCTGTTGGGCTTTGATAAACAATAATATTTGCATTGCTTGATGAACCACAAGAACCGCTAATGGTGTAGGTAATGGTATGGGTTCCTACTCCGGCTGTTGTAGGATTAAATATTCCCAACGATGCATCGGTTATCCCATTTCCTGACCATGTACCACCCGGAGTAGCTGCTGTTAATGTAACAGGACTTCCATTTGAGCAGAAAGGACCAGCCGGATTAATGGTAGAATTGAATGAACTGCTTATATATACATCGGTACTTGCTGTTGCTGTACATCCACTTGATGAAGTTACAGTTACAGTATAAGTTCCTTGATTTATTAATTGTGCATTTGGAATGGTAGGATTTTGCTGAGTACTGGAAAAACCACCAACACCGCTCCATTGATAACTACTTCCTCCGCTTGCATTCAATTGTAGCGTATTACCTGTGCATAAAGGACTATTGCTCGATATGCTAACATTTGGACTTGCATTAACGGTTACCGATACAGAAGTTGTGCTTGAACAAGTTCCATTGCTCACTGTAACGTAATAAGTGCCAGAATACGAAGTTGTTGCATTGGTAATAACCGGATTTTGGTTTGTGCTGTTGTAACCTCCTGGCCCTGACCAAGTATAAGTTGTTCCTCCATTGGCATAAAGATTTAATGTTTGTCCTGAGCAAATTGCACTATTACTGCTTGCTGTAGCATTTGGAAGGGTGTTTACTGTTGCATAGGTGGATGTTACAGCAGAACAGTTGTACGAATTGGTAACAGTTACCGTATAGGTGCCTGTTGCTGCTGTTGTTGCCGAAGGGATGCTTGGATTTTGCTGTGTGCTTGTAAATCCATTGGGTCCTGACCATTGAAATGCAGTTCCTCCTGATGCATTGAGTTGTAAGGTTTGGCCGGCACAAATTCCGCTGTTGCTACTAATGCTTGGAGTTGGTAAGGGGTTAACGGTAATGGTAACAGGAACCCTGCCTCCTAAATTAACACATCCACTACTGCTTACAGCCTGAACATAATAGGTTGTTGTAGTGGTTGGACTAACATTTAATGGTATGATTCCCAATAACGTGCCACCGCTTGAGCTATTATAAACTTGGAATAAAGAAGCGCCGCTGCCGGAGGCATTAATGGTAGTGGATTGACCATTACAAATTGTGGTTGATGTTGCTGAAACGGTGGGCGAAGCAGGTGCTGCATTTACTGTTACATTGGTTGTTGCAGTGCTTGAGCATCCTGCCGAAGAAGTAACTGTAACATTATAAGTTCCGGTATATGCAGTTGTTACATTTGTTATGCTTGGATTTTGCTGTGTGCTCGTAAAGCCATTAGGTCCTGACCATTGGTATGTGCTACCGCCCGAAGAAGTTAAATTAAGAGTGCTCCCTTGGCATAAAGGGCTGTTATTTGAAGTAGATATTGTCGGGAGCGGATTTACGACAACTGTTTTATACAGCGTTTGCTTGAAATTACAAACTCCCGATACTTCGCACGAATATGTAAACGATGTAGCTGGGCTTACGGTTATGCTTTGTGTCGTTTGTCCTCCTGGACTCCACAAATAACTTGTTGCACCCGATGGAGCAGTCAAAGTAACGCTTTGACCGGGACAAATAGAAGTGCTTGTGGCACTAATGTCAGTAAATTGAACACCGGTGTTAGCAGTAATACTATAATCGCAAATATCTCCGGCAAATCCGTCAATCATTAAATAATATTCTTGACCTACTGTTAAATTATTGGCAGTAATGGAAAATGTACTTGACCCTTCTTTAAAGTCGCTGACAGGTGCAAAGTTGGAACATGAGTTGCCCGAGAAAATTTGCATTTGTATGCCACCTGAGGGATAACTTCCAACCCAACAGTTGCTAATATTTACATTTAACGTTACACTGGTGTTGGAAGCCGTAAATTTAATCCATGAGTTATTGTTGATTTGTACATCGCAGTTGGGAGCTCCGGTTCCCCACGAACCACCTAATCCGAATATGCCACCCGGTTGACAAGTGCCGGGAGTATACGTATAGGTTGGTGGGTCATTGACTTCGGCATTCCCTCTCATATTTCCGGGTCTGTCGGCTGTGTATGCGGAACTGGTTGAACCTGCATAACCATTAATATCACAAATTTGCAGAGAATTGGAGCAAGCATCATTTGTTGGTGATTCTACACAAATGGCAAAATCGCCGGAAGTACTTCCAAATCCCCAATATCTTAAATAAACGTACGAACCCGGTGTTAAGCCCGAAACATTGATGTATGGTTTCATATCGTTGGCAGTTCCGGGATAATTGTGGTCATCGGAACAAGCAATTTGCGTTAAGGAACCACATGAACCGGAATATAAAACCATAGCAGCATCATTTATTCCATAAGCAGGCATGGGACGGATACTTAATTTCCCATTTGCAGGAACTTTTATTTTAAACCAAACATCTTTTGAACTGGTAGAAAATCCTCCAGCGTTCGGTGTGCCATCGAAATTTTCGCAATTGGTAGGAAGGGGAGTTGTAGTAGAATTTGTCGCTCCGGTAGTGGTAAAATAGTAATAGTTGCATTCCGATGTAACTTCCGGTAATTCGATAGCAGTTGCACACTCATCATTTACCGGAGTGGCAGTCGCAGTTCCGGTTACACATATTTGAAATGGATATCCTCCATTTGAATTGTAGTAATCGTAAACGCGAATATAGTAGGTTTGACCGGGTATTAAACCAACAGCGTTAATAACCTCATTTCCGTCTGTATAGCCTGCATCTTGACAATAAAGGGAGCTGAGCGACGAACATGTTCCGGAGAACAGTTCTACTACAGGGTCCATGTTGGTAGATGGATCTACTGTAATTGTTTGAACGGAGTTGGTTGCAGTGAATTTATACCAAACATCATCGTCGGGTGAACCTGCACACGCGGGAACTGAAGAGGCTGTTGCTCCGTATGAAGTTCCATTGGTGAATGAGCACGATGTATTAACTACCAATGTACTTGCAGAAGAGCAGTTGTCATTTGCGGGAGCTGATGGCGGAGAAGTAACGCAAATGGTAAAAGTATTGGAACCGGAGCCGGTATAATAATGATAAACCCTAATATAATAGGTGTTTCCAATGGTTAAGCCGGTTGCATATATGGTTTCAGCATCACCGGTCATGCCATTGTCACGGCAATAAAGTGATGTTAATGAACTGCAAGTGCCGGAAAATAATTCAACAACAGGGTCGTAACTTGCCGAAGGAGTTGCGGTAATTACATGGCTTGTTGCTGTTGCGGTAAACTTATACCAAACATCATCATCGGCAGTTCCTACGCAACCTGCAAACGATTGTGTTGCTCCGGCAGAAGTTCCGGCTACCGGGCTTGAGCAGTTAGCTGTTACGGTAATGGTTGTAGCATTAGAGCAATTGTCTCCTTGACTATAAACTTTTGACGATAATAATACAATACTTGCTATAGCAAGTATATTTTTAAATTTTATCATAGTTTTTCTTTTACTGTTCTACAATTTCTTCTTTTAGCTCATTTGGAATCAGGTCGTTTTTTATAATGGCCGATTTTAACGAAGTAATGTTGAATTCTTCATCACCTTCCGATTGACGAACCTGTTGAGTGGTATAGATAATAAATTGAGCTGTTTGCTTTTCAGGTTTGTATTGATATTTCACCTGATCTACCCCTTTTATTTGTTTTAAATCAGATTCGAGATGTATTAATTGATTTTCAGATTGCACTTGTTCGATTAAATAAGTGTATTTTACTTGTATAAAACGAGAACCTTTTTCTTGTGCAAATACTGTTGATAAAGAAAATACTAACCAAATGAATACTAAATATTTCATAACTAAAAATTTTAGCAAAAATATAGCAAAATTTGCTAAAAGTCAAGCATATTTATATTAAATAATTTACCAGATTGTTTGATAGTTAAAAAAATGAAATGTAAATTTTTCTAATGCATTGAATATTAGTTAATATATGTGATAGTAAAAAAATGTTTATTTTATATTTATATAAAAAAAACCGGCAATTGCCGGCTTTTTTTATGATGTTATCAAGTTTTTTAAACTGTTTTTTCAGCTACAAATGGCATTGCAAATCTGCGATATTGATTGTAACGCCATTTTGCATTTTCTTCGGCTTCTTTAAATAGGATTTCTGCATCCTGTGGGAAAGATTTCTTAAGAGATGTGAATCGAACTTCGCTATTTAGGTAGTTCTGGAATTTGCCCCAATCAGGTTCTTTGCTGTCAATTACAAATGGATTTTGACCTTGTTTTTCAAGTTCCGGGTTGTAGCGATATAGAGTCCAATAACCACATTCAACGGCTAATTTGGCTTCTTCTTGCGATTTTCCCATTCCATTGTGTAATCCATGATTGATACATGGTGCATAAGCGATAATGATAGAAGGTCCATGGTATGCTTCGGCTTCGCGAATGGCTTTAAGGTATTGCGATTGACTTGCACCCATAGAAACTTGAGCTACGTATACATATCCGTATGTAGTAGCCATTAAACCAAGGTCTTTTTTACGAATACGCTTACCCGATGCAGCAAATTTAGCAACAGCAGCTAAAGGAGATGATTTTGAAGCTTGACCACCTGTGTTGGAATAAACTTCAGTATCGAGTACTAAGATATTAACATCTTCGCCCGAAGCTAATACATGGTCTAAACCACCGTAACCAATATCATAAGCCCAACCATCGCCACCAATTATCCACATACTGGGTTTAATAAAATATTGTTCAAGAGCGAGTAATTCTTTGCAGAGCGGGTGGTTTTCTTTTTTCAGCATTTCGATAGCATTTGCCGAAACTTCTTTGGTTTTTGAACCATTATTAAAGTTGTCTATCCATTGTTGCAACGCTTCTTTTGTTTGTTGTGCAATACCTTCATTGAGTAATTGTTGTGAATAACGAAGTATGCGTTCGCGTATTTTCTTAACGCCCGATGCAATACCTAAACCATACTCAGCATTGTCTTCGAATAAGCTGTTAGCCCAGGCAACACCTTTTCCTTCTTTGTTTGCACAATAAGGAGTTGAAGGGGCAGATCCACCGTAAATAGAGCTACAGCCTGTGGCATTGGCTACTATCATTCTATCACCATAAAGTTGAGTTATAAGCTTAATATAAGGTGTTTCGCCACAGCCTTGGCATGCACCCGAAAACTCAAATAATGGTTGAGCAAACTGGCTGGCTTTCACGGTTGATGATGGGTCAACAATTGTTTTATAGGTTACATTTTCTGCCAGGTATTCCCAACGTTTAATTTCAGCATGTTGACTTTCGAGTGTTGCAAATTCTAATGCTTTGGTTTTAGCAGGACAAACATCTACGCAATTACCACAACCAGTACAATCTAAAACGCTTACTTGTATTCTGAAATTTAAGCCAGCATAATCTTTTCCGTTTGCTTTAACGGTAACGGTTCCTTCCGGAGCATTTTTAAGTTCTTCTTCATTTAATAAGAAAGGACGAATAGCAGCGTGAGGACATACAAATGAACATTGGTTACATTGGATACAGTTTTCTGATACCCATTTTGGTACGTTGATAGCAACACCGCGTTTTTCGTATTTGGTTGTTCCGGCAGGGAATGTGCCATCTTCTCTATCTAAAAATGCACTAACAGGTAAATCGTCTCCTTTGAGAGCATTAATTGGGTTTACAACATTTTTAATAAAATCGGGTAAATGTGAATCGTTTTGTTCATTTTTAACTACTATATTTTTCCATTCTTGAGGAATTTCAACTTTAGTAACTTGATTTCCGGCATCAACTGCAGCGTAGTTTAATTGAACAACTTTTTCTCCTTTTTTGCCATATGTTTTTTCGATGGCTTTTTTCATTGCTTTTACAGCTAAATCGTAAGGTATCACTTCTGCAACCTTAAAGAAAGCCGATTGCATGATAGTGTTTGTTCTGCCGGGTAAGCCTATTTCATCAGCAATTTGTGATGCATTAATGATGTAGAATTTGATTTCGTTTTCGGCTAAGAATTTTTTAATGGAATCGGGTAAATGTTTCTTTGTTTCTTCTGCATCCCAAATACTGTTTAATAAGAAGGTTCCGTTACGTTTTAGTCCTTTAAGCATATCGTATTTATCTAAATATGCAGGAACGTGGCAGGCGACAAAATCAGGATTGCAAACCAAATAAGGCGAACGTAAAACATTGTCGCTAAAACGTAAGTGTGATATGGTAACGCCACCCGATTTTTTACTGTCGTAAGCAAAATATGCTTGAACGTATTTATTGGTATTTTCACCAATAATTTTGATTGAATTTTTATTTGCACCAACCGTACCATCGCTGCCTATACCATAGAATTTAGCTTCGTAAACTCCACCTTCGCAAAGGCATTGAATGTCTCTCACCGGAAGTGAGGTGAATGTTACATCATCAACTATACCAACTGTAAAATGATTTTTTGGTTCGTTTAATGCTAAATTATCAAATACCGAAAACATCATGCCGGGAGTGGTGTCTTTTGAGCTTAAACCGTAGCGTCCACCTATGATTAAAGGCTTATTGGTTTCTTCGTAAAATACTTTTACAACATCGAGATACAATGGTTCACCAATAGATCCGGGTTCTTTCGTCCTGTCAAGAACAGCAATGCGTTTTACGGTTTTTGGTAAAACGTTCATGAAATATTTTTTGGAGAATGGACGATATAAATGAACGCATATTAAACCAACTTTTTCATCACGTTTTAATTTATAGTCAATAACTTCTTTTAATGTGTCAGTAATTGAACCCATTGCTACAACGATATGTTCAGCTTCGGGATGTCCATAATAATCGAATGGATGATATTCGCGTCCCGTAATTTTTGCCATTTCCTGCATGTAATGTTCAACTATATCGGGAACGGCATCATAGAAACGGTTTGCAGCTTCGCGAGATTGGAAATAAATATCAGGATTTTGTGCTGTACCGCGAGTAACCGGATGGTTTGGGTTTAAAGCTCTATTGCGGAAAGCTTGTAATGCATCCTTATCAACTAAATTGATAATGTCCTCGTTTTCTAAGTATTCTATTTTTTGGATTTCGTGTGAAGTTCTAAATCCGTCGAAAAAATGTAAGAATGGAACTCTTGATTTAATTGCTGCTAAGTGTGCAATCGGAGCAATATCCATAATTTCCTGAACAGATGCTGTTGCTAATAAGGCAAAGCCTGTGTTTCTTGTTGCCATAACATCGCTATGGTCACCAAAAATAGATAAGGCTTGAGCTGCTAAACTACGTGCACTAACATGAAATACTCCGGGAAGTAATTCACCCGAAATCTTATACATATTAGGTATCATCAGTAGCAAACCTTGTGATGCAGTATATGTAGAACATAATGTTCCGGCTTGTAGGGCTCCATGAACTGCTCCCGAAGCACCGGCTTCAGATTGCATTTCGACAACGCGTACGGTTTCGCCAAAAATATTTTTTCTCCCTTGTGCAGCCCACTCATCCACATTTTCAGCCATGTTTGAAGAGGGAGTAATAGGATAAATACATGCCATTTCACTAAACATGTATGCAACATGAGCAGCAGCATGATTGCCGTCGCATGTCATAAATTTTTTTTCTTTTGCCATTGTAATATATTTTTAATGAGTTAGTTAACTTTTATTTTTATCCAAGTTCAAAAATAGAACAATCAAATAAAATAAAATATGTTTAAAAACCAATTTTAGTCGCTGCTCATCGTTAATAGAAATTCTTCGTTGCTCTGAGTTTTTGCCAGACGGTCTTTAAAGAATTCCATTGCTTCAACGGGAGTCATATCAGAAAGATAATTTCTCAGAATCCATATTCTGTTCAGTACTTCGCTGTGGTGCAAAAGCTCTTCGCGTCGTGTACTCGAAGCTAAAATATCAACAGCAGGGAAAATTCGCTTATTAGATAGTTTACGATCTAATTGTAATTCCATATTGCCGGTTCCTTTAAATTCTTCGAAAATTACTTCATCCATTTTTGAACCGGTTTCAGTTAAAGCAGTAGCTATAATGGTTAAAGAGCCTCCATTTTCGATGTTTCGGGCTGAGCCGAAGAAACGTTTTGGCTTATGCAATGCATTTGAATCGACACCTCCGGTTAGTATTTTACCTGAAGCAGGGGCTACTGTATTATATGCACGTGCTAAACGTGTAATAGAATCAAGAAGAATAACAACATCATGGCCGCATTCAACCATTCTTTTTGCTCTTTCCAAAACAATATTGGCAATTTTTACATGTCGTTCGGCAGGTTCATCGAAGGTTGAGCTAATAACTTCTGCATTTACGCTTCGAGCCATATCGGTAACTTCTTCGGGGCGTTCATCCACAAGCAAAATCATTAAATATACTTCCGGATGGTTGTATGCTATGGCATTGGCAATTTCTTTTAGTAAAATAGTTTTACCGGTTTTGGGTTGTGCTACTATTAATCCGCGTTGTCCCTTGCCAATAGGAGCAAACATATCAACGATGCGTGTAGAAATGGTTGCTTTTGGTCCTTCGGCAATATTGAATTTTTCGTTTGGGAAAAGAGGTGTTAAATGATCAAAGGGTACTCGTTCGCGAATTAGTTCAGGTGGTAAACCATTTATTTCTTCTATTTTTACAAGTGGAAAGTACTTTTCACCTTCACGCGGTGGTCTAACGGTGCCTTTTATAGTGTCTCCGGTTTTAAGTCCTATGTGTTTAATTTGCGATTGCGAAACATATACGTCGTCGGGTGATGCAAGGTAGTTATAATCGGGCGAACGTAAAAAGCCATAATTTTCAGGCATTATTTCTAAAACACCTACAGTTGTAGCAATGCCGTCAAAATCGTTGTTCTTATCTATTGCAGCTCTTTCTTGGCCATTTTTATAATAAGGAGTATAGGGTTTCGGTTGTTTTACGACAGATTCCGTTTTTTCACTTTCAGCAGTTATTTCAGTATTTTTTGGGGGTGCGATTTCAATTGGATTTTCTGATGTGGTTTCAGTAGTTATTTCCGTATTTATTTCTTCTCTAACAGGTTCTTTTTCTGTAACTTCTGTAATGATTTGTAGGTCGTCATCAAATCCTTCCTGTAAGGATTTTGGAATAATTTCTTCGTCAATTATTTTGGGTTCAGCAACTTTATTTTTGGGCAAAATGGGTTCGGCCGTAACAATTTTGCGTTTACGTTTACGTTTGCTTTCTTTTGAGTTGTCATTTTGAATTTCTTCCACTCCGGGTTCATCTACTAAATCAAACGAAAGTTGTAGGGTTGGTTCTGTTTTTTGCTCTATTTCGGTATTTTTTTCTGATTGCCACTCAGTTTCAATGATTTTTTGAACAAGTTCGTCTTTTTTAAGAACATCAACATATTTTATACCCAATTTTTTAGCTATGCTTCGTAAATCGACAAGCTTTTTAGAAAGTAATTCAGTCGCGTCAAACATAAATTTTTGATTATTAAAAAAATAGATTTTGTGGTTTTAGAAAAAGTACGAGCTTTCTTTAAGAAAGAAAGATGTGCAAGTTTACAAGTAAATTTTTAATTCTGCAAATAAATGAAGAAAAAATGCTAAAAATATTTCAAAAATTGATTAGGTTTGCGTAAAAAACGATGAAGATATTTCTCGCTATTTTGTTGGTTTTATTCTTTTCATCTTCATACAATCAGGTTTTTAAAGGAGATAGCATATACATTAAAAAGAGTGTCTCTTTATTAACAGACAGCAATTGGCAAGGTGCTGTTGTTGCTATTACCGCCAAAGACTTAACAGATAATAAGTTGATGATTGATTACAATGGATCATTAAAACTTACGCCGGCATCTATTGTAAAATTAATTACTACCGGAGCTGCTTTGCATATATTATCGCCTTCGTTTCGTTTTAAAACGGAGTTTTATTATTCTGGCGAAATTCACGATTCTATTTTAAACGGAGATGTTATTATTAGAGGTTATGGCGATCCTACGCTTTATAGCCGTTTTTTTAAAACATTTTATGAAAAAAATAGCCCATTTGATACATTAGCCATCATTTTAAAAAATAGGGGGATTAAGTATATAAAGGGACGAATAATAGGGGATGCTTCATTTTTTGATTATAATCTGCCTACTTCGACCTGGATAGTGGGAGATGTTGCCAATTATTTTGGAGCTTCTCCTTGTGGACTTAATATATATAATAATGAATACAGCTTATATTTTAAAACTTCTGATACCATTGCACCCGCAATTTTAAAAAATATATATCCCGATAATATTCCTATCGAACTGAAAAATTTTCTAAAGGGTGGTAAGGTGTCGAACGATCAAAGTATTATTTATGGTGATTTGTTTGATTCTACTAGAATAGTGGTTGGATTAATCCCTTTAAAGTCCGATAGTTTTGAAGTAAGAGGTAGCATTCCTAACCCTCCATTGTTAGCTGCAAATTTTCTTCAAGAGGTATTAGAAAAACAGGGAATATCGGTAGCCGATGCTCCTGCTTTTAGAATGGAATATAATTATGTGAACGATACGACCGAAAAAAAACAACTAATTTATACTCATTATTCGCCCAACTTATCGCAAATTATTAATCTTACTAATTTATACAGCATTAATCTGTTTGCGGAGAATATTGCACGTTTATGCGGATATGAGCAATATAAGTCAACCACAACCGAATCGGGTACATTAGCTATAAATCGCTTTTGGAAAAATAAAACCGGCGAGATGCTACTTTACGATGCTTCGGGACTTTCGCGTTTTAATGGAGTAAGTACACAGCAATTTGTTTCGGTTCTGGAGTATATGTACACAAAAAGCAGTTATAAAAAAGTATTTTATAACTCATTGGCTGTTGCAGGCGAAAATGGAACGTTATCTAAAATGTTTTTAAATTCCAAGGCAAAAGGGAAGGTTATAGCAAAAACAGGAACTATGACCAATATTCGTAGCTTGTCCGGTTATATTCAAACGAAAGAAAAACATACCATTGCTTTTACTATTATTGTGAATAATTGCCCACAATCATCAAAATGGATAAAAGAAAAAATTGAGCAAATCATTCTGAAACTTTTTTTTGAATGATTTCGTATAAAAATAAAAATTTTCTAATGAGAATTTCGCTTTTAATATTATTAATAATTGCAAATTCAAGTTTATTATTTTTTTCTTGTACTCGTCAGTGCGATTGCTCCGAACTTCACGAAGATAATGGTTTAATGAAAGATGGTAGAAACATTGTATATACCGGTGAATGCGAGAAAAACGAAGATAACATCAAGAAAGTGTTTTTTTACAAAGAAGGAAAATTGCATGGTATTTCATATGTTTATGAAAATGCCGGTAAAAAGGTGGCTGAAATGCGTTATTTGAATGGAATAAGAGATGGACGCCAACTTATTTTTGATTCCAATGGCGATACGCTGGTCGAAGAAAACTATGAAAAAGGCAAACGCGAAGGATTACAAAGAGAGTGGTATGAAAATAAACATTTAAAGCAGATAGCGTATTACAAAGAAGACAAACCCAATGGAGAGCAATTAACTTTTTTTGAAAACGGAAAGAAAAAAGAACAAAAGTTTTTTAAAGAAGGGTTAAAACACGGGGAATGGATAACCTGGTACGAAAACGGCACAGTAAAACAAAAAGGAAAATATAAAGAAGATAGAGAACATGGCATGTGGGTTTCGTGGTACGAAAATGGAACGATGCAAAAGAAAATGGTTTACGAAGAGGGATTGCCAAAAGGAAAATTTCAAACATGGTACGAAAATGGTAAACCCGAATCACAAGGAAATTACAATGAAGGATACGAAGATGGTTTATGGGTTTTTTGGTACGAAAACGGAAAAGAAAAACGAAAAGGTTATATTAAAAATGGTATGGAGCAGGGGACGTGGGTTACTTATTATCCTAATGGACAAAAGCAAAGCGAGGAGTTTTATGTGGATGGTCAGGAACATGGGGTTTCTAAAACATGGTACGAAAACGGTCAACTTCAAAGTATGATAAGTTATAAGTTTGGCAAATACGATGGCGAAGTTACTTTGTGGAAACCCAATGGCCAATTGGAAATGAAAGCTATCTATAAAGAGGGACAGGCACTACAAATTCCTTATATCAAAAAAGATACAGTTAAAGCTAATCAAAGCATACCGGTATTTTAATTGGTTTTCCGTTTGTTTGGGTTTTTAAATTTCCCTTCACGAATGTATTTGATAAATTCTTGCCAAGCCATAATATTGAATATCTGCATTGGTTGAGTTTGCCCTTTCCAATACAAGTCGCTTGCCATGCGTTGTTGATTAATTTTATAAGCTACGGATGCCGATTGAAAATAGTCATCATCTTCCATCGTTGCCAATTGACTTTTCATGATTTCTATATTTTTTTCGGCTCTGGTTATATCATCATTCGGAATTTGTGTATTAATAAATGCTTGAATAAATTGCTGGTATGTTTTCCATGGAAAAATAGTGATTTCTTTTAAAAATACGGTATCGGAACTTAATTTTATCCTTAAAAAGAAAATTTCAGAATTCCCTATTAACGGTATGGTGTAACCGGCTTTTTTGTGGCCAATGTGACTGAAAGTTAATTCACTGCCACGTTCTACAAAAATATTAAACTCACCTTTGTCATTTGCCAAATAACCTTTTTTAGCCAATTGGTCATAGATAAATGCATAACTTAATACATCATTTTGTGTATTAGTAATGAGTCCTCTTATTTGAATAATTTTTTTTTCTTGAGAATATGCTTTTGTGATAAAAGATATGAGAATAGCCCAAATAAAAAAGTATGTGTAATATATTTTATTGCTGTGCGTCACCAAGTATTTTTATTTTTTGTAAAAATGCGAATTAATTATGGTATGTCCAACACAAAATTTGTTAAAGACGTGTGTGTTATAATGAAACTCTTTATTTATTTTAAATGTATAACTTTTTCAACCGCTTCTATTATTGCATTGGCATTCATGTGATATTTTGCCATAAGTTCGAGTGGTTTTCCCGATTCACCGAAACAATTATTCATACCAACCGGGAATACCGGTATTGGAGTATGTTGAGCTAATATTTCAGTAACGGCACCATATAAACCTCCAATTATTTGGTGTTCTTCGGCTGTTACGGCACATTTGCACATGCGGGCAGTTTGTTCAATGATTTGTTTATCAATAGGTTTAATAGAGTATAGATTTACTATGCAACAATGAATGCCTTTCTTTTTAAGCATTTCGCTTGCGGTTAATGCTTCCCAAACCAAATGACCGGTAGCATAAATAACACAATCTGTTCCATCAGCTAAAACTTGCGATTTCCCCACTATGAAATCTGCATCTTTAGATGTGAAATCCGGCATTGCTTCGCGTCCATAGCGAATATACACTGGTCCTTGAACTTGCTCAATAGCTGCATATACTGCTTTTTCTGTTTGAGTTGCATCTGCCGGTGAGAGTACGGTCATATTAGGTAAAGCTCGCAGTGCTGCAATATCTTCTAATGCTTGATGTGTCGCTCCATCCGGTCCCACCGAAATACCGGCATGTGCTCCGCCAATTTTTACATTCAAATGGTTGTAGCATACCGAAACTCTTATTTGGTCGAGCGTACGCATTGCTATAAATGTGGCATACGAAGCTACAAAAGGAATTTTCCCTGTCATAGCCATACCGGCTGCAACACTAATAGCGTTTTGCTCGGCAATTCCTAAAGAATAAAATCTGTCGGGATAAGCCTTAGCAAATTTATCCATACCAACAGAGGCGGTAATATCGCTTCCAATGCCTACTATAGTTGGATATTTTACGCCGGCTCGAAGTAAGCCGATGCTGAATCCCTCACGGGTTGAAATGAGTCCTCTGCTTTCTATCATAGTGTAGTTCTGTTTTCGAGTTCGAGTAAAAATTTCTGAGCTTCTTCTTGGTTTGGTGCTTTGCCATGCCAATGATAATCGTTTTCGATTGATGCTACACCTTTCCCCATAACGGTTTGTGCTAAGATTACTTTGGGCATTCCAACTATAGAGCGAGCTTCGTCAAAAGCGTTTAAAATATCGGGAATGTAATTGCCGTTGCAAGTAATTACATGCCAGCCAAATGCAGCCCATTTTAACGAAAGAGGTTCCAATTCCATTACGTGTGAGGTCGGGCCATCAATCTGAACACCATTTCGGTCAACAATGCAAATAAGGTTGTCTAAACCATAATGAGCAGCCGACATGGCAGCTTCCCATATCGATCCTTCTTGTAATTCGCCATCGCCACAAATGCAAAAAACTCGTTGATCTTTGTTCTCGCTTTTAAGCGCAAGAGCTATTCCTACAGAGACCGAAAGCCCTTGACCTAAGCTTCCGGATGATATTTCTATTCCGGGCAGCCCTTTATCTTTTCCGGGATGCCCCTGTAAACGCGAACCTAACTTTCTGAGGGTAGAAAGCTCTTCGATGGGAAAATAACCTGCATGTGCCAATGTTGCATATAAAACCGGTGCAACATGACCTATTGATAGAATGACCCTATCGCGTTCGTTCCATTCAGGATTGGTTGGTTGATGGTTTAACTCGTTAAAGTACAATGTTGCAAAAATATCGGCTAATCCCAGCGAACCGCCTAAATGTCCCGAACCGGCTTCAGTTAACATTTTAATAATACTCTTACGGATTTCAAAACTTTTAGCTTTGATTTCCATAATTTTATGTATATCGTTCATTCTAAAATTATAAATTAGGAAAAGAAATTAAATCTTCTACTATGAAGGCTGATGGGTATGTAGCTTGAATAGTTTTGAAAAGCTTGTATGCTTCTATTTTGGTTCTAAAATCGCCTATTCTGAGTTTAAAAAATGGTTCTTCGTATATAATATATACTTCGTGTTGGGGATACGAATTGCGTAATTCATTTTTTAATTTAGTAGCTTGATTTTTTGCTTCGGTACCAGACGAAAAAAAAACCTGAATGCGGTATCCGGGCATTCCCTTTGCTTTTTGATTGATGTTGATGTGTTTAGATATAATATTGTCAGATTGAATACCGGATATGAGTGTAAACTTGCCCCATCCTAATTGATTGCTATTAAGTGAATTAAAAATGGGTGATTGTGAATAGCCTTTAATTGCTAAAAAAGCAAAGATGTATATAAAAAATTTGCTCATGTCTAAAGTGGTGAAATTAAAAAATTAACGATGAGAAACTCATTACCGGAACCGTAGAATGGTTTACAATTTCTTGGGCAGCAGGTCCTAACCAAAAAGCAATGCGATCTACTTGTTCGGTCATAATGGCTATGAGGTTTGCATCATTTTTTTCGGCATATTGAATAATAGACTCAGTGATGTCTTTATTCATTATAATTTCTTTTTTTACTTTTATTTTCTTTTCGGTAAGGTATTCTTCTATCTGATTGCTATACAGCGTAAGTTTTTTCTTGATGTCAGTAGAGTTTACATCTGAAACTCCAAGTATGTGAATTTCGGCACCAAACATTAGTGCATATTCGGTTACGAATGGAATTTTTTTGCGTGTGTCTTTTGACATGTCAATGGGAAGAACGATTTTCTTAGGTGTAATTGGGCTGTATTTTTGACGGATTGTAATTATGGGGCATGGAGCATTTACTACTACGCGGTATGCATTGGAACCGATCACTTTTTCTTCGAAGCCGCTGACGCCATGTGTACCCATTATTATCAAATAGGCATCATCGTATTTTGCCTGGTTGCATATTTCGCGATAAATTTTGCCTTCACGGATTTTGAAATCCATTCCGCCCTTTACTTTCTTTTCATACTTTTCGAGTATGCGTTTCATGAAATCGTCTATACTGTTGCTCAGTGTAGATGTGAATTCGTTAATTACAAAAGGTGCTTCAAAATTCTTTGATTTTACCACATGAATAAGGCGAATAGAAGCTTCAACCTTATTGGCAATTATAATGGCATGCTCTAACGCATTGATTGAATCTGCCGAAAAATCTATAGGAACAAGAATCGTTTTCATAACACTGTTATTAATAATGTTTCTAATTTTCAAAGATAAACATTTTATTATTAAATAGGAATGATGTAGGTCATAAAGTTAAATTCATTTAAATTTTATTAACCTCTGATAATAACAAAGGATGTAAAGTAAAAAGTGATTATTCTTTATGAATACGTAGTTATAATGTTGAAAAAAGTCTAAAGTATCAAAATACAATAACGAAATATTTTATAACTATCAGTATATCAATATAAAGAAAAATATTTTCATTTTTTATCAAAAAATATTTGGTGGTTAAAAAAACTTGTTATACTTTTGTAGTGTAATAGTAAAGTAGAACACTATAAAACTAAAAGCGTATGATAAAAGTAAATGAATTAAAATTCGGTTATTCCAAAAAGAGATTATTGTTCGATAATCTGAACCTGGAATTAAAAAAAGGCCACATTTACGGTCTTTTTGGTGTTAATGGTGCTGGTAAAACCACGCTCCTGAAACATTTGTCGGGAGTATTGATGCCCAAAGAGGGAAGTGTCGAATTCAACGGCCAATCGTTTAAAGAACGTCCGGTAAGTCTTTTGCAGGACTTATATGTCATTCCCGAAACGTTCAGTTTGCCCCCGGTTACCGTTCAGAAATTTTTCGACATCCATGCTCCTTTTTATCCTAAGATGGATGCAAATAAATTTGCACATTGTCTTAAGGAATTCGATCTGGATGCTTCCATGAAGCTAAACCAGATTTCGTATGGGCAGCAGAAAAAGTTTATTGTTGCTTTTTCACTGGCTACCAATGCTTCGCTCATTTTAATGGACGAACCGACCAATGGTCTGGATATTCCATCCAAAAGCCAATTTAGAAAACTCCTGGCTCAGCAGATTCATGATGATTCGTGCATTGTGATCTCTACACATCAGGTTCGCGATTTGGCAAGCCTTATTGATTATGTAATAGTGCTGGACAACGGAACAATTCGTTTTGCACACGAAATGGACGAAATATCCAAAAAACTTCATTTTACAGTTAAGGAAAAAACAGACGAAACCGTCCTTTATTCTGAAGAACAATTTGGAGGGATAAAAGCAATTTGCTCAAAAGAAACAGAAAAGGATCTGGAAACAGATTTTGAACTTTTATTTAATGCTGTAATCAGCGATTATGAGAAAATTAATAACGCGTTTAAAAACTAGAAATATGAAAACAGAATTTTTCAACTTAAAACGAATGCAATCCTTGTTTAGACGTCAATGGGCTTTGTCGGCTAAATCGTGGAGAATTGCTATGATAGCTTCTGTCGGAATTAACCTTGCCATAAGTATGCTGATATTATTTGCAGGTTCAAATCCAGAAGCAGCATTACAATCATTAAAAACTTCATTGTTTATCACTTTTTTAATAACAGGTATGGTTTTTACTTCTTTAGCATTTAAAGAATTGCAGGAACCCACAACTTCTGTATCATTTCTTACCCTGCCTGCTTCCAATTTTGAAAAATACCTTACGGGATGGCTTTTTACATTTCCGTCGTATAGTATAGTGTCGTACATTTTATATCAGATGTCATACCTGTTTATCTCGTTGCTGGCTTTTGCTGCTTATGGTACTTCACCGGCATTGGTTTCTATTCCATGGAATGAATTAGGGATTATTTTTATGGTTCTTTTTATAGTTCATTCCGTGTTCTTTTTGGGTGGAGTATGGTTTAAGAAGATGGCATTCTTTAAAACATTACTTGTTTTATTTGTTATAAGTATGGTACATAATTTTTGGGTTTTTATTTGGGCAAGGTTGTTAATGCCAATTAGCGATTTAAGCGAGAAAGAATTTGTGATAAGCGGAGTACCGATAAGCAATGCCGATGAATTAAGCCATACTGCTATATGGGTATTAAAAAGCTTTTTAATCTTGATTTCGATCATGTGTTTAATTACAGCATATTTTAAATTAAAAGAAAGGGAAGGTTAATTATGCAATTCGACAGCAATCAAGCCATTTATTTGCAAATCGTAGATGAAATTTGTGCTTACATTGTTTCGGCAAAATGGCCTCAGGATGAACGCATTCCTTCGGTACGTGAGTTGTCGGTTCAGTTGGAAGTAAATCCGAATACGGTGCTCCGTTCGTACGATATGCTTCAAAGTGAAGGAATTATATACAATAAGCGTGGCATTGGCTATTTTGTAGCAAGCGATGGTCAAGAAAAAGCTAAAACTTATTTGCGAGCAAAGTTTACCCAAACAGATATGCCCCAGTTTTTTAAACAAATGAATATTTTGGGTATATCTTTTAATGAATTAGAAAAATTTTATCAGTTGTTTATGAACCAATTAAATTTAAAATAATATGAAAACCAGTTTAAAGTTATTAATCATAACCGTTTCACTTCAATTTATTTTATCACTTATTGCTGTTATCGTTTTTAGTAGTGAATTCAAGAATAAGATTGTTTTTGAAAGCGGAAAAATGATATCTATAAAGCAACCACTAAAAACATTTAAAGCCATAAGTATTTCGGGAAGTGTTACTGTACATTGGAAAAAGAGCGATAGTGCTTTTGTTGATTTATCCCTGGATAGTATTTTTAAAAAAGATATTGTTTTAACTGTACAAAACGAAACGCTGAATATTAAAGCACCAAATGTTTTTCGAAAAAAGAAAATGGTATTTGTGCTTTATAGTCCCGATATTATGGAAATACAATTAAATGAGGGAGCTGTTCTGTTGGCTGATGATACATTGAAAGGTAATTTGCTTAAAATGAAAATTAATAACGGTGCTGATGCAAAAATAAAATTCAACGGTCAATTTGCTGATATTTTTTCCGATAACGGCAGCAGTTTGATTTTGGTGGGAAGTGCATTAAATGCTTCAATTAAGTCTATGAATGGTAGCAATGTAAAAATGGATCATTTCGAATTGTTTAATGGCAACTTTGTGGCTGAAAGTGGATCGTCTGTTGATGTATTGGTAAAAGATTCTTTAACCGTTCATGCTTTGTCGGGTAGCAAGGTAAATATATATGGGAATCCGAAAGTTAAAAAAATAAAAACAGATATAAGCAGTTCTGTTGAATAGTTAGACATTCTTTATATTAAGCCCCTCGTTAAAGTGGGGCTTTTTTTATGGAATTTGTTTATACAACTTCGGCAACGACAAACGTACTACCACCAATGTAAACTACATCTTGTTCGCTGGCTAAGCTTAAGGCTTTATGGTAGGCTTCTTTTACATTTTCAACAACTTCGCCCTTCAACCCAAATGTAGAAGCAATAGAGTGAAGTTCATGTGCATCCAATGCTCTTGGAATATTGGCTTTAGTAAATATGTAATATGCATCAACCGGAAATAAACCTAATATTTTGCTGATATCTTTGTCTTTTACAAATCCCAATACAAAAAATAATTTATTTTTTTTAGCTTCTTTTAATTGTTCTATGTTCCACTTTAAACCGGGATAATTATGACCAATATCACAAATGGTTAACGGTTTCGATTTTAATATATGCCAACGTCCATGTAAGCCTGTTAAATCTACAACCGATTTAAATGCCCTAAAAATATTTTGGTCTGAAATTGTAAATCCTTGTTCTTTTAAAATATCTGTAGCTTTTAATATGATTGGAATGTTTTGGATTTGATATTTCCCTATAAGTTGAAATTTTAAACCCGGAAGATAGGGAAAGCCCTTTTTGTACACCTCAACCTGCAATAAATAATTTTGTGTAATAAAAGCATTTTTTACCGCATATTCATCGTCAGCAAAATAAAAAGGTGAATCTACTTGATCTGCTTTATCTATAAAAATTTCATCGATTTCAACTTGATGTTCACCAATGATGAGTGGTGCATTTTTTTTGATAATTCCGGCTTTCTCGTTAGCTATAGATTCGAGTGAATTTCCTAATAAATCGGCATGATCCCAACCAATATTGGTGATAATGCTAAGAATGGGTTGTATTAAATTTGTAGTGTCGAGCCTGCCACCTAAGCCTGTTTCGATAATGGCAATATCTACATGTTGCTGTTTAAAATATTCAAATGCCAAAAACGTTGTAATTTCGAAAAAAGATGGTTGAACGGATTCAATGATATTTTTATGTTTTTGAATGAAGTCAATGACTTCGTCTTCGCTTATTTGAATGCCATTTATTTTAATACGTTCTCTGAAATCTTTTAAATGCGGCGATGTGTAAAGTCCAATTTTATATCCGGCTTCATGAAGAATGGCAGCAAGACTATGCGAAACACTCCCTTTCCCATTAGTGCCGGCAATGTGAATTGTTTTATAATAAGTGTGAGGTTGCTTAAAATATTGGTCTAACTTAATACTATTGTCTAAATTGGCTTTATATGCAGATTTTCCAACATGGGTAAACATGGGGGCTTTGCTATATAAGTATTCTATCGCTTCCTGATAGTTCATAATTACATTTGACTGTATTTATTTAATTTATCTAAATTTACTAATTCGATGTTTTTTTCATTCAAACTAAGGATTCTTTCTTGTTCAAATTCTTTGAGCAATTTAATGGTGCTTTCGGTTGAAAGTCCGGCAAAAGCAGCTATTTCTTTGCGAGTTAAGAGCGAAAAAATATTGTATTTAGAGAATTGATTCAAATAGAGTAGTGTAGATGCCAAACGTGCATACATTTGCTTAAAAGATTGTTGTTGCAAAACTTTGAAAATATGCGCATTCTCTTTGCAATATTGTTGAATAATTTCATAAGCAAAGGCAGCATTTTCTTTGATAATAACTTGCAGGCTTGACGCTTCAATTAGGTAGGCTTGGGTTTCTTTAAGTGCAATGGTAGAATAGGCAAATTTTTTTTGTTGGAAAAGGCTTGATAAGCCAATCATTTCGTTTTCGGTATGAATACTAATATTGATATACCTGTCATTTGTTTCTTCAACATGTTTTTTTACAATGCCATTAATGATAAATAATATGTAGGAAGAAAATGTTCCTTGTTTGGTAAGGTTTTCGCCCTTATGAAAAATAACCTGTGTTTTGCTGCTTCGTATTAATTCGATTTGTTGTGCATTGAGCAATTTGAACGAGGGCGCATTAATTTCGCAAATAAAATGGGCATCGGTTTCTATTAAACTTTTCATTCGTTTTTTTTTGCAAAGTTAGTTTCATTTATACTGTTTACAAAAAACAGATTTACTTTTGTAAGCTAAAAGTTTTTTCGTAGGTTTGTAACCCGCTATTATATACTTAAATTTTTTTTCAAAAAAGATTAAGACTATGCCAAGAAAAGATAATAAACACAAACCATCAGCAAAGAGCGAACAAATAAAATCTAAGCAAATAAAAAATAGCCAAGCAGAAAATATGGATGTTCATCCAACTCCTGCTGTAAAGCCATTGTGGCTCAACTATTCTTATTGGTTGGTCTTTATTTTAACTTTTATATATTATGGAAATACCGTTTTCAATGATTATGCACTGGATGATGCCATAGTAATAACTCAAAACGATTACACCCAAAAAGGTATTGCAGGAATACCTGAGATATTTAAAAATGAGCTTTTTACAGGATTTTTTAAAGTAAAAAAAGATTTAGTGGCGGGTGGTCGTTATCGTCCTCTTTCAATGCTTACTTTTGCTTTAGAAGTTGAATTTTTTGGCCTAAATCCGCATGTAAGTCATTTTATTAATGTGCTGTTGTTTGCATTGCTTTGTTTAATGTTGCTCCGGGTTCTTGAAAAATTACTTTCGCAGCGTTATAAATCAAGCGTGTGGATTCAATACATACCTTTGCTTACAACATTGTTGTACTTAGCTCACCCTATTCATACTGAGGTTGTTGCTAATATTAAAGGCAGAGATGAAATAATGTCGCTGTTAGGAGCACTTATTTCGTTTTATTTTATAATGAAAGCAATAGAAGGAAAAGATAAGTGGATAAATTTAGCCTGGGCGTTTGTTTCATATTTATTGGCGATGTTGTCTAAAGAAATAGCAGCAACTTTTATTGTAACCATTCCATTGGCATTATGGTTTTTTACCAATACAAAATTTAAAACTATTGTACAAACTGCTTTACCGTTAATGGCAGCTGCTATTATTTATTTTGCTATTCGACAGTCGGTGTTAGGGCAAGGAGGTATTAAAACAATGCCTGAGTTGATGAACGACTCATTTCTCGAAATGAACAGTTCTCAAAAATTTGCAACGATTATGTACACAATGGGAATTTATATTAAACTTTTGTTTTTCCCTCATCCATTGACGTACGATTATTATCCTTATCATATACCCATAACCGAGTGGTCAAATTGGCATGCGTGGTTATCGTTGCTTTTGGTTTTGTTTTTAGCTTGGGTAGCATTAAAAGGCTTTATGAAAAAATCGTTGATTTCTTTTGCTATTTTCTTTTATGCCATCAGTTTAGCTCCCGTGTCAAATTTTTTGTTTCCGGTGGGTGTATTTATGAACGAACGTTTTGTGTTTGTTGCGTCTATAGGATTTTGTTTGATTGCTGCTTATTTCATTGCTCAATATTTGCCTCAAAAAATAAAATCAACTCAATTACGAATTGCAATATTGGTAGTGCTTTTAGTAGCATATGGAATCAAAACTATTTCACGAAACAGCGATTGGAAAAACGACTTTACGCTTTTTACTACAGACGTTAAGGTTTCGGTGAATGGAGCTAAAAGCAATTGTTCCGCCGGCGGTAAATTGATTGAAGAAGCTACTAAACCCGGTAATGAGGATAAACGAAACGATTATTTGAAGCAGGCAATAAAATATCTGACACATTCGCTGGAAATTTATCCAAATTATGGCGATGCTTTACTTTTGCTTGGCAATGGTTATTTTGAATATAATAAAAATTTAGATTCATCGATTTGGGCATACCGAAAGCTATTAACACTAAATCCTGAACATAATCTGGCCTATTCAAACACAGAGCTTGTTTTAAGAGCAACGGATAGTGTAGATTATAAAATTAAGGTTTGGGAAGATTATTTTACCATTAACCCCAATCGTTTTGAGGTAAATTATCAGTTGGGTATTTTATATGGCAGGTTTAAAAACGATTTGCCCAAAGCCAAATATTATTTGCTTCGTGCGCAGGCTATCAATCCAAATGATGCTGCGGTTAATAAAGATTTAGGTGTTGCCTACGGAATGTCGATGCAATACGACTCTTCTCTCGTGTTTTTGAAAAAAGCTGTTGAAATTGATCCCAAAGATTCACAAACATTAGTAAATATTGGTATTACATATCTTAACTTAAATCAAAAAGATGTGGCATTGGATTATTTTCAAAAAGCATCGAAAATTGACCCAAATGTTAAAATCCCAATAGATTTAAATAAATAATGTACCTTTACATCAAATTTTAAAGCGATGCAATTAAACGAACTTACTGCCATAACGCCAATTGATGGGCGATACCGAAAGCAAGTTTCTTATTTGGCAAATTATTTTAGCGAATTTGCACTGATAAAATACAGGTTGTATGTTGAAATTCAGTATTTTATAGCACTCTGTAAAATGCCGTTACCACAGCTTGTTTCATTTGATAGCTCTAAATTTACTGAATTGCTTTCATGGTTTGATAATTTTTCGTTAGAAGATGCTCAACGCATTAAGGATATTGAAAAAACAACGAATCATGATGTAAAAGCTGTAGAATATTTTTTAAAAGAAAAATTTGATGCATGCGGTTTATCATCGTATAAAGAATTTATTCATTTCGGCCTTACTTCTCAAGATATTAACAATACTGCAACGCCTCTATTACTAAAAAAAGCCATGCAGGAGCATTATTTTTCAGCCATTGACGGTCTGGTTGATTCTATAGTTAATTTAGCTGAAGAGTGGAAGCAAATCCCTATGTTGGCGCACACACATGGTCAGCCTGCATCTCCTACACTTTTGGGTAAAGAGCTTATGGTATTTGTTGAACGATTGCATAAGCAATTGGGAATGCTGTATATAATTCCTTATGCAGCTAAATTTGGAGGTGCTACCGGCAATTTTAATGCACATTATGCTGCTTATCCGCAAATTAAATGGGATGAGTTTGCCAATGCCTTTGTTAATCATGTTTTAGATTTGGAACGCTCTCAAACAACTACTCAGATAGAACATTACGATTATTTAGCAGCTTTGTTTGACAATATAAAGCGCATCAATACCATCCTTATTGACTTTTGCCGAGATATTTGGACTTACGTATCCATGAACTATTTTAAACAGCGAATCAATGAAAATGAAGTCGGCTCGTCGGCTATGCCGCATAAAGTGAATCCAATTGATTTCGAAAATGCCGAAGGGAATTTAATGTTGGCAAATGCATTATTTGAATTTTTAAGTGCTAAGCTTCCTATATCACGTCTGCAAAGAGATTTAACCGATTCTACCGTACTTAGAAATATTGGCAGTCCTATTGCTCATTCTATGATAGCCTATAAAAGCATAAACAAAGGATTAAACAAACTGATGGTAAATAAACCCTCGATTGACAATGATTTAAACCAAAACTGGATGGTTGTAGCTGAAGGTATCCAAACGATATTACGACGCGAAGGTATTGAAGGGGCATACGAATCGTTGAAAAAACTTACACGAACCAATAACGTTATTACCAAAGAAGATATCCATACATTTATAGATAAATTAAATATATCGGATGCAATAAAAGCAGAGTTAAAACAGTTGAGTCCGTTTAATTATACTGGTAAACACTAATGAAAAGATTTAAGCAATTATTGATGTATGTTAAGCCCTATTGGGGGAAGGCAATTCTAAACGGTGTATTCAATATTTTAGGCTCTATATCGAGTTTATTTAGCTTGACGATGGTCATTCCATTTTTAGGGATTTTATTCGGAACGCAACCCGCTGTGCACGATTCAATTCCATTTGAATTTTCAATTAATAGCATCCAGCATAATTTTAATTATTTCCTCACTCAAACCATCGAAAATCACGGTGCAGCATCCGCTTTGCTTATTGTAAGCATAATTGTTGTATTAACTTCATTACTGAAAAACTTGTTTATTTTCTTGGCCAACTTCTTTATGGCACCTATTAGAAATGGTGTTATACGTGATATTCGAAATGTACTGTACGATAAAATTCTTCGATTGCCTTTATCTTTTTTTTCTAACGAGAAAAAAGGTGATATTATTACACGCATGTCAAATGATGTGCAGGAAATCGAATGGAGCATTATGAGTTCCATTGAAATGATTTTTCGCGACCCGCTAACAATTGTTATTTATTTGGTTACGCTGTTTTTTATGAGTTATCAGCTTACTTTATTTGCTCTTCTTTTATTGCCCATTACCGCATTGGTTATTGGCAGGGTAGGTAAGGTTTTGCGAAAGCAATCCAATCAGGGTCAGCGAAGAATAGGGGGGATTATCAGTGTTGTGGAAGAAACGTTGAGCGGAATTAGAATAATAAAAGGTTTTAATGCCGAAGATAAAATGAATCAGCGCTTTAAAAGCATGAATCATTTTTATACTCAACTTATGATTAAACTTTTCCGTCGTCGATATTTAGCCTCTCCGTTAAGTGAATTTTTGGGAACGGTAGTATTAGTCTCACTAATGTATTTCGGCGGTACGTTGGTTATAAACAATAAGGCAGAATTAACTTCGCAGGAGTTTATTGCTTATTTGGTTATTTTCTCGCAAATTATCAATCCGGCTAAAGCGTTTTCGCAGGCATACTATAATATTCAAAAAGGAATGGCATCGCTTGACAGAATTGAACAAATATTAAAAGCCGATATAAAAATATACGAAGAAGCCAATGCATTGTCAATCAATCAGTTTCAGCATAGCATCGAGTTTAGAAATGTTAGCTTTAAGTATGAAGAAGAATACGTATTGAAAAATGTTTCCTTTAAAATTGAAAAAGGGAAAACGGTTGCATTGGTAGGTCCTTCAGGAGCAGGAAAATCTACAATTGCCGATTTAATTCCTCGTTTTTTTGATGCTACCGAAGGTGAAATTTTAATAGATAATATTCCGATTAAAAAAATAAAAATTAAAGATTTAAGAGCTTTAATGGGAATTGTTACGCAGCAACCGGTTTTATTCAACGATACCATTTATAGGAATATAGCTTTTGGAGTTGAAGAAACGACGGAGGAAAAGGTCTTAGAAGCAGCAAAAGTTGCCAATGCTTACGATTTTATTATGGAATACCCAAACCATGTCTATACAAACATTGGCGACAGTGGCGATAAATTATCCGGTGGTCAAAAACAGCGTATAAGCATTGCGAGAGCCGTTCTGAAAAATCCTCCCATCCTTATTCTTGACGAGGCAACATCATCGCTCGATACAGAATCAGAACGTTTAGTTCAGGATGCGTTGACAAAGCTTATGCAAAACCGAACTTCGTTGGTTATTGCTCATAGATTATCTACTGTTGTAAATGCTGATTTAATCTTAGTTATAAATAAAGGTGAGGTGATTGAACAAGGAAATCATGAGCAACTTTTAGCATTAAATGGTTTATATAAAAAATTGCATGATATACAAAATCAACATATTATGTTGTAGGAATGGTAGTATTTTATTTATATTTCTTCTTTTATTCTATTCTTGTAAACCTACTTTAATACTTACCAAAGCTACTTCGCAGAGTTGGTGTGTTAAAGAAAAAAATATTAAAGGCGTTAATTACCATATTTTAATAAAATCCAATGCTTCTTATTTAGATGTAAAATTCGATAGCTTAAAAAGCAATGGGATGTTAATAAATGACTACAATTATTCAGTTTTGGGAAAGTCAATTTATGAACAAAAATTCAGTAAAGAAGATACGGTGCTAATAAGCTTTAATAGAATAGGAGTTGAAAAAGCCGAGACTATTACAATATATTATAGCCATAAACACTCTCGTAAGTCGATTAAAGTGTATAATTTCAAGGAATTACGCACTTTATGCCCATGAATATTTTCAGCTTAAAAATTATGTACTTTTGTAAAAAAATAACATCTATGAAATTTTATTTATTTATAACCATAGTTTTTTTTACGATTAGCAACTTGTGTGCTCAAGATATTAAAAAATCGAAGGAGATTGAAGTTGTTCAAGGTAAAAAATACTACATACATGAAGTTCAAAAAAGCGAAACATTGTACAGTATAGCAAAGGCATACGAAGTAAGTGTTGATGTTATTGCCTATGAGAATCCGGATGTTTTTAACGGTTTAAAGCCCGGACAAAAAATTAAAATCCCCATTCAAGCCACTCCGTTTGTTACGAAGGAATATGAAGTCCAAAAAGGAGAAACCCTCTACGGTATAGCTAAAAAAAATAATACAACTATTGAAGAGTTGGTGCAAATGAACCCGGAAGTATCTAATGGAATAAAACCCGGTCAGAAAATCCAACTTCCGGTTCGTAATGTAACATCTGCAGATTATAGAAATGATCAATCACAAGTTTCAGCCAATCTTCCTGCACAAAACTCGAAAGATGTATCGAACGATAAACATAAGGTTCAGAAAGGCGAAACTATTTATGGAATTTGCAAGCAATATGGTATTTCGCAAGAACAATTATTTTCTATGAACCCGGAGCTGAAAAACAACGGACTTAAAGTTGGGCAAGAAATAGTTGTAAAAAAACAACCATCCAAAATACTGGAAAATAAAGTAAATGCAATTGTTAACGATACACCCAAAAACAATATGGATGTATCCAAGGCAGAAACGATTAAATTGGATACCATAAAAAAAGAAAAGCCGATAAAAGATTCAACCATTATTCTAACTAACTGCAGCGAGCAAATTACTTCACCATTAAAAAATGTTAAGGTGGCATTATTTATACCTCTTTTAAATGATGATGCACTGATTGATGAAGAAGACGCATCCACCGACCCGAATTTTAAATTATCGCCCAAGCCATTTATTGAATTTTATGAGGGTTTTTTAATGGCAATTGATTCAATACGAAGACAAGGTTTAAGTGTAGAATTGGTACAATATGAAATAAAACGCGATTCATCAAAAATTAAACAATATTTAAACGACAAAAATTTGCAAGATGCAGATTTAATTATAGGACCTTTTTACGACAATATTTTCGATATGGTAGCAGCTTGGGCTAAAGTAAAACATATTCCTGTTGTAAATCCTATTTCTTCAACAAGCCGTTCCTTATATAGCTATAGCAATGTAATTCAATTAAATACTACATTAAATTCACAATTGTCGCAGGTTACGAAGTATCTGGCAGCTTTCGATTCATTAAATGTTGTAGTAATTCATACCAATTCCTCTGACGATATACAAATTATTAAAATTTACAAAAAACAATACCTTGAATTGCACCGTCCTAATTCGGTGTTAAAAGAGGTCAATTACTCTGCCGGTGGAATAGATGCCGTAGAAAAAGCATTAGACAAACAAAAAGTCAATATAATAGTTGTTACTTCTTCTTCGCAAACCTTTGTTATAAATTTGTTAACCAAGCTCAACGATTTGACCCGCGATTATAAATTGCTGTTATCGTATATGCCTACATGGAAAAAATTCGAGCAAAACATTGAACTTGAACATCTTTTTAATTTGCACACGCACTCTTTTCAGCCTTTTTATGTAGATTATTCCAATCCATTTGTCAAAAACTTTGTACTTGCTTATCGCGATTTGTACAAAATTGAACCGACTAAGTTTAGCTTTTTAGGTTATGATTGCAGTATATACTTTTTGAGTTTATTGCAAAAGTATGGTCGAAACTTTTATAATTGCATTAACGAAATTCAGGTTAATCAGTTAGCTTCTCGTTTTTATTTTGAGAAAAACGGAACACAAGGAGGCTACGAAAACAAGGGCATTTTTATCACCCGATACGATGATAAAGAAAATGAGGTCTTTTTAACCAACTTAATTACGAATAAATTTTTGATGCCATTGGTTATTCAACCTATCGAAATACGAAAGGTAAATGTAATTAAAAAATAAATCACTAAATAGTTTAAACAATTTTCTTGTATTTATAAACAATTTACATTAATTGATTAATATTTTGTAAAATATGACAAAAGTCATTTTTTTACATAAGATCGATTATACTTGCAACAAATTGTAGGGTACCCAAGTACAATTGAAACGAATTTATTAACAATTTAAAAAATGTATTTTTATGAAAAAACTATTTTTTGTAATTTTGGTAGGCGGAATTATGATGACAGCTTGCAAAAAAGAAGAAATAAAAGAAACGAAAGAGAATACTTTAGTACTTTTAAAAAAAAAGATACTGTAATTGATGGATTTAAACGTGAATTGTATTTGAATCTACCATGGTTAAAAAATATTTAAAAGTTATTAATAAAATAGTTTAAAATGATACGGGTTTATTTAACATCGATATTTTTAATTTTTTCCCTTGTTTCTTATGCTCAGAAAAAACAATTTAACGGAATTTATTTCGAAAAAACTAAGACTTACAATTTGAAATATAAAGGAGAGTTTTCTATAAAAAACATACAATACAAGGGAGCTAATAAATTTATAATAAATACCTTTTCTAGTAATAAGTTATTTGTTTTAAATATTGTAAATAGTACAATAGAAATAGAAGATAGCATAGAAATTCAGAATGTTGATATAAATAAAATTCAAGGATTTAATTATATAAATGATGATTCGATTTTTGTTTTATTAGGGACTAAATATGAAGATACAGCTTTAGTTTTAATCAACATTAAAGGTAAAGTTTTAAGAAATAATTATCTTCACAATCCTTCTATTTACAAGATGTATTCCGACTATGGCTTTTATCCGTTATTATATTTTTTTAATAATTTAGTATATTTAAATGGTATAATACCATTTCCGGTTTATTATGTGCCATTTACTCGAAACAAATTTGCAAGTGAATCATTTATGGAGCATAAAACTCCTTTAGTTGCTTTTTATGATTTAAAATCTGATAGTTTAATGTTTGTTGATAAAATATGGTATCCATTTATAAAAAAAGATTTATTTTATCCTGATAATTGCAGATACATTAGTTTATCAAGAACATTTGATTATAATTTATTAATAACATATCCATATTTGTCAAGTTTCACAAGGTTGTTTATGATAACTTAATTGCAAAGATAAAA
>ENA-UOWE01000292-UOWE01000292.1-activated-sludge-metagenome-genome-assembly--contig:-NODE-292-length-74881-cov-6.125585_pt1 | contig 74881 bp, 59 predicted proteins | sample MGYA00249841_ERZ761562 | MGnify/ENA primary metagenome ERZ761562 (study PRJEB28883, sample SAMN05720200) | activated sludge metagenome | isolation source: Anaerobic digester | place: Japan... | reverse complement strand
ATATTTCCCTGATAATGTAAGCTTGGATCTGCATTATATGCGGTTGCATAAACATAGCTGGCATACGAACCGGAGTTTATAATATCTATACCGATTTTTAGTTTGTTAAAGTTATTGTTTGAAATATTTATTAAAAATGCATTGTTTGTTCGTATGCCTACTCCATTAAGAAATTGGTTTTCAAACACATTATTATCATGAATATTATATCCTTTTCCTCCTTTGATATAAATACCGGTACCGTCGTAGGGGGCTAAGGTTCCTTGTGTATTGCCAGGTATATTGCTAAATGTACATTGGGTAATGTCGAAGTTGTTCGCAAGTGTTTGCGTGCTATTGGTAACATATATACCGTATCGCATGTTGGAAAATATAGAATTTTTAATGTAAACAATACGAGTATTATTGGCATAAATGCCAATTTCATGTTTATCTAAAGAATTGTTAGAAAAACGATTTCCCAATCCAACACGTTGCAGGTTACCAAACTGAATACCTATACATGAACGTTGGTTGTAATTTGCTCCCCATGCCCACGGATAGCGTATATTAGGGTATCTGTTGAGCGATTGCATATTGTAGCGAGTATCCTTTAGTATTCCGGGGCATAGAAAATAATTGTTTTTAATAATGTTGTTGGTAGCATCATTCTGGTTGCTGTTTTTTGACAAGAATTTAATATCGATACCGTTTTGATTGAAACGAGCCTCTTCGGTCTGAATAATACCTCCGGCTTTAGTTAAGTCGAAATTTTGCTCACTAGCAGGATGGGTTGCTCCTGAAATGCTACAATAATCTTTTCGTGCCCCCAGCAATACTGCTATATGTGCATGCTCAATAATTGCACGACTTCTTAAAATGATTTTTCCCTGTTGTACACTGGTTGACCATAAAGTTGGCACGCCCCATACTTCAACTCCCTGCCACATATGAGCACATAAATCATTATCAAGCAATGTTAATCTAGCAGCTGTCAGTAATTCTAATGTTCCACCCCGTTTTACAATAATACGGCTCGACGGAGCTAAACGTATGGTCTTAAATGAGTTAACTACTAATTTGGCATTACTTTCTATGATAATATCGCCGTGTACTACTTCATCGTTCCAGTATTCTGTTGTACCGGAGGGTATAATAGCCCCATTAGGTTTTGTGTAATTATAATTACAAGCACATTCTGCGGGTTCTACAAAAATACTTTTTGTATAGCTCACAGCACCGCATTCGTTATAGGCAGTAAGCGTGATGCAGTAATAGCCATAATCGGTAAATGTATGAACTGGGTTTATTTGCGTAGAAGTAGTACCATCGCCAAAATTCCAGAGGTAAGAGGTGGCATATTGTGAATTATTTATAAATTCTACTTGTCCATCTTTATAAAAACAATTTCCGGAGATGTTAAAATCGGCCATAGACAGAGGTGTTCCTTGTATGGTAACCGGAAATGTTGTTGCTGTACAACCATGCGCATCGGTAACAGTTACTTGGTAAGTTCCTGCTTGTAAATTGTTAAATTGATTATTTGTTTGATTTCCGTTACCAATGTTATATAGGTATGGTGGCGTTCCGCCATGATTAGTTGTTACCATTACCATACCATCGTTAGAATTTCCGCACAATGGTTGTTGTGTATAATCAATTATATCGGCCGTAAGTTCTGTTGGCTGTGTTAATGTTGTGTTAAATACAGTTGTACATTGATTGGCATCAGTAATGGTAACATTATAATTTCCTGCTGTTTGATGATTTATATAATTTACATTAGCTCCATTGTTCCATTGGTAAGTATATGGTGGTGTGCCTCCGTTTACATTAACAGACACCGAACCGTTATTGTAACCAAAGCACGAAGGAGGTGTTAAATTAAAGGTTGCCTGTATTTTAGATGGCTGTGAAATATAAACAGTAGCAACCGTAGTGCAACCATTGGCATCGGTAATGGTACAAGTATATGTGCCTGCAATAAGGTTATTTAGTATGTTTGAAGTGGTCCCATTATTCCATTGATAATGATAATATGGAAAATTAAAAGGTGGTGGTGTATGGAATGGCACTCCGCCCGATGCAGCAAGAGATACTGCACCATTATTGCCACTAAAACAACTAACATTGGTTATGGAAGCAGTATAATTAATTTGTGAAGGTTCGGTAATGGTTATCTGTGTTGTTGCTGTACAAAGGTTTGCATCTGTAACGGTAACCGAATATGTACCTGCAGATAAACCGGATGTAGTAGCAGTAGTTGCTCCATTTGACCAACTATAACTGTAACCGGGTGTACCGCCGGAAACAACAACTGTTGCCGAACCATTTGTGCCGCCATTACAAGTAATGTTGGTTTGTGAAGTTTGAATAGAAATGGCAGGATTTTGAGTAACAACAACCGAGGCAATGGCAGTACAGTTTCCTTGACCAGTAACCGTAACGGAATATGGGCCAGCTTGGTTAACTGTAATAGATTGGGTTGTAGAATTATTGCTCCAAAGATAAGAATTTGCACTTGGTTGGGCTGTTAAAGTTGTGCTGCCATTATTGCAAATGGTGGTATTACCTGTAATAGAAACGATTGGACTATCGTATTGTGTTACTACAATATCGTCTGTACCTGAACAACCATGACTATCAGTTACAGTAACTGAATAAGTTCCTGGTTGAGAAATCGTTATAGCTTGTGTTGTTTCTGGTGGTACCGTATTCCAGAGATAACTACTGAAGCCGGAACCTGCATTCAAAACAGCAGTACTTCCCTGACATAAATTTGGATATTGGGTAATATTAGGAGTAGGGAGTGAAAGAACTGTTAAAGATAAATGGTATGGGTTAAGAGTATTTTGTGTTACATTATAAACATATAAAGTCAAGTCATAATATCCTTGAGCATTAGGTATAAATGATGTTTCCCATACTTGATATGGTCCATAATTCGCAACTTGTGTGAAATTATAAGTGCCCCAGCTATTGGTATTCGTGTTTATAATAACATGCCAGTCATCTACTCCTCCACACATTTCACAAAAATATATTTTGACAGTGTCTCCTAAACAAATAGTTTTTTCATTACACCATGATGGAACGGGATTTCCATCCGAACAATAAGGATGTCCCGGAGCTTCAAAACATATAGATCCCAAACAAGTTTTTACTTCAAATTTTAAAGAAAAATTAGATGTGTTGCTGTTTTCATCCGTTGCTGTTGTCACTACATATTGATAAGTAGTTTGTGCAAACAAATTCCAATTACCACTTCCATCAGCCTGTGTTGTTCCAAGATATTCATTTGCATTTTCATCTCCTGTACTGCCAAATACTTCGATAATATCATTGGGTACAGAAGTCCCATATAGTGTGTCATTTTCAAATGACGTGATAACCGGTGGTTGTTTGTTTTCATTGCCATTACCAGACAAAACAATAGCATTAGCACATTGATATATTTTATTTTCGCTTATGCTGTTGTATTTACAGTTTTGTTGTATCCATATAGCTTTTTCGCTACAATTGGCTATGGTGTTGTTTTTTATAACATTATAGTTCGAAGGGCGTGTTTTTAAGCTTAAGGGGTACGAAACAATGTTGATTCCATTTCTGCAACTCGAAGTAAGCATATCGGGGTAGTAACAAGTACAACTGTCGGCATTGGTGCCTATATAGTTTTCCGTTATTTTACAATGGTTTGAATTATAAATAGAAACAGCCCCTTCGCCAATATAAGTTATGGCATTTGCTGTATTAATTTTATTTATAACACATTCGGTTATTTCTGTATAATCAGCATAATAACATTGAATGCCGATATAATTATTTTGTTCAATATACAATCCTTTAAACTTACAACCGTTAGCTTGTACTTTTATGCCACCACCTCCCACTATTTTTATTTTAGGATGACCTGATATATAGCCTTGTTGGGTAGTGCCATCTATAAAAACTTTATTGGTGATAACCGGCAATGTAAAATTTAAAATAATATCGGGTTCGCTTTGATTAATGTTAAAAACAATTTTTACGCTGTCTTGAGTATCGTTAGCTTTTCGAATAGCCCATTGGAGTGTTCCATACATTTCAGGGGCACAAAGGCTGTCTTCGTAATCATAGGGATACACAAAGGGATCAGGGTCAGTTGTTTTGGTAACGGTGTATATAGTTTGAGCTTTAGTTGATAAAGCAAATAATATTATGCAAATTTGTAATATCGTTTTCATATGTTTATTTTTTTTAATTATTAAATATGATGGATATTTCATATGCCTATGAGTTAATCATTATTAAGAACTAAAAAAGCAGAGCTATTGTCGTTGTATTGCACTACTACACGAGCAATGCTGTATAAAGCAAATTGTTCATTAGACATTTTGCAGTAGAGGCTAATATTATAATTTTCAATAGGTATCGAATGGTTTTCAAATACTGTATAATATGTATTAGCTTGTTGTGTGATGATTGCTGTTTTTTGGAGTACATCTGCCATTCCGTTTTGAGTTTCAAAAATTAATTGAATATTCTGAATATCGCTTATATTACGTGCTTTAAACTGTACCAAAACAGTAATACTGTCGCTCGAAGGTTCGTTAACAGGTATTACACTCAAATCGAGCAATTTAACTTGCGATGTGGCATAAAATCCAAACAGGCAAAGGACTGAAATAAAAAATAACTTTTTCATAATTTCAACATTGTTTTTAGTAAAGGTATATTTTTTTTTTTAATTCACCAAATAAAGTTATTAACAATTTATAATGATTTATTAACAATGATATAATTGGTAATATCAAAGTTAAATTATCTTATGATTATACCGCTTCCATCCGATTTTGCAAAAATCGAATGGCGGTATAACTGACTGTAAGGCATCTTTACAAAAATATATTTGCAAATCTGCCTACATTCAGTATAAATAAAAACATTTTTGAACTATAAAATGTAACCATCATTTTCACTAACTTTGCAAAACATGTAACGAGGAAGAAATTATCATGATTAACGATGACGAGAAATTAGCCTTAGATAAAACGTTTGAAGAATTATTAAATAGCTGTCATCGCTGTCGTAGCGAAGAAGATAAGGCAAAAATCAGAAAAGCATACGAATTAGCTTTTAAGGCTCATGAAAATATGAGGCGAAAAAGCGGGGAGCCTTATTTATATCACCCTTTGGCTGTTGCAAAAATTGCCATTGAGGAAATTGGGCTGGGAACAACCTCTTTTATCTGTGCTTTACTTCACGATGTTGTTGAAGATAGCGATTATACGCTTGAAGACATTCGTCAAATGTTTGGCGATAAAGTAGCTACAATTATCGACGGTTTAACTAAAATCTCCAATGTTTTTGACCAAGGGACAAACTCTATTCAAGCCGAGAATTTTAAAAAAATGCTATTAACGCTTTCGGACGATGTGCGAGTTATTTTAATCAAATTGGCCGACCGTTTACACAACATGCGTACACTTGACTCTATGCCCGACTATAAAAAAATGAAAATTGCCGCCGAAACACTTTATTTATACGCTCCGTTAGCTCATCGTTTGGGGCTTTATGCCATCAAAACAGAATTAGAGGATTTATCACTTAAACATCAACATCCTATTGTTTACGATGAAATTTTAAAAAAAATAGAATCGAGCGAAGAAGAACGGCAAAAATACATTGAAATATTCAGCCAACCGATTGTAGAAAGGCTCAATAGTTCAGGTGTCAATTATAATATATCGGGTCGTCCCAAGTCGGTTTTTTCTATTTACAATAAAATGCAAAAAAAGGGGGTGCCTTTCGAAGAGGTATTTGATATTTTTGCTATTAGAATTGTTTTTGAACCCGACCCCGACATGAGCGAAAAAACCCAGTGTTGGGCTATATATTCTATAGTAACAGATATTTATAAACCTCGACCGGACAGGTTGCGCGATTGGATTAGCACACCCAAAGCTAATGGTTATGAAGCATTGCATACAACGGTAATGGGGCAGCAGGGCAGATGGGTCGAAGTTCAAATTCGTTCCAAACGTATGGACGAAATAGCCGAAAAAGGCTATGCCGCTCATTGGAAGTACAAGGATGGAGGCGATGAGTCGGAATTGGATAAATGGATAAAGAAAATCCGTGAATTACTCGAAAATAACAGCGAAAATGCACTTGAGTTCATTGACGAATTTAAAATGAATTTGTTTTCGTCTGAAATATTTGTTTTTACTCCCAAAGGACTTTTAAAACGGATGCCCAAAGGTAGTACTGCTTTGGATTTTGCATACGATATTCACTCTGAAGTTGGTGATCATGCAATAGGTGCAAAGGTAAACTTTAAATTAGTACCGTTAAATCATGTTCTTGCAAGTGGAGATCAAGTTGAAATTCTTACTTCTGATATTCAAACGCCTAAAAAAGAATGGCTCGATTTTGTTGTTACTGCTAAAGCGAAATCCAGAATTAAAGAAAAATTTAAGTTAGAACGAAGACAAACTATTGCAAAAGGCAAAGAAATATTGGAGTCAAGGTTTAAAGAGTTAGACATTAATTTAAACAGTAAGATATTTAAGCAGTTATATATTGAGTTTCAAGTTTATAATAAAGAGGAATTATATTACAAAATAGGTTCAGGCGAGGCTGACGTTTCAAATATTAAAAAAATAATTCAACAACGAACTCGCAACAAGTGGATCCGATACTGGAAATTGCAGATAACAAAAACAACCTCAAAACTTCCCTTTTTAAAATCGTCGGATGTAGGAAAATCAGCTCAAGACGATCTTCTTAGCCCTATTGACCGTAAAAAAACGTTTGTAGTAAATGAAGAAATCAATAAACAAAATTATAGTATAGCTCAATGCTGCAAGCCCATACCGGGTGATGAAGTAATAGGATATTTATCATCGCCTACCAATGTGGTTATTCATAAAAAAGATTGTCCACAAGCTCTTAAATTGATGGCAAATTTTGGCGATAAGATTGTAACAGTAGAGTGGGTACCCAAAAAAGTATTATCATTTGTAGTAAGAATAAAATTAGTAGGCATTGACGATATTGGTATTGTAAATGCTATTACAAATTTGCTTTCCAATGAGCTTGAAATTAATATGAAATCGGTTGTATTTGATGCAAGTCATGGTATTTTTCAAGGATTCATCGATTTGTATATTCACGATACTTACGACTTGTCTGAGTTATTAAAAAAGATGAAAAAGATAAAAGGTATTCAGTCTGTAAAAAGAGTCGATATTCCGGAAAATGACACTATTTTTCAAACCATTATGCAAAACCTTTAGTTTTTTTCTAAAATAACAACTGTTTCAAAATGATGTGTTTGCGGAAACATATCAAAAAGTTGAACATCTTTGATTTGATAATCGGTTATGAGTTGTTGAAGATTCCATGCCAATGAAACGGGATTGCAACTTATATATGCAATAAACTCAGGGTTTGCTTTTATTATATTTTTTTGAATTTCAATCAAGGTGCCGCTTCTGGGGGGGTCTAAAATGATTAAATTTGGATGAGGCGTGCTTTCAACAAATTCTTTTGTAAATGTTTGTAATACATCACCTAAAATATGATGATGGTTCTCTTTATTAGCCGAATTAAATATTGCATCGTTAATAGCGGATGGATTTCCTTCTATTGCATATAATACCATTTCGTAATCCTTTATTAACGGAAGCGACATGGTTCCGTTTCCGCTGTATAAATCAAAAACCGTATGAATTTTTTCAAAATCTAACGTATGTATTAAATACCGGAGTATTTTTTCGGTAATTTCTACATTGTTTTGAAAAAAACTAAACGGACTGATTCGCAACGTCTTTTCAAGGATACGTTCAAATAGGTAAGGCATGGTATCGTTGATGTGGATGGCATAAGGGTAAATTTTCTTATTTGGGGGTTTAACGAAATAATAAAAAGCGTCATTCGATTTTAGTGCCGTTTTTCTTAGTTGAGAAAAAAATGACAGGATAACGTCAGACGGTTCTTGTTTTATTTCAATGATGAGCATTACATTGTTTTGGCGGTTGCTTCGTATTGTAAAACTAAGAATATCTGCACACCTACTCTCACAATAAAACTGACGAATTGCCTGAGAAATATTAATACCATACTCATTGATTATCGGCCTCAACAATAAACAGGTTTTTATTTCTATCAGTTCGTTTTTTAACAATTCGGGATGAAAACCTATTTGAATGACTTCATTTCTATATAAAATCTGATACGTTGCTTTATTCCTATAATGAAAAGGCTCGTCTGCCGAAATGGTGATTGGTAAAAGAAAGGGAATGTGATATTTTTCGAATGCGTTTTCGAGAATGGTTCTTTTAATGGCTAATTGCTCTTCGTAACGAATATGCATAAAATTACATCCTCCACACAAGCCATAATAGGGGCATTGTGGTTGAACTCTTGCTTCGCTTTGTTTTTCAATCGAAATTATTTTGGCCGTTCTAAATCCCAATCTTCTGTTTTCAGTTTGTAACATGTATTCTTCGTTAGGCAGCGTATGAGGAATGAAATATTTTTTTTCGTTCCAAACAGCAATCCCTTTCCCCGACGAATGAATTTCAGTTACTTTTAAAGGTCCTATAATGGGTCTGTTTGTTTCCATATAATAAAAAAAGGCTGCTCGTAGTCGAACAGCCTTTCATCTATTTTAGCAAATAATTAGCGTACAATATTAATTTTTTGATTAATAACGTTGTTGTTAGTTACAACTTTTACCATGTAGGTGCCTTGAGCTAAGTTAGCTACATTAGCAGAATTGGTGTTGGTGTATTCAGCAACTTTTTGTCCGTTTAAGTTGTAAATTTCAATAACTTTAGCATTATCATTAGCAACGGTTAAAGTAGTTGAAACAGGGTTAGGATATACAAATACACTGCTATTAATTGCATTGGTGTTTACATCACTGCTTTCATAAACTTCAACTTTGTCAAGTAATAAATAGAAATTATCTGTACAATTGTAATGACGGAAAGCAATGTAAATGTTTTGACCATTGTAAGCAGCTAACGGAAGAGTTACTTCTTTGTAAACACTATCAGCAGCTGTTAAAGTATAGTTGTAAATGCTTGTAAAGTTTGCTGGAGTATTACCTGTTGTAGAAACTTCAACACCAAAATATTCAGCTGGCCATAATGGATCTTGGGGTGCAATGTGGCATTTTAAAACCATATTTGCATTGGCAATAGCTAATTGTGGAGTAATTAAATAATTGTTAGGAGTTACAGCTCCAACACTACTACTTACCCATGATGCTGATACAGCAGCAACATTGCCGTCAAATATATTCCATCCATTTGAAGCATCTCTTGTTTCCCATTTGTATGTGTCACCATCAACATCTAAATTTGACCAGCATTCGGGAGCAAAAGTTGTTCCTTCAAAACTTTCAACCCAAGGGAAGCTGTTAATTGCTGTACAATTAACAGCAGTACCGGTTAAATTAACGGTAACATCACCACCGTTGGTTACAATAGTAGCAGTAGCTGTATGAGTACCGGCTGTTGTAGGAGCATAAGTAAAAGTAAATCCTGTAGATTGACCGGCTGCTAAATTAACTGAAGCAGGAACTAATGAACATGTAAATGGAGTTCCGCTTAAACCGTTTACTGCAGAAGCAGTCATTGTACCACCACCAACGTTACTTAAAGTAAATGTAGTTGATGTTGTTGTTGTGTTATTGGCAATTGTACCAGCATCCCATGTAGCAGGTGTGCAACTTGCAATAGGAGTTGTTAAAGCAGTTCCATCAACCATTGCACGAATGTTCCAGTTATAAGTTAATGAGGCACTTAAGTCTGTTAAATGATACCATGCTCCTTGAAAAATCAACCAGTTTGCATTAGTATTAACCGGACCTTGGTCGCAACCTAATGGATAACCACCGGTAACAATAACTTCATAGCCAATGTACAAGTCAGTTGCAGGAATAGCAAAAGGAGTTGTTAAAGTAACAACGTTCCAACCTTCAACTGCTGTAAAAGGTTGACTTAAAACTTCAGTTGTTTGGTTTGAATAAAATTTAATTTTAGCAGAAGTTACAGTAGTAACACCATTGATGTAAACTTTTACTTTCGTAATTGTATTACCTAAGCTATGGTGAGCTGATAACATGGAAGCAGGGAAGAAAGCAAATGCGGCAAAAGTATCTGCTGCATTAGTTCCAATAGCTGTATAAGGGTCACCATCATAGTGTAATGAGTCAATAATAGCCTTGGGACTTGCTTGTTGATTCATTACATGCACAATTTCTTTTGAAGAAATAGGACTGTTGCTAACACGTTTTGATTGAGCAAAAATAACTCCGCTCATAACGATTAAAGCAAATAAAACATAGATTTTTTTCATAGAATAAAAGTTTAGTTAGACATAAATTTAATTGCAAAGAAAATACTTTTTTTTAAGACTTCAAAAAATATATAAAAGTTGCAGCAAATTATTTTTCTAACACTTTTAACGCTTTTCTAAAAATCTCGTCTTGTTCTAATGTGATAGTATAAAATCCTTCGTCGTTAAAAATATTTCGTACAATATAAGCTCTTAAGTGATTTAAAATTATGTCTTTTGCTTTTATTTTATCTTCTTCATTTGGTTTGAATCCTTGTTTTTCGCAATATTGAATAAAATCGTTATAAAGTGATGAGGAAATTAAATATTTATCTAGCTCTTTCCATGTTTTGAATTTTTTAAATTCATTGCGATGGTTGTCGCTATACATAAATGCAAACTGATAAATGGTAGATTGTTCGAGGAGTTTAAAGAAAAAATCGGGTATATTTTTATTATTTACATTTACTTTCACATCAGGACTTATGCCTCCATTGCCCAATACTGTTCTTCCTTTTTTTGTTTTAAATTTAGGAGCCGTTTTGACTTCTATACTATCTAAACTATCGTTTCTAAAAAATAAGTCGGTGTAGTAATTTTGAATATTTGATTTATAGTTTCGCTGAATGCAGCGTCCACTTGGTGTATGATAACGAGCAATGGTAAGTCTAATTGAACTTCCGTCTTTAAAGTCAATGGGTTCTTGAACCAATCCTTTGCCGAATGATTTTCGTCCTACTATAATCCCTCTATCGTTGTCTTGAATAGCACCGGCAAATATTTCGCTGGCAGATGCCGACCATTCGTCTATAAGAACGGCTAATTTCACATCTTCAGCGATTCCGAATTCGGTAGCGTTATAATCGTGTTTGGGTTGCGATTTCCCTTCGGTATAAACAATAAGCTCATCCTTTTTTAAAAATTCATCGGCAATACTGATGGCAGCATCCATATAACCGCCACCATTCCCTCTAACATCAACTATTAATTGCTTCATGCCCTTTTCGTTGAGCTTTAAAAGAGCATTATGAAACTCTTCGGGTGTCGTTTTTGCAAAGCGGGCTATTTTTATATAACCCAATTCTTGGCTAAGCATCATATACGCATCAATGCTGTACATGGGTATTTTGTCTCGAGTAATGGTAAAAGTAAGCAAATTTTTTATTTTGTTCCTTTTAATATGGACTTTTACTTTTGTTCCTTTAGGACCTTTCAGCAATTTCATTACTTGATTGTTGGTAATTCCCACACCGGCAACAATGCTATCGTTGACTTTAATTATTCGATCGCCCGCCATCAGACCAATTTTTTCAGATGGACCGCCAATAATCGTATTCATTACAACAATGGTGTCTTTCTGAATACTGAATTCTACACCAATGCCGTCAAATTCACCTTCCAACGGTTCATTCATCTCTTCGAATTCACTGGGAGGTATATAAATGGAGTGTGGATCGAGTTGTTGCAATAAAGCTGTGATCGCTTTGTCTATTAATGAATCGTGATTTATGGTGTCAACATACTCATTTTCTATATAATATAATATAGACTGAAGTTTTTCGCTCGATGGAAAAGTTAAATTATTTGAGGTAAAGTAATTTTGATTTAGCAACGATTCAAATGGATTAGTAAAAAACGATTTACCGAGCCAAATGCCTATTGTAATACTTATGGCAATGATAATAGGCAAATAAATGAGTGTTTTTTTATTCATCGCTAGAGTTTAATGGTAAATGACAAACTTCAATACCGGCTTTCTTTAACAATTCTAATCCATCGTGGTGGTGGTACAAATCGCAGAAAACAACACGTTGAATACCCGATTGGATAATTAATTTTGAACACTCTACGCAAGGTGAAGTAGTAACATATAAAGTTGAGCCTTCGCTGCTGTTGTTTGACTTTGCTACTTTGGTTATAGCATTCGCCTCAGCATGCAATACATAAGGGAAAGTAACGTTTTGATCATCTTCGCATTTGTTTTCAAAGCCGGAAGGAGTACCATTGTATCCGTCCGAAATGATCATTTTATCTTTAACAATCAATGCTCCAACTTTACGTCTTTTGCAGTAGGAATTTTCGGCCCATATTTTAGCCATCAACAAATATCTTTTGTCGAGTTTTTGTTGTTTTTCATTCATAAAAAAACCCTCAAAAGAGGGCTATTGTTTGTACCCGGAGCCGGGGTCGAACCGGCATGGGTTTGATCCCACTGGTGTTTGAGACCAGCGCGTCTACCAATTCCGCCATCCGGGCATTTTCTTTTTTACCAAAGAACGGTGCAAAAGTAATCATAAAAATTTATTTTACAAATATCTTTTTCATCTTATCGAATTATATCTTTTTAAAAAGAAAAGATGGCTTCATTCAGACATTCCAATTAAAAGGATCCGTTCCTTTTTAATTAAAACGTATATTCATTTTTATGTTGTTCATAATTTGTTTTTTGAATAAAAAAAATGCTTTAAAATGAGTGTTTTGACAAACAATGTTCACTTGTCAATAAAAAGAACTAATTGTTATATGATTTTTAAAGATAATTCTTTTATCTTTGTGCATATTGGAGGATCATTATGAATAATATTAAGCTTATACTAATTGGAGGCGCAGAAGATAAAACCGATAAACTCGAAATATTATCTAATGTTGCTAAAAGTGCTGATTATAAAAACATCGTTTTAATTCCTACTGCATCTGCATATCCTCACGAAGCCGAGCAAAATTATTCAAGAGCATTTGAAAAATTAAATGTCGAAAACTTCAAAACATTAGATATCCGATATCCGGAAGAATGTGATAAGCCTGAATACATTGAAGCCGTTGAGCAAGCAAACTTATTGTTTTTTTCGGGCGGAGATCAAGTAAAATTGGTTGAAACATTAAGAAACTCTCAATTAATAAATAAAATAAAAGATCTGTATTTTTCAGGAAAATTAATAATAGCAGGAACAAGTGCCGGAGCAGCAGCAGCATCAGAGAATATGCTCTTTAATGGCGATTATCATGGATTTATTAAAGGAGAAGTAAAACATTCAAAAGGATTTGGTTTTGTAGATGACATGGTGATTGATACGCATTTTTTAAATCGCGAACGCATTCCTCGTCTTCTTCAAATGCTAGCCATGGGTGCAGAAAACAAAGCGATAGGATTAGACGAAGATACTTCTATTTTTATTGATAAAAACGACTTTTTTGAAGTATTTGGCAGTGGCATGGTAACCCTTTTAAATGCCGAAGAAATGACCTATAACGATTTTCACGAAATTCAAGAAAATCAAGCTTACAATGTTAATAACGTTAAAATAGGTTTTTTGTCGCGTGGCGCTAAATTTAATTTAAAATCGTGGATTGTTGTTCAGCCTCAGCAAACGGTAATAAAAGACAATCAATTTATATACGATCAACATCTAATTGGCCCGGGTGCTTACATTTAGTTGTTATAAATAATGTTTGCAACATTACCATTTTTGTAAATGGTTGTTTTTATCAATTTCCCTGTTTCGTCGTAGAAATATTTTTTTCCGTCAATTAATCGCCCATTTTTCCATTCGCCTTCACGATCTACTTTTCCATCTTTATGATAGGTTTTATGGTACCCATTCCCATCAAAAACACCGATATTTGTATTTTGTTGTTTTACTTCCTGGACTTGAATAACTTCTTCTTGCTTTTGTTCAGTTGTATTGGTTGTAGTATTGGTTGGTGTATATATTTTTACCGATGCAGCATCTAACTGCCCATCGTTAAACGTTTTTTCCGCTATCAGTTTACCTTCTTTATCAAATTCTTTTATGGTTCCATTTTCTTTGCCTTCTTTCCATTCTCCTTCTATCATAATTTTTCCGTTTTCGTGGTAATATTTTTGAACTCCGGTTCGTTTTCCGGAATCGCTATATTTCCATTCATACGCCGGATTCCCATTTGGATGATAATATTTGTAATCTCCAATCCATTTGTTTTCTTTCCAAATGCCTTCTTCGCTTACGTTGCCATTTTCGTAATAAAATTTTGCATAACCGTTTGGCTTTCCTGCTTGATAAGTTATTTGAGACTTTGTTTTTCCGGTCGGATAATATGCTTTCCAAACACCAACACGTTGTCCATGTTCAAAACGACCTTCTTCAGATTTGATATTATTTTCGGTTATAACCCAATAGCCATGTTGCTTACCCTCGGAATCAGTTTGATTTAATGTGTCTTTTTGGCCAAAAACACTCACACTAAAAATAATCAACAAACAAAAAATAATATGTTTTACATTCAAAAAGTTCATCATTCGGTGTTTTAAACGAATGTACTCAAAATAAGTTTCAAAATTAATTCCAAAAAATGAATTTTTAGATGTTTTTTAAAATTAATTTGAAAATTGAGCATACGAAGTTGGAATGATAAAAAGACTGCTGTCGGGTATTTCTTGAGAAATTTGAGATACTATTAACGAACTTTTCACGTCTCTTAACAAATTGCGTTCAGTTACTTCAAGGGGCATAAAGCCAAACGAATTTGAAACAACTTGAAAATACTTATTAACTTTAATTTTTGAATTCCAAATCTTCGTCAGGTAGTAATAAAAGCCATAATTATTTGTCGAAACCCAATATGTTACTTCGGTATTTTCTCTTGTGTTTTTTACTCTCCATTGCTTACACTTCATACCAAGTATTGATTTTTCGTTTTCGGTTTTAATAATTTTAAAAGTGCTGTCGTAAGTTGTTTTTTCTTCGTTATACGGCTCAATAGAGTATAGTTTGTTCGGATGATTTTGTATGATTTTTTCGTTCGAAATCAAATCGAAAATATACGATTCGTTGTTTGTTGGCTGGACTTTATCAATTCTCACTTTATTTTTATATACATATATATTATAAGTAACGGTATCGAAAAGATTTTTTTCAATTAATTGGATTTTACCGTTAAATGTGTTTGTAAATACCGGCGGGACATCTTTTCTTATAGATAATGATGTTAATTCGGGCTTGGGAGCACTATCAATTTTTGATTCTTTATTGTCGCCGGTTACAGGATTGCAGTTGGTTATAACTAATAGTGTAGCAAGAGTTGTTGCAACTAAAATAAATGTATGAAGTATCATTCTTTTCATGCTACAAAATTATATTAAAATAAAGTGCATAAGCGTAAAAATTTGACAAATTCTACCTTTTATACAATGAAACGCTTAATAAAGTTTTTGCTAATTGATGAAAACTATAAATTACTTGACGAATTGTCTAAAAATATAGATAAAGCTTTTTTTTAGCTATCAACGAATCATATTTTGAGGGTTAACCCATTGGTCAAATTGCTCGTTTGTAACAAAACCTAATTCAATGGCAGCCTGTCGCAATGTTTTATTTTCTGAATGAGCTTTTTTAGCAATTTTAGCAGCGTTCTCATAGCCTATATGTGGGTTGAGCGCTGTTACAAGCATTAATGATTTTTCAAGGTGGTTTTTAAGCAATGGCAAATTGGGTTCAATTCCAACAGCACAATTATCGTTGAATGAAACACATGCGTCGGCAAGTAAGTGCAGAGAGCGAAGCAAATTATAAATAATGAGCGGCTTATACACATTTAATTCAAAAAATCCATTCATATCGCCGAGCGTAATGGCGGTGTCATTTGCTATAACTTGCAAACAAACCATAGTTAGAGCTTCTATTTGAGTTGGATTTACCTTACCCGGCATAATAGAACTTCCGGGTTCGTTTTCTGGAATAATTAATTCGCCGATACCGCTTCGAGGACCGGAAGCCATGATTCTGATGTCGTTTGCAATTTTGTTTAAAACCGAAGCTGTTTGTTTTAAAGCGCCGCTTAACTCAACCATTGGATTGTGCGATGCCAAAGATTCAAATTTATTTTCGGCCGTTTTGAAGGGAATTTCTGTTAACTCAGCAATAACCTGAGCTACCCTAACCGCAAAACCTTTTGGTGCATTAAGCCCGGTTCCTACGGCAGTGCCACCTAATGCTAACTCGGATAAGTGAGGTAATGTGTTTTGTAATGCTTCTATAGAATGATGTAGCATGGCAACATATCCCGAAAATTCTTGACCAAGCGTTAGGGGCGTGGCATCCATCCAATGTGTGCGTCCAATTTTGATAATATCTTTAAATGCTTCCGATTTTTGTTTTAACGTTTCTTCCAGAAGTTGTAGCGCCGGAATGGTCTTTTTAATTAACACTTGATATGCTGCAATATGCATAGCAGTGGGGAATGTGTCATTAGAACTCTGTGATTTATTCACATCGTCGTTGGGATGCAAGTATGTTTTACCTTCGCCTAATTTATTTCCCATTATCACGTGTGCTCTGTTAGCAATAACCTCATTAAGGTTCATGTTTGTTTGAGTACCGCTTCCTGTTTGCCATACAACAAGTGGAAAGTGTTCGTTTAATTGGCCATTCGTTATTTCATCACAAACCTGAACAATTAACTTCATTTTGTCTTCTGGTAATTTACCGAGTTCAAAATTCGTTATGGCAGCAGCTTTTTTTACAATGGCCATTGCAACTATTATTTCTATGGGCATAATATCGCCACCAATCTTAAAATTGTTAACTGAACGTTGAGTTTGAGCACCCCAATATTTATCGGAAGGGACTTCAACTGTTCCCATTGTGTCTTTTTCTAAACGCATAGCTTGAAATGTTTAAATATTTTATCAAAGATAGTATATTTTTTTTTTCAATGATAAAAAGCATGATTAATGTATTGTAAAAATATATACCTTTGAAACGTTAAAATTTAAAATCTAAAGAAAATGAATATTCCGGCAAATTTAAAGTACACCAAAGATCATGAATGGATCAGAAAAGAAGGTAATATTGGTTATGTAGGCGTTACTGATTTCGCTCAAGGCGAATTAGGTGATGTAGTTTTTGTTGAAATTGAAACAGTTGGCGAAAATTTATCAAAAGGTGAAGCTTTTGGTACCATTGAAGCTGTTAAAACCGTTTCTGACTCCTACATGCCTGTTTCGGGAAAAGTTATAGAAAAAAATGAAAAATTAGATTCTAATCCCGATTTAATAAATAAAGACCCCTATGGTGAAGGATGGATGATAAAAATTGAGATTACAAACGAATCAGAATACAACGAATTATTAACCCCTGAGCAATATCAAGCTCAATTAGGTTAATCTGTTTGTTTCAAACGATTTAATAAAGCCGCTTTTTGCGGCTTTATTTGTTAATTTTAATCTGTTGAAAGGGGCTCTTTCTTTTTTCAAACAAAAATTTTTAACTTGCACACATAAATAAAAACAATAGAATGATTGATATAGAAGCTATACGAAATGATTTTCCGATTTTACATCAAAAATCATATCACAGAACCATTGTTTATTTAGATAATGCCGCTACTACTCAAAAACCAAATCAAGTAATTGATATTACTTCCGAATTCTATTCTAAGTACAATAGTAATATTCACAGGGGGGTACATTTTTTAAGTGAAAAGATGACGGAGGCATACGAAAACGCTCGCAATTCGGTTAAAAAATTCATTAATGCAAAACACAGTCACGAAATTATTTTTACATCCGGAACAACTGAATCTATTAATTTATTGGCCTTTTCATTTGGCGAAGCATTTATCAATGCCGGAGACGAAATTATTGTTTCAGAATCGGAACATCATAGTAATATCGTGCCTTGGCAAATGCTTTGCGAACGAAAAAAAGCAGTGCTAAAAGTATTGCCTTTAAAATTTAGTGGCGAATGGAATTTAGTCGCATTAAATTCGTTGGTAAATGAAAAAACAAAATTAATTGCGGTAAGCCATATTTCAAACAGCCTAGGAACCATCAATCCCATAGAAGAAATTATTAATTATGCACATGCCCGCAACATACCGGTAATGATTGATGGTGCACAAGGAATTCAACATCAAATGGTCGATGTGCAAGCCTTAGATTGTGATTTTTATGTTTTTTCGGGACATAAAATATACGGACCAACTGGAATTGGTATCCTGTACGGGAAAGAAAGCTGGTTAGAAAAATTACCCCCATATAAAGGCGGTGGAGATATGATTAAAACTGTAACATTTGAAAAAACAATATACAACGATTTGCCATTTAAGTTCGAAGCCGGAACTACCAATTTTATTGGCGCAGTAGGATTAGCAACTGCATTAAAATATTTAGATGAAAAAGGCAGACAAGATTTATTGAATTACGAAGACGAATTATATCGCTATGCATTGACCAAAATACAATCTGTAGAAGGAATCAGGCTGATTGGCACCGCTGAAAAGAGAGCAAGCATTATTTCATTTCTTTTGGGAAAGATTCACCCCTTTGATTGCGGTATGATGCTTGACAAAATGGACATTGCAGTCAGAACCGGTAATCATTGCACACAACCATTGATGAAATTTTTTGGAATTGATGGAACCGTTAGGGCTTCATTTAGTTTTTATAATACGAAAGAAGAAGTAGATTACTTAATAGAATCATTAGAAAAAGTAAAAAAATTATTCGCTTAATGAAAACAATAGAAGAATTACAAAACGAAATAGTACAAGAATTTGAGGCATTTGGCGACTGGATGGAAAAATACAATTACATCATTGAACTTGCCAAAACGTTGCAACCATTTAAGGAAGAATACAGAACAAAAGAGCATCTGATTCAAGGTTGTCAATCGCAAGTTTGGCTTGGAGCCGAGTATATAGACGGTAAAATATATTTTTATGCCGATAGCGATGCCATTATAACAAAAGGCATCATAGCTTTATTGCTTAGGGTGTTATCCGGACAGTCACCGCAGGATATTTTAACGACCGAACTCTGGTTTGTCGAAAAAATAGGCTTAGCTTCGCACTTATCGCCCACACGATCAAACGGATTACTTTCAATGATTAAACAAATAAAAATGTATGCTTTAGCATATAAAACCAAATACAATCTTTAGATTATGGTAAACAAAGACGAATTATCGGCAAAAGTGGTTGAGACCTTAAAAACCGTTTTCGACCCCGAAATCCCGGTTAACATTTACGAATTAGGTCTAATTTACGAAATTATTATAGACGACGATGCCAAAGTTGAAATAAAAATGACACTTACATCGCCCAATTGCCCAATGGTTGATAGCATGTTGCAGGAAATATACGATAAAACCAAAGCAATTGAAGGCGTCTCATCTGTTATGCTAAACATTGTTTTTGACCCACCATGGGATAAAAGCATGATGAGCGATAGTGCTATGCTCGATTTAGGTTTAATATAATATGCGCATATTCTTCATTATTTTTTTCTTAATTATTGGATATTTGTCTGATTTGCAGGCAAGTATTGTGATTTATTCGCCTCCACTATATAAAAGCTCCGATAGTATTTTTATCTCAAATACAACCGATAGTTTACTTATCGATTGTACTAATTATTCGGCGGATAGTATCTTTTTGCTATCTTCAAATAAAGAAATTTGTTTTTATCGAATAAATAAAGGCATTTTCTTAATTAAGAATTTTAAGCAAAGTAGAAATTATACCTTAATTGTCGAGGTAATTAAATCTAATGAAACAACGCTTACAGAAATAGCTATTATCGTACGCTCGCCAGTGTGGTGGCTTTGGACATTATTTGGCATAATCGGTGGCTTGGGATTGTTTTTATTTGGTATTAATTATATGAGCGATGGCTTTATACGATTAATGGGACATCGGCTACATAAATATATTCAGCGATTTTCAAGAAATGCGATTACTTCTATTAATACCGGTGTGGTACTAACAACTGTAATGCAAAGCAGCTCGGCTGTAAGTATTTTTCTAATAAAGCTCATAGACAATCAATTGATGTCATTTAGGCAATCGTTGGGAATCGTTGTAGGTGCTGCACTGGGAACTACTATTACATTGCAAATTATAGCGTTACAAATCAATGCTTATTCGTTGTTTTTAATTGCCATAGGTTTTGTACTTTCTTTTTTAACCAAGAGGGCGTTTCTTAAAAGAATGGGACAAGTATTTACCGGTTTAGGGCTGTTGTATTTAGGGTTGCAAATAATGTCGGAAGCAGCCGTAACGATTAAAATGGTTCCTGAGATTCTTCATTTTTTAGGTCAAATGTCAAATCCATTTTGGGCAGTATTGGTTGGAATTCTTTTTACATCAATTACCCAAAGTGCCAGTGCATTTATAGGGATACTTATAATGTTGGGATCTCTTAATCTTATTTCACTGGAAGCATCCATTGCCTTGTTTATTGGCTCAAATATCGGGACTTCGGTACCGGTACTTTTAGCCACCGGCAATGTTTCGTCAGAAGCAAAATGGACCGCATATTTTCATTTGATTTACCGAATTATTGGAGCTACTCTTTTTGTGTTTTGGATTCCTGTTTATACAAAGTGGGTTATTGCTATTTCATCTTACTTCTCTCACTCAGTTAATTTACCACATTTAATTGCAAATGCCCATACCATTATGTATATCATTTTAACGCTTTTATTTAGTCCTTTCTTATCCTTTATGTATAAGCGATTAAAGAAGTTTGTAAAAACAAATGGTAACGGACAATATTTATTACAAGCAAAATATATTAACGAGTCGTCGCTTAAAACCCCATCCATCGCTTTATTATTGGCAAAAAAAGAAACCATGCACATGTCAAATATTGTAAAAGAAATGGTTCGTAAATTATTGCCCTTATTTATCAATAAAGATAAAAAATTGTTGCTGGAACTGGAAAAAGAAGAGAAAGCTGTAAACATGCTTCGCGATAGTATAACAGAGTTTTTATTGCAACTAAACAAACAAAATGTTACGGAAGACATCATAAAAGATTCCTTTAAACTTTTAGCCATTGTTAAAGAACTGGAAGAGATTGGAGATATTATTGACACCAATTTACTTCCTAAAGCACGCTATTGGATTGAAAACAATTATGATTTTAGTGAACAAGGCAAACAAGAGTTATTGGAATATCATTTGCGTTGTTTTAAATTGATTTCGATGGTTGTAGATGTAATGGCAACGTATAATGAATATAAAGCAGCCAAGATAAAAAACAAAGAAAAAGAAAATATAAAATTAGCTATCGAGCTCGAAAAAAGTCATTTCTCGCGTTTAATGGAACATGCTGATAAAACGTTGCAAAGCAGTAAAACACATATTGAGTTATTGGGATTAATGCAAGCCATTAACCGTCATGCTACTCAAATTGTTCGAATTTTATACGAAGGTATTTAATTTTTTAGATGATGGCCATATTGTGGTCTGAAAGTATATTAGAATAATTTTCTGAAAACAGCCCGATTATTATCTTGATCATGCCGAAATGAAATGATTGTACTTTGATTTATAAAATCGAGAAATGAGTGAAAACAAAAAGAGTTCATGGTACCATGAACTCTTTATACTATATTAAATAATGTATAACTTATTTTTATTTCTTCTTAAACTGATCCATGGTGTTGTCGTAATTGATAAAATATTCGCCTTTCTTTAAACCTGAAATATCAACTTTAGAACCAACGCCTTTTAAGATGCGATTGCCATAGTAATCGTAGATTTCGTACATGGTTTCGCCACTGAAAGTTATTTCAGTATCAAATTTCTTGCTTGTAATAGTAACAGGCGGTTGTAAGGACTTAAAAAGCACATCTTGACTATAACGAGGTTTTTTAGTATAATCTACTTGCTTAACTCTAAATTTATTGTTTCCGGAATGCGGAGAAACTTTTACTTGATATGAATTAGAACCGGATGTCCCTTTCCCTTCCACTTCATCTAACTTTATCCATTTATTCCAACGATATTGTTCAACAATAAAAGGCAATTTACCTGATTCACCACTCGTAGTCCATTTTAGCATTCCGTCTCTTGTAACTTCGATACTGGTAGTATTAAATGTGCTTTTGGGTTTTAAAACTTCCGGATTTAGCACTTTAGGAACGCAATTGTCTTTGTGTTTAATAGAAATTGTAACTTTATCGCCTACATTAAATTGATAAATAGAAAGGTCTATTTCAAAAGCACTTGAATTGATTTCATCGGTAGATACTTTTCCGTTAACGGTAACTTCATATACACAGAATCCGACACCCGAAGATGCGAATGGATTCATTACATATATGTTTTTACCCTGAAAAATACCATCTATGATAATCTCTCCTGCAAACATATTTGTTTGCAAAAGAGTAATAATCAGCATACTAAACAAAAATCGTTTCATTGGCAAAACGTATTTACTTTTAAACAACGAATATAGGTTAAATTATTTTTCAATGCAAAATTTTTTTAAAAAAATTTATTTATTTTTTTTAATCACACAAAAAACCTTTAATGTTTCAACAAAAATAGTTATTTTTGTAAAAAGAAACAACCTATGAATCATTTTTTTTTACTTAACCTGATAATTGCTGTATTTTATTTAACCTCGTGCAGCAATACCGAAAACAATAATACCTGTAAAAACAGTGATGCTTACGGTACTATAAACATAGGCGTAACCTCAACCGTACCGTCATTATTCCCTTTGTCGATAAATAATGTATCTGCAAATCAAATTGTTTCATTAATTCACGAAGGCTTAGTTAAATTCGATGTAGCTACACTAAGCATTAAACCGGGATTAGCCGACAGATGGGAAACAGACCAAGACGAAACAACCTATCGTTTTTATTTAAACACCCATGCATATTTCCATGACGATAAGTGTTTTAAAAATGAAAAAGGAAGAAAAGTAACAGCCCAGGATGTGTTATTTTCGTTTACGATGCTCTGTAGTCAAATTCCAGAAAATACATCTTACTCATTACTTGTTGAACAAATAAAGGGAGCAAAAGAATTTTTCGACAGCAAAAAAACCAGCGGAAGTATCGAAGGATTGATTGTTGAAAACGATAGCACTTTTGTTATAAAGCTCGTGAAACCCAATCCCATGTTTTTAACTTTTTTAGCTAATCCGGCTGCAGCAATTTTTCCAAAAGAAGCGTTTGAAATGTATAAAACCAGTTTCACTACAGGAATTGGTCCTTTTAAATTGTTGTCCTTTGCAGAAAATGATAAACCGATGATTTTAGTTCGCAATCCTCATTATTTCAAGTTAGATGCACAAGGAAATTGCCTTCCTTATATCGATACCGTTAAAATATACTTTGTAGGTTCACTGAAAAGTCAGCTTGAAATGCTAAAAAATGGTCAACTCGACATTGTAATGAATATCGACAACGAGACACTTACCTCGTTTTTAGAAGAGAATGTTAAACTTTTTGAAGGCGAAAAAGCCACTTTAAAAGCTATCTCGGACCAAAATCAAAGTCGTCAACATATCGTTCGCAGCAACATTGAAAATTTCTTTATAAATGAACAAGGAATTTTCGATTTGACTGATGTTAAGTTAAAGAAAGACAGTTTATAACCTTAATTTGTTTGTAAAAATAAACCATTGTCCATGCATCGTTTTTTAACGGTTATTCTTTTTTTATGGCTTTTTGCATTGGGAGCTTTCGCTCAATCTTCTGAAAAACAAGAGCTGGCTTTTGAATATTACAGGAACAAAGAGTACGACAAAGCTGCATCGCTCTTTTACGAACTGTATCAAAATCAGGGCAACTCTTACTTTTTTGCTTATTACATAGCATCGTTAGAAGAACTTAAAAACTTTAACGAAGCCGAAAAATCAATCAAAAAAGAAATAAAAAATAAACCTGACGACTATTCGCTCAAGATAATGCTGGGAAACCTATATAAGCTATCAGGCAATTCGGATGCCATGAAAAAACAGTATGATGACGTAATAAAATCGCTAAATATCAATCTTAATCAATATTTTCAGGCAGCAAATGCTTTTATCAGCAACCAAGAATTTACATTAGCAGAAATAACCTATTTAAAAGGGCAAAAAATGCTAAAAGGGCAATACAGCTTCCATTTAGAATTGGCATCGCTCTACCAAATGCAAAAAATGAACGAAAAAATGATAGACGAATATATAGCTCTGCTATACGAAAATCCACAAATGATTCAAACCGTTCAAAACAGGCTACAACAAAGTGTTTATTCCAGCCAAGACAAATCGCTTATGCAATTGTTGCAGAATAAATTAATTGTCCAAACTCAAAAAAATCCGGACGCAACCCTCTTTAGCGAACTTTTAATTTGGTTATACTCTCAACAATTACAATTTAACAATGCTTTGAACTTTGCTATAGCTCTTGATAAGCGAAACAAAGAAGATGGAAGCAGAATTTTTTCTCTTGCACAAACGGCCGTTTCCAATAAAGATTACGCTACCGCTTTAAAAGCATATCAATACATCATCAGTAAAGGTGCTCAAGGTACTTGGTATTTTGAAGCTAAAAACGAATATTTAATTACATTATACCTTCAAATAACAAATGAACCGGTCAATGAAAAAAGCAAGATTATTGAGTTGGAAAAATCGTTAGAACAACACTTGTCGAACAATGGCATAAACAAAAACACGTTCTCGGTTATTATAGCACTCGCAAAAGTGAAGGCTTATTATTTACAAAAGGTGGACGAAAGCATCGAATTATTGAAAAAAGTCAGTGAAAACACCCAACCTTTTGCACAGAATCAAATCAGCGAAGCTAAATTGCTGTTAGGCGATCTAACACTTATGAAAAACGATATTTGGGAAGCCACCATTTTGTACACCCAAGTTGAAAAAAATAATGGCAACGAGCCCATTGCCCACGAAGCTAAATTCAAAAAAGCCATGTTAGCCTATTACAATGGCGATTTTTTATGGGCACAAGCACAAATGGATGTTTTAAAAGCATCGACTTCTAAACTAATTGCCAACGATGCCTTTTCTTTATCACAATTTATAAATGAAAACATAGAAGCCGACTCTTCACAACGAACCCTTAAAACATTCTCAAATGCTGACTTTTATTCGTTCAGGCATTTAGACAGCTTGGCTTTACTTTGTTTAGACACCATTTTAATTAACAAAGATGCTTATTCTTTATACGACGATGCTTTTTTGAGAAAAGGCGATATTTTTCTGAAAAACAAGAAATTCGATCAAGCCATCGTAATGTTCGACACGGTTTTAACCCGCTTTAAAACAGAAATCAATGCACCCATTGCCGCATATAAATTAGCCAATCTTTATCAATATCAGCTAAATGATGTAGAAAAAGCTAAACATTACCTTGAACTACTTTTTACCCAATATCCCGGAAGTTTTTATGCAGACGAAGCTCGAAAACGTTTTAGAATTATTCGTGGCGACATTATAGAGGACAAATCGGACACGGAACTAAATTTATCAATACCGATGCCATGACATCGAACCAAAAAGCTACGTTACTCGCCTTGTCTGCCGTTTTGCTCTGGAGTACGGTTGCAACAGCCTTTAAAATAGCCCTTCGAGAATTATTGTTTTACCAATTACTTTTAATTTCTACCATTGTAAGCACATTGATATTTGGATGTTTTCTTCTTTTGAAAAACGAATTTCTTCAAGCTTTTAACATCTCTTTTAAGCAATGGCGTTATTCTATGCTCATGGGAGCTCTTAATCCGTTTTTATATTATTTGGTTTTACTCAAAGCCTATAGTTTGCTGCCGGCATATATGGCACAACCCCTCAATTATACATGGCCGGTGGTTTTAGTATTTTTTTCGGCTTTTTTTCTTCGTCAAAAACTTTCGTGGACTTCTTTTTTAGCACTCATGGTTTCGTTTTCGGGAGTCCTTTTTATTTCAAATGGCAACACCAACTCTATTGGCTCATCCAATGTTATCGGTGTTTCGTTGGCTGCCGGAAGCAGTTTAATTTGGTCGTGGTACTGGATATTAAACATAAAAGACGAACGCCCTGTAATTCATAAACTTTTTATCAATTTTTTATTCGGAAGTCTTTATATTGTTATTTTTTCATTGATAATGGGCTTCCCCCGATTTTCGTTCAGCGGCTCTATGTTTGCTGCATTTTATATCGGAATTTTTGAAATGGGCATTACATTTTTATTGTGGCTAATGGCGCTTCAACTCGCGTCAAGAACCGACAAAATAAGTGTTTACATATTTCTATCTCCTTTTATCTCATTAATTTTCATTACCGGAATTTTGGGTGAACATATCACTTTTCAGGCTATCATAGGCTTCGTCCTCATTGCTATAGGCATTTTAATATCTAAATGGAAAGAATTAACTAACTTTGAGCATGGCAACTAACGATAAAATAGTTCTTGGCATTGACCCCGGCACTCAAATAATGGGTTATGGCCTCATATGCATTAATAACAACCAAACAAGCTTAGTTACTTTAGGCGTTATAGAACTTAAAAAATATCCGGAACATTTTGACCGACTTCAACACATTTTTGAACGAGTAGATATGCTCATTAAAGAGTTTAAACCACAAGAACTTGCTATCGAAGCACCCTTTTTTGGCAAAAACGTACAATCGATGCTTAAACTCGGAAGAGCGCAAGGAATTGCTATGGCGGCTGCTTTATCGCATCATTTGGTCGTTTATGAATACTCACCCCGAAAAATAAAACAAAGCCTTACCGGGAATGGCAATGCATCGAAAGAACAGGTGGCAGCCATGCTGCAAAAAATACTAAAATTTGACGAACTTCCTCGCTTTCTCGACGCAACCGATGCACTGGCAGTCGCTGTTTGCCATTCGTATCAAAACAACTATAAAGACACCGAGAAAAAACCACGCTCGTGGAAAGATTTTATTCAACAAAACAAAGATCGATTGGCATGAATAACTTCCCGGCACTTAACTTCCCTACTTTTGATTTTTCGTTGGAACAACACCAGCAACAGTGGTATATATTCGACATCATTCGCAAAAAAAAAATTCTTCTAACCCCGGAAGAATGGGTGCGTCAACATCTTATTCGATTTCTGATTGATTATTTGAATTACCCAATAAGCCTCATTCAGGTTGAATATGGTATAAACATAAAACAAAAACAATTCAGAATTGATGTAGCTGCTTTTTCGCGTTTGTCTATGCCCTTATTGCTGTGCGAGTGCAAAGCTCCCACCATAAAACTAAGCCCCAAAACCATTGGACAAGCTGCCATGTACAACCTTCATCAACAAGCACCCTACTTGCTCATAACCAATGGCTTAACACATTATTGCAGTCATTACGACGGACAGCAATGGCATACGCTAAAAGAAATTCCGGATTTTGAAAAAATAGGAATAGATTAATAAAGGCGCTTTCTTTTTCGATTACTTATTTATACATATTTTTGATAACACAGGCTCATCGGCAGCTTGAGTTATTCGGATCCAATAAATACCATTTTTACTGTTTAATAAGGATAAAAAACAGTGGTCTGTTTGTTGTTTTACGGTTAATGCTGAAACTACCTGTCCGGTGGCACTAATAACCTCAATTTTCGTCTCCGGTTTAAATGCATAGAAAACCGAAAAATCGCCGGTAGTAGGATTCGGCACAATTTTAATTTCGTGCTTTGGTTTTGACAACTGCCCCATACCGTTCCAAGCTGCCCAATTCCACATTCCAAAAGTATATTCGCCTTGTCGAATCGAATCTGCCACTAAATAACCCGAATACGGTGTTCCGGTTTTAGTAAACGGTATAAGTTGCCAATCGTGAGCTCTATCGGGGCGATAAAGCAATACTAACGAGTCAATACTATTTGTTATCAATTCATTATCTAATCCTCCACCTTCGGGTGTTGTTGTTTTTATATACTGAAACCTGCCTCTCATTACAAAATTCTGATTAAAAATGCCCTGAATACTCCAATAGTGCTCTTTAGAAATAAACAAACCGGGAATGGGTGTTTTAAATCCATCGGGCGCTACCCAATTATTCTCAACACGAACCAACGCCGAATCGCTAACAGATATGACCGAAGCATTGAAATTACATTTATCAAACGTATAAGCAGCAGCCGATTTTATTATTTTATATTGATCGGTTGTTGCATCGTTTACTCTTTCGTATAAATCTGTAATTACGCAACTTGGAAGAATATCAGTATAAAAAGTATCTATACCATATCCCTGTCGAAGAGTAATTCTAAAAGTTCGCATATTCCATGAGCTATCTAAAGCGGTTATTTCAGTCTGTGCAAAAGGCGAATAAGCAGTTCTGCCTCTCAATTTTTCTTTAGAATAAACGATAAGCCGGTTTTGTAAACCAACTTGTTCTACTTTAAACGAATCCACTGAAAAATGAGGGAAGCCCGGAGTAAAAATATAGGTTTCAAAAAAGTCGTGCACTTTAGGATTGGCATACTGAACTAAATAATCTCGCATATCTTCGGAAGTAACGGTTTGAAAAGCTCTATGAGCCAGATAGTCGGTCATAACTGTATAAAACAAGCTATCGCCCAAAAAATGTCGAAGATTTAACACCATCAACGCTCCTTTGACGTATGAGGATTTACCATAGGTATTCGATTGGGGTATGTTATTTAGTGCATAATATCCGCCATCTTCAATATGAGCATAATGCAACACATCGTATTGCATTGCTCGTTTATTAGCTAAATAAGTATTATTGCCCGAAAAAGTTTCGTTGTGTAAAAACTCACTAAACGTTGCCCAACCCTCATTTATCCACATTTCTTCAGCTTTACTGCAAGTTATTAAATTGCCAAACCAATGATGAAATAATTCGTGTGCATAGAGTGTTTCATACGTAGTATTGCCATTAATAGCCAATCGTGGATATGCTATATTGGTTGCATGTTCCATTGCACCGCTCGAAAAATCGACAGAAACATAACCCACTCTTTGCCAACGATATGGACCAAATTTACTTTCGTATAGTTGTAAAACGTTTTTAAGATTTATAAATGAATTTTTTGCTTTTAGCGTATCTGCTTCTAACACCCATATATCGATAGGTATTGGTCCCAACATTCCATTAAATGTATCGGTAACACAAACATAAGGAGCTACAGCAACAGAGGCTAAATAAGTCGGAATTTCGTCTCTCATTCTCCAATGACAAAGGCGTTTTCCGCTGCAAGTGTTTTGAAAATCGACCAATTCGCCATTGCAAACCGCCATATGATTTAATGCAGCATTTACATTAATATAAAAATCGTATGTAGCCCTATCTTCAAAATCGTCGTTGCAAGGTATCCAACAACGGCCGAAAACGTGCGGTTGAGCTTCAAATCCAACCCCTAAATTAAATGCACTGTTGGCTGTCCACTTAAACCCTCCCCAATGGCTTGAACCGGGGTCTTCCTGTGGATGCCCGAAATAAAATACCGCAACCCGAATGGTATCGTGGATACCAATTGCCGGAACAACCGGTATTTGTAGTGTTCTATCATCGTATTGTATCCCTTGAACCTTGACATCGTTTAACGTAACACTATCTAAGACCATTTCGAGTAAATCAAGATTAACCTGATTTAATGAATTTATTTTTGATACGATTGTAAGCTCAACATAACCGCTAATCATTTGATTAGTAAAATCCGTGATTTCCAAATGCACATCGTAATGAATGACATCAATGGAATCACTATGTGATGCCCTCAAAACATAAACGTTAAAGAGCATAAAAATACAGAAAACAAAAAGATTCGTCTTTTTCATCGTTCAAAATTTGCTTAAAAATAATTACTTTTAACCTAAAAAAAAATGAGCAATAACAAACCCGAAATATTAAAAAGCATTTCGCCCATTAAAATTGTTTTACCTATTTTAATCGGTTTGGCTATAGTTGGCTTTTTAATATACAAAGATTGGAATCAGCAAGCAGTAAATAGTTTTAACATAACTTATGTTGTTATTGTTTTTGTGGCCATTTCATTTTTCATGATGTTTCTTCGCGATATTGGCTATATGATTCGCTTACGAATATTGAGTGAAAAGAAACTTTCGTGGAAAAAAACTTTTTACATTATAATGCTTTGGGAATTTGCTTCTGCCATTTCTCCTTCGGCTGTTGGAGGAACAACCGTTGCTACCTATTTTATTTATAAAGAAGGTGTTTCGCTTGGCAAAAGCACTGCTTTGGTAATGGCAACAGCCTTTTTAGATGAGCTATATTTTATTTTACTCTTTCCCATCATTATTTTTTCAGTTGGCATCCAACAATTATTTTCGAGCACTGCTGCTTTTAGCAATAACTATCTTTATTTTGCTTTTATTGGATATGGCATTAAGTTTATTTTTGATTTGTTAATTGCCTATGGTCTTTTTGTAAACCCACAATCCTTAAAAAAAATATTGACAGGAATTTTTAAACTTTGGTTTTTAAAGAAGTGGAAAGAAAAAGCAGCCCACACCGGCGATGATATAATCATTGCATCAAATGAACTTAGAGGCAAACCCATTTTGTTTTGGTTAAAAGCATTTGGAGCATCGTTTATTTCATGGACGGCCCGCTACTGGGTAGTCAATTTTTTATTGCTAGCATTACTAGCCGGAATAAATATACAATATAATGGCATAAGCCTTTATGAACATTTTGAAATATTTGCCCGTCAGCTAATTATGTGGGTAATGATGCTGGTTTTACCCAGTCCGGGTGCCAGCGGATTTGCCGAAGCCGTTTTTTCCGATTACTTGTCTGTATTTGTGCCGGTTGGTTTTGCTGCACTTTTAGCCCTTGCCTGGAGAATGGTAAGCTATTATCCGTATTTATTTTTAGGTATTTTTTTACTCCCTCCCTGGATAAGAAGAACACACACTAAGAAAGACGAAAACCAATAATGGTTACATCATCTATTTGTTCCTCGTTCTGTTTCCATTGTTTAAATGTTTGTTCAAATATCACTTTTTGTTCTTCCATTGGCTTATTGGCATTTGCTATAATGGATTCTTTTAAACGTTTGTAAGTAAATTTTTTATTTTTTGGACCTCCAAATTGGTCAGCAAAACCATCGGTAAATGTATAAACAATGTCGTTTTTCTGCATTTCAAATTCGTATTCCATGAAAGGAATATTTTCTTTATCATGCTTTCCAACCGGCATTCTATCTGTTTCTAATTCAATAATATTTTCATCTCTATAGATCCAAATCGGATTGTTTGCTGCAGCATAAATAATTTTATTTTTATTCATTGAAATCGAAATAATATTAGCATCCATACCATCTTTACCTCCTTCTTCTGAACCGTCATATTTTAAGCGATGTATAATTTGTTTTCGAGTATAATTAAAAATATCTGACGGATGGGTATATCCTTTCTCAATAGCTTGTTCCAATGTTTTTATTATCAATATACTCATAATAGCTCCCGGCACTCCATGACCGGTACAATCTGCCGTTACTAAAACAAAATCTCCGTTGGCATCGTTAGAAGCCCAATAAAAATCGCCACTAACCACATCTTTAGGCATAAATACAACAAAATAATTTGTAAACATTTTCGATAAAATAGTGTCTGTTGCCAAAAAACTACGCTGTATTCGCTCGGCATAATTTATACTGTCTTTAAGGTCTTTGTGAATCATTTCGATATGGAGTTTTTGTTGTAAAACAACGTCACGCTGAGCTTCAATTTCACGCTTCTGAGCATTAATTTCTTCATTTGCATACTCAAGCTGCTTATTTTTCTCTAAAATAACAATGTTTGCTTTCTTTTTTAGCCGATAACCTCTATAAACAAGTAAACTCACTAAAAGCAATGAAAGTAATCCTATTAGAAGCATATTTCGAAAAAGACGCTGTATTTTATTATTTTTTTCCTGCTTTTCTATTTCAAAATTTTTCTGAACAAGTTCTTTTTCTTTTTTTTCAACTTCGTATTTTGCAGACATTTCGGCAATATTGTTTTCAAACTCTACTTTATATAAGCTGTCTTTTAGTGTTGTATAGTTTGCGTAATACGACGTTGCCTCTTTATATTGTTGTTTTTGGAAATACGTTTTTGCTAAGAGTTCCGAACATTTTAAAATGATGTCGTAATTATTCGTTTTTTGGGCTTTTTCAAGGCTTTCTAATGCATATTTTATTGCCAAATCATAATTATTCATTTGGCTATAAGTGTTTGCCAACGTATGTATATAAAATGCTTCTTCGGACGTTAAATCGGTATTACGAATACAATAGAGTGCTTTTTTTGCATAATCTAGCGCTTCATTCAACTGATTTTTTTTTGTATATACAGATGAGTAGTTATTATATATCATAGCCAAGTTTCGCATATCGTTGTTCTTTTTGTATATAAGCAACGCTTTATCTAAGTAATAAATCGCCTTATCCAAACTATCGAGCCGAAAATATTCTGCAAAGAGGTTATTGTAGCTATCGGCCAAGTATAATTTATTCGGATATTTTAATGCCAATGCTAATGATTTTTTTATCGTTTTTATGGCTTCTTTGCTTGATTTATTAGACGAATAAACCGCCGCTAAATTATTTAACACCTGAATTGTTTTAGCCGTATCTTTTTGAAGTTCGAATATTCGTAAACTTTTTAAATAATTTTCTGCTGATTTTTCGTAATCAGATAAATAATAATACGAAACACCACTATTAATATATGCTAAAGCAGAAACATCAAACGCATTAATCTGTTTAGCATACATCAATGACAATTTGTAATATTCTAATGATCCTTTGTAATTTCCAGTATCGCTAATACAAATTCCTAATAAATTATAACTTTTAGCAAGATAAAGTTTATCATCTAGTCGTTTAGCTAAATCTATCACAATTTTTGTTAAATCAATCGCTTCTTTTGAGCGATATTGAGACATATAATAATAAGCAATATTATAAATAGAATGTAATAAACCTTGTTTATATTTTGATTTTCTTGAAAGTGAAGTTGCTTTTAAAGCAATTTGATAAGAAAATTCGGGATTTATTTTTGAACTATCAACCGCAAGTTTATTAAGATAATCAATTAAGCAAGAGTCTGTTTTACAAGGTATTTTGTTTCTATAAACTTCAATATTTTGGTTATAGGTTTCAATAAAAAAAAATATAAATAGCAATGGCAATAAAATTTTCATCATTTTAATGGTTTTTATTATGCTCAAATTTAATGAACTATTTACAAAAAACAATACAACTGATATTTATAAAAAAATGTCTTTATAAAAATTATTTATTTTTACTATCTATCCAAATCGTAACTGGGCCATCGTTAACCAACGAAATCTGCATGTTGGCTCCAAAAACACCTGTTTTTATTTTTTTCCCCAGTTCCATTACAATTTCTTTTTGAAAACACTCATATAATGGAATGGCTTTTTCAGGAGCGGCTGCTTTAATATAAGATGGGCGATTGCCTTTCTTGGTTAAAGCATGTAAGGTAAATTGACTAACAACTAAGATATCGCCATCTATATCTTTAACCGACAGGTTCATTACCCCTTGGTTATCGTTAAAAATTCGAAGATTGACAAGTTTTTTTGCCAACCAAGCAGCATCTTCCTCATCATCTGCATCTTCTATACCGACAAAAACCAACAAACCTCTTTTTATTTCGGCATGTACTTTATTTTCTATGGTTACGTTGGCATTATTTACACGTTGAATCAATATTCTCATAGGCTAAACAGGTTCAAAAGCATTTTCTATATGATAGATTGTATATTCATTTTGTTTTAAAAGGATAGCAATGATATCAAAACGAATTTCGTCAAAATCAACATAATTTTGAATAAAAGCCTCTATAGCTTCGGTTAAAAAACGTTGTTTTTTAATATCTACAGCATCTTCGGGTTGTGTATATTTATTATCGCTACGGGTTTTTACTTCCACCACTACCAACGTCCTGTTTTTTTTAGCAATGATATCTATTTCTTTATGCTTATGTTTCCATCGGGTTTCTACTATTTCATATTCTTTTTCGACCAAATAACTGACGGCTATTTGCTCACCTCTTTTTCCTAAATCTAAATGCGACGAATTGTTCATAATTAGTGCAAAATAAACGAAACTTTTTAAAATCTCCATTCGTAAAAAGTGCATATTTTTACGAACTAAAATTTTTAGAATGAAACTATTTTACGTTTTTTGTTTTTGCTTTTCTTTTTATGTTTTGAAAGCTCAGCCAAGTGCAACTACAGATGTTACCAAAAACGGGAACAAAAGTTTTGAGGGCGTTATTTTTTTCTCTATGGAAATGCTTTCGGATACGATGTACTACACCTATTCCATTAAAGACCGAAATGTTCGGTTAGATGAGTATAACCGCTGTAAATCGTGTAAATTCCCCGACAATTATATGTTGTTTGACCTAGACAATAAAAAGATTACTGCTTTAAATCCTCAACGCAAAATGTACCTTCATCTTACAGTAAACGAATTTAAAGAATACAACAACAATGACGATTTTATTATTTTAAAAACCAATAATTCAAAAAAGATATTAGGGTATAAATGTTACCAATGGAGAGTTCGAAACAAAAAACAAAACACCGAAATTTCTTACTGGGTTGCAAATGACCATTTCAATTTTTTTATCGATTATCTTAAACTTTGGAATCGTTCTGAAAGGCATGCAACCTATTTTTTACGGATTCCCGAAACGCAAGGATTTTTCCCCATGCTTAGCGAAGAGCGTACCACCCTTCGTGAACAAAAAATGACGCTCCGCGTACTTAGCATTCAGAAAAAAGCATTGGATCCTTCATTATTCCAAATACCTAAAGATTATAAGAGTTACGAAGAATAAACATGTGGTATTATTCTTTCATTCATTGGCTCGAAGAACATCAAGGTGCATGTATGTACAAAAAGTTTTTGGGCATCGAATGTCCCGGATGTGGCATGCAGCGTTCGCTTATTGCATTGTTAAAAGGAAATGTTATGGAAAGTTTACAGTTGTTTCCTGCATTAATTCCGCTACTTACTATGTTTCTTTTTCTCATCCTGCATCTAGTTTTTAAATTTAAATATGGGGCACGCATTTTAGTTTATTGGTTTATACTTAATACGATTATCATTGTTTCGAATTATATCATAAAGCTTATCTGACATAACAAACTGTATTTGTGTACATTACAGCGTATCATTGATATATAAAAAAATATATCTTTATTTTGCAAGCAAAAAAAATAATGACAGAGATTCGTAGAACATTTGACATCATTGATTACATCAATGAGCAATATTCTCAAAAGAACGATGTTTTTGGAGGAAAGCGAAACGGAGTTTGGTTTATTTATTCTGCTTCGGATTATCGTCAATACGTTAATGCCATTAGTTACTCATTATTAGAATTAGGCTTTAAAAAAGGGGATCACATACTTAGTGTATCGACAAATAAACCTGAATGGAATTTTATGGACATGGCATTAGCTCAATTAGGCATTGTGCACATTCCGGTTTATCCCAACATAAACACAGAAGAATATATTTATATTTTCAATCATAGTGATGCCAAAGCTATTTTTGTGGGTGATGATGTAATTTATCAGCGTATTAAGTCGGCTATTGATGCAACACCTTCTATTAATAAAGTTTTTTGCCTGTGGAAAAACGAATGTCTTCACGATTCTAATATTTATTCTTTAATAGAAAAAGGCAGGCAGCTAAAAGAAAAATATCAATCAACACTTGAAGAGATAAAAAAATCCATTCATCCTGACGATATTGCAACCATCATTTACACATCCGGAACAACCGGAACTTCTAAGGGAGTCATGCTTCGTCATTCAAATTTAGTTTCAAACATTGTATCAAGCAGTAAAATTCAACCGTTAAACTCAAAACATAAAGTTTTAAGTTTTTTGCCGCTATGCCATATCTTCGAGCGAATGTTAAACTATCATTACCAATACCTTGGAATTAGTATTTTTTATGCCGAAAACATTGGCACCATTGCCGAAAATTTACGGGAAATAAAAGTACACGGAATGACTACCGTTCCACGATTACTCGAAAGCATTTTCGATAAAATACAAGCAAAAGGGAAAGATACTGGTGGCATCAAAAAGAAAATTTTCAACTGGGCAGTGAATGTTGCTCTTGCATACGACTTAAATCCAGGCATAGCATATCGCATTAAGCAATTTATTGCTACTATTTTAGTTTACAACAAAATAAAACAATCCCTCGGTGGTAATCTTAAAATTATCATTTCAGGTGGCGCTGCACTTCAAGTCCGTCTGCATCGATTTTTTGGAGCTATGGGCATACAAGTATTAGAAGGATATGGGCTAACCGAAACCTCGCCGGTTATTTCTGTAAACTATCCCAAGGGAAATAATATACGATTTGGAACAGTGGGACCACTGCTCGAAAACGTTGAAGTTAAGATAGCAGAAGATGGAGAAATTTTGGTTAAAGGTCCCAACGTTATGAAAGGCTACTACAAAGACGAAGAAGCCACAAAAACAGCTATCGACAGCGAAGGGTGGTTCCATACCGGCGATATTGGCGAAATGATTGAAAACAAATTCCTTAAAATAACCGACCGTAAAAAAGAGATATTTAAAAATGCCGGAGGAAAATATATCGCTCCTCAAGTTATCGAAAATAAATTAAAAGAATCTATTTTTATTGAACAAGCCATGGTTATTGGCGAGAATGAAAAATTTGCAGCTGCCATCATTTCTCCAAATTTCAATCATTTACATTTTTGGGCTGTAAAGCACAAAGTTCATTATTCGAACAACAAGGAATTAATTCAAAATTCGTTAGTAATAGATCGCATTAACGAAGAAGTTCAGAAAACAAACGAAAGCCTAAGTCCACACGAGCAAATAAAAAAAATTCGTCTTGTCCCCGAAACTTGGTCAACGCAAACCGGCGAATTGAGTCCTACATTAAAATTAAAGAGAAAAGTTATTTACGAAAAATATAAACACATTATGTGTGAGATATATAAATGTTAATCTACTTTATCCTTTAGTTTTTTTAGTTCATCTAATTTAGCCTTTTCGGCATCCACTTCTTTTTGTTTTGCTGATTGTTCTTCTACATTTTTCTTGATGTCATCTTCTGCTTTCTTTATTTTTTCCTTGTAGTTTTCTATATCCTTTTCCAGTTTTTCTTTGTCCTTTACCAGTCCTTCCATCTCTTTTGTTCGCTTATCAAACACTTTTTGCTGATCTTTCACTTTACCTTCCATGCCATCTAATGTCGCTTTTTTTGCAAAGTCCCTGACAATTTTTTCCATTGTTTTAAATTGTGACGAATGGTCGGAGGAATTTAAAAATGCACCTCCCAAATCGACAGCCACAACGAATTGTATTTCATTATCTGATTTCTTAATACATTTGGCATATACATCCACTGTATTATTCGTCAAATCCTTAATTAGGGCATTATCAGCAAATAGTTCCTTTTTCGAACTCACTTTTGCATCATACGATTTCATCAGTTTTTCCCATGCTTTCTCTACGTCATCCGTGGTTGTTTCATAAATATTCACCGTTAAACATTTATTATTTCCGCCACCAATATCTTCTTTCGATTCTTTAACTTTTGTAGAATACTGTGCAAAACTAAAATTTGCAGCTAAAAATGCCAGAATAAAAAATAAATTTCTCATATATTTAATCGTTTTCGTTAAAATTCTTAATTGCTCCGCCGGATATTATAAACTTCATAGCTACAGAAGGTGGAATATTTAAAGGGACTACATTTTCTATTGGTACTACAAATAGCTCGCCCGAAAATGCATAAGAATGCGGAAAATAAACACTTATGTATCCTTTTTTTATACCTAATTCAGACAAATCTTCTTGAGTAATAAAACCCACTTTTTGAATATCCGAATGATGATTTAACTTTACTAATACAGGCTTATTAAATTTTCGATCTTTGCCAACAATGGCAGCAAAGAAATCTTTCAGCGGAAGATACAAATCACGTATCACCGGCATATGCAAGATAATAGCATTAAAAAACTGAATAGCCGGCTTAGCAAAAAAAGTATTTGCCAAAAATCCAAGCAGTGTAATTGCTACGATAATTATAATAAGCCCAATTCCCGGAAAATAAAAATGAGTAACATCGAGAAAAAGAGAATCAAAAAAAAGAATAATTTTATAGATAATAAAGGCGGTAACTCCAAGAGGAGCAATATAAAAAAGCCCTTGTAAAAAATAACCGATTAATTTTTTTCGCATAAAAATTGAAACTTTTTGGGTAACGATGTAACAACTAAATAGTATGAATCTTTTACCAACGATAAAATAAACTCATCTTTTAGCTCGCCTGTTAATAAAATGGTATTCCAATGTTTTTTGTTCATATGGTAACCGGGCAAAACCGAAGAATATTTTTCTCTAAGCTCTTCGGCTTTTAAAGGTTCGCATTTTAAATTTATACGATCTCCCTTTTCCATATCGAGCAAAGCAAACATTTTACCAAACACCTTAAAAACCAGCGTTTCCTCATCAAATGGGAAGCACTCCTCAGCTTGGGGCAACGATTTACAATATAAATAGAGTTGTTCAATATTCATAAGAATTCCAAAGATACAAAAAAATGAATTAATTATTTTTGTATAAGAAAAATTATCTATATATTGCAAGCTATAATTAAAAGGAATTTAATTTAAAAATTTTAATATTAACTTTATGAGAAACAAGTGGTTATCATTTGCAGCTTTTTTAGTAGTTGCATTGATGTTGAATGCATCTGTGAATGCTCAAAAAAACTCGGGCAACAAACCGGCTCGAACCAAAAGCGATAAAACAAACATGCAATGGATTGAAATGGGACCGTCAAATCAAGGCGGCAGAATAAAAACTGTTTTAATCGACAAAAACAATTCAAACCTTATTTATGCCGGTGCTATTGCAGGTGGTCTTTGGAAATCAACAACAAGTGGTTCCTCTTGGACTAAAGTTACTGACAACACCGATAATATTGCTGTTAGCTGTTTATACCAAAGTACAAATGGCGATTTATACTTTGGAACCGGAGAATATTTTGGTTATCCAAATAATTTAGGTCTCCAAGGTAACGGCATTTGGAAATCAACCGATAATGGAAGCACCTGGAATCATCTTACTTCAACATCTGACGATGCATTTAAATATGTCAGCAAAATTGTTGGTACTTCTTCAAAAATATATGCTGCTACCTATAAAGGACTTAGAATTTCAACCGATGGAGGCACAACATGGACTAACCCCATCCCTAATACTGATGCCAATTTTGAAGCACCGGCAACCGATGTTGAAGTTAGCAGCGATGGCTCTCTTGTTGTTGCTTCAATCAACAACCAAGCATATGTTTGCAATACCGGTAACGATGTTTTCGTTTTAAAATCCGATGCCAACAATATACCAACTGATGTTATACGTTTGGAATTTGCTATTGCACCCAGCAACATAAATCATGTTTATTGTATTGCCGTTAACAACGACGGTAAACTTAAAAATATTTACGAATCCATAGACAAAGGTAATACTTGGACAGCTATTATTGCAAACGTAACCAACCAATTCCAACCGTTTGGCACAGGCAAGAATAAACAAGGTAAATACTATTGCTCTTTAGCTGTTTCACCTACCAACGATTCTACCATTTATATTGGTGGGGTTGATTTATATCGCTACCATCCCAATACATCATTCGAACAACTTTCTGCCTACTATTTACCCTCATACAGTTCAAAATACATACATCAAAATATTTTCGATATTCAGTTTAGTCATAATTTCAGTACAGATAAAACAATATACGTAGCTACTGATGGAGGTGTATTTAGATCGAACGATGATGGTTATACATGGGCTGGTGTTTACAAAAATTTAAATGCAGGTTTTTTCAATTCTGTTGCTATTTCTAATAATAACGTCGTTACGGGCGGAACTCAATTTAATGGTTTACTTGTAAACGATTTAACCGGCACAACAAATTTTGATTTTGAAAAATATTTAAGTGGTGTATGCGGTGATGTTGAACGTTCCAACATAAATCCCAACTCTATGATAGCCACAACCACTTATGGTACTCTGTATAGAACAACCAATGGAGGTGCTGATTTTGCTGCAAATATTAGCGATTCTATTTTAGGACAGGCTTTAGGAACCTACAAAGAACCCTTTTTAGCCCCCATTCGTGCTTTCGAAAATTTCTACGATGCAAACAGTATTCAAATGCTTGACATTGTAGCCGGCCGAAACTTACATTTAGGCGATACCGTTTTTGCTACTAACGGTTTTGGTAAAGATATTTATCACATTGTTGATGCTGCTGACTTAAACGGCGATACTGCCATTATAAAAGGCGACACTATCCAAACGCAAGATTATTATACTTCTCTTGTTGCATTAGGATTAAACAATAGAGTTTGGATTTCGTGGGAAGCCATGAATCCCTCAAAAAATCCTCCAAGCTGGTATCCTGTTGCATACAGTAGTGATATTAAACGAGTACAAACATTAGAATTTTCAAGTGATGGCGATATCATTTATTTTGCCGATTTCGATACCACCAACTCCGTTAGCAATGTTTACCGTTTGGCAAATATTCAAGCTGCCAGAACAAGAACGTTAGCCAATTGCAGCCTTTCTACTTGCGTAGTTACAAAGCAACTTTTAGGAACATTCAACGGTAAAGTAAAAGGATTAGCCGTTGACCCACAAAATAAAAATAACCTATTAGTTACTTTAGCAACGTACGATTCTAATCCACATATTTATTACTCAACCAATGCTGCTACAACAACTGATGATACTACCTCACATAACTTCATCGAAAAACAAGGCAATTTAGAAGCTATGCCGGTATATTCAGCCATTATTCTTTGGAACAATAGCCAACAGGTTATTTTGGGAACCGAAAAAGGTATTTATGTTACCGAAGATATTACAGCAGCATCTCCATCATGGGTTGCACAAAACGATGGTATGACCAATGTACCTGTTTCACAAATTCGTCAACAATTACACAGAAACGGCTGGTTGCCTGTAAATGGCATTTTTGGTAACGGTATTCAAACCGGTATTGAAAATCATGGGGTTATCTATGCTTCTACTATGGGTCGCGGTATTTTCCGTTGTGAAACGTTCAGAGGTCCGGTTAGCGTTCCGGAAAATATCTACACAGAAAATTCCTCGTCATTGCAAATCTATCCCAATCCTGCCATCGACAACATTAACATCCAATTTGACCTGACCCAAAATTCTAATGCTGAAATAAGCATACTTAACCTCAATGGCCAAACCATCAACACAAAAAAATTAAACAAACTTAATAAAGGAACTCAAAATATTGAAATGCCGGTTTCAAACCTTTCTTCCGGTATTTATATGATTTCTGTTAAAACAACAGACGGAAAATATTTAGGTAAGCTTATAAAAAAATAATTGCTTATTATAAAAATCAATTAAAAAGGCTGTCTAAAAAGGGCAGCCTTTTTTGCTAAGAGAACAACATGTTAGTAAATAAAAATCTCAACTATATTTTATAAATTTGCAACTTAAATATTTACCATGACTAAATCATATTTTGCCCACGAAACAGCTATCATTGACGAAGGTTGTACTATAGGCGAAGGCACTAAAATATGGCACTTTAGCCATATCATGCCTAATTGTATTATCGGTAAAAACTGCAATATTGGGCAAAATGTAGTTGTTTCGCCCGAAGTAGTACTTGGCAATAATGTCAAAGTTCAAAACAATGTTAGCATATACACCGGTGTTATTTGCGAAGACGACGTTTTTTTAGGCCCCTCGATGGTTTTTACAAATGTTATTAATCCTCGCAGTGCTGTTATACGCAAAGATCAATACAAAAAAACACTGGTTAAAAAAGGAGCATCCATCGGTGCCAATGCCACCATTGTATGTGGTATTACAATTGGAGAATACTCATTTGTCGGAGCGGGCGCTGTTGTAACCAAAGACGTAAAACCCTATGCCCTCGTTGTCGGAAACCCATCACGTCAAACAGGCTGGATGAGCGAGTATGGACACAAACTCCATTTCGATGAAAATGGCGTTGCTACTTGCCCCGAAAGCCACGAAACGTATAAATTAGAAAACAACCAGGTTTATAAAATCATAAAACATGAATAAGAATTTTGCCATTATTGGCATAGCCGGATATATAGCACCCCGCCATGTTAAAGCAATAAAAGACACCGGTAATCGCTTGATTGCTGCATTAGACCCATTTGACAGTGTCGGTTTTATTGATTCTTATTTCCCCGAAGCTGATTATTTTTCTGAATACGAGCGATTTGATCGGCATATCGATAAATTAAAACGTCAAGGCATTACTACAGATTATATTAGCATTTGTTCTCCCAATTATTTACACGATTCGCATATACGTTTTGCACTAAAAAGCGGAGCCGATGCCATTTGCGAAAAACCCTTAGTCCTCAATCCATGGAATGTAGATGCTCTGTGCCAAATAGAAAAAGAAACCGGCAAAAAAGTTAACACAATATTACAATTACGCTTGCATCCAAGCATCATTAAACTAAAACAACAAATTGAGCAAAATCCCGATAAAATATATGATATCGACTTAACATACATTACCAGTAGAGGCAATTGGTATTATTTTTCGTGGAAAGGCGATATTCAAAAATCGGGAGGAATCGCCACCAATATCGGCATACATTTTTTCGATATGCTTATCTGGCTATTTGGTGATGTTCAAGAACAAAAAGTTTTCTTATCTAAACCCAACAAAGCATCGGGATTTATTGCATTAAAAAAGGCCAGAGTACGCTGGTTTTTAAGTCTCGACCTCAACGATATCCCAATAAATCTAAAAGAGCAGGGAAAACGCACATTTCGTTCCATCACATTAGACGGAAATGAAATAGAATTTAGCGATGGTTTTACAGACCTACACACCGAAAGCTATAAAAATATAATTGCAGGTAATGGATTTGGCTTAACCCAAGCCCGCCCATCGATAGAATTAGCATATAATATTAGAAATGCAGAAATCAGTGAACTTAAAAACGATTTTCACCCGTATTGTTTAAATAATATTCAATAATATGAACCTTTACGAACAACTTTTAAAAAAAGAAACAAAATTATCCGTTATCGGATTAGGATACGTAGGTCTTCCGATTGCCTTAGATTTCGCTAAAAAAATATCAGTAGTGGGTTTCGACATTAAACCCGACAGAATAGAATTAATGAAAAAAGGCATTGACCCCAGCAAAGAATTAGACAGCAACGAATTTATTGGATGCGACATTCAATTCACCAGTAATTTAGACGATTTGCGTCAAGCATCATTTCATATTGTTGCTGTACCAACCCCTATAGATAAACATAATTTACCCGATTTACGTCCGGTATTAGGAGCAAGCGAAACAGTAGGAAAAATCCTTAAAAAAGGTGATGTTGTTGTGTACGAATCAACGGTTTATCCCGGATGTACCGAGGAAGATTGCATTCCTGTATTAGAAAAATTTTCGGGATTAAAATACCCTGAAGATTTTAAAGTAGGTTATTCGCCTGAACGAATTAACCCCGGTGATAAAGAACATACCTTTAAAACCATTATTAAAATTGTATCGGGGTGCGATGAGCCAACACTCGATACGGTTGCCAAAGTATATGAGCTTGTTATAGCAGCCGGCGTTCACAAAGCATCATCCATAAAAGTGGCTGAGGCAGCAAAAATCATCGAAAATACGCAACGCGATGTTAACATTGCATTGATGAACGAGCTCTCCATAATTTTCAACCGCATGGGCATCAATACATATGAGGTTCTCGAAGCTGCCGGAACAAAATGGAATTTCCTAAAATTCTCGCCAGGCCTGGTTGGTGGACATTGCATTGGCGTTGACCCATATTACCTTACATACAAAGCTAAAGAATACCGCTATCACGCTCAAATAATAAATTCGGGCCGCTTCGTCAACGATTCTATGGGTTTTTATGTAGCCAAACAAACTGTGAAAAAAATCATTGCTGCCAATAAAAATGTTTTAAGCAGTAAAGTATTAGTTATGGGTGTTACATTCAAAGAAGATGTTGCCGATTTACGTAATTCCCGCGTTGCCGACCTTATCAATGAACTCAAAAGTTACGGAATCAATGTAGATATTATTGATCCCTATGCCGATAAACACGAATTAAAAGAAGAATATGGTTTTGAGCTTTGCGATAAACCAACTGCCCCTTACGATGCCGTTGTTGTTGCAGTAGCCCATAAAGCCTATAAAGAACTTCCCGAAACGTATTTTGAAAATCTGTTAAATGAAAATGGTATTTTAGTGGATGTTAAAGGTATTTTCAGAAAACGTCAACATAAAGTAACCTATTGGAGCTTATAAAATGAATAAAAAAATTTTAATAACCGGAGGAACAGGCTATATAGGTTCACATACGGCTGTAGAGTTAATTCAAAAAGGCTATGAAGTTTTTATTATAGACAATTTTTCAAATTCTCACAGCTCTGTTTTAAACGGTATTAAAGCAATTACCGGTATAGAACCACATTTCACCAAACTCGATTTAAATCAATCTGATGAAGTAAAAAAATATTTTGAAACACATCACGATTTAGATGCCGTAATACATTTTGCAGCATTAAAAGCCGTTGGCGAATCGACTGCCAATCCTTTACTTTATTATAAAAACAACATTATTTCACTTCTGAACGTACTGGAAAACATGATTGAATTCCAAATCCCACATTTGGTTTTTTCATCATCATGTACGGTTTATGGTGAGCCCGAGAAGCTCCCGATTAAAGAAAATGCCCCCATAAAACCGGCGGTATCTCCTTATGGCAATACGAAACAAATTGCCGAAGAAATTATCAATGACACCATTCGTTCTAATGAACACCTGAAAGCATGTTTACTTCGTTATTTTAATCCAATTGGAGCCCATCCTTCGGGGTTAATTGGTGAATTACCCATAGGTATTCCTAACAACCTTGTACCCTACATTACACAAACAGCAGCGGGAATCAGAGACGTTCTCAGGGTTTACGGAGACGACTATGATACCCCAGACGGAACTTGCATCCGCGATTATATTCATGTTGTTGACCTTGCCAAAGCTCATATTGCCGCATTAGAACGTTTAATTGACAAAGCATACGAAAGCGACTGCGAAATATTTAATATTGGAACAGGACGTGGAAACTCTGTTTTAGAAGTAATTGAAGCATTCCAAAAGGTTAATAATATTAAATTAAATTATATCATTGACGATCGTCGCGAGGGGGATGTTGAAAAAGTTTGGGCAGATACTACTAAAGCAAATAAAGTGTTGGGATGGAAAGCTGAACTGACCATTGAAGATGCATTGCGCGATGCCTGGAACTGGGAAAAAAATTATAGAGGTATTCATTAATTTCTATTACTCATGAAATTTGAAAGAAATATTCTAATTACCGGTGGAGCGGGTTTTATTGGCTCTCATGTTGTTCGTTTATTTGTAAACAACTATCCGCATTGGCATATCATTAATCTGGATAAGTTGACCTATGCCGGCAATTTAGAAAACATAAAAGACATAGAAAATAAACCTAATTATACTTTTATAAAAGGTGATATTTGCGATGCTCAATTGGTTCAAAATATTTTTGAACAAAATAAAATTGATGGCATTATACACCTTGCTGCCGAATCGCATGTCGATCGTTCCATTTCGAACCCTATGGAATTTATTCAAACCAATATTATTGGAACGGTTACACTTTTAAACGCCGCTCGCTACTTTTGGAACAACCAATTTGAAAACAAACGTTTTTATCATATCAGCACCGACGAAGTATATGGCTCATTAGGCAGCGAAGGATATTTTAAAGAAACAACCCCATACGACCCTCGCAGTCCTTATTCGGCAAGTAAAGCAAGTAGCGATCATATTGTCAGGGCATATTTTCATACGTTCGGTTTACCAATCGTTATTTCGAACTGTTCAAACAATTACGGTCCCAATCAATTCCCTGAAAAGTTAATCCCTTTGATGATCAACAATATTCGCACACAAAAACCTCTTCCGGTATATGGGAAAGGTGAAAATGTTAGAGATTGGCTATACGTTGAAGACCATGCAAGAGCTATCGATTTAATTTTCAATTCCGGAAAAATTGGTCAAACTTATAACATTGGAGGCGAAAATGAGTGGCAAAATATTAAGCTAGTTAAGAAGCTTTGCGAAATTATGGACCACAAGCTCCAAAGACCCATAGGCACATCAGAAAAACTAATAACTTTTGTAAAAGACAGAGCAGGTCATGATCTCAGATATGCCATTGACTGTAGTAAACTAAAAAAAGACCTCGGATGGAAGCAGGAAGTTGATTTCGAAACGGGTCTTAATATAACGGTCGATTGGTATTTAAACAATGAAACGTGGATAAATAACATTCTTACAGGCGAATACGAAAAATATTACGAAAAACAATACTATCAACGATAATGTTTCAATCTATTCTTGTAGATATTCACTCTCATGTTTTGCCGAATCTTGATGATGGGGCAAAAAGTATCAGCGAAACCATTGATATTTGCAAATTCATGCAAAACATGGGGTATAAAAAAATGATAACGACTCCCCATAATCAAAAAGGATGGTTTGCAAATCCACCAGAAAAAATATATGAAACACTGAACAAAGTAAATGTTGCTTTGTCTATTCACAGATTAAATATACAATTAGATGTTGCTTCAGAATATTATCTTGACGAACTCTTTATTCAACAAATAAAAAATAAAGAAGTTCTCACATTTGGGAATAATTATGTACTTTTTGAATTATCACCGTTTATTTGCAGTAAATCACTATGGAGCGATATTCAAATTATAATGGATAGTGGCTACATTCCTGTTTTAGCTCATCCCGAACGTTATATTTACTTTTATAATCAAAAAGAAAAATACCATGCTCTTCACGAAATGGGAGTTAAGTTGCAATTAAACCTTGTTTCGCTTTCGGATATTGTTTCAAAAGAGTTAAGATGCAATGCAGAATATTTAGTTGATAATCAATTAGTAAGTTTTTGTGGAAGCGATAGTCATTCCCTTAAAAATCCATCCACGATTGCTCAACTGCAAAAATCAACACCCTATTTCGAAAAGCTAATACAAACCAATCCTTTGCTCAATAAAACCTTACTATAAAAAAAGGCTGCCTCGAAACGAGACAGCCTTTGTTATTGATTATTATAATGATACGTTATTTCGAAAATTTAGAAATAAACATTTTCCCATTTAAGCTGGTTGCAACTACATTGTAAAGTCCATTTGAAAGTTCACTTACATTAAGTCTAACCTCTTGTTCGGTTGAAAATACTTGTTGTTTTACAAGTTTTCCCTGCATATCATAAACCATTACATTTGCAATATTTTCTTCAGATGAAATGGTAATCATATCTTTTGCCGGATTAGGATAAAGAGTGGCTTGCATTATATTGTTTTCACTTACACTTTGTGGTGTTGGAGTAACAGATGCCCACGTTGTACCAACTCTGATTTCATCAATTTCTGCTTTGGGTGTTCCGCAGGTATTTGTGTTATCCCAACCATTTCTGATACAAATAGCAGCAATTGTAGTTGCTGTAGAAGTAGAAGCATTATTTGAAACGGCACCGGAAGGTTCATTTTGGCCTAAGTCAGTTGGATTTACCCACAAATAAGCTGTATTAGAAGTCATATCAAATTTAACAACCACAAAAACTGGAGTACCAAAAGGCAAATCTGTAGTATTTACAGTATATGCAGTAACAGCTACGTTTAAATTTGAAATTGCAAAATTAAAAGTACCGGGTGTAGCACCTTTTTTAATACCTAAACGTGCAGGAAAAGTAGAAACACCAGTATTACCACTTGTTGTCGCAAAGTGCATAAAATAGTTTACATTCGTTGCATGCAAATTCGTACTATCAATAACGTTTATAATGGCTGAATAATAAGCAACATTACCACTTATTGTAACAGGAGCATTTACATCACGAGAAAGTTGTGTATTATTACCTAAAATGTAAACTTTATTTCCTGTAGATGTTTGTAAGCCATTATATGATAAACTTCCGGGTAAAATATCAATCGTTCCAACTGTACCGCTATGAGTGTACCAACCATTGCTTTCGCAATCTGGAGTAGCACCTACAGTTGTGCAATTTCCACCGATATTACCGGTTCCGGTAAATCCATCATAAAATTGACCAAAAGAAAGTTGACTTATAGCTAAAAATGCTACTAAAAATAATGAATTGTAAAGTTTTTTCATAAATAATATTTTTTAAAATTGGTAACCACAAAGATACGTCTTTTTTAGAAATCCGGAGATATAAAATCTTAAAAATTTATTTAATATTTTCAAGTATTTTTTTTAATGTAGTATTAAATTCGTCAGAGCTAAAACTTAGTTTTTTACGCGAAAAGTCAATATCGCCAACATGATTTATTGGAATCAGATGAATATGTGCGTGAGGAACTTCTAACCCTATCACTGCAATTCCAATTCTTTTACAAGGAATAGCTTTTTCAATAGCTTTAGCTACCTGCTTAGCAAAAAGCATCATTTCGGCGAGCATATTGTCTGGGATATCGAAAATATAATCGATTTCTGTTTTGGGAATAACAAGTGTATGCCCCTCGGCGAGTGGATTTATATCGAGAAATGCGAGGAATTTATCGTTTTCTGCAACTTTATAGCAAGGAATCTCGCCTGCTACTATTTTAGAAAATATTGTGCTCATAATTATCTTGAAATTTCTAATATTTCAAATTTTACTTTCCCATTGGGAACCTGCACCTCTACAATTTCGCCTACAGATTTTCCGATCAAACCTTTAGCAATGGGCGTATTTATTGAGATTTTTCCTTCTTTTAAATTGGCTTCACTTTCAGATACTATCGTATAAACAACTTCCGATTTATTAGCTAAATTTCTAATTTTAACTTTAGATAATATCTGAACTTTAGAATTATCAATTTTCGAATCATCAAGAATTCGGCTATTATTTAAGGTCTCTTCTAGTTTTGAAATCTTTAGCTCCAGCATCCCTTGTGCTTCTTTTGCAGCATCGTATTCTGCGTTTTCAGACAAATCACCTTTATCCCTAGCTTCGGCTATCATTGCCGATATACGGGGACGCTCAACCGTTTTTAAAAATTCAAGCTCGTCTTTAAGCTTTTTATATCCTTCTTCCGATAAATAAAAGACTTTACTCATATTCTTATCATTTTAATATAGAAAAAAAGAATTCTTCTTTTTTCAAAGAAGAACCCTTTTTACTATGCAAATATAATAATTTTTTAGATTACAACGTAATTTTTGCTCCTATTGAGTGAACACCATTAAATGGATTTGTCGCTCTATATGAATAATCGATAGCAAATGTACTTCCTTTTTCTTTGTTCATTGGAATTTGAATGGAAACACCAGCTGTTGGTCCTGTAAATGCTGTTGTTCGAGTATCGTAATCAAACAGACCTTTTTCATAAATAAAACCACCTCTCAACATAATCATTTCTCTAAATGCAAATTCTAATCCTGCATGATACTGGTCTTTTGTAAAAGAATTGGATGTAAAGTTGGCTGCAAATGATAAACGATAATCGCTCGATATTTTTGAAGCTGCAGTATCAACCTTGGTTCCTAAATGAAAATCTATCATGGCACCAATTGTTATAAGAGCAGGCAATTCAAAATCAGCAGAACGAGACAATACGGTCATAACAACATCGTTGGGTGGCACATTACCACGAAATGATAAACCATCACCGCTATAACGCATGGTGGGTCCCCAGTTTTTCAGTGAAATACCAAGATGTAAATTGTCGCGTATTTTTTTACCCAACTTATTTACTCCCAAACCGGTAAGATATTGGATACCGGCATCTACACATACTCCGGTAGCTCCTAAGTTAGCAATTTTTTCATTTACAACTTTCAAATTCATTCCACCATAAATACTGTTTGAGAATTCTTTAGCATAAGCAATACCTATTACAGTATATGAAGGATGAAAAGTACCAATACCTCCTTCGGGCAAATCGACCGTTGTGATATCAATTTCGCCGAAATCCATATTCATAAACGAAAGGCTTAACACACCACTTTCGCCAACTTTCTGCGATAATCCGAAAGCATTGATATTAATTCCTGTTCCGGCTAACCAATTGGTATGCGAAAATATAAGTTCTGTTTTCTTGGTAAATGCAGTTCCTGCTACATTTAAGCTTAAGGCTTCTAAACCGCGTGCACCTCCGGTGTTTGCTCCTCCCCAGCCGGTACTTCTTGCCCATGGATTAATTAATAACTCACTGGCTCCGGCTTGTCCGGCACGCTGTTCATTACCTGCTTTGCTATAGTTAAAGAATGTCATTCCTAAAACTACCAAAGCTCCAATAACTACTTGCTTTTTCATATTATTCTTCATTATTTTCGTTATACCATTTTTTAGAAATTATTTAAGTCGATGGGGCGTAAAGCACCAAACCATTTTATTACCTTTTCGCCTATACCAGGGGCGTCAATATGAACAATATACATACCGCTTGCAATACTAATATTGTATTCGTTCTTCAAATCCCAATCCTGATACGAAACAGGGCTGTCTTTCTTGAAGCGACGAATCAATGTTCCACTTGCATTAAAAATACTTATGGTACATTTTTGAGGCAAATTGGTAATTCTAACTTTATTTTCAATCTGTGAGCCTTCGTAAGCACTATAACCATAATAAGGATTGGGTACTACCTTAATTAAGTCGAGCGAATTTTTGGCAGTAGTATTGTCATTGGTTGTCGGGCTAACATCTTTAAGTGAGAAGAAGTACATTGGGTAACCCTGATTTGGAGCAGTAGAACTTAATAATTCTGCTGTACGCTTTTGATAAGGATTAGCAATTGAAATATTAATTTTTACTTCACCTTTTATAAACCAATATGGATCTGTAGTGCCTGCCGGTTTAACTAATTGACCATTTAACATAGGAACAGATACCCACATTGCATTATTCCAAACCATTGCCATACGATTTTCGTACGTTGATCCATTCATCGTTTGCAATTGTTTAAACTTACGCACGAGATATCTACCTTCATCGTATCTAGGCATCGTATCAACTAAAGTGGAACTATTTGATGGTTTATCATTATGTCCAAATACCCAAATATAGTGTTGACCGCCTAATAATAACTGACCACTTGCACCACCTGTTTGGTAATAAATCTCGTTTGCATATTCAGCCGTCGGGTTCCAAATCATATCTTTTCCATTTTGCGATGCATACTGAGAATTTTCACCAAAAACAATATTTAATCGCTCACCGGTTTCCATATCAATAGCATAACCAGGGAACCATCCCATACCGGTAGAAGAAATATAATTTGAATAATTAGCATTGGTGCTATCTCCAATATTGTTGGTTCTTCCTTCTTTATCAACAGAAGCATGTCGTCTTAATTCAAATTTCTTAGCACCACCTTCGCTTTGGCCAGCAGAAAAACTTAACGAAGCTAAATCTAAATCGGCTGTCTCTATTACAGGGCAACGGCTCCATTTCGATTTATCTTTTGTAATCACTACCAAAACACTCGATAATCTGTGTTTATTTGTAGCTACCTGAGAATCTATTCGTTTATAAAACTGTAATCCTTTTGTTTGCATTGATTGATTTGACGATGGTTTAGCATCCTTCATTGCTAAGGCATAAGGTGCCCACGTACCCTCTACTACTTTTTCATAAAACGATTTTGAGTCGGGTGTAGAAGAACCTATAAAGAAGTCATTACAGCTTAAGTCATCCATGTTATTAACTGTTCCGGAGCGAATCCAGTTCGGAAAATCGCAACCATCAACATCTGGCATAAAATTAACCCAACGTTCCATCGGATTTTCATACGAAATAGAACTATTTATATAACCATTTTGGAACGATTTGTAATCATCTTTTAATGGCCATGGAACCTGTGTAATAGTAATTGAAATGCCCCATTGGGGAATTAATTGTTCATTTTGCATACTAATGGCCGATTCGGAGTAAACTATATCACTGGCTTGTGTACTATTTGCTTTATAGAGCATCCAACGTGTTTTTGAAACAGTAAATTCTGTTGAATTAATGGTTGTTGAATCCGGAATAAATTTTAAGATGAAATCGTTTGGTTGAATATTTAACGGGTCCACAACTTTTACAGATATTGGTCCAAATGTATTTTCATATTCTACGGAATCGGTTTTATGAAGCGGAGAAGCTAAAATAGTGTTTATTGTTGCTTGTGTTAGTTTTAACTCATTATTTCCATTTCCATGACCGTCTAATTGAATAATCTTTGGTCCGTAACCATACGATGCATTTAAAATTGTTCCATTATTTGCCGGAGAAGGAGTATGAGGCATCGCAGAATAAATTTGTATGGGTTTACCATATCCGGAACGGCTTGGTAAATATGGCAATTTTTGGCCGTCTAATTTACTCGGGTCATTTGGATCATATGTCTTATAATTGTTATATGCATAAGCAATAGCAACGTAATAATATGACTTATGATTTATTAATCGCTTGTCACCGGTTGCAAAAGCATCTTCTGTTAATTTAAAAGTATGTTGAATACCGGCATCTGCACCCTCTACTTTTACTTTAGGCACAGAATATCCAATTTGGTTATCGTATTCAAAATTAACAATTCTTGACACGCTGTCTTTAATATCGCATTGGAATACTAAACGAGCTTTACTAATATCGTTAATGTCGTTTATTGAACTTGATTTATCTTTTAACTGATAAACTTGATACCCCTGAAAACGATATTTTGTATCACAATTGGGTTGATTATTTGGACAAACAATAAATGGATCTTCTTCAACATAATCTTCGCTGGTATTCAAATAATTGTTTGATCCCTTAATATTATAAATATGGAAAATCAATTCTTTATCTAATTCAACAATTTGTAATTCGGGAGCATTGGGAGCATCAACAATTTTAAAGCAAACCTCAAACAAACGTTGTGCCTTATCATCTGCTCTTCTAACTTCACTTACCGATGCCCAGGCACCGCCTTGTGTAGCACGTGCCCATACCATACCAACAGTAATATCGTTAGTTGCACCCGGTAACAGGGTAAACGGTCCTGCTGATTGTACAAATCGTCTATCACCCGGTGCTTGAGTTTCTTTCCATGAAGCTTGTGGAATTCCGGAGGTCCCCCATCCACATGGGTCTGTATCATCCGGAAACATAAAATCTGCCGGAGTTTGGCTGCTTAAATAGCCTGTTCCACCGTACGTCATACGAGTACCATGTTTCCAGTAACCTCTTAACATTCGGTAATATTCTATTGCTTTTTCGGGGTCTCCAGTTGTAGAAGCTCCATTAGTAAAATATAAGAAACGACGCATTCCCCAACGTTCATCATCGATTACACCATCGTTAAAATTCAAACCATTGATACTTCCTTCAGATAAAGGAGCAGCCGAACAATTTAATTCTTTTTTACCAGTTGCCGAATTATATACCCAGTTCGATAAATTATCTCTTCCATCCGGATCTTGATACGGACCTTCAAAAAAGTCAACTCCTATTGCCGGAGGCTGTGTTCCATATGTTTTTCCATTTCCGTCTCCATCCATTTCGTCACCATTATATAAATATCCTAAACCTCTGTTCACATCGGTACCTACATAGTCATCTGCATGATCTCCTAAATCTGCATCGGTCCAAACACCAAAATAGGTATCTTGTAAAGTATAGGTTGAACGATTGATAAGTGCATAATTTCCAAAAGTCATATTGTTGAGTTCATCGTTGGTTGCGAAAGCAAAATATTGAGCTTGTATTTCCATCCCTATACTTGCACCTTTTGACTCGGTATGAATATTACCACGATCGTTATATACCCACCACAAAGTAGCATCTCCATACAAACGAGGACGACGTTTATCTGGAGTTGTACCGCACGGAACAATTTTATCTAAATCATAAAATGGATAATCACCATCGTCCGGATTATATATTCCATCTTCATTTTCATCCCAAAATGGAGCTAATGTTGGCATATAGTCAGGTTCGGTATTGTTGCCCGGCCAATTCTTAATATCATCCGGCACTTCGTATCCGGCATATACATCTTGCAATAATTGTGTATTATTTGATTGTACAGCTCTCCACCATGAACGGAATCGTATTACTTCATCTTTCGTAACCGGAAAATGCTTATCGTATTTGGTACACATTTCGGATGTTGTATTTCCTTTGTCGCTACCGAATGCTTTTAATGGTCCGGTAAAATAATCTTGACCTACTTGTCTGTAGCGAGCAGCCGAAACACGTAATTGACCGTTAACATCCGTACCTCCAATCCAAATAGCACCTGCAAACAATGCATGTTTGCCGCTATATTTTGGAATTTCGTAATAAGGATTGCCTAACAAATCCCACCACATATCACCACCTGTAAATATCATGGTACGAATATTATTGTATTCAAAAATAGTTCTTCCACCGGGTGTTACGCAACCAGCGGCTAACGACTTTTCGCCTTCGGTATTTTTACTTCCACCGATGTATTTGTATGCAAATGTATAACTGCTTATCAGCAAACTTGCAAACAACAACACTTGAATTTTTCTGGACTGTTTCATATAATAATTCTTTTATTTTCTGTATTTAAATTAAAAACTAAACATAACACCTAAGCGAATTGTTCTGGCAAATGAGTAATTATATGGATAATTGATGTACATACTGTAATAGTTTCTGTAAGCAGTGGGGTCGTTTTGAGATTCGATTGTAACTTGATTTTTTGCATTCGTTAAATACCCATCGTCATCAGGGTTGCCTGTTGTTCCATATACATTAAGAATACCTTTGTTGTTCAACAAATTATTTACTTCGAGGTACACATTTAAGCCGGCTGTTTTATTCTTTTCTGCGCCGTATTTTAATTCTATATCTTTATCAACACGCATATTTATAGTAAAACGAGCAGGTTTACGAGCACCATTGAGCGAACCTACTAAATATCCCGTATTTAAATCGCGTTTACTATATGGGCTACCTGTACCATAGTTAATTGTAAAGTTTGCACCTGTATTTTGCAAGAAGTCCATACCGAACCACTTAGGACCATTATATGCAGGTCCGCTTAAGAAACGATAATCGAGGTTACCGCTAATAGCGTGGCGTTGGTCAAAGTCTAAGGGGATGGTTGCTCTTAAATTAGGTTGTCCTGTTTGTATAAGTGCCTTGCTTGTTTCAGCATTTGAGCCGGTACCATTAGCAAATTGAAGTGTATAGTTTATACGCAACGTAACGTTTCCGGTTCTACGTAAGTCATAGCCAACAGTTAATCCTTTAACTGTTCCAAAGTCAATATTAGTATAGGTCATATAACGAACCGGGTAAGCACCATTAATATATTGAACTTGAATCATATCGCGCATTTCACGATAAAAAACAGAAAGTTTTAACGACGATGTGTTGGACAATTTTTGTTGGAACCCCAACTCATAATCAATGGTTTTTTCGGTTTTTAAATCGGGGTTATTAATTGCATCCGATGCTTGATTAATAATATATAGGTATTCGATGGGATTCATACGAACATAGCCACTGGGACGTTTTGTAAGAATGTCGTAGTGTGCAAAAAACAATGCAACGTCAGAAATTGGGAATGAAAATGCAACACGTGGCATTACGTTTATTTGTGGATCGTAATCTTTAAATGCTTTTACTGTCATGCCTGCTTGAGGATCGGCTAAAATGGGTGCCATGCCATTAGAAGACTGAATTAACGAGGGGTCATTAACTTGTGTTCCGTTTGCATCATACCATTTTGCATCCTGCATCGAGTTACCGACTCTGTAACCTAATATTTTTGAAGGATTATCGGTATTATCTGCATAAACCACTGCATCTGAAGGCATATTACCGGGGTGTGCTCCATTTGGATTTAATGAACCGGGCACTTCGCTTAGTTTTTTTGTTTCGTACAATGAGAACGGATCTTTTAACACCATTTGGTTAGCATCGAAACGGTCAACACGAACACCTATATTAAATATAAGGTCGTTAAATGCAAATTTGTCCTGAATATAAGCAGCACCATAAATAGGTTGGAAAGAAGGAATTTCTCTTAAATAACGGCCATTTTCATCTTTTTTGGTTAAGAAATCGTTTAAGGTTGGTTTTCCTGAAATTTTCTTTCCATGAGCATCGTAGCCATAATAGGTTACAATATTATTACCATTATTTAATAATTCATCTGCACTAAAGAAATCGATTTTATAAATAGATGGATCGTACGAATCAAAGTCAATCCAATTGGTACCATTAACAGGCATACCTAAAGCTTCACGTAATTTTTGGTCGAATTGGTATTGAGTAGCACCTGAATATAGACGGTCATACCAAATTGTATCCTGGAAAACGCCATTGGCATCATATACTAAATGAGGGTTCGATTTATCCAATTCAAGAATATGCGCATTGGTAAATGCACGTCCATATGTCCACAAAGCCATTGGGCTTACACCAAAATAACGGTCATCACGTTGTTCGAATTCAAAACCTAATGATATTTCATGGTCTTTTACGTCTGCCGAACCGTTTGCAGAAATTCTATATTGTTGTTGGTCTAATTTATAATAGGTATTGTAAGGTGTACCGGGAGCTGTATAAAGTCCGTAAACAGAAATAGGAGCTTGACCATTCAGCAAACCACCGCCAGCTTCTACCAATACAGAGTTAGAATACATGAAGCTATTCGGATCATATAACGAATAATAGTAATTGGTATAAGCAGCCAAATCCGGATTTATATCGGATGGAGTATAAGCATATTTCAAATCTCTAAAACCATCGTGTTGCCATACACCTGAAGAAAATCCTTGAATGGTATCAGTATATGAATATGACCTTTCTTGGGTGGTATTAAATTTCCCTACATAACCATAATTGAATAAATTATCTTTATGACGTGGATCTTGAACAATCTCATTAAATTTGCTATAATCTAACTGAATTTGATAATATGCATTTTTGATTAAAGCTGTTGCATTTTCTTTTTCGTCGTTGCTTTGGAATTTTTGTGTTAATCGAATAAATCCACGCATGGTGTTGTCAATAGATTCGCCATTGTTATTACTATTAAATAAGGTATTGGCATAGCTAAATAAACGAGCTTGTTGATGATCGTAAGTAGCTCCTATAGTTAAACCTACATTTTTAGAAAGTTTATAATCAATTTTTCCTTGCAACATCATTTGTTTTGAATTAACATCGGAACGAGCTTTTACTTTTTCAAAATTTTCACTTCTTAAATAATTGGCATTTAATATCGTTCCAAAACCACTTTCGCTGGTCCTGTATGGGTTAGCTAATAAATTATCAACAACGCCATCTTTTGCTTTCCACCAATCAATAACAGATGGAGCTCCATCTATTTCGCTATTAAATGATGCCGTTAAAAAATATCCGGCTTTAACATCTTTTTTTGTTTTTGTTGAATCGTATGGATCTTTATATTTTTTAGAGAAAAGGGGTCCTGTAAGACTTCCTTCTGCTAAAAAATAGCCATAAGGATCTAAAAATTTTGATGTAGAAACTTCAATGGATCCATGGGTTTCACGCGAAGGTTCTTTTGTTGTAATACTAATAATACCACCGGTTACATCACCATATTTAGCGGGGATACCACCCATAATAACGTCAACTTGAGCTGTAGCTGACTTGGGTAAAGCTGAGGTACCACGTACTTTAACTCCGTCTATAATATACACTGTTGCTTCGGCACGTGCACCACGAATACTACCAACTTCACCACGTTCGCTATATACACCGCCTACGGTTGTTGCAACTGCTTCTGCAGAACGTCCGGGCATTTTTGCAATTTCCTTGTCGGTAACACTTCCACCGGATTGAGTCTGGTCTTTGCTAATTAATGGCACTTTATATTCTTTAACTTCGACTTCTTGCAATTGTTGAACTGCCGGAGAAATTCTAAAGTCTTGGAAGGTAATTTTTCCTGCCATAATTTTTACCCCCTTATATTGTAAAGGATGATAACCTACATACGATGCTTTTACATCATACGTTCCTGCAGGAATAGGTTTAATAACAAATTTACCGTCAAAATCTGTCATACCGCCCGTAACTACCTGACCATTAGCCTCTATAGACACATTGGCAAAAGCAATTGCCTCGCCTGTAGTGGCATCGATAACCTTACCTTGTAGTGTTCCCGATTGGGCAAAAATGGTTGCTGTCATCAGCAAACCAACACAAACTAAAACTAACCTTCGCAACATAATAATTTGATTATTATTTATTTAACATTTATTTAAAAATTCTTTAACACCTTTTAACAAGCGTGTAAATATAAATATTTTTATTTAAAATGACAATATTCTTTTTAAATGACTAAATTTTTCGAAAAAAAGTTGCAAAAACCCATAAAAATCAATCCGTTTTGAGTAAAAAAATAAAAGCTGCTTTATAGCAGCTTTTATTTTTATTGATTATAAATTCGTATTTATTGAATCGTTACTTTATGCGAACGTTTATATTCCCCATTGCTTACTTCAATATAATAAATTCCGTTGGGATAACCCTTAATGTCAATAAGTTGTTGATTTACTACGTTGTGTTTTTCGTAAATCTTTTGACCCATCATATTATATACATTAACAGTATATACCTCATTATCAGCTAACGTTAAGTTAAATAAGCCATCGCTTGGATTTGGATATACTTTTTGCATAAACATTGCCAACGGCATTTTTTCGCCCAAGGTTCCTACAAAACTTAGATCGTCAACATATAAGGTTGAATTTTCCTGAGGTGCATACCCTGCAGATGAAACACAAATAACCTGGAATGTATCGGGAACAACTGTAGGAGGATCGTATTGAATGGGTTGATTAAATGGAGTATAAGCACTAACGGTTTGGTTGGTCATTACACCGCCTATACCGATAGTATCACGCGAAGTACCATTCCATTTTGTCATAATAACGATAATGGCCATCGTGTCACCATTAACATTATTATATTTAAACCAACCTGAAAAAGATTCAGGTTTTACATTCATTGGAACTCCACCTGTTATACCAGTTAACATATCAAAAGAACCTGTTACGGCAATACCTGGTAACATCCCTATTAATGTAGCATTGATGGTTTTTAATTTCATAGCATACGAACCGGTATGCATGTCTGTAGTTTGAGTAACCGGTGCAAACGAAAAGAAACCTAAACTCAAATTGGAAGTTCCCCAACTACCGGGAGTAATGGTATCTGTCCATGTTTCAAATCCATTGTTGGGAATCGTAGGTTGAGCAATTAGAAAATTCATGCTAATAAAGCATGCAGAAACAAAAAGTAACATTTTTTTCATACGCATTTGTTTTTAATTGGTTAATATGCTTCAAATATAGTTTGACTTTTTGATACTTGCAAATTTTTTCTGAATATAATTCATTTTTATTCAAATATTTTCTTGTTTTGGATCTCACAAATAAATTTTACTTTTGAGAGAAATTGATTTAAACGCCATGAGCAAAAAAGCATTAATATTAATTATTCTCATAATCATTGTTTTATACGGACAATCGTTAAAGTTTCCTCATCTTTTATATTGGGACAATGCCGGATATTCTTATACACAACATCCAATCATTCATAGTTTGAGTTTCACCAATTTAAAAGCAATGTTTACCCGGAGTTTCGACAACCACTATCACCCCTTTACTCTTATTAGTTTGGCTATTGATTATTCATTAGGACATGGCAAAGCAGTTTTTTTTAGAATAACAAACCTGTTTTTGCTTATTTTTATTGGTCTATTTTTATTTATTTTTATATATAAGCTTCTCAGAAACAATTGGGCAGCTGCTTTTATTAGCTTATTTTTTGTTCTTCACCCGTTTAATGTCGAATCGGTAGTGTGGATTTCTGAAAGAAAGAATTTGCTTTTTATGTTTTTCCTTATCCCATCACTGATTTACTATTTAGAATATATTGAATACAAAGAAAAACGGTTTCTTCTGTATAGCTGCCTGTTTTTTATTTTCAGTCTTTTTTCTAAATCGCAAGGTTTGCCTATGATAGGCTTGCTATTTGTTATAGATTATATAAAAAATCGCAAGTTTAACCGCTCTAGTATAAAAGAAAAAATACCTTATTTAATAATAGGTGTCGTTTTTTTAATTGCGATGTTCTATTTTCATGTTCCAGCAAATTTTGAAAGGACACATCCCCATCGTCTTCCAGATTATTTATTCACCGGATTTAGAAATGTCTTTTTCTATGTTTATAAAACGCTTATTCCTTTTTGGTTTTCGCCCTATTATTCTTATCCTCAAAATCCTGTTAGCTCATATTGGTTTTTCCCTGTGCTCTTTATTTTATGTATTTGGCTTATTTTTAAGTATTTTAAAAGAAATCGATTGTTTATTGCCGGTCTATTGTTTTATTTTATCAGCATTTTCCCGCTGCTTAAATTTTTTCCCATTCCTTATGGCAACTATATTGCAGCCGACAGACATATGATTCTTCCTATCATTGGATTGGCTATAGCCTTTTGGTCATTGATCGTCAATAATGTTAAAAAGGGTTGGGTATGGAGTTCCGTTATCATCTTTTTAACTCTTCTTTTTGGTTCATCGTACTATACCATTTCGCAATGGAAAAACAGTCAACAGTTTTATACCTATTTAATTAATAGGCAACCCGAAGTAGTTTCAGGATGGGGTAACAGAGGAAGGGTTTCTCTTTCCGAAAAAAAATACAATGAAGCCATTCGTGATTTTTCAAAAGCCATTAAAATCAAACAAGATAATTCCAATTTATACCTCAACAGAGGACTTGCTTATGCCTATCTTAAGAAATTTGATAGTGCTTATTTTAATTTTTCAGAGGCTATTCGTTGCGACTCATCCAATTTTAAAGCCTATAGCAATCGTTCCTTGACATTGATTCAATTGAAAAAACCATTAGAAGCCTTAAACGATATTACATGCAGCATTATATTAAACCCTAACTATGTTGATGGATGGATTAACAAAGCATTTATAGAATATAAGCAAAATAATTACAAGCAAGCTATAGAAAGCATTAACAGAGCCATCGAATTAAATCCCCAAAACATCAAACTTCAATATTTGAAGAATGAAATATTGCAAGAAGCAAATAAAAACAAAAGTTTAAATTAATTTGATATTTCTTCGTAATGTTTTCAGTCCAATTCGACTGAGAGAAGTTCCGCTTAACTGTTTTTTAAAAGTAGAAGTTGTAAGTGTCTCCCATTCATTATCTGTCCAATAAACATGGCTTTGTGGAGTAAAAAACACATTTTGGGAATGCACAGCTCTATTATTATACGGGCATACTTTTTGGCAAATATCGCAACCGGCAATGTACGAAGTAGGATTTTCAAATGGCATTTTATCCTCTTTATTTTCTACGGTTAAATATGAAACACAACGTGAAGCATCGAGTATATAAGGTTTAATTAAAGCTTTGGTAGGACATGCATCGATGCATTTGTTACAATTTTCAGGACACTTTTGTTGTATTGGTTTATCGGGGCTTAGTTCTATATTTAAAGCGATTCCGCCAATAACACAATACGAACCATATATTGGATTTATAAGTAAACCATTTTTCCCAATCCACCCCAATCCTGCTGCAGCCGCATACGATTTTTCAAATATTGGAAGTGTATCGCAAAAAATCATACCATCTGCATGGCTATCGACATTTTTAATAAATCTCAATAAATCTTGTAACTTGGATTTAATTACTTTATGATAGTCATGGGAATAAGTATAATACGAAATTTTGTATCGCGAACGATTCGACATGATAGCTGGAGCATACGAAGCTAAAACCATTATCAATGATTTTGCTTCCGGGTAGAGCATAGAAATATTTCTTCTTCTCTCTGTTTTTTCATTTAAAAAAGCCATTTTACCATGGTAATGGCGATCTAAATAAGTTATTAAAGCTTCGTAATCTTTTTGTTTAATTTCCGGCAAGGAAATTCCTACATCATTAAATCCCAACGACAGAGCATATTCTTTAACTTGCCTTGTCAATGGAATTTTCATCATTTTATTAAAATTCTCCGTTAGATCTACCGGTTGTATATCCTCTCATGATACCTCTGGTAGAATTGCGAATAAACATAATTATGTCATCACGTTCTTTGGATGCCGGCAATTCTTTTTCTATGTATTCTAATGCTTGAGAAATATTCAAATTTCTAAGATACAAATAGCGATACACTTCTTGAATCTGCTGAATTTGCTCGTTAGTATAATTTCTCCTTCTTAAACCGATAGAATTAACACCAACATAACTCAGCGGTTCACGAGCAGCCTTAACAAAAGGAGGTACATCTTTGCGAACTAAACCACCACCCGAAATATAGCAATGAGAACCAATCTTTACAAATTGGTGAACGGCAACCAAACCGCCTAAATTTGCGTAGTCGTCAATTTCTACGTGACCGGCTAAAGTAGTGTTATTTGCTAAAATGCAGTTATTACCTACAATACAATCGTGTGCTACATGAACATAAGCCATTAATAAACAATTGTCACCGACAACCGTTTTATAGCTTGCTTTTGTACCTCTATTTATTGTAACAAACTCTCTAATCATTGTATTATCGCCAATAATGGCAACCGTTTCTTCACCCGTAAATTTCAAATCCTGAGGCACTGCAGATATTATTGCTCCCGGATAAATTTTACAATTTTTACCAATGCGGGCTCCTTCCATAATCACAGCATTTGACCCAATCCAAGTACCCTCACCAATTTCGACATTTTTTTCGATCGTTACAAAAGGATCTATTATAACATTATCAGCAATTTTTGCTTCAGGATGAATATATGCTAATGGTTGTTTCATATTTTAATAATGAAATTTAATTATTCTTTTTTAGCTATTTGAGCAGTCAATAAGCCCTCCGTTACAATTGAATCGCCTACATAAGCTATTCCTCTCATGGTGGCAATACCTCTCCTAACCGGACTAACTAACTCTAATTTAAATATCAACGTATCACCGGGAGAAACTTTCTTTTTAAAACGAACCTGTTCAATTCGCAAAAAATAGGTTGCATAATTCTCCGGATCGGGAACAGAATTCAAAACAAGAATGCCCCCAACTTGGGCCATTGCCTCAACAATTAATACTCCCGGCATAACCGGTTCGTTAGGAAAATGCCCCACGAAAAAGGCTTCGTTATAGGTAACATTTTTTAAACCAATTATACTGTTTTCATCAATCTTTAATATTTTATCTACCAACAAAAACGGATAGCGATGAGGTAATCGCTTTTTAATTTCGCCAATGTCCATTATTGGCTTTGCATAAATATCGGTAACGGGCATCGAAGGTTTTGCTTTTTCTTTACGAATAATTTGAGAAAGGTGTTTTGCAAACTCTACATTAGCTTTATGTCCCGGTTTTTTAGTAATGATTTTCCCCTTAATGGGCATTCCTACTAACGACACATCGCCAATAAAATCGAGCAATTTGTGACGTGCTAACTCATTCGTATAATGCAAAGAAGTATTGTTTAATAAGCCCAACTCAGGCTCGTATTCTATGTGAGGCTTATGAAGTAAGTCGGCAATGGAATTTACTTCTTCTTTTGTCAATTTTTTATCCACAATTACTATGGCATTATTCAAATCGCCACCTTTTACCAAACCATTTTTTGCCAAATATTCTAATTCGTCTAAAAAGACAAACGTTCTGCTTTTTGCAATTTCTGTAGCATACGTTGCTAAAGAATCTAAAACGGCATATTGATTTTTAACGATATCCGAAGGGTAATCGATAAGAGTAGTAACATTAAATTCGTCATCGGGAAGGGCAATATACTCACTTCCGGACTCAGGAACAACAAATGAGATCGGTTGTTTTATTTCAAAATAATATTTTGGCTCGTCTTGCTCAAAAATTCCTACATTCATTATTCCGGCTACAAATTCGCGTGCACTGCCATCTAAAATAGGAACTTCTTCGCCGGTAATCTCAATAAGCAAGTTATCAATTTCCATCGCAAAAATGGCACTTAACAAATGTTCAACCGTATGGATGGTTACGCCGTTTTCAGTTAGTGAAGTTCCTCGTGCCGTATGGCTAACATTATCTACTATGCTTTTAACAATGGGATTGCCATCAATATCTACTCGTTGAAAAATTATGCCATGATGAATGGGTGCAGGTTTTAAAGTAACAGTACAATTCGTACCTGTATGCAAACCGCTACCGGAGAAAGAAATAGGCATCTTTACTGTTCGCTGCATTTTTCCAATCATGATCTGATTTTTTTTAAAGTGGCACAAAGATAGATTAATAGTATTGATTTTCAAAACTGAAAATAAAATTTATAGCCAAGCAAACCTATAAATATATTCTTTTCTTTTGTTTTTGTAAAAAAAAGTGTACTCGCAATTTTACATAAATTCAACCAACTTTCTTAATTTTGGTTTATTGAGCATATGAATCATTCCCGAAGGCTTATTTTTAAATAGAAGCATCAGAAATTCTTCTTTTTGCTTTTCATTTATATTTAGGTCACGAAGTTGTGTCGGACACTGAATTTTCGTAAAGAATTCTTTCAATTTTTCTATGGTTTGCCCTGTTGTTCTTACCTTAAACCACTCTTTTCCCAGAAATTCGATTCGATCTTTAGAAGCGCGTCTTTGTAATTTAAACCATGCCGGATAAACAACGGACAAACTAGCTCCATGAGGAACATCATATAAGAGTGATAAATGATGGGCTACATCATGCACACCCCAATCGCCCGATTTTCTTCCATAAAAAGTTATGCCATTTAACGCACAGGTTGATGCCCACATCATACGTTCACGCAACGCATAATTTTGCAAATCATTGAGTAAGGGTTCTGCTATCTGGCTAATTTCTTTTAAAACACTAATAACAAAAAGATCTGAAAGAGCAGCATTCCCTTCACCAAAATAAGCTTCGAGCAAATGAGCTACGATATCGGCTAAACCATAAGCCGTATATTCCTTTGAAACGGATAAAGTATAAGTAGGATCGCAAATAGAAATAGTTGGGTACGTGTAGGGCGAGCCAAAGCCAATTTTCTCATGGGTTGCATTGTTCTGTAACACAGCAAAAGGATTCATTTCCGAACCGGTTGCTGCTAATGTTAGAACAGTAATAATAGGCAATGCTCGTGTCGGTTTTTCTTTGCCTTTCATCACTTTCCAAGGTTGATGATTAGAGGGTATGCACAACGCTATCATTTTGGCAGAATCTATTACACTCCCACCACCAATAGCAATTATCATATCCACTTTTTCGGCGATTCCTAATGCGATGGCTTTTTCTACGTCCTCAACACGAGGGTTTGGCTTTATCCCCCATATCTCGACAACATCAATTTTTGCCAATTCCAACTGAGATAAAACATCTGAATAAGCACCGTTTAATTTTGCCGACTTGCCGCCTAAAACTAACAAGGCTTTTTTTCCATATTTTGGAAGTTGCTTTGATAAGTTTGAAATGCTGTTTTTACCAAAAAATAGCTTTGTAGGATTATACGCAGTAAATGTTTCCATATTTTTTTTTCAAATGTAGAAAATTTATTTTAAAAAATTGAAACCATTATCTTATAAAAGAGTATAAGTGAAAGTAATTTAAAAAAAAGCCTATGAAAAAATTATCTGTTATTTTTATTTTGGGTGTTTTTGTTGCATTTTTGCTTCAAACATCGTGTAGTATTGAAAAGCGTCATTATCGTTCCGGTTTTTATGTTGATAATGGTTCTACCAAAAACACAAAATCTACCATTGTTGAAAAGCAAAGAAACAATGAAGTTGCTTTAAAAACAAACACAACGGAACCTTTAAGCGAATCGGTTGCCGAAACGGAACATACACCCATTTTTCATCAATCAGCAGAAGAACATTTAATGAAAGCCACTATACCTAAATTTGCTCACAAAACAAATGCATCAACCACAGAAACTCATTCTGAGGCAAAACAATTAAACAAAAACGAAGCCGTAAAAGCATTAAAAGAAAATGCAAAAGCCTTAGCGTTTTATGCAACATCACAAAAAGCTAACAGCAAAGGCGGCGGAGGAAATCAGATTGTTGCACTATTACTTTGTTTCTTTTTAGGATTTCTTGGGATTCACAGCTTTTATCTTGGTAATAAAAAGAAGGGTATTTGGCAATTAGTCATGTTCCTTGTTGGTCTTTTAACATTTGTTCTAATTATTGGCTACGTAATTTTAACCGCACTTAGTATTTGGGTTTTAATCGACTTTATTCGTCTTATTATTGGCGATTTAGGTCCCGGATGGTAAACCTTTTCAAAATTTCAACAATTTTTCAAAACTGCTCAACTTTAACGTTGGGCAGTTTTTTTTGCTCCAATCACTCAACGTATTTATTAATTCTAATTGAATAAACGGCAATGTATTTAAAACAGTTAACTCATACGTTTTACCATTATTTACAAGTGTTGCTTTTTCTATACATCCATTTTTTACCTGAATAGAAAGTTGAATTAATACCCCTTCTTCGAAAATAGAATTCACAAACTCAAAGGACGGTGAAAAGGCATAATTCCAATTCCAAGAAGAAAATTTATTCTTCACTAAATCATTAACCACCGAAACATCATGTTCATTTAATTTATAAACGTTTTCTACGCCATACATTTGCTTAAGCTCATTCCACATAAAATCGGCAAACTGCTCGTTGGTATAATTTACATTTAAGCAATCAATAAGGTTTATCGTAGGCGAAGGACGCGATCGAACCCCCTTATCAATAAAACATTCTTTTTTGCCGTTTAAACTTTTGTGCAATATTTCTTGTGAGGCATTGTAAAGTAATGTAGCATGATGCAAGGTTTTTTCTTTGTAAATATGAGCTGCGGTTCCTGTAATCTTTTTCTTATCTACTAACAAATCATTTTTTTCCGAAATTTCTGTTTCGATGTTCAGTTTATAAAGGACTTCTCTAATGGGCTGAAGCAAATCCATAAATTTCAATTTCCCTTTACGAATAATGGTTATGTTGATATTTCCCAAATCGTGAAAAACAGTACCACCACCAGATATTCTACGAACTAAAGGGATGTTCGCCTGATGAATAAATTGTTGATTCGCTTCTGCAAAAGCATTCTGATGTTTACCAACAATAACCGATGTTTCGTTTCGATAAACCAACAAAATATCTTCATCCAATTCATGTAAAAGATAATATTCTAAGGCAATATTAAAATATGGATTATAGTTTGGGCTTAAGATTGCTATCATTTAATTTTTCGTTTTTTTTGTGTCGAAGTTTATCGCGTTTTGTTCGTTTTTCATACTTAGCCATAAATTCTTTTTCGAGATTTATACCGGTTTGATTGGCCAAGCATATCAATACCCATAGCACATCTGCCATTTCCTCTCCTATGCTATTTTGTTTATCACTCTCTTTAAACGATTGCTCACCATAAGTTCGCGCCATTAGTCTTGCCAATTCGCCCACCTCTTCCATTAACAAGGTCATGTTTGTTAACTCATTAAAATATCTGACGCCGATGGATGTTATCCACTGGTCAGTTAGTTTTTGTAATTCATCAAGCGTATGTTTTTTTGATTCCATAACATATATTAATATCACAAACCTAATTCATTTTCTAAAAACAAAAAAATGACAAAACTATTTTTTAATGTATTTTTGTACAAATTTTTAAAGACATGAAAACAAAAATATTTTTATTCTTTTCAATTCTATTTCTTTTGATTCGTTGCTATAAAGTTCCTATCACCAATAGAAATCAGATAAGGCTAATGCCCGACATAATGATAACCAACCTAGCACTAACGAGCTATCAAGATTTTATGTCAAAAAACAAAATCATACCTTCCAGCGATAATCGAAGCAAACAATTAGATAATGTTGGTAATAGAATGGTAGCTGCCGTTAATAACCTTTTTGCCAACACCAAATATAAAGATCGAATAAAAAATCAAAAATGGGAGTATCATTTAGTAGATAACCCAACCGTTAATGCGTGGTGTATGCCCGGTGGCAAAATTGTTTTTTACTCCGGTATTCTTCCCTACACTCAAGACGACGAAGGGATTGCAGTTGTTATGGGGCACGAAATGGCACATGCCATAGCTAAACATGGAAACGAACGCATGAGCCAACAAATGGCTATCATGATGGGAGGAGTTACGATAGATGTAGCCATGCAACAACGTCCCGAAGAAACAAAAGAAATCTTCAAATCACTTTATGGAGTAAGTGCTACCCTCGGAGCATTAGCATATTCGCGCAAGCATGAATACGAAGCGGATAAAATAGGCCTCGTTATAATGGCTAAAGCAGGTTATAATCCCGAAAAAGCAATCGCTTTCTGGGAACGAATGAGTCAAAAAAGTGGAGGCTCTATCCCTCAATTTTTAAGCACTCATCCTTCGGATGAAAACCGAATAAAAGAAATGAAAAAATTTCTGCCTACCGCAATGAAATATTACAAAACAAATTAATTGAACCGTTTTTCAACGACATTCCAATCGAGTATTTTCCAAAATTCACTTACATAATCGGGACGGCGATTTTGATAATCGAGATAGTAAGCATGTTCCCATACATCACACGTTAAAAGTGGTTTATGTCCATCGCGTATAGGATTTGCTGCATTTGAAGTTTGAATAATTTCGAGCTGCCCTTCTTTACTAACAACTAACCATGCCCAACCTGAGCCAAATAACGTTGTTGCTGCTTTCTGAAAAGCTTCTTTAAACGCCTCCAAACTTCCAAATTTATGTTGAATAGCTTCTAACAGCTTTCCCTCCGGTTTTGTTTTGGGATTTGGCGAGAACGATTCAAAATAAAATGTATGATTCCATACCTGAGCTCCATTATTAAAAATGCCTCCGTCAGCCTCTTTAATAATAGTTAACAAATCAGCATTTTCAAACGTTGTTCCGACAATTAAATTATTTAAATTATTAACATAAGCCTGATGGTGTTTTCCATAATGATATTCGATGGTTTTTTGGCTTATAACAGGCTCTAACGCATTAGGAGCATAAGGCAATAAAGGTAATTCGTGCTTCATAATTAATCCATTTTTTTAATGAACAAATTTAAGCATTGTTTTACTTATTTCAAAGAAATCCTTTTTAAATTTTTGAATTATTCTCATTACAACCCTATTCAGAAGGACTGTATTTTTATCAAATAAATGATAAAAACATGCAAATTGGCAAGTTAATTTTTGCTAAATAATGCATATCTTGGCAACCAAAATTAAAATTAAACGTCTTTAAAAAAAAATAAACATGAAAATCTTTTTTTCAATTGTATTCTTGATTGTTTTGAGTTATCAATCAATAATAAGCCAAAACACTAATTATAAACTCATTAAACAAGAGCAAGGTGTTCAATTTTTTGCTCGAGAAATGGAATGCCACGATGATTGGAATGGTATTCATCAACTTTTTTATCAAATTCAAGTTATAAACACAACCGAAATGCAAGCCACTATTTCGTGGAATATTGACACATGGATGAATGGAGCGTGTGTTACATGCGGAAAACCTAAAAATGCCGAAAACACATACACGATTGAATTGCCACCATCGGGCAGCCTTGATGGCAATTGCGATAAAAATAGTCCAAAAGGATTAAAAGTTTATATAAAAGAAATACAAAACAACAGAAGTTCTGTATTATCAAAGTTTGAAATAACAAATTTAAAAGTAGAGTTTCATGAATAAGTTATTCGTTTCAATAGTTGTTTTTGTTTCCATATTTATTCAAAGCAATTTATATTCACAATGCGGAATTGTAATAGATACGGTTTATTACAACGGTGACTACTTTTTAACTCCCGATACCATTAAGGTTTGTCAAGGCGATCAGGTTACTTTTGCATACCCCGATGCAGGTTGCCCCACGTATATGATGGATAATAATTTTAATAATGGTCAAATTGGAACTGGATGGTCTTCCAATGCATCACCGATGTTTAATGATACTTGCGGACCGGGAGTTGATGGAACCACTTATTTGTGGATTGGCCCGGCAACCAGCTTCCCCAGAAGATTAACGACGGTTAGTTATTCGGTAACAACTCAATGTCAAATATGTTTTGATATGAAGTATGCTTCTCAAGCAAACTCATCTCCTTGCGAAGGCCCGGATGAATCAACCGAAGGTGTTCATTTGCAGTATTCTACATCCAGCGCTAATGGACCGTGGATAGATATTAATTATTGGGATCCGAATGGAGGCTATGATCCAATTTTAACCACATGGCAACACTATTGCGAAAATGTTCCTGTAAACGGAACCATTTGGTTTAGCTGGTATCAAGATGTAACTTCCGGTAACGATTATGACCACTGGGGATTGGACAATGTACAAATCTTTTGTCCACCACCTTCTCAAGTTATTCAGGGAGCTTTTAATTCAAATGTAGTATCAACCAATAGCTATTCAACAACGATAAACGCTCAAAACAGCGGCTACTTTGTTGCAACCGTATCTGATGGAAGTTTATCCGCATCAGACAGTGTATATGTGGATGTTTATCCACCTCCATCCATGTCAATAAGCGGACTCAATAATTCATATTGCGTAAACGATGCCGCAACCAACCTTACCGGAAGCCCATCGCCCGGAGTTTTTTCGGGTCCGGGCATTTCAGGAAATGCATTTGACCCTGCCATTGCCGGTGTTGGTACCCACACTATAACGTATCACCACTATTATGTTACAACAAATTCTGCAACAGGATTACTCACCTTCTTTTTTGATGATTTCTCGACCGACAAAGGATGGACAGGATACGGCACACAATGGACAAGAGGCTCTGCTACTTCAAGTAGCGGTTGCAGTGGCAGTCAAGACCCTGCTCAAGATCATACTGCAACTTCCGACAATTTTATAATAGGGAACTGGCTTGGTGGTTGCTACCAAAATAGTTTAACTCAAACCTATTGGCTTACAAGCCCAACCATTGATTGTTCAAACTTAAACACATGCAATATAGAATTTTATAGCCACAGTGGTGTAGAAAGCCCAACCTACGACCATTTATATATTGAAGCCTACAATGGTTCGGCATGGCAGCAAATTTGGACCAATACTTCATCACTCGACGAAACATCCTGGACATTACGCAATTATTCCGTACCCCAGGCAACCAATAACCCAAACTTCAAAGTACGTTTTGGTATAGGGGTTACCGATGTTAGTGTAACTTATAAAGGATGGAATATTGATGATTTTAAACTTAAGTGCAATGGTTCGATAATTGTAACCGACACCTTATGCGATTTTGTAACGACTCAAAACGTTACCGTATCACCACAACCTACATCTACTTTTACTTACAATGATTCTATCTGTCAGAATAGCACAACAACCATTCAATTTACCGGAACTGCCTCAGCTAACTCTACATATACATGGAATTTTGGTGGAGGAACGGTATTAAGCGGCAGTGGCATTGGTCCCTACGTTGTTCAATATGCAAATGACGGCAATTATACTATTAGTTTAACCGTTAACGACAATGGTTGTTCTTCAACACAAACACAACATACGCTAACGGTTTTGCCATACGGGCATCCTTACTGTTGCATTATACCAACAACTAATGCAGGTGCAGACGACAGTATTTGCGGCTTAACTTATACGCTTAATGCAATTGCTTCGCTTGGTGTTGGTACATGGACACAAATATCCGGACCGGGCACCTCCAGTTTTCAAGATAATCACTCTGCATACAGCTCGGTTACTGTTAGCGTTGCCGGAACATATTCTTATGATTGGCACGAGGTAAATGGAACCGGATGTGAAGACAGAGATACCGTAGTCATTACTTTTATACAGCAACCTGTTGCCAATGCCGGTCAAGATATTAGTGTTTGCCAGCTTTCCTCAGCTTTAAATGCTATAGGTAGCGCAGGTCTGGGGACATGGACTCAAGTAAGCGGTCCCGGCACAATCAGTTTCGACAACAACCATAATCCAACTGCAACTGCTACAGCTACACAACAAGGATCTTATGTTTTACAATGGTTTGAAGACAACCAAGGATGTACTTCTTCCGATCAAATGACACTGATATTAACAAATCAACCTATAGCAAATGCCGGAACTGACACCGCTCTCTGTTCATTTACTCATCAACTTAATGCCACTCCAAGCTATGGCACAGGAACTTGGCTTAACATTTCGGGCCCCGGCACTGTTCAATTTGCAAATATTCATTCACCCAATTCTACGGTACAAGCCAGCACACATGGAACATATAACTTTGTATGGAATGAAGACAACGGAAATGGTTGTATTAGCAACGATACCGTACAAATTACTTTCAATTATATACCTACTTCAACATTTACGCTTCCATCAATCAACTGCTTTAACGACACCATTGTTGTAACATATACCGGAAATGCTACACCTCAAGCAAATTATAACTGGAATTTCGGGAATGCTGTTGTTGTATCGGGTGTTGGTGCCGGTCCTTATGCTATTGCATACAATCAAACCGGAACATTCCCTGTTTCACTTCAAATCACACAAAATGGTTGTACTTCTTCAACTACAACTTTACAAACAACAAATCCCGAACCCATTTCGCTAAGCCTTTCTAAAGTAGATGTTACTTGTTTTGGCTACAATGATGGACTTGTATCCAGTCAAGTAAGTGGAGGCACGCCTCCATACAGTTACCATTGGAACAATGGCTCCATTTTCGCAAATCAAACTCAAGCTACAGCCGGTTGGTATTTCTTAACCGTAACCGACCAAAATGGTTGTAAGGCAATGGCTGACATAACCGTTGCTGAACCAGCAAAACTTTCTATAGATATGATTGACTCTATTGCTATTTGTAAAGATTCAACCATCACCATCTCTTCATCCGCAACCGGAGGCACATCTCCTTATACATATCAATGGAATAATGGAGTAAATTCTAATTCCATTACTGTAAGTCCTTCTACCACTACTATTTATTCACTCATTGTTAAAGACAGTCATCAATGTATTGCTCAAAAAAGCGTAAAAGTATATGTGTATCCTCCTCTCAACTTTACGGCAACAGCAAATACCGATAGTATTTGTTTAGGCGAACAAGTCATCATTAATACGCAAACATCAGGAGGAATGGGTGCCCCGTACCAATATTATGTCAACGGATTACAGAACTCAACTCCTATCTATTTATATCCGAACAATTCACAATCGTATCAAATTAGAGTAAAAGACGGCTGCAACTATACAGCCATGGTCGATGTCCCGATATTTGTATATCCATCGCCTTCGATTAATCCAAGTTCAAATATCACTTCGGGCTGTATGCCGCTTTCGGTTCAATTTAATGAAAGTAGCCCTGATGAAGGACAACAGTACGTTTGGAATTTTGGTGACAACAGTTCTGCTTTTTCAAAAAATCCAAAGCATACATTTAACAACGCCGGAACGTACACCGTATCGTTAACAGTTACAACAATTAACGGTTGTCATGTTACCAATACATTCCCCAATTGGATTACTGTATTCCCATTGCCTCATGCTCAATTTATTTCAGACCCGCCTATCGCCACCGTTGTTAAACCCGAAATTAATTTTGTTAATTATTCCTCACTTACCGATAGTGTAATGTGGTTTTTTGGTGATGGCGATTCTTCCAATATTTATAATCCGTATCATCTATTCCCTGCCGACACTCCAAAAACATACCAGGTTACCCTTGTTGTATTTACCAATAAAGGTTGTACTGACACCGTTCATGGTGTAGTTCAAGTAAGAGATGTATATACCTTCTACGCACCAACAGCATTCAGCCCGGACGGCAATGGTATTAACGAAGTCTTTTATGTAACCGGTCATGGCATTAAAGAAGAAACCTTTAGTTTAACCATCTATGATCGTTGGGGCGAAATTGTTTTCCAAACGAACGATATTCACGAAGGTTGGGATGGCAGAATAAACGGAGGGAAAATTGCACCCGTAGGAACCTATACTTGGCTTGCCAAATTTAAAGACTTCCAAAAGATTGCACACGATGAATACGGAAAGGTTACCATTATTCGATAAAAAATTGTATATAAGCTTTTTATTAAATACCTGAATTAATTCTTATCAATTTTTGAAAACAAATCAACTTTCAGGCAACTTTTTGAAAAACGTGTGTTATTTATAATTGAAAACATACGTGATGCTATCTGAAGAACAATTGTTAAAAAAATGTCGGGAAGGAGAGCAGAAAGCACAGGAAGAATTATATGATCGTTTTTGTGCTGCTATGCTTGGAGTCTGTATGCGCTATTGTGGAAACAGATCGGAAGCAGAGGATGTTTTACAGGAAGGATTTATCAAGGTTTTCAGAAATATTTACGATTTTAAAGCAAAACATGAAGGTTCTTTAGCAGCATGGATAAAAGTGATTATGGTGAATACTTCTCTTAATTATATAAGAGCCAAAAAACATTTTTCATTCATTGAAGAGATGGAAAACGTTCCTATTTCAGAGTTTGAAAGTGAAGATGTTTTGATTGAAAATGAAGACAATATTCAGCCTCAAATGAGTGATTTAATTGAAATGATTAATGAACTTCCGGAAGGGTATAAAATTGTATTCAACCTCTTTGCTTTTGAAAAATACGGACATAAGGAAATAGCAAAAATGCTTTCTATTTCGGAAGGAACCTCCCGACTTCATCACAAAAACGGCTTAAAATTTCATAACTATCTGATAATCAA
>ENA-UOWE01000291-UOWE01000291.1-activated-sludge-metagenome-genome-assembly--contig:-NODE-291-length-74937-cov-10.709383_pt1 | contig 74937 bp, 61 predicted proteins | sample MGYA00249841_ERZ761562 | MGnify/ENA primary metagenome ERZ761562 (study PRJEB28883, sample SAMN05720200) | activated sludge metagenome | isolation source: Anaerobic digester | place: Japan... | reverse complement strand
TCGAGCGTCGTCAGCATGACGTAGAACAGCTCGGGACCGACCGTCAGTTTGTGCACCTCGGCGCCGAACGCCTCGCATTTGCGGCCCTTCTCGACGATCTCGGGCTGGCCGACGCCACGCGAGTCGTATACTTCCTGCAATACGATGCACTTGAGCCCGCGCTGGGCCGCCTGGGAAGCGACCGCGGCGCCATAGTTGCCCGACGTGGCCGTCGCGACCCCCGCGAAGCCGCGGCGCTTCGCCTCGTAGCAGGAGATCGCGGCGCGACGTGCCTTGAAGCTGCCCGACGCGTTCGCCGCCTCGTCTTTCAGGAGGATCGTCGCGCCCTTTCCGGGAGCGCTGATCTTCCTGACCGCCTCGGTCAGGTTTCTCAGCTCGAACAACGGCGTATCGCCGACCTTCGTTTCGCGCTGGATGCGAACGAGCTCTTCCAGCGTGAAGCCGGTGTCGCGCATCATCTTCTCGTAGTCGAAGCGGACGGGCGACTGTTCGTAGGCCGAAAAATCGATGCCGAGCGAAGCCTTCATGATCTCGTTCTTGCGCGCCATCACGGCGGCGTAACTCATATCACGACTCATGCCTGGCCTCCCAGTCCGATTCTGAGAAGTTCCGGCACGGTCTCGCCGAAACTGTGGCTGTAACTCGGGTTCACGGTGCGAAGGGTTCCCGTCAGGGTGCGACCGATCAACGTCCGGATCGTAGCTTCCGCGCCGACCTCGGCCGGCGCCGCCAGGAAGCCGGAAATCCGACGCACATAGGGCGTCGCCCGCGTGTCGTCGGGAACGCTCGGCGCCCGCTGTGCAGGCGTCAGAATGACCTGTTCGATCTCGACCCAGGTCTCAGCTGGAATCTTGTTCATGGTATCGTCAGCAGGCGGCCGTGGCCACCCGTTGCCTCACAGATGACGTTCGAAAGCGCTCGGTCCCATAAGGGCCGACGGTGCGGGGAGGTCGATCATACGCTTGAGACCTGGGGAGGCGCGTTTCACGATCGGGATCATGTTGACGGCGATGCCGATCGTGCCGATGCCGCCGGGGATCTCGGGCTTGATCGCGAGATTGATGCCGGGCGTTCCGACGATCGTGATATAGTCGCCGGTATCCACATTTTCGGCCTCGGGTCGAACCTGCTGCGGGTGGATGAGCCTGACGACTTCGGTCTTGCCGCGGTAGCCGATGCCGATGTGGCGACAGCCGGCGACCATGCCGGCCTTGACCTTCACATACGGGGTTTCCCGGTCGGTTTTCGAGATGATCGGCTCGCGAATTTCCTCGAACCGGTCCACGCCGAGACCGAGCGCGTGCGAAATCAGGGAAATGCTTTCGCGGAAGCCGATGTGGCCGACGATGGTGCCCATGGCGAGCCCCTGGGCAAACTCCTCGGGCGTGGTGCCGACGCCCTGGGTCTTCATGACGGTCGGGCCGAAGCACGACAGATCGTTGATGCGACTGGCCTCGATCCGCTCGACGTTGTGGCAGACGCCGCTGAGGCTGATGACGAGGCTGTCGAGCACATAGCCGGGGTTGATGCCGGTTCCGATGACGACGACGCCGAAGCGCTTCGCGAGCATGTCGAGTTCCTTGGCGAGCTCGGGCTCCTGCGCGTATGGTTCGGCCATCTCCTCGGCGATGGTGATGCAGTGAATGCCGGCTTCGATGATCGCTTTCATCGCGTCGAAACATTTCCGTGTGAAGGAGTCGATGGCTAGCAGAACGACATCGACGCTCGCCTTTTTGAGAATGCCCTTCTCGGTCGGCGACACCTTGACTCCAAGCTGTTTTCCAAGACCGAGCACATCTCCGAGGTCCTTGCCAGCGGCACCGGGGCGTTTTTCGATCGCTCCGACCACCTGCAGGCCATCCTTCTCGAGCATCAGCTTCACCATGCCGCTGCCCATGGCCCCCAGGCCCCACTGCACCACACGAATCGGCTTCATTGCTGCTGTATATCCTTTCCGGTTTGTGTTGTTCTCCGGATGAAACACCCGGATGTCCCGTGCATTATACCACGCCCGCCCTTCTCGGCAAGAACGGGCGTTTCGTTCATATCAAGACGAGCGCACCTGTTTCACAACCGCTGAATCGCAGAGGGCACAAAGCTCACAGAGTTCCCACAGATACAAAGACCGTTTTACCGCCGAGATCCTCCGTTGAAAAAAAGAAGGATCATACGACAACATACCAGACGAAGAGGCGCTGAGGAAGAAGCGAGATGAAAAAGAAAGGCGGTGAATCCTTCGAATTTCAACATCCCAGAGAATTGAAAGAATCTCTGGGAATCCTCCGTGTTCATCGTATCCTCCGTGCTTCGCGTCTGGTCGTCCGTGGTTCGGGCAGAAACCCATCGCGAGGCTCCGTCCGAACCTCCTGCTGCTTTCGGCAAGTGAACTGGTTTATAATACGAAGGCCTAGTCACTCAAATCTCCTGGAGGGCAGCGACGTGCCAGACGACAAGAACAAGCCGAATCTCTTCGAGCGCCTCTTCCGCAAAACGAAGGAAAACCTCGAAAAGCCGAAGACGCCCGCCCGCCCCCCAGCATCTCCCGCCGCGCCGCGCCCCACCACCCCGGCGGTTGCCCGTCCCCCCGCTCCGCCGCAGGCACAGCCAGGCCAGGACAAGAAGATCAAGATTCCCCTGACGGGCGGCAAAGTGGATACCTACCGCCAGTGTCCGAAGAAATTCCAGCTCTCCTACCTGGAAAAGCGTTCCTCGGGAAAGGCGGTTTCGCCGCATCTTTCTTTCGACACCTCGCTTCACACCGCGCTGAAGGTGTTCTTCAAGAACCGCAGGAAGGGTGAGCTGCCCCGACTCGACGCTCTCATGGCGGCCCTCGACGGCTCCTGGGACAACCGCGGTTACGTCACTTCCGATGAAGAGCTGGAATGGCGCCGCAATGCGGAAGCGGCCCTGCGGCTGTTTTTTTCGAAGATCGAAGTCGCGTTTCCGAACACTCATGAGGTCGACATGTTTTTCAAGGTCGATCTGTTCGGTTCGGAATACTCGGGAAAATTCGACCGTGTCGACATTCTGCCCGACGGCACCTACGGCATCGTCGATTACAAGACCGGCAAACCACCGCTGGGCGGCCAGGCCGAGCTGGAAGCGAACGTCACCCTGAACCTGCTGTTCCACGTCGCCGACATCATCTGGCCCGGCAAGGTCCAGACCATCACCCACCATTTCCTGCGCGACGGGTCGTCCCTGACCGTCCGGCGCAGCGACGACCGCATGGCGCTCGCGAAGAAAGCCTATCTCGATGTCGGGGAAGGGATCTACCAGAGCCGCTTCGAGCCCGTCAGATCATCGGCCTGCCCGTGGTGCGAGCATCAGGAGATATGCCCCGTCGGAAGGATTCCGGCGCTGACGGCATCCAAGGTCCGCGCTTTCCTCGATTGCCCGCATAAATATGCTTCGATATATGTTACGCGCACCGCCGCGAAGGCGGACGAGGCTCCGTCAGTCGATCTCGCGTTCGATCGTTCTCTGCACGATGCGCTGACGGCGCTGCACCGCGACTATCGGCCCGGACACGAGACAGAGCCGGCCGCCTTCGCCCTGAACGCCTTCTACAAGGCGATCCCCTCCGTTTTCGCGGAAGACTCCGTGCTGTCGATGAAAGAAGCCGGCCGTGAGATGCTGATCCGCTACTGCGCCCAGGACTACGTTGCGAGCCATACCCGCATGATCAACGAGTTCCTCAGCGTCCTGACCGACCGGTACGAGTATCAGGCAACGATCGACCGTATCGACGGCGACGCGGCAGGCAACCTCGAATTGATCGATTACAAGACGGGAAAGCGCGTGCTCGACGAGTCGGACATGCGCCAGGACCCGATCATTGCCATCACCTGCGCGGCCGCCGCACGGCGATGGCCCGGCAAGGCGAAAAAATTCTCTCTGCTTTATTTAAGAACCGGCAGACGCGTCACGATCGACATCGATGAAGCAGTCGTCGCGCGGGGCAACTCCCTCATCGACGAGATCGCCGACCGCATCAGAAACCGCCAGTTCGAGGCCCTCGGCGGCCCATCCTGCGCCTCCTGCCGGGCCAGCGGAACATGCCATGGCGAGCGCATCTCCATCTCGATGGCGAAGCTCCAGACGATGCGCGAGTGCCCGAAGCGATTCAAGTTCAGATACATCGACAAAGCACCGGTTCCCGAGCGGGAGCGCCCCGCACTCACCTTCAGCCAGCTGCTGCGCGAGACTCTCCGCGAATTCTGCCTTTCCGGAAAACCCGCCGCCCTTGCCGACCTCGAGGCGATGTTCGACACCAGGCTCGCCTCGTCAGAGAACCTTTCGGCAGCGGCCCGGATCCAGCTCCGCGATCAGAGTCGAAAAGCCCTCGCCGCCTTCCATGCCTCATGCGGGGGGACGCCTCCCCGTTCCAAGCACATCGGTTTTCAGGCCCGTGCGAACATCGACGGGTTCCTTCTCACGGCCAACTTCGACCGCGTCGACGTCTTGCCGAACGGCACGTATAATATCATTATCTATAAGACCGGAAAACGCGCCCCGACCGCGCACGAGACCGCGACCGACATTTCCGGCATTCTCGCCTGGGCCGTCGCGGACGGGAACTGGCCGGGCAAGATCGCCCAGGTCACGCACCAGTATCTGATGACCGGAGACACCGTCGCGTTCACCGCTTCCGACCGGGACCTCGAGAAACTCAAGCTCGCGATCGGTGAGTTCCATGAGGCGGCTTCGTCGGAAAGCTTCGAGGGCAACCGCAATCCGCTCTGTCCCTCGTGCGACTACGTCGAGAGCTGCGAGGACGCCAAACGTCTGCTGCTGTCGCCGAGCAAGATCAACAGTTTCACCTCCTGCGGGCTGAAATATCGCATGAACTATATCGACCGCGTCCCGCGCGAGCCCCGGCCCACCCCGCACTTGTCATTCGATCGCACGGTACATTACGCGCTCCGCGAGTACCACGAGACGAGCCTCGGCGCCAAGCCATCCACCAGCCCGTTCCGCGGCCTGATCGCGAAATACTGGACCGGCGAGGGCTTCACGGACTGGGACGAGGAGCAGATGTTCCGGGCCCGGGCCGTGCTGATGCTCGACGCGTATTTCGAGGCGCTGACGGGAGCCGAGAACCCGGTGATGTTCGAGACCTCCGCCCGATGGACGCTCGACGGCATGGACCTCGTCGTCCAGATCGACCGCATCGACGAACTTCCCGACGGAAAATTCGAGATCATCGACTACAAGACCGGCAAGAAGATGCTCGACGAGCGCGTGCTGGCCGACGACATGGGGGTCATGAACCTGTTCATGGCCGCGAACCAGCGATGGCCCGGCCGCGTCGCGAAGGCCTCCTATCACTACATGGCGGTGAACAAGCGCGTCAGCATCTCGCCGACCGAAGCCGAGATCGCCGCCCACACTGCCCGCGTGCGCGCCCTAGCAGACGAGATCGGAAAGGGCGTCTTCGAGCCCAAGAAAGGCGCGCTGTGCAACTACTGCGAGTTCTACGGGCCCTGCCCCGAGTGGAAGGTGAAGCCCTACGTCGTCGCCGGCGAGACGCCGGAGGTGTTCCGCAAGCGCATCAGGCTCAGCTACTCGAAGATGGGCCTCTACGAGAACTGCCCGCGCGCCTACGGCAGGCTCTACATCCAGCGCATCCCGCCGAAGCCGCAGCCGTTCTTCAGCTTCGGCACGACGATCCACGAGACGTTCGAGAACATCTATGATCCCGCCCACCCCATCGAGAAGCCGAGCCTGGAAGAGGTTCTGCGCATTTTCGAGGAGGTGCGCATGACGCATCGCGAGGGCTATGGAACCGCCGAGGCCGAAGAGAAATACCGTCAGGACGGCATCCGTCAGCTGAAGATGTATTACGAGCGCTTTATCCGGAACTGCGAGTTCCGGCCGGCCCACTCGATCGAGGATTATTTCGAGATTCCATGCGGTAAATACGCCGTCATGACCGGCTTCATCGACCGCATCGACCGCCTGCCCGATGGCACCTACGAGATCCTCGACTACAAGACCGAGCCGACGATGCGCTCACAGGAAGAGGTCGACAAGGACAAGCAGCTCAGCATCTACTACTGGGCCTGCGAGGACACGATGAATCTCCGCATCAGCAAGCTGTCGCTGTTCATGCTCGACCACGACGCGAAAATCGAGACGACCCGCACCCGTGACAGCATCAAGAAAGTCGTCGAGCACGTCGACGAGATCGCGTGGCGCATGATCAACGAAAAAGAGTTCAAGCCGAAGAAGAACAAATACTGCAAGAGCTGCGACCACCTGCACGACTGCCCGCTCAAGGACGAGATCATGGCCGACCAGAACCTGATCTCGATGAAGAAATTCTGAGTCAGCCGACCCGCACAAGGCGGGAAGCAGGCCGTCGGCCACCGGTTGGCGCAGTTCAGACGGCCCCGTCGCGTTCCACCCAGTCGCGCCGGCGGCGTTTTCCGTAACGCCATAGGCCGACAAGGGCGACGAAGATCAGGTAGGCGGAGAGCAGGTAGATGCCGGTGAAATCCTGGTGCCGCATCAGCTCGGGAACGCTTACGTCGAGCGTGAGTATGTAGAGCGGAGCCAGCGCGAGGCAGACGCCGCCGCCGAGAATCAGGAGGCTGATCTTCAGCATGCGCGAGGGATGGCGCTCGGTGTGCATTTTCCGCGAGAGAATCGGGAAATTATCGCGGGACATCATCGATTCGACATCGCCCGGATGTATCTTCTGATGGACATTGTGCGCGGTATGCGCGCGTGATCTCGGATTTCTCATCCGCTCGGCACCTCTCTCGTAAAACATTTTTCCATATTACATGCAATATTCACCAGGCGAACAGATACGAACTGCCCGCCGGAAGTTCGCTTATTAGAACCCGCTCACGCAAGGGCAGGAAGGTCTCTGCCGCGCCGGACGGCACCAGGTTCTCGAGCCGCGGAAGATCCACCGGCAGCCATTCGGAAAGGTCAATGTTCGTCTCATGGGCCTTCTCGAGATCGCGGTTGAGGACGAACAGGACGTGCTGGCCGCCGCCGCGCCGGATGAACGCGATGATATCCTCGTGGCCAGTCCGGAGAGGGACGAATGAATTCGAGTCTGTCGAGCCGATCGCATCGTCCCATTTCGCCCGGATATCCAGGACGGTCCGGGTGAAGTCGAGCATCGCGGTCGCGCCGTCCCAGTTGAGGGCCGCCATGTCGAACAGCGGAAGCGGTTTGCCCCTGTAGAACGCGAGATCCTTGTCGGTGAAATCGAGGCCGGTGTTGACCGGCCACGTTTCACCCAGTTCGAATCCGGCATGGACGAACGGGATCGAGCGGGGCAACAGAACGTTGAGCAGGAACGCATACCGCGCATAGGCCTCCCCGCCGGGGCGGGCCGCAGCTCGCGGCGTGTTGTGGTTTTCGACGGCGGCAAACCAGGAGAGCGGCACCCCGCGCCTGCCGACGTGATCGAGCAGGCCGTAGAGCCCATCTCGTTTGTATTCCACCCACCAGGCGTATCCGACGACAGCGTTGTAGCCCGCCTTCACGCTGCTCTCCTCGATCGAGAAGTTCTCGGAAAGGAAGGCGAAATTCGGATCGATCTTCCGCGCCGTGTCGACGATTTCGCGCATGAGGCTGACTGGGACGGCATGTCCCATGTCCACCATGACGCCGTCGATGCCGAATTCTCTCTGATAATGCGGAACGAGGTCGCGGATCTTGTCCCACAGCGCCCGGTTCGCCATCTCGTCGCGAGCCAACGCCTTGTCATACATGCGAATTGTATTATATGCAATATAATTGAACCGCGGATGATGCTGATCCTCGTCGCGATACATCTTCAGGTAGGTGACGTCGCCCCACGGCGGCTGGTTGTCGTCCGGCGGCCAGTCCGCAAACGCGCCCGGGATGCGCACTTCGACGTCCTGCCCGGTCGCGGGGTCGAGACCGACGGCGCGGAACTGGCCGTGGTCGTTCAGATGCACAGTTCCCGGCTCCGGCGCGAGCTTAAAAAAGCCCCGATACGATGAGGGCGGCGGGGGAAGCTCGTGGAAGTCGTTCCGGTCGACTTTGTCCTTGATGACCGCCAGTTCCTCGGCCGAAAAGACCGGGTTGCCGTAGGTCGCCTTCGCTTTCTCGATGTCCGTCTCGCCCGGCATGCGGTCCTGCACGGTGGCGTCGATCCAGTAGAACCAGTCGGGGTGTTCGGCGATCCAGTCGCCGTCCTTGCTGGCCGTCCGAAAGACGAACTCGAAGATGACCCGCATGCCGAGCATGTGGCAGGCCTCGACGAACGCCCGGCACTGGTCGTCGACCGACATAGGGACGAGCGGGTCGGCCTGCCGCTCCTCGAGCCGGTAGGCATTCTTGATCGCGTAGGGAGAGCCGAGAACGCCCTTGTTGCCGTCATGTCCGATCGAAGTGACCGGCAGCAGATGAATGGTCGTACAGCCGAGCCTGCGGATGTGGCCCAGAAGCGCGATCGATTTCAGGAATGTTCCGGATTCGCGTATTCCGGCTGCGTTCAAGGTCGGGTCTTTCCCGTCACCGCCGAGCTTTCCATCGCGATCATGATCATACGCGGTCGCGAGCCGCACCATGAGATTGTAGATTTTCTCGCCGCAGATCCAGTTTCCACCGTCGCCGCCGGGAACTTGGCCATTGAGGGAGCGCGTCGGATCGAGACGAGCGTCCTTCGCATATTCGATCGCCCGCAGATGCTCCAGGAACCATCGGGCCTGGTTGACGCCCTTCGGCTTCGCAATCTCGGAAGCCGCGGAACCGACCGGTGTCCAGAGAGAAGGCACAAAATACGCCTCGTTTCCAGATGTCGTTGCGATGCGCTCGAGCTGGGACTTGAGTTCCGCGAAGGCCGATGGGCGTGATGACGACGTCATGTTGTGATCTCCGGCGTGGGCATGGAATGGATTTACACGAAGGCGTCATGACGGATGTCCGTCATACGCGGTGCATGGTAACACAAGGCCGGGCAAATGTACAGCGGCCGCCCGGCAAACAGGATTCTGACGCAAGTCCAGGCATGATCCGTCTGCGTCAGCCGTTCAGCAGATGCTCGAGGAAATAGGGAAGCTGCTTTTTCCACCAGGGCCAGTCGTGGTGCACGTCATGGCCCCAGAAATCGACCCAGGCCGGAATACCCTTGGCGTCGAGAGCGGCCTTCAATTCGCGGGTATCAGGCAACGCCTCGTTTTCCCAGGCACCCTGGCCGACGCAGACCATGATGCGGGTCTTCTTCAACCGTTCGAGGTGACCGTATTCATTCAGGTTCGGCAAGTAGTCGAGCGGCGAGTTGCGGTACACGACGTCGTCCATGTAGTCCCCGATCAGGTGCCGCAGGCGGTAGATGCCGCTCAACGCGATGGTGCCGCAAAAAACGTCTGGATGCCGTAGCAGAAAGTTGACCGAATGATATGCGCCCATACTGCAGCCGATGGTCGTGATGCCCGTCTTGCCGTGCATGTGGTCGTTAATGAACGGCACGATCTCTTCGACGATGTAGGCATCGTAATCTTCGTGGCGCCGGGCCCGCTTCGCGATGTCCCAGTCCTGGCTGAGCCAGGTCTGGTTGTCGAGACTGCCGACCGTGAACAGCTTGATCGCGCCGCCATCGATGTATGGCCTGAGCAGCTCCGTCATACCGAAGTCTTCGAATTCGTAAAATGTGCCCCCAGCACAAGGGAAAACCAGGATCGGCCGGCCCCAATGTCCGTAGACTTTCAGTTCCATCTCGTGGCCGATGCGGTTGCTGTACCACTTTCGATACTCGATATGCACGCGTTCCATCCTCCGCAGATTCAGTCTCGATCACTTGTATCACATCCGGGAAGGATCCCTTCCCATCTTTTTCACCCGCACGTCCCCCTTATCGGCTGCCGAACTGACTTCGCTTACGTCATCTCACGAATGCCGTGACTCTTCATCATCCCCCAGTCCAGTCCGGTACCCGAACACAGCTTGGTTCGCAATCCGTGGCAAAAAAAAATCCCGGGGAACGTCGGTCGGTTCCCCGGGATGCTCATCACATCAGATACCCGCTCATTCGCACTCGCGAGCCTGGTAGTGGGTATGCAGCAGCTTGTGGGACATTTCGCCGCAGGGCTTGCCCAGGAACTCCGCATACAGCTTCTTGATCGAGGGGTTGTCGTGCGACTTGCGGATCTTGCTGTTCTTGTCGTCGCGGTAGATGGCTTCCATGCGCTTGTCCAGGATGGAGGAGTCACCCTTGGTGAAGGGCTGGCCGCCGCCGTTCAAGCAACCGCCGGGACAGGCCATGATCTCGATGATGTGGTAGTTGGCCTGGCCTTTCCGGATCTTCTCGAGCAGTTTGCGGGCATTTCCGAGCCCCGAGGCGATGGCGGCGCGGATTTCGAGATCGCCGATCTTCACCGTGGCCTCCTTGATGCCTTCGAGGCCGCGAACGGCGGAGAAGTCGATCTGCTGCAGGTCCTGACCGGTCACCCAGTCGGCCGCCGTGCGCAGGGCCGCTTCGAGAACGCCGCCCGAAGAACCGAAGATGACGGCGGCGCCGGTCGATTCGCCCAGGGGATCGTCATACGGAGAATCTTCGAGGTGATCGAAGGCAATGCCGGCTTCCTTGATCATCGAGGCGAGTTCCCGGGTCGAGATGACGATATCGACGTCGCGAACGCCGCTTGCATGGAACTCTTCGCGCGAGGCTTCGTATTTCTTCGCCAAGCAGGGCATGACCGAGACGACGATCATGTCTTCGGGCTTCACGCCGATTTTCTTCGCGTAGTAGGTCTTCGCGATGGCGCCGAACATCTGCTGCGGAGACTTACAGGTGGACGGGATGTGCATCAGGTCCTTGAACTGGTGCTCGAAGAACTTGACCCAACCGGGGCAGCAGGAGGTGAGAATCGGGAGATTCTTGTTTTCCTTCAGGCGGGCGATGAACTCGGTGGTTTCCTCCATGATCGTGAGGTCGGCCGAGAAATCGGTGTCGAAGACCTTATGGAAGCCCATCATGCGAAGAGCGGTCACCATCTTGCCCGTGGAGATCGAGCCCGGAGGCAGTCCAAACTCCTCGCCGAGAGCGACGCGCACGGCCGGAGCGGTCTGGACGACGACGGTCTTTCCGCTGTTGATCGCATTCCAGGCCTTGTAGGTGTGATCGACTTCGGTGAGGGCGCCGGTCGGGCAGGAGGCGACGCAGCGACCGCAGTTGGTGCATTTGGTCTCTGCGAGCGGCCGCAGATCGGCCGGGCCGACGACGGCGGTGAAGCCGCGCCCGATGCCGGAGAGGATGCCGACGGTCTCGACTTCGTTACAGGCGACTTCGCAGCGACGGCACATGATGCACTTGTTCGGATCGCGAACGATCGCCTCGCTGGAGATGTCGATATCGTGCTTGGCCATCTCGCCTTCGTATTTGATGCGGTGCAGGCCCATCTGGGCGGCGAGATCCTGGAGCTGGCAGTCGCCGCTCTTCTCGCAGGTCAGACAATCCTTGGGGTGGTTCGAAAGCAGCAGATCGAGCATCGTGCGGCGGGCGTTGATGACGCGCATGCTCGAGGTGACGACCTTCATGCCTTCGGTGGCGGGGGTGCAGCAGGAGGGGGCGAGGTTCGGCCGACCGTCGATCTCGACGACGCAGACGCGGCACGAGCCGGTTTTCGACTCGACCGAGCAGGGGCCGTAGCTCTTGAAGTGACACAGCGTCGGGATGTCGATGCCAATTTTGTGAGCCGCGTCCAGAACGGTCTCGCCTTCATTCACCTGGACGGGAATTCCATTGATAGTCAGATTGATCATGATGTTCGATTCTCCTGAGTCAGCTCATTTGCGGTCAACGGCGTGGAATTTGCAGACAGAGTGGCAGACGCCGCACTTGATGCACACGTTCTGATCGATCACATGCTTCTTCTTCGGCTGGCCCGTGATGCAGCCCGCCGGGCAGTTGCGCGCGCACATGGTGCAACCGACGCAGCTGTCGTTGATTTCGTATTTCAGAAGCTTCGTGCAGACACCGGCTTCACAGCGTTTTTCGTTGATATGAGCCAGATACTCGTGCTCGAACTGGGCAATGGTCGAGAGAACGGGATTCGGCGAGGTCTGACCGAGTCCGCACAGCGCCGTATCCTTGATCGTGACGCTGAGATCCTTGAGGTCTTTCAGGGTCTGCATTGTTCCGCGGCCTTCGCAGATCTTGGTGAGCATCTCGAACAGGCGCTTGTTGCCAATGCGACAGGGCGTGCATTTTCCGCAGGATTCATCGAGGGTGAACTCGAGGAAGAACTTCGCAACGTTGACCATGCAGTCGTCTTCGTCCATGACGATCATGCCGCCGGAACCCATCATCGATCCGAGCCGCTTGAGCGACTCGTAGTCGATCTCGGTGTCGAGCTGGTCGGCTTTGATGCAGCCGCCCGACGGACCGCCGGTCTGGACCGCCTTGAACTTGCGATCGTTCATGATGCCGCCGCCGACGCCGAAGATGATGTCGCGAAGGGGGGTGCCCATCGGAACCTCGACCAGGCCGACCTTCTTGATCTTGCCGGCCAGGGCGAACACCTTGGTGCCCGGGGAACCGGCGGTGCCGATCTTCCGGAACCAGGCGGCGCCGTTTCTGATGATGGCGCAAACGTTGGCGTAGGTTTCGACGTTGTTCACGATGGTCGGCTTCTTCCAGAGGCCTTCCACGGCCGGGAACGGCGGTTTGAAGGTCGGCTCGCCGCGCTTGCCTTCGATCGAGTGGATGAGGGCCGTCTCTTCGCCGCAGACGAACGCGCCAGCGCCGTATTTGATCATGATGTCGAAGTTGAACGAGCTGCCCAGGATCTTCTTGCCGAGCAGACCGAGCTTCTTCGCCTGCTCGATCGCGATCTCGAGGCGCTTCACCGCGAGAGGATACTCGGCCCGGATGTAGATGATGCCGGTCTCAGAGCCGACCGCGAAGCCGGCGATGGCCATCGCTTCGAGAACGGAGTGCGGATCGCCCTCGAGGACGGCGCGGTCCATGAACGCACCCGGATCGCCTTCGTCGGCATTGCAGAGAATATATTTCTGGTCATTTTTCTGCGCCGCGGCGAACGCCCATTTCTTGCCGGTGGGGAAGCCGCCGCCGCCGCGTCCGCGGAGACCGGATTCGGTGACGACGTCGACGACCTGCTTGGGGGTCATCTCGTGAAGCACCTTCGCGAGCGCCTGGTAGCCCTTCACCGCAATATACTGGTTGATATCTTCAGGATTGATCTTGCCGGTGTTGCGCAGGACGATGCGGGCCTGAAGCCTGTCGGGGGTCGCCGTCTCATTTTCCTCGGGGTAGAACCAGGTTCGCTTGACGATTTCGCAGCTGGCGGCCTCGATCCCCTTGCCGGCGGTCTCGACGATCGCGGCGGCCTGGTCGATCTTCACGTGGCCATAAATGACGGACTTTCCGGTTCCGTTGAAAATCACTTCGATCGAGGGCTCGCTGTGGCAGAGGCCCATGCAGCCGACTTCGACGACGTCGATATCGGCCTTGCGGTTGGCGATCTCGGTCATGATCTGATCGGCGATCGGTCGGGTCCCGGCGGCGAGACCACAGGTGCCGAGCGAAACGAGAATCGTGGCACCGCTTTTCCTCGCCTGGGCGTGGAGTTTTTCAGCGTGGGCATTCAATGCGGCATGTGTGTCTATCATGGCTGGCTCCCCTTACTTGCACTCGTTGATGATTTCGGGAACCATCTTCGTCGTCACGTTCCCGTAAACCTTGTCGTTCAGCATCACGACCGGGGCCATCGAACAGGCGCCGACGCATCGGAGGCTGGTGAGCGAGAACTTGCCGTCGGCGCTGGTGTCGCCGAGCTTGAGGCCGAGATACCGCTGGAACTCCTCGACCAGCTTGCCGGCGCCCTTCACGAAGCAGGCGGTTCCCGTGCAGATATTGATCTTGTATTTGCCGACCGGCTCGTCCGTGAAGTAGGAGTAAAAACTGATGACCCCGTTCACTTCGGCCAGGTGAAGACCCAGCCTGTTGCCGACGTGGAGCTGGACCTCACGCGGCAGGTATGTGAAAATACCCTGGGCCTTGTGCAGGCACTGAATCAAAAAGCCGCGGTTTTTCTCGCGGTCTTCGGTGAGGCCGAGACCATCGATGTACCGGTCAAGCTCTGCAGCCTTTTCCGGATACTGCTTGATCAGATTGAACTGTGGATTCGATGAACAGGACATCTCGTTTCTCCTTCGCGCTGCCGTTGTTCTGTGTTCTGAGCGACTTGCGGCCGCTCTGACAAACCATCATTCCATGATTTCCTTGTGAATACAGATTTGTGACGCATGGAACAAACAAAAAAAGGGGTATCACAAGCCTTGTATTCAACTTCAGCTTTTTGGTATGTGAAACATTACACGAAGTGTCGGGACAAGGCAACCTATATTTTCTATTTTCTGGCCGATCCGATTCTTTTCTGGAAGCGAAAGCGCCGCAGTCTGAAGTTTCATCCGTTCACGCACCTCTTCCCCTTGTCGATTCCGGCATGACAAAAGCCGACATCGCGTTCCCGCTCGTGCCGATCCTATCGTGGAAGCGCGAGACTCCCTCCTTACGACAAGCACAGGGCGAACGGAGGGTTTTCATTCGGTTGGTTTCAACAACTCGCCCGAGAACCCGCATTTTTTCTTATGGTATATTCGAACGGGTAACACATATTTCGGTATCTTCGGGAGGGAAACATGAACGTGTCGAGGATCTTCAGACCCGCCCTCGTTGCCCTGCTTGCGCTCATGCCGTTGTCCGTCCACGCCGCCCTGGAGGAGGTCGTCAACTACGAGGCACTCGAGTATTCGCCCGCCAACGTCGAGGTGTTCATACGTCATCTCGAAGCCGAGCGGGCGAACCTGCTGAAGGAACTTCAGGCAAAATACGCGGAAAAGTCAGAGAAGATCGCCCAGAACGCCGATCTCGGGGCTTTCGACAAGATGCTCTCGGATGCCAGAGGCCTTGCAGGCTCGAAAAGTGACGTCGGAGCGGCCACCGCCTTCACCCGCCTTCAGCGCGTTCACTACAGTGTCCTCGCGAACCTCGACCTCGGCGAGGTCGAGCCCAAGCTCAAGCGCAAGATCCGTTTCACCACGAGCATGCTTGGCGGCCCTCTCATTCTGAACGTTCCGCAATGCTACGGCCCCGAAGACCGGATCGGGGAACGGAATGCGAAGGAAGAGGCTGCACACCTTTTCAAACCAGGCGGCAAGGCGCCGGTTTCCCTCGAAGAACTCGCGCGGATGACCCCGGTCGAGATCTCGCGGCTCGAGCCTGGCACCGATCATCCGGCCATCAGTCCTGTCGTGCCCGGCGATCATTACAAGGCGTTTCTCGCCGAGATGGTCGCGATGATACGGAAACAGAGCCCCAAGCTGGCCCGGTTCGATCCGTCGTATGCCCGCCGCGTGCTGTTCTTCGACGATGTCGACAAGGATGCCACCTCCCCGAAAATCGGCACTAAAGACCGGTTCGGCCTGAAGTGGAAACTCAAGTGGGGCGACGAGGTCCATACCGACGTCGCCATGACCCGTCTGTACATAGACCTTGGCGGCACGTGCAGCGATCTGAAATTTTATTCCGGTCCGGGAGAGTCGATCCTCATTCTCGATCCACCGTCGAAAGCAAGCCCTGACGCCGTTCACGCATTTCACGAACTGTCTTCGAAACTGCTCGCATCCCGATTCCAGTTCCATGCCGACCGGTATCTCCTGGCCGCGCCGGTTCTGAAAGACAAGCAGGGCCGCGTTCTCGGAACCGGCGTCGTCGACCAGGCGATGGCCGATCGCGAATCCCTCGATCCGAAATATATCGGTGCCTATTTCGTCACGTTCAAGGAATGCCAGCTGTCTCTCTACAACCCGGCGATCAGGCGGCTCGGCGGTTCGCCCCTCTCGCGGCTCGGCGCCGTCGAGGACCGTGTCGCGCGCGGCTCGCTGATTTTCAACTGCTGGATCAAGCACAAGGACATGAAGGACGACAACTCCCGCGTCGCCTACCTGTTCAATCCCAGCACCGGCGAGTTCGACAGGCACGTCGAGTATCAGAGCGACCTCGGAAACGTCCTAGGCAGCTGGAAATCGGCGGGGGAACTCAACTCGTTCCAGACCTCCTTCGTCACCTGGCAGGCCACGACGATCAACTTCGAAATGCACCCGCTCTACATTCCCCGCTCCTGGACCGCCTGCACCTGGGCCGATGCGCGCTGGATGGCCCTCCGGATCGCCCGGCTCTCCCGTGCCGATTATGAGCGCATCTTCGCCGAGTGCGGCTGGCCGGTCTTCTGCCAGAAAGCCGCCATCGAGCGTCTCATCGCGCGACGCAACGAGCTGATTCACCCCTTCCGCCTCGATCTCGACGGGATCGAACCGCTTCCGTGCGATCCGTCGTTCGATTTCGAAGCGACCACGAAGAGCGGGAAGGATTTCCCGGTGAAAAGCGGAAAAATCAGGAAGGATTCGGCCCTCGTCAGAGAACTCGAGGCCACCGTCCACCCCGAAGGCCTCGCCGACGTTCTTTCCAGAAAGAACGACTGACGCCGGCAACTTATATCATATACTATTATATCTCACCCGGAGGCTCAGATGAGAGCTTTGCTGATAGACAAAGACCGAATACACCTCGTCGGCGACCGGCAGGAACCACAACGTCCCGAGGGCTGGGCGCTGATCAAGCCTCGCCTTGTCGGCATCTGCGGCACCGATCTCGAGTTGCTCCGCGGATACAGGCAGTTTTCGGGAGTCCCCGGCCACGAGTTCGTCGGGGAAGTCGTCGAGGCTGATTCCCCGCTGCTGCTAGGCAAGCGGGTCGTCGGCGAGATCAACATCGGCTGCACGACCTGCCAGCGCTGCCGGTCGGGAATGACGAAGCATTGCGGCAGGCGCCGGGTGCTCGGTATCGACGGCATCGACGGGTGTTTCGCCGACCGGTTCGTCCTGCCCGTGGAGAACCTTCACACCATCCCCGACTCGGTGACCGACGAACAGGCAGTGTTCACCGAGCCACTCGCCGCGGCCTTCGAGATCGCGGAGCAGGTCCATATCCTGTCGGGCATGCGCATCGTCGTTCTGGGTGCGGGGAAAATGGGCACCCTGTGTGCCTGGGTCCTCGCCAAGACCGCCGGGTTGGCCGCTCTCGTCGGGCATCACCCCGAAGTGTTCCAGAAAATCCGGTATCCGGGGGTGGAAACCGCCGTTCCCGAAAGCGACCTCGCCGATGCCGACCTCGTCGTCGAGGCGACAGGCTCGGCCACGGGGCTGGAAGCGGCCCTCCGCCTCGTGCGACCGCGCGGGACGATCGTGATGAAATCGACGATCGCCGGCCGGCACGAAATCAGCCTGACGCCGCTGGTCACCAAGGAGATCACCGTCGTCGGTTCGCGGTGCGGCCCGTTCCGGCGGGCTCTCAACGCCCTCGCCACGGGCACGTATCCCGTCGAGAACCTCATCGAGGGCCGGTATCCGATCGAACGCGCGGAAGAGGCCTTCAAGCACGCAGCAACGCGCGGGGTGATGAAGGTTCTCCTCACTTTTCCGGAATAAGCCAGCCATTATATTTTGAATTATTTATAATGGAAGCGTCCAGTTCCATCGAGGTTTGTCGAAGCCTGTCTTGAGTTTGCCGAAAGGCGCGGAAGCCTCTCGCACATCGACAGGCCCGGCACGAACGGAAACGCGAAACCGGCTTTCGTTATACAGGGCTCAATAACATGCGGTAATGCGGCCCCACGGTGGGAATCTCAAACCTGTCGGATACTTTTTTCCACCCCAGCTTCTCGTAGAAGCCGGCGGCCCCCTCGCGTGCGTTGCACCACCAGGGCCGCCGGGGACCAACGGCATCGAGGATCCGCTTTCCCTCTTCGAGGAGGATTCTGCCGATCCCTCCTCCCTGGTATGACGCATCGACGGCCATGCCGCGCAACTGCCATGCGGGTGAGCCTTCATACGTCGAGTCGAGGAAGGTCACGCAACCGACGATTGCGCCGTCGATCAGCGCCCCGAGGTGTACCGTCGTCGGGTTCTCGTCGCCGTCGAATCGCGCCGAAAGGCCGGGCATGCCTGCCCGGAGGATTTTCTGTCGAAGCGGCAGAATTCTTTCGACCGGCACTCTGATGACGTCAGGCTTTGGTTGCATGTCACGATTCTATCATGTCCTGCAAAACCGTCAGGAGGAGAAGCGTTCTTCCGAGCCTGCGATTTTGTCATACATGGTGGGAGCTACCCTTTTCTCCTTCTTTCCCAGGGGCGAGAGGAAGAACTAACCGGTCACAAGGGGCAACACGAGATCGCCGATCGCCGATTCCAACCTGCTGCCGTCACGCCCGATGTCGCCCCTTACCGGCAGACCGAGGTATCCGCTCATCTTCAGACGCGTGGGAATGCGCCATGAGACATGAAATCCTTCGATGTTCCTTGATCCAGCGGCAGTGAATACCCTTGGATTCGTCCTGTCGCCCGATGACGGTGCGAGAGATTTTGTGGTAGTCTTCGCGCGAGTCGTTTCCAGAGGATCGGCATATCTGCGGCAACGGAGGATGTGATGAACGAGTCACGTTTCGGCTTTCCCTGTGCGGCCCCGGCGCCGCTCCTTCTCGGCATGGTCCATGTTCATGCCCTTCCAGGCACTCCGTTCAGCCGCTATGGTCTGAAGGAAATCGCCGACATCGCCGTTGCCGAAGCCCTGGCCTACCAGAAAGCGGGATTCGGCGGCATCATGCTCGAGAACATGCACGACAGGCCATATCTGAAAGGGCATGTCGGGCCCGAGATCACTGCGGCGATGACCGCCGTCGCGCTCCGCGTGCGCGACGCGGTCGGCCCCGCGTATCCCGTCGGGATCCAGATCCTGGCGGGGGCAAACATGGAAGCGCTTTCCGTCGCGCTGGCGGCCGATCTCCAGTTCATCCGGGCCGAAGGCTTCGTTTTCGCCCACGTCGCGGACGAAGGCTGGATCGAGGCCTGCGCCGCCGAACTCCTGCGCGAGCGCAAGCGGCTCGGCGCGACGCACATCAAAATATGGACCGATATTCAGAAGAAACATTCGGCGCACGCCGTCACGGCCGATCTGAATCTCACGGAATGGGCGCACGGCGCAGAGTTTTTCGGCGTCGACGGCGTGATCGTGACCGGCCTCAGCACCGGTCATGCCGCCGTGCCGGCGCATCTCGCCGAGGTGAAGAAAGCCACGAAACTCCCGGTTGCGATCGGCTCGGGCATCACCCCCGAAAACGCCGCCGCGTATGCCGAGGCCGACGCCTGGATCATCGGCTCGAGCACGAAGCAGGGCGGCTACTGGGAGAACCCGCTCGACGAGTCGGCGCTCGCACGCCTCGCCGAGGCGCATCGGAAGGTTTCCCGAGTCGCCTGAACTCGCATGTGAGGCGGGATACCAAAAGCCGATTTCGAGTTTCCGTTCGTGCCGAGTCCGTCGAGTATCGAGGACTCCCCCCTTCGACAAGCGCAAGGTGAACGGGCGCTTCACGCTGCAGATTTCAATATTACCACATATATAATAATACTATACCGAACAACATATTGATTTGACACCACACGCACCATTCTCGTATCCTGATCGCTATGACGCGAAAGCTGCAAAAGCTTCGTGAAAATATCGAGGAGGATATTCCGATGAGAAAACTGCTGTCCGTATTTGTTCTCGTTGTTCTGTCGTTTCACGCCGCGTTTCCCGCCCTTGCTCAAGAGACGACCCTGCCGCTGATCAACGATCCCGCGCCCGAGTTCACGGCGGAGACGACGCAGGGAACGATCCACTTCCCGCAGGATTACAAGGGCAAATGGGTCATCCTTTTCAGCCACCCGGCCGACTTCACGCCTGTCTGCACTACCGAGTTCATGACCTTCGCCCGCATGCAGAGCCAGTTCAAAGCCCTCAACTGCGAGCTGATCGGCCTTTCGATCGACAGCCTTTACAGCCATATCGCCTGGCTGCGGACGATCAAGGAGAAAATCCAGTACCGCAACATGCGGAACATGGAGGTCACGTTCCCCCTCATTGCCGACATCAAGATGAATATCGCGAAGAAATACGGCATGCTCCACCCCAACGCAGCCGACACGAAGGCCGTCCGGGCCGTCTTCTTCGTCGATCCGAACGGAAAGATCCGTGCAATGATATACTATCCGCTCTCGAACGGCCGCAATTTTCAGGAGCTCAAGCGGCTTCTGATCGCCATGCAGACGTCCGACACCCACAACGTCGCCACTCCCGCCGACTGGCAACCCGGCGATGACGTGATCGTGCCGCCCCCCGGATCGTGCGGTTCCGCCAAGGAGCGCGTCAGCAACGCCGGTGACGGGTATCACTGCTACGACTGGTTCTTCTGCACCAAGCGGCTACCCAAGAGCCAGCTCAAACTGAACAAATCGGAAGAATAATCTCCGGTTTAGACCACTGACACACGCGTTTTCCGGTCGGGCGAAGGCCCGGCCGGAAAAACTCGCGTTCGCTCAGCCTTTTTTTGAGTCCGCCGCTCTTTCGCATGCCCGGGAGTTTTGTATATGAATCATTCCATATTCACGGAGGTCGAGATGCACGCCCGGAAATCACGTTCCCTGTTTCGCGTTGCCGTCCTGACATGGCTGCTCGCGTCAGGTTTCACCCTGCCGCTGTAAGCCGCCGGCGCCATCAAGGACGGCGAGTCGGCAAGTCATGGTGACGATGCCGCCACGCATGTTCCGATCGAGATCTACGAAGGCCCGGGCTTCAAGATAATCCAGTTCAACCTGGCGGTTCTCTCGCACTTTTCGCATCTGCTCGTCAGCGGGAACGAAGCACTTCTCGTCGATCCGGGCCGCGACATCGCGGCATACGAAAAAGCCGTTTCCAATGCCGGCGGCGCGGTAAAGGGCGTCTTTCTGACGCATTCGCACGCGGATTTCGTTGCCAGCCACATGGAGGAGCCGAAAGCGTTCAACTGCCCCCTCTACGCGAGCCGGAAAGGCGGAGCGGCGTATCCGCACGAACCGCTGGACGACGCGTCGGCCCTGACCGTCGGCACGGCGAAGCTCCGGTTTCTCGAGACGCCGGGCCACACCCTCGACGGGATCTTCGGCGTCGGGGCGGCTCGGCGCCTTGCTTTTTCTCATCGGCTCCATTCTCGGAAGCATCCTGTTCAACGAGCTGTTCGAGCACGTCAGGCCCTTATACACCCTTGGCCTGAGCGGCACCGTGCATATCTTCGACACGCTCGGCATCACGAAGGGGGCGTTCGCCCTGCTGTTCACCGCAACCGGCGTCGCCGCCTTCTGGCTCTCGGAGTTGATCGAAGCCCGCATCGCTGCGAAGCGAGCCCGTTTCCGAGGCCGATCGTCTGCGCATCCTGGCATGGCGCCGCCATTTCCTCGGGAAGCCGTCTGCACCTTCTTCCGCCGCCGTCTCCCAACCGGATTCCACCGCGGAAACGAAGCCGGGGCTGATCTCGACGGAACAGCTCGCCCAGCGTTTTTCCGCAGGCGATCTTTGGGTCATCGACACGCGGCCCCAGCCGGAATACAACACGTCGCATATTCCGGGCTCGGTATCGCTCAACCCGGAAAGCCTCCGCGGCGTCAGGGGCGGCGTTCCGTCAATTCTGCTTCCGGCCGACCTGTGGCGCGCCAGTTCGGCGCGATGGGCATCGTTCCAGAAACGCATGTCGTCATCGTTCACGGAGACAAACTCCACGATGAGACTCTCGTGGCGATCGCCCTCGAGCGGCTTGGCCACACGCGATACTCGATCCTGGACGGGGGTTGGGCACGTTGGAAAGCGGAAAACCGTCCAGCCGACTTCTACACGAGAGCCAGGTCGGACGAAGCCCGTGCCGGCCACATTCCCGGCGCACGCAACAGGCCGTTCTCCTCAGATCTCGCCTCCGGAACGGTCGGAGTGAGCCTCAAACCACTGACCGATCTCGCGGAAGCGTATGAAAAGCTTGTCGGCGACAGGCACGCCCGCCTCATCGTTCATTGCCGAACGGGCCACCAGGCAAGTCAGACCTGGTTCGTCCTTCGCCGGCTGCTCGGTTACGAGAATGTCGCCTGGTATGACGGCGGCTGGACCGAATGGGCCGCCAGAACCGAGTTTCCCATCGAAACGGGCGTGAAATAACCTCGAGTCGTTTTGCAAGGCGGCCAGTCGAAAGATTTGGCCGCCGTCTTGTCTTCGGCCTGCATGAATCGCTATCATGTCGGCATCTGTTCAGACCATTTTCCGAAGGATTCCCCAACATGATTCGATCTCTGAAACGATTGGCTGCACTTTTTCTCCTCTCCTTTTCGACCCAAGCGGTCGGCGCCGAGCAGCTGCTGCTTCTGCACACGAACGACTGGCACGGCTCGATACGGCCGACATCGGCCCTCTGGATGACAAAGGAGAATCCCCCGATGCTTGGCGGGCCCCAGGCACTTGTCGGCGCTTTTCAGCAGTACAAGCTCAGGGCGGTCAGGCAGGGAATCCGCTGGCTCCAGCTCGACTCCGGCGACCGATTCCAGGGAACGATGGAGGCAAACTTTTCGCGCGGCCAGGCCATGACGGATCTATTCAACGCGCTCTCCTATACCGCGGCCACGATCGGCAACCACGATTTAGATTACGGGCGGGAAGCGCTGAACGAGTCGGTACGGTCATCCCGCTTTCCGATCGTCTGCGCGAATCTGACCGGGCCTGGCGTTCCCTGGCGACGATCTCTCGTAACTCGCATCGGCTCGCTGACGATCGGAATCACCGGCGTCATGACGTCCGAACTGCCGACGCTGACGTATCCCGAACACATCGCCGACCTCGTTCTCGAGCCCCCGGCCTCGGCCGCACGCCGTGTCGCGGCCGAGCTTCGCGAGCGCGGCTGCGACCTCGTGATTCTTCTCAGTCACTGCGGCCACGACACCGATCTCGAGATCGCTCGAGCGGTTCCCGACCTCGATGTGATCATCGGCGGGCATACCGATCACCAGCTTACCCAGCCCGTTCGCTCCGGCAAAACATTCATCATGCAGACCCGGGGCTACGGTTCTCACATGGGTGCCCTGACCCTGGCTTTCGATCCGGCAACCCGCACGATCGCCTCCTTCAGCTACGATTCGGTCCTCCTCGATCCGGCCTCGTGGCCGTCCGCCCCGGACATCGACTCCGTCGTCGCCTCCTGGAGCCGCATGGTGGAAGAGATCGCGGCTCGGCCGGTCGGCGTCAGCCCCCGCGAGTTTCTCCGAAAACGAGGCCCGGACGGGCTATACCACCTCGGAGAGCAGCTCTGCAAAGCCGTATCCGATGTTTCTGGCTGCCCGATCGTCGTTTTCCAGGCCGGGGGTCTGAGGGCCGATCTTCCAGCTGGAAATATTGTATTTAAAGATATATATCAGGTTCTTCCATTCAATCACCAGATTCTAATCGGGCGCATTTCCGGCAAAGACCTGCTCTCTCTCATCGCGAAGGGCACCGATCACAGGGATGCGGAACTCTGCATCCACGGGTTGCATATCGACCGGGTTGCCGGCAATCTCTCCGCGGTGTTCGAAGGAAAGTCCGTCGTTCCCGATGCCGAGTATCCGATCGCCCTCAACGATTTCCTCGCCAAGGGGGGCGACGGATTCGACGAGTTCACCCGCGTCCGCGGCCTCCATCCTCGAGGTGGCATCATCCGCGATGCTCTTCTCGAGCGGATTCGCCAGGGCAACCTCGGGAAGTGAGGCCCCGACACGAGATGCGCGAGCGACGGTTTTGTGATATTCTTTCTCGACGGATCCGCAATAATATTTGCGTTTCCGGCGGTGCTCGTGTTGACACAGCGCTTGATCTATGCTAGGTTTATGGTCTCTCGGTTCATATTTCTAGGGGGTACAAACTCATGTTTGCCGTCATTGAACTTGGTGGAAAGCAATTTTCCGTGGAGAAGGGCTCGCGTGTCCGCTGCGAGAAACTCGAGCAGCAGCCCAATGCCACGTTCGCCGTTGATCGCGTTCTCATGATCAAGAACGGCGAGAAGGTGCAGGTCGGTCAGCCCTATCTGAAGGGCGTGAACGTGAAGGCCAAGGTCGTGTGCCATGGCCGCGGTCAGAAGATCATCGGCCTGAAATACAAGAACAAGACGAATTATCGTCGTCACTACGGTCATCGCCAGGATTTCACCTCGATCGTGATCGAGGACATCACGGCCTGATGGTCGTTGTCGAGTTCCCTCCCGCCGAAGGGAACCGGCAGCGGATCCGCGTCAGCGGTCATGCCGGCCAGGGAGGCAGAGGGAACGACCCGGTGTGCGGTGCCGTATCCGCGTTGTTGCTGACCTATTTGGGCGGCATGGAGAGCGCGGTCGGAGCCGAAATCACCGGGAACACCGGCGATGGCTTCTGTGATGTGTCGCTGGGCGTTCCCGTCGGGAGGCGCGAAATCGCGTCGGTGGTATCGCAGGTTTTTCGATATGGGTTCAGAAGACTTGCGGAAGCACATCCCGAAACGGTAGTCATGAAATAACGGAATTTCCGAAAGGGGCTGAAATTATGGCACACAAAAAAGGTGCAGGTTCATCGACCAACGGCCGAGACAGCAATCCGCAAAGACTCGGCACCAAGAAATTCGACGGCGAGCTCGTCAAGGCCGGCAACGTCATCGTTCGCCAGCGCGGCACGCCGATCAACCCGGGCAAGAACGTCGGCATCGGCAAGGACGACACGCTGTTCGCCCTCGCGGAAGGCAAGGTGAAGTTCGCTCACCGCCTGAACCGCCACTGGGTCGACATCATCCCGGTCTCCACCGACCAGCACTGAGCTGATCCCGGGCGCGAAATGCGCCGATCCAGCCCTTCGACAGGGCCGGATCGGCGCATTTTGTCTTCCGCGTATTCCGAGCGGCTAAGGAATTCATCGCTGCACGCCGATATATTGAGTGAGGAGTAAAATTCGGACGAACCGGAGGTGGAAGCGATGTCTCTCCAGGAACTGCTTGCCCTTTACCGGCATGTTTCGACGGACTGCGGCAGCTGCCGTCGAATCGTTTCTCGCTACGAGCGAACGCTCACCCTCACGGACGCCGACCGCCGGCATCTCGAACACTGCATTATGCGCGCTGATGTCTGACAGGATGGTTCCGGCCCATAGGTGAGCCCCCGCAGGTCGGGGGCTTTTTCATTGCGGAAGAAACGAAACGGGCGATCCGGTTTTTCTCCGGATCGCCCAAGTTTCTGCCGCAGGGAATCAACGGCTCGTGGCAACGCCGTTTCGAAGCTTCAGATACTCGACCTTGGCGGCCTGGTATTCGTTGAAGGCTTTCATGATCTCGTCGGTGGATGCCTGCTGGGCCACCTTGAATTCGTAATTCTGCTTGGCGAAGAGATACCGTTCGTAAGCTTCCTGGAGGGTCATCGATCGTGTTGTGGTGGTGGTCGAGGTGGTTTTGGTTGAAGTCGTGGTAGTTTTCGTCGTGTTCCCCGATGGGAGATCGCCTATGCCGGGAACGTTGGCGGAAGTCGTGCCCGATGACGCGCCCGAGCCGCTCGACGTCGTCTTGGTCGTCGCCTGCGCGGTGACCTTGCCGCCGATCTTCTTGATTTCTTCCTGGGCGGCCTTGATGCGATCTGTGGTCGGGGGGTGAGTCGAAAAATACTTGGTCACCTTTGTCAGGGCATTGTCGCTGTTGATGCGGTTGAAGAAGGTGATCAGGCCGTTCGGATCGAACCCGGCCTTGCTGGAGTAATCGACGGCGCACCGGTCGGCCTCGTATTCGTCGACGCGGGAGAATTTCAGGTTGGCGAAATACGCGGCGATGGCCGCAGCTTTCTGGTATTTCTTCGCTTCATCGTTGACGGTCATCAGAGCGACGACCGCAGTCATGATCCCGGCCTTTTCCGCCTGACGGATACTGTGCTTCTTGTTCACATGGCCAAGCTCGTGAGCCACGACCGCCGCAAGTTCGTCATTCGTCGCGGCCGCTTTCATCAGGCCCTTCGTGACGTAGACATACCCGCCGGGAAGCGCGAACGCATTCAGCTCGTCGCTGTCGAGAACGGCGAAATGGTAGGTGAGTTCCTTCCGCTCACAGACCGGAACCAGTTTTTTCGCAACCGCTCCGAGCCGGTTGAGCATCGCGGCATCCTTGACGAAGCCGGGATCTTTCTTGAGGGCCTCGTGTCCTTCGGCGCCCGCCTTGTTCTCCCAGCTGTTTTCGAGTCCGCCGAAGACTTTGTCCCAGACGGAGGATTTGGCGGCTGCGAGAGCATCAGGTGACGAACCACCGAATGTCTGTTGAATCGCCGCATCGGCACGGTCGAGCGTGCCTGACACCTCACCCAGCAGGTCGCCGATGTTGAACGCGAAAGCAGGCACGGAGAGGCACACGAACAGACAGGCCAGCAAAGCATTGAGAGCAAAACTGGATTGGCGCCTCATCAAAATTCTCCTTCACTACAGCGAAATCTTCAGTATGTTCAAAATTTTAATGATAAACACGGAAAGCGTCAAATGTTCCAGGGCAAGCGCATGAGTTTCTTCGCACCGTGACGATTTCCCGTTCGCGCCGCGAGCATGTCGAGCGCGCATGCGAGATGGGAAAAACAAACTTGTTTCCACGGAGCTCCAGCGTCACATCGACTCAGCGGTTGTGAACAGATTCGCTTGCCTTGTGGTTGCGCCAGGGATATCAGGAGAGACGGAGAATCATCTCGACATGCGGAATGTTTTCTTCCAGGAACATGCCACCGCACTCCTCGAAACCAAGCTTCCGATACAGTCCCCGCACATATTCCTGCGCGTGAAGCCGTATCCGATGCATCTGGTGTCGGCAGCTCCAGTCGATGAAATACCTGATGATCGTGGTCGCCACGCCGGTTCGCCTGCTTTCGGGCAGGACGGCCAGCCGGCCGATCCAGGCGGTTCGTGCATCCATGGCATCGACAAAAAGCCTGGCGGCGGCAACCGGCACCCCGTCGAGGACGGCCAGGAGATGGACGGAACGATCGTCGGTCGCGTCCCTCTCGTGTTCTTCCGGGACCTTCTGCTCGTCGACGAACACCCGCCGGCGAATTTCGAAGACGGTCTCGAGATCTTTCGGGGAAACGGCTTCGCGGAGATCGATCCGTGAACGGAGCTTATCTACGGGCATTCTTTTCCGGTTTTTCAGGCTTCCTGCGGATGGCCACCAGGCGATAGACATCGAGAGGCTCCTTGCCCTTGACCTGCACGTTCTTCTCGACCTTGTATTCAAAGCGGTCCTGGAGCATGCCAAACGTCGTCGTATCGGTCACGATCTCGCCGTTCGCGGCGAGTTTCTCGAACCGGGCGGCGAGGTTGACCGCGTCCCCGATCGCCGTGTATTCCATGCGGCGCGCGGACCCGAAGTTGCCCGCGACCACGTCGCCGGTCGTGATCGAAATGCCGAGGCCGAGCGACCGCCCCTGAAGCAGGGGGGCATATTCCTGCAGGAACTCGAGGAAGATCTCCTGGAGACGGAATGCCGTGAAGGCCGCACGCAGACAGTCATCCGGTTTGGTGATGGGAGCGCCGAACAGCACCATCACGCCGTCGCCCATGAATTTGTCGATCGTCCCGTGGTTCCGCAGGATGACCTGAGAAGCGCGCTCGAACCAGCCGTTCAGGATCTGAACCAGCCCTTCGAGCGGAAGGACCGTCGTCATCGCCGTGAAGCCGCGCAGATCGGCAACCATGATCGTCACGCGCTGTCGCCTTCCGCCGACAGCCGCCCCAGTCGGGTCCTGTTCGAGTTCGGCGACGACCTCTGGAGCGACGTACCGGCCGAACACTTCCTTCAGGTCCTGCTGGCGCTTCTGGATCTCCGCCGTGGTCCTGATGGCCTGGTCACGCTCGGAAATGGCGACCTCGTGGCTCTGACAATTGTTGAGCGCCGACGCGAGCACGTAGCCGAACGTTCCGAGAAGCGAGCGGTTTTCGGTCCGCACCTCGTCGGCATCCTGGCGAACGACGTTCATGAGGCCGACAATCCGCCCCTTCACGGTCAGGGGCATCGCCATGAGCGATTCATGAGAACATGACGGAAGAATCGCCCGGATCGAGGGAAGCTGGCCCCGGCCATAGATGATGTTCGTGAGCCCCTTCTCGGGATCGTATTCGGTGATTCCCCAGAAGCTGGGCGGCACCTTGATCACGAGCCCGTCGAGCCGGTTCGAGGCGAACCCGACGGCCCGGGCGGGCCGCAATTCGTTCGTTGTATAGTCTGCAAGATAGATGACGGCCTGCTGCACCCGGAAATACTTCTGAAGAATCTGGAACGCCTGGTCGAACACCCGCTCCATGTTCGTCAGACACCCGAGCAGACTGAACTGGAGAAGCAGCTGGAAACGGTCTTCCCGTTCGTCGCGCTGCTGCTTTTCGAGCTTCTGATACCGAGCCAGTGGGACCGCGCCCGACGCGTTGAGGCTGTTGATGGCCGAGATCGCGCCGGCCAGAACCGACATCATGAACATCTCGAGCAGGAACTCCGCGGCGAGCCCCTTCCAGAGGCACAACCCGCCAAGGAAGAGGGTGCCCGGCACCAGGAGAATGGCCGCCACCGGGAGGAAGATATCGCCGCAGGCGGTCAGGACCCACGTCAGGATCAGCACATTACACAGACTCCGGGGGATATGCCAGACCGTTCCCCAGACAAGGACCGACGCAAGATCGATTAGCAGAGAGGCTCCGATACAAATCACCGGAATTCTGACGGTCGAATTGTCCCTGATGTTGGCGAAAAAACCTCGCAAGCCTGCAGGTTCAGGCGCCCCGGCAGGATTTTTTTTCTGTGGGGTTCCGGTTGGCGAGGCTGTTGGAAGCGTCGGGCTCGACACGGTTTTCTCTTCTCGAACGCAGAGTGCTTGGGCTTTCCAGCCCGAATTCACTTTATCCCAACACCCGGGGGCCTGTCAAAATCCATCCACGCCGGCCCCGGCGAGGAGGGCCCGCAACTCCAGCGCCCGGCTGAACGACGGATCGCAGGCAAGGCATCGTTTCAGCGCCTCCGCGGCTTCAGTCAGATGTTCGCACCGCGCGGCCGCAACGGCGAGGTTGTAGAACAGAACGGCCGAGGATGCCGGCTCCCGGGCGGCGACGGCAAGATGGTCGTATGCCTCCGGCCATCGCGACAGGCGGGCATACGCTTCGCCGAGATGCGCTTTCAGCATGCGTTCCTGGGAACCGGTCTTGGTCCGAACGGCTTCGAGCAGACGTATCGTGGCCGTTGCATCGCCATCCTGCATCATCAGGCTGGCCATCCAGTGCAGGGACCTGATAACACGCCCGCCCTCCGGTGTCTCCCGCGCTCTTCTCATCTCGGCGAGAGCCGCTGCGCGATCCGCCGGAGATGCCGGAAAAACGTCCGTGACGATCCATCGATCGGGCCTCGCCGCGGAGAAGGTCCGGCCTTCCCGTTCCAGCCATGGGCTTGTCGAGGCAAGGTAGACGAGAGCCGTGTCATCCCACCAGACTAGCTTCCAGTCAGAGCTGAAGGCGATCCGCCGCAGGAACTCACGCCAGGGATCCGAGGCATTTTCGGGATACGGCAGAATGATGGTGTCGATCTTCGCGTCGGCACTCAAACGGCGCCATGCGCCGTCGTCGACGACCGCCTTGAGATACCTCTCGACTCTCTGCCACGGCATCGTCTGGAACATCGCGCTCATATAGGGCATCCTGCGGGGGGCGGATGCGGAATGAACGCAGGGATTGTCGTAGAACGCGATGAAGTTGCCCCACATATCGTGCGAGAACAGGCGTCGGCCGAGGCCGTTACGTGTCAGGAACCGGAGTGCCGCATCGGGAAACTCGCCGGCGGAGTCGTAGGCGTCGGCCGGCGCCGCACAGCCTGCCGGATGCGGACGGGAACAATGTCCCGGCAGGAACACCGACGGCGCGAACAGCAGCACGGCAGCGATTCCGAGAATCCCCGCGACCGCGTGCTTCGGCGATGCTTCTCCCTCCGCTTCGTTCGGGGATATCTCGCCCGGTATTCCCGCAAGAAACGGAACGAGGACGACGGCGGAGGTTATGATATATCTTACGCTTATAAAAGGCAATATTATAAAGGCCGCGGCGGAAAGCGTCTCGGGATCGATGAAATTCCGTTTCCTGAACACCCGCATGAGAATGGCTGCCCACGCCAGGAGGATGAGCAGATTCCTGGAGCTTCCGTACGGTTCGAACGTCATCGGCACCAGTTCGACGTTCCAGAACCCCAAGTTCCTGATCATCCGTTCGCCTTCGTAGTAGGAACCAGCCTGGCCGACCAGGTGCGATCCGGCCGGGGACAGCGCGGCGGCCGTCACGAGAACAATCACATATAGCGCATGATATTTCCAGTCATCCGTCTTCAGTTTCGTTCCAGAGCGGTCCGGAACGAGCCAGATCAACGCATACACGATGCCGAAGAGAATCTCGATGTGGCAATTCGCCCAGAGCAGGGCGGCCGGAACGAGGCAGACCGCCCCACGGAGTCCCGGCATGCGCACGAGCAGGGTCATCAGGGCGAGCCCGGCAACGGATACGAGGTGCGGACGAGGCTCGAAGCGTGTCGATGCGGCGGCGAACCCGAGAAGAAGAAGGGCCGGCGCAAGATGCCGCGCGAGAGGAGACGTTCCCGCCCGACGCCACGAAGCGACGCCCACGAACAGGAACGCCGCGAGAATCAGCACTCCTCGCAGGAGATCGATGCCTGCGTAGCCGCCCCAGCGCCAGACGGTCTGAACCACCACCCCGAACAGCCACTCGTAATTCGGAAAAAACCTGGGCGCGACGTCGGGCAGAGGGATCAGCCACCGGTCGGCATGAGGAACCCCCCCTTCAGCCAGGATCGCCCCGCCGTTCATCAGGTGGAACCATACGTCGCACCCCATGGTCAGGCCGATACAGCCGAGGGCCATCGCGACCGCCGCGATAAGCCAGAGCATCGTCGGAACGAGCCTTGTCATTCGATTCATCGCCGTTCAGAGTAGCCTATGCCGGAGGATTTTGCACTCGTCATTTCTCCGGGCAAGAGGTATCATGAGGCAATGAGCGCCGAGCACGGCACCAGCCGCCACGAGAGGACGAGTCTGGCGATCCAGGCCGTGATTCTAATCCTTTCAGCCTGGATCGGCCTCGAAGCCTGGATCGATCATCGCGAGCACCAGGCCCGGCAGGCTTTTGCCGCCCGGGCTTCCGACCGGGTGACGGAGCTTGCGGCAAGCTCGAATCCCGATCTGTATGCCAGGGCGACCCTGCTTCCCCTTCTGAGGCTCGCCGACGCGACGGCCGACAGACTCAGGCAGATGGCCGGCCGACGCGGAATCACGACGGCATTCTACCGGTACGACGCCGACGGCCGTCGCATCGATATCTCTCCCGCGAACGCAACGAACCTGTGGCTGATGGACCGGCTCGCACGCGCCCTGACGACCGGAGACGAGCGACTCGTAGCGGAGTATGGAAAGCAGATCGACCGCAAACTACCCTTTCTGATCGGCGAGGGGCGCGACCTGGTCTGGCTGAGGAACGAGCGTGGCCGGCTCATCGAGGTGTTCAGCGACAAAGGGAAGGGCTACGTCGCCTGGAACGCCGATGCGAAAGGCGTCAGAATCCTTCACTGTCTCACGACTCCGACGGAAGCCGAATTTTTCAACCTGCTCCTTCCGCCCGGCGGCAAACGCGACATCCTGATCGCGGGCTTCGGCCGCACCGGCGAGGACATCGTGCTGCAACGCGGCAGGCTGATCGATCCGCTGGCCACGCGGGCTTACAAAACGATTTCCGCCGAAGGACACTCCATGAGCGGCATGCATGGCGGCTTCCACTGGGAATTTCTCGAAACATCGGACGGGCGCATCGTTTACGGTGCGTTCGAACCGCCCGCCTCCCGGGAAGAATTCGTCCGGCTCGCGGTGAGATCCCTGGCCGTCGCGCTCCTGATCATCTCTCTCCTCGTCCTGACCGGTTCGAACCGAACGACGCGCCTGCGACTCCGCTTTCTCCTGGTGATGCTGTTTCTCGCATCGACTTCGATTCCGCTGTTCAGCATCATGGTCGGCTCAATCGACGTGGTGGACATGTATCAGGACGTTCTCGGCACGCGGGTCAAAGCCGCGCAGGACGAAGCGATCCGGAATCTCTCACAGGGATTCAACGGACATCTGGCGTCAGCCACCACGGCGATGAGGCCGTATATCCAGCGGGCAGCCGACGCGAGCGGAACCGCCGACGGAGCCGCCATTCTCCGTTCTCTCCGGCGCGCGAAGCTCGCAGACTGGCTGCAGCTCCGCGATGCAGCCGGACAGCTGGTGTATTCCTCGACGCCCACCGGACCGACCGACCGTGAGACCCTGCTGATGAGCATGGCCCGCAGGGCTATCGAGCGGTATGAGCCGGCACGGCTCTCCGAAAAGCCATACAAGGGAAACTCCCTCACCGACCAGATGGTACGGCGCGACGACATGGGTTTCTCGACGCTGATCAGCCAGAACAAGCGGGTCCAGCTGGTCCAGTCAGGCTCGAACAAGATTCTGTATTATCTCGCCGCGCTCCCGCGCGGCAAAGGCGAAGTGGCATACATGGAGACGCGCCTTCCCCTCGCCACGGCGGTCAAGACCTATCTCCGACGGAAAGCCCTTCAGCGACAGGAGTTCGACGGGGGCTGGATCCGGTTCTTCGCCCTCGACATGCAGAAGAACACCTGGCCGCTTCCACCGCCCCGCTCCCTCGCTCGCGGCCTTTCGAAACTTGCCATGGCAAGCTGGATCACCGACCGCCCCCAGACATCGCGTCTGTCGATCGGTGGGAAGGGCGGATTCGCCGTCTGCATCGCCAGTCCGAACCTCGCGGACCATTGCCTCATCGCCTACTACGCGGACGACCGGTACGTCGACCGCATTCGCCGCCTCTGGCGCGATATCGTCGCGACCGAGGCTGCGTTCCTCGTCATGCTCGCCATTCTCGCCTTCGGCATCGCAAAACAGCTTCTGAAACCGCTCCAGGAGATCGAAGGCGCCGTCCAGGCACTGTCGGCACGCAATTTCGACAAGCGCCTCGAAGTCGTCGGAAACGACGAGATGGCCCGCCTGTTCCAGACATTCAACGAGATGATGGCCGAGAGCCGCGAACTCCAGGTCGCCCGCAACGTCCAGGAAGGGCTCGTTCCGACGAAGTTTCCGGACATGCCGGGCTATTCAATAGCAGGAAAAATTTTTACAGCTTCAGATCTGAGCGGAGACTGTCTCGACGGCTTCCGCCTGCCGGACGGCCGGTTCGCGTTTCTCGTCGGCGACATCACCGGCCACGGGGTCGCGGCGGCGCTGTTGATGGCTTTTTCCCGCGCGGCGACATTCCACTGGAGCCAGTCGGAAAAGCTGACATCGAGCGATTTCGCCGACACCCTCGACACGCTTCTCAAGCGCCAGCGTGACGCGCGACGCTTCATGTCGGCCATCTGCGGCATTCTCGACCCGGTCAGCCACGAGATCGAGTTCATCACCTGCGGCCATCCCTATCCCGTCTTCATCGATGCCTCAGGAAAGCCCCGTCTCGTCGGTTCCCCGATGCTTCCGCTCGGTCGCGGGAAGAAACCGGCCGTCAGGACACTCGAAAAGGTTGTGATGAGCCCGGGCACGCGCATGCTGATCGCGACGGACGGCTTCATAGAAGCGCTCGACGCGGGGCAACACCCCATCGGCTTCGAACGTCTGCAAGAGTGGGCCGCCGAGCTGTCCACGGACCGCGCGGAGGAGTGGATCGCACGCATGATGCACCGGGTCGACGAGGTCAGCCCACCGCCGCGGCTCGACGACACGACCATCTTTGCAATCGTCAGGCAGCCGGGAATGAAGGAGGATCGGCATGAAAACGGCTGAATCCGGCTTCGGACGGCTCGCCCTGCTCGCGTTCGGTATTCCCCTCCTGATCCTCGCCGTCATCGGCAACCACACCCTGGGCCGTTTCGAGGACAGCGCGGACCGGCTGCGTCTCGAAACCCAGGAACGGAGCCTGGACAGCATCGTGGCGGCGACGGCCGAAAACGAGTATATCCTCGCCTGCCTCAGAGAACGGGCCCGCCTCATCCGGCAGTCGGGTCTCGAAAACGCCGACCTCAGGAACGCTTTGCAAGCCGCTTCTCGCAGAGACGGTCTCGGCGTCAGTCTGTTCCTGTACGACAGCAACCGGCTGGTGTTTTCGGCGGGCTCCCTCCAGGCCGGCTCGCTGTTCGAGCGGCTGATGGAGCTCCTTCACAGGGATGGCGAAGCGTTTCTGGCCGGTCAGCGCGCCGTGAAGGACGATCTGATGGCGATGTTCGGGCCGGGCAACCGTCTCGAGCTGATCAAACGGTCGCGCGGCCTTCTCAGCCGTTTTGGCCGGCCAGGCAAGAGCCGTGGAGCCTATTTCTGGAACGAGTATCCCGATGGAACGTCTCTGTTCGCACTCGTCCATCGGGTTCCCGAGGCCGCCGACCGCTTCAGACGCGTCAGACAGCGAGCCGGCATGACCTGGTCCGGCTTCGCCCTGCCCGGGAACGACCGATGGCTCCCACCCCCGAACACCCCGGATCAGGACATGAAGATCGCCTGGGAAAAATGCCGCTCGACCGGCCGTCTCCAGGTCAGGCACGCTGACCTCGAATGGGTGTTCTGTCAGAGCCAGCAGGAGCTGGTCTGGTGCGTCGCCTCCCCCGTTCCCGCCGGGTCCTCGGCACCCGCGATCAGGAATCTCGTCATCACGGCATCGGCGGTGTCGGCCCTGCTTCTGCTGACGTGGTTGTTCGCCAGCGCGGGCATCCGGCCAGGGCCGGACATCATCCGCCTGATCGAGGCTCTTCCACTTCGGCTCAGGCTCACCCTTCTGTTCGTGATGGCGACGGTCCTTCCGCTCGGCCTCGCCTCGATCATCGGCGGCATCGGCGTCATGGATCGCATCGAGGTTCTCACCGTCGAATCCGACCGACAGGCTCTCGGACGTCTCCATCGCTACGAGCACGGGGTTTCCTCCTACCTCGAGAAGTTCCGCGTCATCGCCGAGCGGCTTCGCGATCATCCCGCCATTCGTGAAGGCCGCATCGAATCCCTCGGTCCGATGCTGTCGAAGCTCCAGGAACAAGACGCGTTCCAGGACCTCGAAGTCCGCGACCACCAGGCCAGGCCCCTCTTCTCGACGATCGATGCCCAGGTCAAGGGAAGCAACCAGGCGATCGAGATGTTCAGCCGCACCGCGGTCCGCCGGTATGCTCCCGCCCGCGGTCTCCAAGCGGACAAGGTTACAGCCTCGGAACTCATCGGCGAAGCCATTCTCTCGTCGGACGACGTGGGTCTCGCCTCGATGCTGCGCTCGCGCGGCAAGGTCTGGACGTTCAGAATGGGGACGAACCCCACCCTCTGGTTCTGGGACGTCTACCCCGACCAGGCAACAGGGCCGGCCTTCATCTGCCTGACGCACCAGCTCGAATGGATCTACGGCCGGTATATCAACGCCCTCGTCGCGAAACGGGTTTCGGAATCGGCACCCAGGCCGGTCATCATGCGCTACGGCAGCAGCATCGCGAACGATCGCCCGCGGCCGGCGATTTCCGGCGCCGACCGTCTGGCCCTGCGGAACGCTGCCATCCGCAGCCAGGAGTCCGGTCGCGTGTTGTCCCGGACGATCCGACTGGCAGACGGCATCTACCGCGCGGTGATCAAGCCCGAAACCGCCCTGGGAAGCTACATCCTGGCGGACCTCATGCCGATCGAGGAGCAGCTCCGCGCGCTCGCCCCCATCCGTAACCGACTGAAGCTCACTGCAGCCATGGCCCTCGTGCTGTCTCTTCTCGCGGCGTCGCTGATCGCGTCGCTGTTCATCGTTCCGATAACCGACCTGGGCGAGGGCATCAGCGCCATCCGCCGCAGAGACTCGGCGTTTCGCATCCCTCTCCGCCGCCCGGACGAGTTCGGAGCCGTCGCATCGGCCTTCAATCGCCTTCTGAGCGAGTTCAAGGAACTCGAATACGGCCGTATCGTCCAGGAAAGTCTTCTTCCCGCCGTCACGGATGCGCCGGAAGGGTATGAGATCAGCGTCATGCGGCGTTCAGCGACCGATCTCGCCGGCGATTATTACGATGTCGTCCGTCTGTATGACGGAAAATTCGCGATCGTGCTCGGGGACGTGACCGGTCACGGCATCGCGGCGGCCCTTCCCATGGCCATGGCAAAGGCGACCGTCGAATATGAGACCATCTCGCGCTGGGGGTATCCGGGCCCGCTGTTGGCGCGTCTCAACGCCCTCTTCAACCGGGAGCTCAAGCCGCGTCAGAAGTTCATGACGATGGGGTGCATCCTCCTCGATCCCGTCACCCACACCATCACGTTCGACAACTCGGGTCATCCATATCCTATGATATATAGTCATTCAGACAAGCGTTGTTCCGAGATGGTCCTTCCTTCTCCACCCCTCGGAATACGGGCATCGCGCACCAGCAAGCCCGTCTCGCGCGTCATACAAGCCGGTGACGTCGTCCTCCTGTACACCGACGGAATCATTGAATGCACGGGACGCTCGACCGGCGAAATGTTCGGCTACCCCGCGCTCATGAAGCTGCTCGAAACGTGCGCCGAGACTCCCGGGCTTTCGTCCGGCCAGATCCTCGAACGCATTTTCGCGACACTCGACGAGTGGCGTGTGGACGGCCCGCTCGCGGACGACATCACCCTGCTCCTTCTGCGGCGAAACGCCTGAGAAAAGGCGCGGATTCAACAGATCCCGACATGCAAACAGGGCGCCCATTCGGGCGCCCTGTGCGTGAGGACGAATGTGCTCAGTTGCCGGCGGCAGGGGCGGGTGCCGGAGCATCGGCGGCCGGAGCGTCGGCCGGGGCCGCTGCGGGAGCGGGAGCGGCAGCGGTCTTTTCGGTGAAGGATTCGACCTTGATGGCGGCCATGGGATGCTTCTCGTTGGCGGGAAGCAGTTCGCCCTTCACGGTGACTTCCTTGCCGGCCAGCTTTTCGAGGTCGCCCATGATCGTCTTGTTGCCCTTCACGGGAAGGAGTTTGAACACGTCGTTTCCTGCCTTGAGGGTGACGGTGTTGTATTTTTCGTTCTTCTCGGCCTGCTTCACTTCGATCGTTCCGGTCTTTTCGACGATTTCGCCTTTGACCTTGGTCTCGACGGCCGGCTTGGCAGCCATCGCCGAGAACGGAACGCCGCCGATGAGCGCCGCAACGAGACCCGTGACAAGAACCAGCTTCTTCATATGAACATCTCCTGTTTTCATCAAACCAAAAGTATCGCCCCTTACTCGGAGCGTGCCGGGTACATACGCCCGAAAAGCCGTACAGTCAAGTCAATCGACCGGAAGGGCGCAGGAATGGTCGAACCGCTTCCGCCCGATGAACCGACCGCGGCCTGGCGTTCCTTTCCAGATGCCGTTTTCCACGATGATCTCGCCCCGGGAAATTGTCATGACCGGCTTTCCGAGAACCGGCCGGCCCTCGTAGATCGAGTAATCCGTCGCCATGTGCAGGCCGGTGGCCGCCACCGTCCATTCCGCCGCGGGATCATACAGCATCAGGTCGGCGTCACTTCCGGGGAGCAGGCTGCCCTTTGTCCCATGAAGCCCGAAGATGCGCGCCGGAAGCGCGGATATCGCCCGCACGAGAAGTCGGGTCGGAACACCCCGTTTTCTCCCCTCGGAAAGGAACAGCGCAGGCATGGTCTCGACGCCGGGAAGCCCCATCGGGAGAGTGCCGATCGAGCCGCCCCAGGTGTTTTTTGCCGCCCTGGTGAACGGGCAGTGATCGGTCGCAACCACTTGTATATCTCCTGATTTTATATATTTCCATATTTCTTCGGGCTGGCCGACAGGCCGTATCGGCGGGCAGCAGGAGTAAAAATGCCCGTCTGTTCCTTTCAGCAGCGAATCGTCAAGTGTCAGATACTGGGGGCAGGTCTCGCCGTACAGCTTCACGCCCGACCGTCGCGCCCGGGCGATCTCTGCCGCCCCGTCACCCGACGAGGTATGGACAATATATGCGGCGGCGTCGGCGGCCCGTGCGAGATCGGCGATCCGCCGGACCGCCTCGGTTTCCGTGAAGACCGGCCTCGTCAGCGGCAGGGTCTGGATTCCCGTCATGCCCTTCGCCTGGAACTCGTCACACAGCCTGTCGATGACGGCCCCGTTTTCGGCATGGAAGGTCGGGAGAATTCCCAGACTCCTGCACCGGCGCATCGCCTCGAAGACAGCGCCATCGTCGAGCATCAGGCCGGATTTCGCGTAGGCGGTGAACATCTTCAGGCTCGTCAGACCGAACCTGGCAGCCCATTCGAGGTCATCGATCACCTGCGCCGTGAGACGGCCGATACAGGCATGAAGGCTCCAGTCGATGACCGACTTCCCGTCGGCTGCCCGGAACCGGCGCTCGAAGCTGGCCCTGAGCCCTTCGTCGCCCTGCTGGGCCGTGAAATCGATCATCGTCGTCACGCCCCCGAACGCCGCCGCGCGGCTTCCGCTCTCGAAATCATCGGCCGACACCGAGCCGGCGAACGGAAGCGACATGTGCACGTGCGCGTCGATCGCACCCGGCATCAGCCACTTCCCCGACGCGTTGATTTCTCTTCGACCGGGCAAACCAGTTCCGACCGCCTCGATTTTTTCGCCGTTCACCGCGAGGTCGGCGTGCCATTCTTCATAGCCGTTCATGAGAAGAGCGTTTTTGATGACCAGATCGTACATACTGCCTCCTGATTGGGTCGGAATTGTCCGCCACCACCCTACCCGCCCGCCCGCCGTCTGGCAAGCGGTTGCGATCGTCGTCTCCGAATGTGATACAATATCCTCGGAATACCGGCGGAACGCTCCGCAGATCATATCTCACCGGAGGAACGAAATGGAATTTCATGACCGCGTAGGCGCGCAGGAAGCCTCCTGGCCTGAACAGCAGCAGCGAAAGGCGATGTGGACGGGAATGTCCCAGTCGACCTTCATGTCCCGCGTTCTTCCCTATTTCGGCGGCGGTCTCATTCTCACCGCCCTCGGCACGGCCTTCGGCAAATCGATGGGAACGGGCTTTCTGCTGTTCGCCATCCTCGCCAACTTCGGTCTGTATTTCGCCCTGCTCTGGAACCGCCACACGCCAGGCCTGAACGTCGCCCTGTTCTACGGATACACGTTCATGAACGGCATGCTGCTCGGTCCTCTCGTCGCACTGGCAAACGCCATCAACCCGTGGCTCGTCGTGCAGGCGCTCGGCCTCACGGCGGTCGGTTTCTTCGCGATTGCCGCGTACGTCATGTCGACAGGCAAGGATTTTTCCGGTCTCGGGCCGTTCCTGATCTCGGGCCTGATCGTCGTCATCGTCGCCGGCATCATGAACATCTTCATCGGCGGCTCAGGACTCGGGCTCGGCATCTCGATCCTCAGCGCGGTGCTCTTCATGGGCTTCACGGCCTACGACATGAGCAACATCATGCTCAAGTTCCGCGACGAGGAGTACATCCTCGCGACGGTCGAGCTGTATCTCGACTTCGTCAACCTGTTCGTCGCCCTTCTGCGGATCCTCATCCACATCGCCGCATCAAACCGCGACTGACGACCATTCGCAATTCTCTCGGGGGGCGGGTTTGAAACCCGCCCCTCCGCTTTTTTCGGGAAAATTATTCTGTACACCTCGCGATGGAATTCCGGTGTTAAGAGAACCCGCATTCCTGCCGACAGTACCGACGGCACGATGATGTGAAAGGGAGGAATGCGACCCATGCACGCTGATACATTGTTCATCGGGTTCATTTCGGGGTTGGTCTCCGGTTTCATCCTTCTGCTGGGAGCGTGGGTGTTTCTCCTGCCGCGCGTCCCAGCCCTGCTGCGACGCGAAGCGCTGCGCGACCTGACACATTACGGTCGCGATGCGGGAAGGCATGGCCTTGGGATGATCCTGTCGTGGCTGCGGCCCGGTAAGTAGGGCCGAGCGCAACGCGTCACCCCGGGGTCGTCGGATCCCGGGGTGACGTTGCATTCTCCGGGGGTTTGGAGTACAGTTTCTCGCATGCCGGAACAGCCAGCCCCCTCGTATCTCGAATCGTTCATCTTTTGCGGCCTCTGTTTCACTCCGATGAAGCGCGAGGGCGACTCGTTCGCCTGCGCCGCGGGCTGCCCGACCGCCGTTCCGGTTTCATCCATGGAAGAACTCGTCTGGAAGGAAATCGGCGCTTTTCTCTCCGTTCCCGAAGGAAGGAAAGCGGCGGCGGCGCATCTTGGCCAGAAGCTGGCCGCGTCCGATGTCAGGCGCATTTTCCACGATATGAACACCTTCGCCGAGTTTTTCCCGCTCGAGGAAAAGCGCCGGTTTGCCGAAGCCCTGCTCGAAAAGGTCGACGTCATGTCACCCAAGTCCGTGCATATTCACTTCCGGCTCTGATCCGCATGGCAGCGCCTCCCTCAAAATCCCTTCTTCGCGAAATCGTCGGACGGCTTCGCAATCGCAATTTCCGCTCCGGCCTCGAAATGTTCAAGACGCTCTTCGGCCCCGATCGTCCCCCAACGGGTGATTCCCTCGGCCAGATTCTCGACGAGCTCAATCCCCAGGAATTCCCCGAGCAGGCCTTCGAGGTCATGTCGCTCGCCTGCTCCTGGGTCCCGGATGACAAGGATTTCACGACGGTCTTCGAGAATATCCGGAAGACCTACTACGACAAGCTCGTCACCAAAGCCAGCCTCGCCTTCCAGAACGCGAAACAGAAGGCGAAGAGTTTTGCCGAGCGCAGTCAGGCCGTCGACTCGATCGCCCGCATCAGACTCGAAGAAGAAAACAAGCGCACCATCGAAGAGATGCTGGAAGCGTGCCGCATGGATTTCGAAAAGGCCGTCAGCCTGCTGCCCGATTCCATCGCGGCGTATTACGGCCTTTTGCGGTTCTACAAACAGATGGAGAACGAGGAAAAAACGGCCGAGCTCCGGCAGATCGTCCGAAAGATCGAGACGACAGGCCGGCTTCACGACATCGTCGAGAAGGAAACGTTCTCCCTTCCGCCCATGGAACCGATCGAGATGCCGTCGACGCCGCAGCTCAGTCCCGAACAGGAACTTCAGCACATCGAAGCCATCTATAACGACCGAGACTTCGATTCCGCGCTGACGGCCGTCGAGCGGCTTCTCATCCAGGAGCCCTCCCTGCTGCCGGCCCTCCAGTTGAAAATCCGCATCTTGGTCGCCAAACGGCAGTTTCACCCGGCGAAAGCCACGCTGAAGCACGCGTTCGAGGTCGACCCCGTGAACGAGACGACCCGGAAAATCCAGGTCGATTTTCTCGAGACCAAGCTCAAGACGCTCTCACGCATCGCCGACGTGTTCATCACCAAAGCCCTCAGGCTCGGCCCATCGCTCGGCCGCGAGTATTTCCGGAAAGCGTGCAAACTGCTCGAACAGGCGGTTGTGATCGCCCCCGACGAGCTGTCGCTCCTCGATCAGCTGTATACCTGTTACATGTATCTCGAAGACGAGCAGCGGGCCGCGATCGTCAGACGCGACATCGCCCTGATCAACCCCAACTACGTCACGACGATCGCCCGGCTCAGAAAATCCTCGCTCTGTTTCCTGGCCGGGTATGCCTACGACGAAGCCCCCGAATCTCTCGAACCGTTCAGGCGCGTCCGCAGGAACCTCCTCCGGACACTGGCCGGCCGCCTTCTCGTCACCTGGTACATCCGGCTCTCCCCGGTTCTCGTCGACACCGCGCGCCGCTTTCACATTCCGAAGGCGCTGTTCCGAGTGCTTCTGTTTCCCCTTCTGGAAACGGCCCGCAGGCTTGCCCGGACGCCATGACCGGCATCCTCCCGTTCCCGTCCGACGCCTACGGCATCACCTCGTCGATACCGATCGAGGTGCCGCTCGCCGCGGGCCGCCGTGTGCTCGACCTGAACAATCGGTTCGTGCTAGCGGCGGGGGCCCTCGAGTATGTCCGCAAGGCCGAAACCGCCGGCTATCCCAGGACCTGCTGCGCCTGGATTCGCGGTTTGTATGGGTTCATCAGAACGGCCGGCGTCAGGCGCGTCATCTTCGTCACGGGCGGCGACTGTTCCAACACGCACGCAATGATGGAAACGCTCGGCGAGGAGCTCGACGAGCTGCAGACGTTCGCCTACCCGCCCGCCCGCGACCGGACCGGGCTGTCGAACGAAATCGACAGGTTCTGCGGAGCATTCGGCGTTTCCCGTGGGGCGGCCGAGGAGGTGGGGATGCGCCTGGCCCCGATCAGGGCATCTCTCGCTGAACTGGACCGCATGACGTGGGAGGACGGCCTCGTGACAGGGGAGGAAAACTTCCAGTGGCTGGTTTCCTCGTCGGATTTCGATGGAGACCCGGCACTCTTCGCGATGCGACTCGAAACGTTTCTGAACCAGGCTAAGCGCCGCTCTCCGCTTCCCGCCGGACCTCGGCTCGGCGTGCTCGGCGTGCCGCCCATCCAATCCGACCTGCTCGCTTTCGCCGAGAAGCTCGGCGCGAGAATCGTCTTCAACGAAATTCCCCGCCAGTTCGCCCTGATGGGCCCGGCAACCGATCTCGCCACGCGGTATCTCGAATTCACCTATCCGTACGGCGCCCAGCCGCGGATGGAGGATATCGCCGCCGAAACGGCACGCAGGCGGATCGACGGGTTGATTCATTACACGCAGGCTTTCTGCCACAGGCAGATCCATGATATCCTGCTGCGACGGAAGCTCGGCATCCCGATTCTCACGATCGAAGGCGATGCCCCGGGCCCCTGCGATGCCCGAACCCGTCTGCGCGTCGAGAGCTTCATAGAAATCCTTCAGGAACGGCGTTCATGATCAGAGCGTTATATAATCATAGATATACCATTATCGGTCTTTCGATTCTGGCGAGTTTCGCCGGAGGAGCCGCGTTCACCGGGTTCGCACAGACGTCGAACGCAAGCGCACCGAAAGCCGTCTTCTCCGCGGACAATCCCCCCACCGACGATACGTATCTGAGCATAGGGCTCTTCGAGCGGCGTGATATGACCACCCTCCGCATCCAGGCGATGCTGGGCGACTGGAAGATGCGGCTTCTTCCGCGCCCCGTCGCGAGCGGCTCCGAACCGATTTTGTCCGAAGAGGTAGTCGAGCCGATTCCCGAGGGTGAGGACATCACCATTCTTCTGACGGGCAAGGGAATCACGGTCAATACATCATCCGGCAAGGAGCTGGCCGAAGGCTACACGCGATGCGATCTCGATGGAGGCGCCACCCTGCTCGTGGAAACGTCGAACCGTCCGCCGATCATCCTCGCCGGACCGATCGGCATCACCTGCCACGAAAAAACGCTTTCCTTCATTCACCGCGTTTCCCTCGGAAGATACCTGACATCGATCGTATCAGACCTCACGCCGTCTTCCGAACCCGAGGCGATCAAGGCGGCGGTCATCGCGGCCCGTTCCCAGGTCGTCCGCAAGCTCCTGGAAAACCGGCACGCGACTGATTCGTTCGACCTGTGCGACGCCTCCCACTGCGCGCCGTTCACAGGTGAAGCCCATGCCCGGGAGCTGGTTGCGCTCGCCACGAAGCTGACGGCCAACGAACTCATGGTCCACGCGGGAAAGCCGATCAACGCCAGGATGCAGCACACCTGCGGTGGCAAAGTGTCGAGTATGAAGGATGTATTCGGCATCGACGACCCCAACCACGTGGCGCTCGACGACAAGCTCGATCCCAAGGGCTCGGAAAACTGCTTCCACAGCCCGGCCTTCAACTGGATCAGGGATTTCACCCTGGGAGAAATTGCCGACTTTCTCTCGATGACCTATTCAGCGGGGACCGAGCGTATCTTTCTCCGGTGGGAGCCCGCGAAAGTCGACGCCGCCGGCCGCATCACAGAAATTCTTCTTCAGGGGAGTCGCACGAAGAAACTCCGGGGAACTGTCTTTCTGAACGATGTGTACGATTACCTGGGCCCGAACTCGATCCGGAGCATGAAATTCACGGCCGAGCCGATGCGTCGGGCGATCGTCTATCGCGGCCAGGGAAGCGGCGACGGCGTCGGCATGTGCCTGTACGGCGCCGACGGGCTCGCGCGCAAGGGATACGACGCATACCGCATCCTGCAGTTCTATTACCGCAACGTCGAGTTCAGAAAGAACGGCGTGTTGATCGAGGTTCCGCCGCCCATCTCCTCCGGAACGCCCCGCCAGACAGGACGGCAACCCTGATCAAACGGGCCTGCGATCACAGGTCGACGGTAATTTCGTAACTCAGGATCATCGTCAGCACCGTGGCGAGCATCAGCGGCATGCCGGTCATGAGAAACCTCCACGTCTTTTTTCCAGATATCGGCATATCCGGGAAATCCGCGAGTGATTTCCGCTCGATACGGCCAATGTCGCATTCCCGTTCGTGGTGAGCCTGCCGAAGGACGAGAGGTTTTCACCCCTTTCGGCAAGCTCGGGCCAGACATCGACAAAACGGTTGGTTGTCGTTCTGCAGTGGGCAATGATAAACGGGCGCCGTTGACACGCCGATTCCCCGCCGCTAGAATGGCACAAAAAGGTGGGCAACATGGACAAGAGACTGATTCTGGTTACCGTTCCGAACCGCGACGTCGCCGAACGCATCACGAGCGCCCTGCTTTCCGAGCGGCTCGTGGCCTGCGTCAGCATCGTTCCCGGCATCGAGTCGCACTACATCTGGGAAGGCCGCACCGAGACGAGCACCGAGCTGCTGCTGATGATGAAGACCCGCATCGACCTGTTCGACGCTGTCCGCGACAGGGTCGTTTCCCTGCACCCCTACCAGGTGCCCGAGATCGTCGCCCTTCCGATCGACCGCGGCTCGCTCCCGTATCTCCAGTGGATCGACGACGTCGTCGGTCCGCCGCGGGGCGATCGCTGATCTGAACTCTGAAAAGGCAGGCTGATGGCCCGGGAATACATCCTCAGGAACACGCCGGGCGAGCCCCAGCCCGGACCCGCTCGTGCGTCGGGTATCGACTATGCCTCTGAACTGAACCCGGCCCAGCTCGAAGCGGTGATGACCCTGAACGGGCCCATCCTCTGCATCGCCGGGGCCGGCTCGGGAAAGACCCGCACGCTTGTCTACCGCGTCGCGCGGCTTGTCGAGACCGGCGTTCCTCCCGAATCGATCCTGCTTCTCACCTTTACGCGCAAGGCCGCGACCTCCATGCTCGACCGTGCCGCCGCGCTGGTCGGAAGCGGCACGCGCAGGATCGCGGGCGGCACCTACCACGCGTTCGCAAGCCAGGTGCTCCGGCGCCACGGGGCGGTTCTGGGCCTCACGCCGTCGTTCACCATCCTCGACGAAGGCGACGCCGCGGACATCATCAACCTCATGCGCGCCGAGCTTGGGGTGAACACCCGCGAAACGCGGTTCCCTCTCAAAGGCACCCTTCAGGACATGCGCTCGGCGGCGGTCAACCACGGAGTTAGTATAGCTGATGCTATAAAATCGAGATATCCTCAATTCGTCGAGCATACGGCGGAGATCGAACGGATTCTCGCAGACTACGATGCCTACAAACTCCGGCACCAGATGCTCGATTACGACGATCTCCTGATCTTCCTGCTCAGGCTGCTCGAGGAGCAGCCGGCCGCGCGCGACGCGCTCCGGGCAAGATACCGCCACATCATGGCCGACGAATACCAGGACACGAACAAGCTTCAGGCGAACATCACCGTGCTGCTCGGCGGCGGCTCGCGCAACGTCATGGTCGTTGGGGACGACGCGCAGAGCATCTACTCGTTTCGCGGCGCCGATGTCGGCAACATCCGGACGTTCCCGGAGCGGTTCCCGGACTGCCGCTTGATCCGCCTCGAGCGGAACTACCGCAGCACCGCCCCCCTGCTCGCCTCGACGAACCGTCTGATGGAACATGCGAAGGAAGGGTTTGCCAAGCGTCTCTACACCGAACGTACGGGCGGCTTACAGCCCGTTCTCGCCGTCAGCTCCGACGAGGCCGAGCAGTCAGCGTTCGTTGCCCAGCGAATCCTGGAACTGCGCGAGGAGGGAATCCCGCTCGACCGCATCGCGGTGCTGTTCCGCTCGTCGTATCACGCGTTCCAGCTCGAGCTCGAGCTTCGGCGCAGGAACATCCCCTACGTCAAATGGGGCGGCTTCAAGTTTCTCGAAGCCGCCCACATCAAGGACCTTCTGTCGCACCTGCGAGTTCTGCAGAATCCCAATGACCGCGTCGCCTGGCTTCGCGTGCTCCAGCTGATCGAGGGCGTGGGCACGAAAACCGCCGGTGCGCTGTTCGAGCGGCTCAGCACGGCGTCCGATCCGCTCGACCTCGAATCGCTCACAGCCCCGTCGAAGGCACGCGAAGGCCTCGCCGCGGCAGCCCAAGCCCTTCGGCGCGCGCGAAAACTGGCTGATGGACCGCCGGTGCCGGTGGTCGAGGCAATCGCCGATTACTACGGCCCGATTCTCAAACGCCGGTTCGATGATTTCCCGAAGCGCCTCCGCGACCTCGATCAGCTCACGGTTCTGGCGGGAAAATACGCCGGCATCGGCGAGATGCTCTCGGAGATGGCGCTCGAACCGCCGAAGAACAGCATCGACGAGATTCTGGCCTCCGATGATGACGACGAGGAACGCCTGATCCTCTCCACGATCCATTCCGCGAAAGGGCTCGAATGGCACACCGTGTTCGTCATCTGGGCGATGGAGGGCCGCTTCCCCTCGTTCGGCGCTCTCAGAAACCCCTCTGATCTCGAAGAAGAGCGACGGCTGATGTACGTCGCCATGACCCGGGCGCAGGAACAGCTGTATCTTACCCACCCCGCCCTCGCCTGGGACCCCGCATCCGGCACCACCCTCTCCCAGCCGTCCCGCTTCCTCGCCGAGATCGGCCCCGACCTCCTCGACCGCTGGGAACTCCGATCGGCTCCTTGACACTCTCCACCCGGTTCTGATACTCTCGCTCCCGATATTCTGCCGGGGGAGAGCCGCCCAAACATCCGCTCGAGAGTTCAGCGGAACGCCACCCGGGAAAAGAGCGAGCGTTTGATCCGTAATCTGACCATCCTGACCCTCGTTCTGAGCGCCATTCTCGGTGGTCTTCTGCTGAAAGACCACATGAGCATCCCGTCCCGCCATCTCGTCATTTTCTACACCTCGAACCTGCGCGGGCAGATCAACCCCTTCCAGGGCGAAGTATCGGATCGGGTCTACGAAAAAGCCGGCGGTCTCGCGTTTCTCCGGGCCCTGATCGACGATACGATGAAGACGTATCGCCTCGACCCGAAGAAAGCGCTTCTGCTCGACACCGGCGACAGCCTGTTCGGCTCGCCCGAAGCATCGCTGACGATGGGCGAAGTGCCGTTTGAAATGCTTCAGAAAGTCGGCTACGACGCCATCGCCGTCGGCAACCTCGAGTTCGAGTTCGGTCTCGACACCCTCCGACGCTTCATCAGCACGAACAAGCTCCCGATGCTCGCCTGCAACTATCGAGATCTCGCCTCCCCGCTCGGCAACACGTTCTCCGGCGGCATACTCCTGGACAAAGACGGAACCCGCGTCGGCGTCATAGGTCTCGGCATGGTCGACCTCGCCCGGAACACACGCCAGGAAAACATCATGCAGATCGAGATCAGCGACATGCACGCGGCCGTCCAGAAGACCGCGGCATCGCTCAGGGCCCGGGGAGCAGAGCTGATCGTCCTCCTGTCGCACCAGCCAGGTCTAGACACCCGCCCCGACCTCGCCGAACTGTTTCCTGACGTCGACATCATCATCGGCGACCTGATCAGCGGCCAGATGACGGACCCGGGCCGGCGGCCCCTCGTCCTGCCCACCCCGCCGGCGCGCGGGGCAGGCGTCGGCATGGTGCGCATTCCGTATATCGGCTCGCAATGGAACCTCGAGAAAGCCGTCCAGACGATTCTTCCCGTCGATGCGGCTCATATCTCCCCGAGCGCTGCGCTCGTCACGGAGATCGCCCGGGTCGAGGCGAAGGTCGACAGCCTGCTCGAGCAGGTCGTCGCGACGTCGGAAGGCAACTTCAAGCGCAACTTCAACGAAGAGTCCAGCATGGGCAATCTCATCACCGACTCGATGCGCGCCGTCGCGAAAACCGATGTCGCGTTTCTCAACTCCGGCGCGATCAAGGCAGTGATTTCGTCCGGGTCGATCTCTCTTCGAGATCTCTATGACGCCCTGCCTTTCGAGAACACGATCGTGCGCACCGAACTCGCCGGCTGGCAGATCGAGAATCTCGTCGAGGAGGGGCTGAGCGGCCGCGGAAGCTTCGTCCAGACATCCGGTCTCACCTGCACCTGTTCGATGATGAACCCACCCGGATTCCGACTCGTACAGATCGCCGTCGGGGAGGAACCGCTCGACTCGGCACGCATGTACAGCGTCGCCGTCACCGATTTCATGCTCAACACCCCGCAGAACTGGCCCGAACTCCGCACCGGGAAAAACGTTCGGGCGTTCGGCCTGCTGCGTGAAAACCTCAAACAGTATCTCGCTTCGATGTCCGTCATCGCCCCCTGCGTCGACCGGCGGTATATCGACGTCCCGGAAGGCGACGAAACCCTCCGGGTCCAGTCCCTCTCCATCGAGCTTGCGAATCTTTCCACCCCCGTGTCGAACGATGGAACGTATGACTCGCCGTATGGCCGCCTCGTTGCCGACGTCCTGCGCGTCGAGACCGACTCGGACTTCGCCCTTATGCCCGTCACGGACATCCACAGCATGAACGACCCGCTCTCGGTGTTCACGCCCGCCCGTCTCACGGCGGACATGCCCCGCATCTGCGGCGTCAGCACGGTGAACATTCCCGGAACGACGCTCAGGCGCCTCATCGAACGGATGCTCGCGACCGGCGGCGTTCCTCTCTGTTTCGCCGGCTTTTCCATCGAGCTCAAAGATAATAAATTGTCGAAAATATTTCCCTGGCAGGGCGATTTCGACCCCCAGCGGAGCTACAAGGTGGCACTGCCGGCCGATCTCCCCGAAAAACTCGGCGCCGTCGGCGGACTCGCGAGTCTGACGGCCTCGCCATTCAGCACCGATCTGCGCCGCACCTTCATGAACGGTGTCAGGAGGGTCGGTGGAAACATCGAACTTCGCCGTGCCGTTTTCTGACCGCTTCGCTCCCACCAGCCTGCGGGCCAAGATCCTGCTGGTGTTCGTTCTCGTCCTCGTCACGCCGCTCTCGTTGCTGATGCTCCTGTCTCTTCAGCGAACCGACGAGGCTGCGCGCCAGGATTTCAACAAGCGGCTCGGCTCGGCGGCGACCCTGTTCCGGGACAGCCTCGAGGATCAGCTCGACTCCTTGCGCGTCCGGGCGAAAACCGTCGCCGACTTCGACTTGTACAATGTCGCCCACACCGGGTTCGCGGCCTCGGCGACGACGCCGGTCCTGCAGTATGAGCTGATCCGTTCCGGCCTCGACTACATCGCGATGGTCAGAAACCGTGGAACACCGTTCATCGAGGAGGGCGTCCCCCCCTCGGAATCCCTGGAAAAGATCATTCCGGCTCTCTGCCACGTTCCACTGAGCTACAACCTCTACATTCTCGGTCGCGAGCCGTGGATTTTCGCGGCTGCCGAGATCACGAAACTCCGTCAGAGCGAGCCCGTTCACGTCGTCTTCGCCTACAGGCTCGCCCGCGACTTCGGCGACCGTCTCAAACGGCTGACGGGAGCAGAATTCAGCCTGCTGTATGACAACCGCAGAGTCCTCACCACTCTTATGGATATCTACGGCAAGCGCATGACGAACACCGCTCCGGAGCTCATCGACCGGCGCACCGGCGTGATGGACGTGATGGGCGCGCAGCATACCTTCGTGCGCGAAGTCGCCCTCCGAAGCAAGATTTCCGAAGCCATCCTCCTCGAAATCTCGCTGCCGGCGTCCGAGTTCGCCCAGCTCGGCTCCCGCATGCGGCGCGACTTCGGTATTTTCGGTCTGCTCGGTCTGCTGGCGGCGTTCATCACCGGCACCTACCTCGCACTTCACATGGCCGGCCCCATCAATCAGCTCGCAGAATCCACGACGAAAGTCGCCGCCGGCGATCTGTATATCAAGGTCAGCTCGGGCCGCAACGACGAGATCGGCCTCCTGCACCGGAATTTCCAGGCGATGATCGACGCGATTCGCGAAGAGCGTGATCAACGGCTAAGTCGCATGCGCGAACTGAATACGCTGTTCGAGATCAGCAACGCGGTCAACTTCATCACCGACTCGGAAGAGCTGCTCAAATTCGTGCTGACACACGCGATCGAGGTGCTGGAAGCTGAGCGCGGCTCGATCATGCTGCTCGACGATACAACCGACGAGCTTGTCGTGAAAGTCGCGTCGGGCGGCCGATTCCGCATCGTCAGCGGCACGCCGGTGAAGCTCGGCCACGGCATCTGCGGCATCGTCGCGAAGGACGGCAAAGGCCGCATCTCGAACGACGGCTTCCGCGATCCGGAATTCCGCAACTTCGGAAGCCTGCTTCCCGTCGAGGACATCCGGTCGCTGCTCTGCTCGCCGCTCAAGTTCAAGGATGGCACGATCGGCGTCATCAATATCGTCAACAAGCGCAGCGGCCATCCGTTCGAGTCGAACGACCTGAACCTGCTGAACCTGATCGCTTCCCAGGCCGCGGTGACGATCGAAAACAATAAATTGTATGAACTATCGATCACCGACGGGCTGACGCGGCTGTTCGTGTTTCGCTACTTCTCGGCACGCCTCTCGGAGGAAGTCCTCCGCGCGCGCCGCTACGGGCTGAAGCTGTCGCTGATCATGATCGATATCGACAATTTCAAACGGTTCAACGACGTGTACGGCCACCAGGTCGGCGATCAGGTCCTCCAGCGCGTCGCCCTAGCGATCCGCGAGACGATCCGCACCGGCATCGACATCCCGTGCCGCTACGGCGGCGAGGAGATGGCGATCATCCTTCCCGAAACCCGTACAGACGAGGCGCATCGCACGGCTGAGCGTCTGCGCGAATCGATCGCGGCGCTCACGATCAGCAATCCCCTCGGCGAACTGCGCATCACCTGCAGCCTCGGCGTGGCGGCCTACCCCGGCGACGCGCATGACAAGGACTCCCTCGTCGAAGCCGCCGACAAGGCGATGTATTACAGCAAACGTAACGGCAAGAATCGCACCACCCAGGCATCCGTCATGGCCGAAGAGGCCTGACGGAACCTGTATTCACAACGAACGAGGAGAAGCCCCGTCCGATGAAATACGTATTGTTCACGATCCTCTGCTTTGGCGTCACCCCCGTGCTCGACAAATGGTCCGCCGTCCAGTCTGACCCGGCCGTCGGCGTCTTCATCAGAACCCTCTGCATCGCGGTGGTGTCCGTCCTGATCCTTACGGTTACAGGCAAATGGGGGCTCGTGACCCAGGTTGCGCCGAAAACGATCCTGTTTCTCGGCACGTCGGGCATTCTCGCGGGATGCCTGGGAGTCCTCGCCATGCTGAAAGCGTTCCGGGAAGTTCCAGATGCGGGAAAAGTGGCGGTGATGATCGCGACGTATCCGGTCGTTTCTCTCTTCTTCACAGCCTTGTTGCTGCATGAGAAACTCACGGTGGCGAAAATAGCCGGAACCGTTCTCATCACGGCGGGAGCGATTCTGCTGAACCTGTAACGCCGTGAGGCCGGGCTATGCAAGCCCAGCCCGGGTCGTTCAGCGCGATGATTTCGAACTGCCGAGCATCAGCTGGTATGTCTGGTATTTCCGCTGGTATTCGGCTAGCGCGCCAAGCGTCTCCATCGTCTGGGGGCCGCTTTCCCTGAGCATCTTCACATACCGGTCGTAGGCCGCGAGGTATTCCCTGTGGGCATCCTCGAGCGTCCGTTCAACGGCTGACGACGCATTTGCTGTCTGCCCGATCGGAGACGATGCAGGCGTCACGACCATTGCCGCGGAAGGCGATGGCGTGGCCGTCGCCGCAGGGACAGGGGTGGCCGATTCCCGGCACCCGGTGCAGGTGAACGTGATGCCGGCGATCAGCAACCCTCGTAGAAGACAGCGGAGCATAGCCGCCCCTTTCCGCAGACTTTCCCCCATTATAGGAACCGTTTTCCGAAGGTGTCAAGGCTTGCGGTACGGCATCGGGAGGCGACATTTCGTTCAGTGCCCCGCCAAACGGGCATGGAAAGCGGCAGGAAAAAGAGGTTGAATTTCCGGTGTTTAGAATGTAAAATATCGCCTCGATAAAGCCCTGCAAGGGTCGCGGCGCATGCACGGAGCAGTAATGCCCGGAAGGCGCTGTTCCCCGATGTGGGGGTGCTTACCCGGGGACGTACACATCCGACATTCCCCGGCATCAGTGGAAGGAAAGGGGAAACTTGCAATGCGCGTCATCCTTGAAAAAGGCACCATTTTTTATCAGGGCAAGTTCCAGCAGCTCGGCCGTCTCGTGCTCGACCACGGCAAGATCACCGAAGTCACGCTGGCCAGCGTGAAGGCGAAGAAGCCGAAGGTCGGCGGCAAGGAAAAGGATTCCGACAAGCCGATCAACTGCGACGGCAAGTTCATCATGCCCGGCTTTATCGACGCCCACACCCACATCACCCTCGAAGAAGAGGGCATCGGCTGGGTCGACGCCGACCTGAACGAGTCGTTCGGCCTCGTCACCCCGCAGGTGCGCGCGTTCGATGCGCTCAAGATGCGCGACCAGGCCCTCTCCGACGCCCGCTCCGGCGGCGTCACCACGATGCTCGTCACTCCCGGCTCGGCCAACCCGATCGGCGGCCAGGCCTGCATCATCAAGGCCCGCGGCAAGATCGCCGAGGAAGCGGCCATCCGCGAGAGCTGCGGCATGAAGCTGGCCTTCGGCGAGAACCCGAAGCGCACCTACGCCGAGCAGAAGCAGTTCCCGTGCACCCGCATGGGCACCGCCGCCGTCATCCGCGAGTGGCTGATGAAGGCCCAGGACTACTCGAAGAAGAAGAAGTCGAAAGACTTCAAGGACCGCGACATCAAGCTCGAGGCCCTGATGCCCCTGCTCGAAGGCAAGATCCAGGCCCGCGCCCACGCGCACACCGCCGACGACATCATCACGGCGTATCGCATCGCCCAGGAGTTCAACCTCGACCTCGTCATCGACCACTGCACCGAAGGCCATCTCATCGCCAAGGAACTCGGCCGCTGGAAGGCCAAGGCCGTCGTCGGCCCGACCTTCTCCTGCCGCGTGAAGCCTGAACTGCGGCATCGCACGTTCGACACGGTGCGCGTGCTGCTCGACGAGGGCTGCATGGTCGCCATCACGACCGACCACCCGGTCATTCCGATCGAGGGCCTCAGCCTCGCCGCGGCGCTGTGCGTGCGCCACGGTCTCGAGGAAGAGCGCGCGATCAAGGCGATCACCGAGTATCCGGCGGCCATCCTCGGACTCGACAAGCGCCTCGGCAAGATCGAAACCGGTTTTGACGGCGATGTCGTCGTCTGGAGCGGACACCCTCTCGACTCCCGGTCCAAGGCGGAGTCGGTGTTCATCGACGGCGCTCGGGTGCTCTGAGCCCTTCGGACCGCGTCACGCGGGAAGGGAGAGGTCATGTCGTCCATCCTATTCGATAATGTTCGGGTCTACCTCAGCGGTGCATTTTTTCCCGCTCAGAAAGTTCTGATCGAGAAAGGCAAGATCGCTGCGGTCGGCTCGAAGGTTCTGAAAAACGTCGAGACGGTCATCGACGGTCAGGGAAAATACCTGATCCCGGGCCTGATCGACGCGCACACGCACCTGGGTCTCACCGATCACGGCTACGGCCTTTCGGGCTCCGATCTCAGCGAGGCGGCCGATCCGATCACCCCGCATCTGCGGCCCCTCGACGCGATCAAGATGCGCTCGGATTCCCTGTGCGATGCGAGGCGGTCCGGCATCTCCGTGTGTCTTGTCTGCCCCGGCCACACGAACCTGATCGCAGGTCAGTGCTCGATTCTGAAGACCTACGGGAATTCGGCCGACGTCGGGCTCATCGTCGAGCAGGCCGGCATCAAGGTCTGCTTCGGGGAAGAGCCCAAGCAGACCCTGCTCGGCCGCAAGGCGTTTCCCAGCACCCGGATGGGCATCGCCGCGTTGCTCCGTGAAACGTTCATGAAGGCACAGGATTACCACGACCTGAAGCAGTCGAAGAAAGGCCTGCGCGACCGCATCATCCAGATGGAAGCGCTCGGCCCCGTTCTCGACGGCGCGGTGCCCCTGCGTGCTCATGCCCAGCGGCTCGAGGACATCATGGCGGCGGTCCGGCTCGCCGACGAGTTCAAACTCAAACTTGTCATCGAGCACGGGATCGAGGCCTACAAGGTCGCCGACATTCTTGCCGAGAAGAAAATCCCCGTCGTGCTGGGGCCGCTTCTGGTCGCCGAGCGTTCGACCGAACTGCGTGACCGCATCTTCTCGAGCGTCGTCCAGCTTCTCGATGCCGGCGTCGAAGTCGCCCTCACCTGCGACTACCCGGGCCTGCCGGTCGAAACGCTCCGCATCGCCGCCGCCATGGCGGTTCAGTTCGGCCTCGACGAGAAGCGCGCCCTGCAATGCATCACCGAGACGCCGGCCAAGATGCTCGGCATCGCCAACCGCGTCGGTCACATCCGCAAGGGCTACGACGCCGACGTCGGTCTGTTCAGCGGCCATCCGCTCGACATCCGCTCGAAGCTTGAGGTTCTGGTCATCGACGGAGAAATCTTCAGGTTCAATTGAGCCGCTTGTATTGCAAGAGATATACAGCCCCCGGAATCATTCCGGGGGCTGTATATTTTTAAGAATTTCTCTGCGACGAGTTCCTGGAAGGACGGTCGTCAACGTGCGAGCGCCTGCAGGGCCAAACCGGCCGCGCCACCGTTGACGATCCACATGACAATGAGCGTCAGGACCATGGCCGCTCGCAGAATCGGTGTCACATCAGGTTCGCTGCCGACTCTCTCGTATATCACCCGCATACTCGATACCGTTCGTGCTGAGTTTGTCGAAGCACGAATGCACTCGCCCTTCGACAAGCTCAGGGCGAACGGCTGTGCCTTGTCGGTCTGGAGGAATTATATTTTTCTCGTGATAGCTATTGCCTAACATACGAGACGAGTAGCAACAGAACTCAGGAGGTTCGTTTCACATATCGTATCGGGTCGGTCGCGCCGGCGGAGGAGAAGCCGCGGAGGCGGAGAACGCAGGACTCGCAGGTGCCGCAGGCGGCGTCTTCGCTCTGGTAGCAGCTCCAGGAGAGGTGCAGGGGGGCGCCCAGGTCGAGGCCGCGCCTGACGATCTGGCCCTTGTTCAGGTGCAAGAGGGGCGCTTCGATGCTGATGCCCGACCCCGGCCGGGTTCCTTCGCGAATGGCGGCGTTGAAGGCATCGATGAAGCTCTCGCGGCAGTCGGGGTAGCCCGACGAGTCCTCCTCGACGGCGCCGATGAACACCCGCACGGCGCCGATGACCTCGGCCCAGGAAATGGCCATCGCGAGGATGTTGGCATTCCGGAACGGGACGTAGGTGACCGGCACCCCCTTGCCGAGATTTTTCGCGTCGGGAACGGCGAGCGTTCTGTCGGTGAGGGCGCTGCCGCCGATCTGGCGGAAATGGCCGGCGTCGACCTCCAATATATGTTTTGCTTTATAGAATGCAGCCTGGTCGCGGAACGCACGGAGCTCGCGGGCTTCGGTGAGCTGGCCGTAGTTCAGGTGGAACATGGCCAGATCGTAGCTCTGCAGGGCGACGGCGGCAGCGACGCACGAGTCCATTCCGCCCGAGGCGACGACGACGGCAAGCTGCTTCCCCGTCATATCGAATACTCCGCGACGTTGCGGTCGGTTTCCCAGAGGCGCACGGCCAGCACCTGGACACGGTTGGTGCCGACGACGCGAACGAGCTCGTCGAAGAAGAGTTTCGCGAAGTTTTCGGCCGTCGGGGGAATACGGTCGAACGGCGCGATTTCGTTGACCATCCGGTGATCGAACCGGTCACACAGCTCGCCGAGCGCTTGCTTCAGCACGGCGAAATCGACGACCATTCCCTGGTCGTCGAGCGTTTCGGCTCCGACAACGGCCTGCACGAGCCAGTTGTGACCGTGCAGGTTCCGGCATTTTCCCTGGTGATCGGGCAGGCGATGTGCCGCCGAAAACGACGATTCGGCCGTTATTTTATACATATCGATATACTCACTTTCCGAATTCCGGTTGAAATCCCCGACAGCATATCCATCCAGCCCCTTTCCGTCAACCGGCAGGCTCGTTCGAAATTCCGTTCTCCTGTTCAACGGGAGCCAGATGGGATACAATTCGTATGGTTGTTTGGCTCAGGATTTTTTTTCGGAGGGTTGTTCATATGAACCGGCAGACTCGTCTTTTCACGCTCCTCGGCATCATCGGTCTGTGTGCGTTGTTGATCGGATGCGGAGGCGGTGGAGGCGGCGGGGTGAACCCGGCCGGAACCGGTTCCAGCCAGCATGTATCCGGGCTTTCCGGGGTCATCTCCTTCGACGGCAAGCCCTCCGCGAACACGGGGGTCTACCTCGTCCGCCAGGAGACGGCGCTGGCCGAGGGCATCGCCCGCCTCGGATCGCTCCGGGCGTCGGTGCGGGCTGACGCGGCTCTCGACCCCGATGTCGGGGATTTCCGCACCCTGACCGATGTCGATGGCCGGTTTGCCTTTTCCCAGGTGCCGGTCGGGGCCTACAATCTCGTCGCCGTCAAGGATGCGACGCATCAGAGCATCAAGTCGGTCGTCGTGGGCGAGATGCAGACCGTAAACGTCGAGCTGACCCCCACGGGCAACCTTTCCGGGGTGGTGAACATGCCGGGCGTCGTCGATCTCTCCACCATCCTGGTCTATCTCGAGGGCACGAGTTACGTCGGAGTGACCGATTCCGCGGGCTCATACATCATGACGAATCTCCCGGCAGGCTCGTACACCATCATCGCCGCGCGGGGCAACGCCATTTCCGCGAAGGTTCCGGTGACCGTTTCCCCCGCCGCCACCACTCCAGTCCAAACGCTCGAACTGGTTCCCCAGGCCATCACCGCGTCGGGAACGATCCAGGGAACGGTCTCGCGACAGGTCCCCACGCCGGGCACCTACCCGACGGTTTACCAGGCGTACTCGCCGGCCGGCACCATCGCCCATCTCGCCGGCACGCCGCACGTGGCCGTGGCGGACGCGGCGGGAAAATACCTGTTCGCAGGCGTTCCCCAGGGCAACTACACGGTCGTTTTCCCAAGCGACGTGTTCACGGCCAACACGGTTCCGACCGTCACGGTTTCTCCGGGAATGACCTCCACGGTTCCGCTCGTCACCCTGACCCTCTCGAGTTCCTTCGCCCCCGGCCAGGGAACTGCCGCGGTCGGCTCGATCGTCGGAACCGTGCGGAAGTCCTCCTTCATTACGCCTGCAGAGACGCATGCGGTCGGTGTCCAGCTGACCGGCGCGAATTTCCGGAACTTCATCTACTCCGACCCCGCGGGCGGGTTCGTCTTCCACCAGGTCCCTCTCGGAGCGACGTATAACCTGCAGTTCATCGCCGGGAACTACACGACGGCCTCGGCCACCCCGATCTCCGTCGCTCCGGCGAGCCCCTCGGCGAACGCCGGCACGTTCCGGCTCGATCCGGTGGCGATTGCCCCCGGCCCGGTGCCCGCCATCTCCACCTGCACGGTGTTCATGTCGAGCATGACGATCACCGGCACGAACCTGGCCTCGGTGACGACCGTCCTTGCCAACGGGCGACCGCTCCAGATCAGCGCAACCTCGCCGACAGATATCTCTGTCTATACAAACGATCTCATGCCCGGCGATTACCAGATCACCGTCATCACGTCCAACGGAATGACGGCCTACGCCCCCGACCTCACCATCATCCCCTTCTCCACCGTGCTGAGCTTCATCCAGACGCCGATCCCGCCGGCCTCCTACTCGCATGTCGCGGCCCAGCTCGACTGGTTCCCCGTGACGCAGGCCGACAGGTATCACGTCGTCAGGATCAACGGAGCCGCCGAGACATTCGTTGCCGAGGCGTATGGCACGTCCTTCCGCGTGTCGAACCTTCTTCCCGGAACGACCTACACCTTCGGCGTGAAGCCTGTGGCAAGAAACGGCTTCAGGGGTCCGGCAACGACGACGACCTTCACCACGAGGTCTTCGCTTTTCAGCATCGCCTCGGCCACATCCTCCGTATTGCCGGCCAATTTCGCCGGCATCAAAGCCAGGGATACCGGGGACGCCTACATTCTGGACGACGTAAACTCGCGATGGTATGGGTATAACAGCCTGACCCTTTCCGAGTTCGGTCCCAGTACAGCCATCGGGGGCGGATACACCATGGCCCGTTTCATCCCGGGCAAGAGCGGATCCCCTTCCTACGTCTACGGATTCATCAGCCCGACGAGCACCGGAGCCGGATACGTCAACGGGTTTTCCTCGATCTCAGCCTATACGCAGAGCCCGGCTCTCGGGACATCCGTTCTCGGCGGAAATTCGATCACCCAGAATCTTGTCACCAATCATGTCATCGCCCTCTTGAACGATGGCGGAAACTTTTATTACCTGGCATCCCTGACCTCCGGTCTCACTCTTGTCGGTTCACCGGTAAACATCGGTCTGAGCGCGAGTTTCAACAATCCTGAAATTCACATGAGTCTCGATGGAAGCAAAGTGTTCATTGCCACTGGGACGGATTCGAATCAGTGTGTTGTAGCGGAATATAATTCCGCGAATTTTGTGCTGACACGAACCATTCCCGTGGGTACGAACATCAGCCATTTCTCCGCCAGCCCGAACAACGACAAGTTCATCGTGATTTCCGAAGCGTTCCTGCCTCCCGAGCAATCCATCCCCCAGATGCAGACATTCAACCAGAGTTTCACCCAGACGAGTTCGAACAACATTACAGGGCTCATTCAGGCCCAATATGATCATCTGGGACGCATCTGGATGGCCATCGACAATGCCGGCGCCGGTATCATGGTGCAGGAAAACGGGCAAACCTATCAGCAGCTCCTTGAAGCCGGAGCCACGTTTGATCTTCCCTACTCCATGAACAAGCCAATCATCGCCTTCGACAGCTTCAGGAAGCGCATTCTCGTAACAGCCTATTTTCAGGGTGTCCTCAAGACGTATTCGATCGATGCCTCCTATCTCATCGGAGGTTGACACCCGACTCCGCGCCTCATTCGGCTTCCGGGGCGGTATAGCTCATCACGCGCTTGCGCCAGCCGGCCAGGAATTTGCGTTCCAGGTCGCGGCGCTCGCGGGGAGCCAGCGACACCCGGCGTTCGAGGACGCGGCAGGCAGAGGCAGCGAACTCACGCACCGCCTCTTTCCCTGATGGAAAGCCTTGCATGCCTTCGAGGACCTGGAGGAGCCCCCAGCCCTGGCCGGCATATCGTTCGGCAGGGTTGATTCCCTCGCCCTTGCAGTTGACGTAATCCATCAGGGCATACAATCCCTGCGGCGTCAGGAACAAGGCATCGAATCTCGACGTTACGGCCGATCGTTCGGATGCCTCCAGCGTTTCGATGATGCGCGGAAGAGCGTTCGCGAGACGCCGGGCGATGAACTCGGCCTGAAGCGTGATGGTCGTCGCCAGGAAGCTGCGCAGTTCGTTCATGCGCGGCGAGCGGCGCTGGGCCTCGAATGCGGCTCTCGTCGGCCAGGGGCAGGCGCGGACGTCGGAAAGCCAAGCGGGCACGGCAGCGCCACGCTCGCGGCAGAAGTCGATCAGTCCCGGAAACGTCTCCTCGAAGCGGTCCCGGCGTCCTTCCGGGTACCAGAGGAAATGGCCGATGCCCAGCGAGGGAAAATCCTCGCCGTGATTCCAGTGCGTGAGCCCTTCCACCGTGCCCCGGCACTCGTTCTGCCAGATGCGGCGGCCGACCCACAAGGCCTGAAACGGCGTCACCGCATAGCGTTGCTCACGCTCGACCGCCCGCATCGCAACCGGTTCCTCCGCCAACGCCGGGACGGACCATGACGTCAGGAGGGCGACGAGCACCGGCACGAGTCCGATGCCTGGTTTCTGTGTCGATGCTTCGGGCGAGGATGATTTCGTCATGTCGTCAGTTTACCAGAAGCGTTTCCGCCTGAAACCCGAAAATCGTATGGAGTCGACGGCATGGTGTATCATCACACACGATATGAGCGAGTTCGTGATACGCCCCATGGCGCCCCAGGACGTGCCGGTCGTGGCGGTTATCGAGAGCGAGAGCTTCCCCTGCCCGTGGCCGGCGGAACAGTTCTCGGAGTGCCTGCGCTTCCCAATGTTTCTCTGCCTCGTTGCGCTGCTGGACGGACATATCGTCGGCTATACCATCGGCATGTGCGAAGACGACGGGGCCATGCACATCCTGGATCTCGCCACGGCGATCGAGTGCCGTCGTCGCGGCTGCGCCCGCGCCCTGCTCCACCGTCTGTTCGACGAGGCGCGACCGCGCGGCATCCGCATGGCCTATCTCGAAGTGCGCACCCGCAACGCCCCGGCCCGGGCGCTGTATGCATCCGTGGGATTCACCCAGGCCGAGTTCCTGCCGAACCACTACCCCACCCCGCCCGACGACGGCCTGCGCCTCGCCATCGACCTGCGACCGGAACGCTCGTAACGGCGTTCCGATCGAACGCAGTCATCTTCTGCCCAAAACAGCCCGAAGCTGCTCAGCAACCTCTCCGGCGCGGTCGTAGACGAGAGCCTGCATGCCTTCGTTCCTGGCAGCCTCGACGTAGGCAGGAATATCGTCGAGATAGAGGATCTGTTCAGCCGAGATTCCGGCGGCTTTTTCGAGAGCGTCGCGGTAGATCGCCGGATCGGGTTTCTGCGCGCCGACCTGGAAGGAGAGAGTGACCTGGTCGAAGAGCCCGAAGCAGGGGTGCTTCGAGATGGTCGCCCGGAAATGGGGCTCGCTCGTGTTCGAGAGCAGGCCCAGTCGGTACCGGCCATGCAGGGCTTTCATCAGGGCGATCGTGTCGTGGCGCATCACGAACATGTCATTGAATCGCTCGAGAAAATCGGCTTCGGTGAACGTTTTCCCGATCGCTTCGCCCGCGATGCGCCGGAACGTGTCGCCGTCGATTCGGCCGGTTTCGAGCTGCTCGAGAGGGCCGCGCGGCTCGAGGAAGCGTCGCAGGAGAACGTCGGGATCGCAGCCGGTTCCCTCACAGAGGCGGCCGGCCGAGCGGCGGTGATCGACGAATTCGAGGACGTTGCCGTAATCGAACAGCACCATGCGGACGGGGAGCCTGATGGCGGGTTCCTGTGTCATGATGCATGAGTATACCCAGTTCGTGACGTTTGTGGTATCATCCCGGCACGACAAAGAAAGAAACATCGAGCGGCAGCGCGCACCAGGAGCATCGAACGGTCCCGCGCGGGCAACGCCGCCGGAAACATCCAAGCGAGGTATCAATGTCCAACTCTGTGCGCATCAGCGCCGAACAACGCATTTTCGTCAACCGCACCCTCAACATGAACCATATCAAGCTCGTCGGCTTCGATATGGATTACACGCTCGCCACCTACAACGTGCCGGCATTCGAGGAGACCGCCTACCGGATCGTCCTCGACAAGCTCGTGAAAGACCTGGGCTACCCAACCGAGCTCCAGGAGATGAAATTCGATCCCGAGTTCGTCATTCGCGGCCTCGTGATCGACGTCGAACTGGGGAATTTCCTGAAGGTCAACCGGTACGGCTACGTCAAGAAAGCCAGCCATGGAACGAAGTTCCTGACGATCGAGGAACAGAAGAAAATCTATCCCTCGACCGGCATCGACCTGGCAGATCCGCGCTATTATATAATACACACTCTATTTTCGCTCGCCGAGGGCTGCCTGTTCGCCCAGCTCGTCGATCTGTGCGACGCGAAGCAGATCCCGATGAACCTGAAGAAGGCATTCGGCGACATCCGCCGCGCCCTCGACGACGCGCATCAGGAAGGCAACCTCAAGGGACAGGTCATCGACGACCCCGACCGCTACTTCATCCGCGACCAACGGATGGTCTCAGCGATCCAGCGGCTGAAGGCGGCCGGCAAGAAGATCGCCATGATCACCAATTCCGACTTCGAGTACAGCCAGAAGGTGATGAACCACTGCTTCGGCCCGTATCTGAAGAGCGGCTCGTGGCAGGATCTGTTCGACATCATCATCGTCTGCGCGAACAAGCCCGCGTTTTTCCAGCAGCACCAGAAGTTCCTGCGGGTCGACCCGGCGAGCGGCCTCCTCGCGAACTTCCACGCGCCGATCCGTTGGGGCGGCATCTACCAGGGCGGCAACGCGCGCACGTTCGAAAAGGACCTGGCCCTTTCCCCCTCCGAGATCTTCTACCTCGGCGACCATATCTGGGGCGACGTCGTCACCCTGAAAGAGGCGATCGGCTGGCGCACAGGCCTGATCGTGCAGGAACTGGCCACCGAGGTTCCCGCGCTCGAGCGCAACGCCGACACGCACCGTGAGATCGTCTCCGACATGGAGAAGAAGGAAGAGCTCGAAGACCAGCTGTTCGACATCAAGGAATCACTGCGCGGCATCCCGGTCGAAAATCGACCGCCAGAAGCCGAAAGGAAGCGCGAAGCACTGCGGGAACAGATCTCGAAGATCGACGAGCACATCACGAAGCTGATCAGCGACGAGCAGCGCGATTTCAACAAATACTGGGGCGAGATCATGCGGGCCGGCAACGAGGAGTCGCGGTTCGCAACTCTGGTCGAAAGATACGCTTGCGTATATATGGCCAGCGTGAGCAACCTGGCGTCATACTCGCCGTTCAAGTATTTCCGGCCGCCGCGCCGGTACATGGCACACGACCCGCTCCACCTGCTCGAAAGCAGCGCCGAAGCGGACTGACCCTGTCCCGCTCATCGGATTTTGGGTGCCGGAATTTTGTGCAGGAACGCCGGATATCCGGCAGTTTTCTCTCGCCCGGTTCCCTTTCCGCTCCGATGGGCTTTTTCCGGCATCACCACCCTGGCATTGCTCTTGCTCTTTCAAACGGCGTTCGTGATTCTGACGCACCGGATGAAAGGGAAGATCCATGAACAGGTTTGGCGGCTGGGTGGCGATCGCGGTCCTGACGACTGTCCTCCTTTTCCCGGGACGAGCCTGGGCGGGAACGCTCCGGCTGATGAGCGCCAACCAGCTTCCCAGGAAGGTGCTGGTGGTCAATCACACCGATACCACCGCGTTTGTGAAGGAGCTCTTCGGGGTCATCCGTGCCATTCACGAAGAAGACGGCCTGACGGGCAACGACGCGTTTCAACTTCATATCGTCGACAGCGCCCACTCCCTCCCGACTCCCGAAGCAAGGGCGAGGTTCTTCGGAGCCCCAACAGGCGTCGTCGAGGAACTCGTCGACGTCAATCCCGATATGAAGACGAACGACATCTGGATGCAGGATTTCGGCGAACTCTGTACCTGGTCTGACGGCGAGAAAACCGTGCCGGCGGTCTTCGATTCCGCCCGCGATGCCGGGTTGAAGGATTTCCCCGAATGGATTTCGAAGAACTGGAGCATGAAGCTGTGCGTCAATCCCAGCTCCACCGCCGGTTTCGGCGACGGCGATTCCGGGGGCAACATCGAGGTCACTCCCGACAACATTCTCTACCACGGCGACAGCATGACACCCGAATGCCGGGAGTTTTTCCTGAAGAACGGATATGACGGCCGCAAGATCATGCTCGCCACGAAATGGCTTGCGGTCGGGCATATCGATGAATATTTATCAATCGTTCCGACCCGGTATTCTCCGTGCGGCTACGCGATCGTCCGGGCCGACCCCTGCGGTGCCCTCGAACTTATCGAGAAAGCCTCGCAGACCGATTTCGCACCTCTTCCCGAGCCCTACGCATCCTTTCTTCCGAAGCTTCAGGGCGCTCTTCTTGCCCCGGGCGCCTGGAATGGAACCGCCGAAGCGAAGTTCATCGAGCTCAACCGGAAGATCAACGAGATCATCGATGAAAACACCGGCAGGCTCATCGCGGAAATCCGCCGCATCACCGGAGATGCGCATCGGGAGATTCCCGTCGTCTCCTGGCCGGTGCTCTTCAAGGGCAACGAGGCCGCGGCCCACGGCAACTGCATCGCCTATACCCCGGGAGTGGTGAATCATCTCATTCTTCGCGATCACCTGCTCGTTTCAGATCCCCTGTTTCCCCCTTTCCGGAAGGTCATCGTTGGCAGCTCCAAGAGCCTCGGCTGCAGAGTCCACTTCCTGAACGCCGCGGCCTATCACGACCGCAAGGGCGACATCCATTGCGCGACAAACGTGCTGCGCGACCCCGCCCGTGCCTTCATCACCACGCCCGCGCAGGCATCGATATCCGCTCTTCGAGCCAGTTTCGATCGTCTCCATCGCGACCCTTCCACTCTCTGATCGGCCGGCACCGCCGCGGGCGGTTTCCCTTTTCCGCGTTCAGCAAGAACGGCTGTGAATCACAGAAGGCACGATGAACACAGAGATACAAAGACCTTTTCACCGCCAAGTCGCAGAGGCGCAGAGATTGAAACAAGATGAAAACGATGTACGAAAATATTTTCCTCGGCGGATCAGCGTCTCCGCGGTGAATCGTTCGAATTTCGATATACCAGGTTCCACAAAGAATTATATTTTTCCTGTGAAATCTCCATGTGCTTTTTGCCCTTCGTGATCAAGCTGTTGTGAAAACTGATGCGATTGCCCTGCGTGCCAAGATTCGTGAGGACATCCGAAGCGGATGTATGGTATTCGTGGAGAGTGATCGAAATTCAGCGAAGGGAAGAGCTATGACCATTCATCAGGGAACTCGCGACATCCTCGGCAAGATCGCCCAGAAATACCACCTGGCCGGCCTGGCCGAGGTCATCAGGGACGACGCCTCGATCGTGTGGGGCAAAGACGTCACCATCTGCGTAACCAACATCCTGAAGGCCGTCGAGGCACACGGCGACACGAAAGCGCTCCTTCGCGACGCGAAGAACATGTACAACAGCCCGATCTTCGGCGTGAACGTCAAGGCGGGCGAATACCTGATCAAGGCCGAGCCCGATCCCATCCGCGCGATCGACGAGATGGCCCGCTACGACTTCTGCTTCAAGCTGAGCCCGTATCACGTCATCAACACGTATCTCACCATCCTCACGGCGCAGATCACCGGCCAAGACCCGGCCGCGCTCGTCAGAAAGGGCGAGCAGCACCTCGAAGCTTTCATCGCGCATTCCCTGAAAGAGAACCCGACCTGGAAGAAGGAAACCCTCACGTCCGCCCATCCGCTCCTGATCATCCCCATCGGCGCCGCCGGGTGCGGCAAATCGACCTTCTACCGGGAGTTGGGCAACGTGGTGAACGCCTCGTGCGACAACATCCGCTACCTGCTGTTCAAGGAGTTCGGCCCGTGTTTCGCCCCTTGGGAAAGCACGCTGGCGTGGTGGGTGGTCAACCGCCTGACGGACATCTACCTCGGCCGCGGCTACAGCGTATTCTATAACGGGGTCAATACAGACTTCGAATACCGTTCCCCCATCACCATGGAAAACCCGCACCCTCTCTTCGCCGGCATCCCCTACACATGCAGGCTTGTCTACTTCGAGCCGCCGGTCAGCCTGAACGAAAAAGAGCTGGCGGAACTCAAAGGAATCAACCTCTGGGCCACCCCACTCGACAAGGTCGATCGCAAAGGCCTCAGCAAGAACGTGAACGACATCCTCGACCTGATCACACGCAACTTCGAGCGGACCATGGAGCGGACCAGCGCCATTCGCGAGGGAAAGGCGGAGCAGGACCCCTTCGACATCCTGTATCCAGTTCCGCCCGCCATCGTAAAGCTGTTCGTAGAGCAGTCGTTCGCACGGCCATCCGGCTCCCGCGTCGTCACCGTACCGCGCCGGGAGATTCCCGATGCGGCCGCCCGCGCAACCTTCTATCGCGAGTATGCCGGGAAAGTCATGTCGGCCTGACTTGCTCTTGGAATGGCGGAAACATCCCGCCCCGCCTCTCCGGCGGGCGGGATGTTTTTTGCATCAGCCCGCGACGGGCTTGCCGGCGGGGCTCCATGTGGAAACGCGATTGCGGCCGGCTTCCTTCGACCAGTACATCGCCTCGTCGGATTTCTTGATCAGCGACATCTTGTCGGTGCCGTGCTCGGGGAACGAGGCGATGCCGAGGCTGACGGTGACTCGAAGAACGCTGCCTTCGAGCGAGGGGAATTCGTAGGCCTCGATTGATCTGCGGATGCGCTCCGCAACGCCGAGAGCATTCTGAGCGTCCGTTTCCGGCAGAATCACGGCGAACTCCTCACCGCCATACCGGCACGGCACGTCGATGCTTCGGACCGCCTCACGAAGGACCAGCGCCGAGAGAGACAGCACGCGATCGCCCATCTGGTGGCCGTAGGTGTCGTTGAACTTCTTGAAATGATCTATATCCATTAATATAAGACTGACGCACGAGCCATACCGTTTGGCACGTTTCAGCTCGTTGTCGAGAGCCACCTGGAAATACCGGTGAACGAACAGCTTCGTCAGGCCATCGGTGATCGAAAGCTCGTAGAGCCGCGCCTTTTCTATAGTTAGCGCTATTTGCGAGGCCATCGTTCCGGCGAACGCGACATCGGCGTCGGTGAAACCCTTGTTCCGCTTGTTCACGATGTTCATGACGCCGATCGATCGTTTCTCGACGAGAAGCGGCAGACACATGATGTTGTGAATCGGTGAACCGGATTCACCGGGATAAGGCTTGAAGTTCGGCTCGATCGGATCGTTGTCGAGCAGCATCCTCTGCTCCTCGAACACCTTTCCGGCGACGCCTTCGCCCGGGGCGAACTCGATGCGTTTCGTGACCGGCTCGACACCCTCGCCGACGGCGACATCGACGACCAGCCGCCCTGTCTCCTCGTTGAACATCAGGACGCTGCCGCGGCCCGCCTCGAGGCCTTCGATGCACTTTTTGAGAATAAGTTGCAGGATCTCCGCGGAACTGCCCGCATAGTTGATCTGCTGGCTGATCTCGTAGAGCGTGGTGACCTCGAAGATCTTCCGCTCGAGAGCCGCGCGATTCTGGGCAAGCTGGCCGGTCATCTCATTGAACGTTCCGGCCAACATCCCGATCTCGTCGCGGGAATCGATGCCCGTGACCCGGTGTGCGAGATTCCCGGCCGCAAGCTCCTGCGTGCCCCGGATGAGTCGGTCGATCGACCTGGTCAGGTATTTCGAGAAGACAAAGCAGACAGCCAGAGTGATTAGGCCGATCAACAGCATGACAATCAGCACGTCGTTCTTCGACTGACGGATGAACCTGCGAAGGACGTCGTTGTTCCGGCTCACGTCCAACACGGCAACGACCGTCGCCGAGGCGTTGGTGATCGGCATGAACGCGCTCATCCACATACCGAAAGCGTCGACATTGCCTGCGGAGTAGGAAGGCTTGGCTTCCTTCCAGGAATCCACGAGTTCCTCGGGCATGTCGAAGATCGGGTAATCCGGGATGAATTCGTCACCCATCTCGGATCCGTCGACGATATGAGTGAAATATTTCCCGTTATATCTGTAGATCGCGCACCAATCGAGGCTGAAGTTCTCGTGCATCGTGCGCATGATCGACTTCATCTCGCGATAATATGGATCGTCCACGGAATGGATCGTCTCCAGCCGTTCGGGATCGACGATACGCCGGGAAACCTCGGCTACGGCCTGAAGTTCCTCGATCATCGATTTCTCGAACTGCTCGAGCGCCGTGCGGAAGACGATATACCCGGCAAGGGCCGCGCTGCAGGCGCCCAGGATACCGAAGATCAGCGACAGCTTCCATTTAAGCTTCATGTGCGTTCTCCATCCATGACGACACGGCTCTCATGGCCGAAGCCGTGTGATCGTGCCACGGTGGTTCCCGTCGAGATCGAAAACGTAGATGGAGGAATTGATAGAATCTGCAACGAACAGCTCGGCAGGCGCGGTCGCGCAGGCGATGCCGAACAGCTCATACAGACCGTTCGAGCCGGACGCGGTCGGCATCGGGATATGCCTCACGAACCGGCCGTCAGCCTCGAACACCGAGACGCGCATGTTGCCCAGCTCGGTACAATAGATGCGGCCGTTCGCATCGCGGGCCGCGTTCTGGGGAAACATCAGCTCGCCCTGCCCCGTGCCCTTCCGGCCGATCGTACGGAGCCAGGCGCCGTTCCGGTCGAACTCGCAGAGCCGGTGATTGTAAGAGTCGACCACGAGGAAACGCCCGTCGCGATCGGTAAGAACATCGCTTGGGCAGTAGAGACGGCCGTCGGCATCGCCGTATTCCCCGATCGACATGCGCAGCGTGCCGTTCCGCTCGAAGACAAGCACCTTGTTCACGCGCAGGTCGGTGACGGCGACGCCGCCATCGGCCAGGGGAAGAACCTGCCGCGGATAGATCAGCGGCCCCTTCTCGGAACGCCATGTCAGAGCGCTGGTGGTCCCGCCGTCGGGACCCATGAAAATGATCTCGGCAACGGCATTCGCCCGCTTTTCCTTGAAATCGAACGTCGCCTTTTCGAGACGGTTGTCGGTAATGACCAGCTCGCCCTGCGTTCCAGGGTTCATCCCCCAGACCGCCTGCTCGGAAGAATACGGAATTTCCCGGACAAGCCGGAATTCACGATCGACGACTAGAATTCGGAAGTTTCTCGAGTCGGAGATGAACAAACGGCTCCCGTCTGGAGACACGGCAATCAGGTTCGGCCGGTTCAGCTCGAGGTTGGTCGCGCCGCAGCCGCAGATCAGGCTGGACACGAGGAAGATCACCGCGAACCCGACGTTCCGGAAGATTCGTTCCCCGTATGTATTCTTCACATGTCGTGAGTTGTCGCTCATGTCTCGAAGTGTACACGCTCCTCGTCTCCCTGCCAAGATTTTCCTCATGTTGGATGTGAGCGTATGGCACAGGAGTTTGATATAGTAGACGTCAGAGTTCTTTATGAGGATATAAGGAGGATCGCATGTATACGGTCGTGTTGCTTCGGCACGGAGAGAGCACCTGGAACAAGGAAAACCGGTTCACGGGCTGGACGGATGTCGATCTGTCCGAGAAGGGCATCGAAGAGGCCCACAAGGCCGGGCGCATCCTGAAGGAAAAGGGATTCACGTTCGATCTCGCCTACACGTCGGTGCTCAAGCGCGCCATCCGCACGCTCTGGATAACGCTCGACGAGATGGACCTGATGTGGATTCCCGTGCATCGCAGCTGGCGGCTGAACGAGCGGCATTACGGCGCTCTGCAGGGGCTGAACAAGTCGGAAACGGCCGCGAAATACGGGGACAAGCAGGTGCTCATCTGGCGGCGCAGTTACGACACGATGCCGCCGGCGCTCGAGCCGACCGACGAGCGGTTCCCCGGCCACGACCCGCGGTATCGCGGCCTGGCGAAGGCGGATCTGCCGCTCACCGAGAGCCTGAAGGAGACCGTCGCCCGGTTTCTGCCCTACTGGAACGAAACAATAGCGCCAGTTATTATATCAGGTCAGAAGGTGCTGATAGCCGCCCACGGAAACAGCCTGCGCGCGCTGGTCAAGCACCTCGACAACGTATCCGAAGCCGAGATCACCGAGCTGAACATCCCGACCGGCATGCCACTCGTCTACGAGCTCGACGCCCAGCTCAAACCCATCAGACACTATTATATAGGCGACCCCGCCGAGGTCGCCAAAGCCATGGAAGCCGTCGCCAACCAGGGCAAAGCGAAAAAATAACCTCTTCTGCATCTGTAGGGGCGGGTCTGAGACCCGCCCCCGCGTGACACGTCGGGTTCAACTTCCGATATCGATGCCGAAGGGTTCGAGGGCGTCGCTCCAGATATCTTTCCAGGCGCCGCGGGCGAGGATGTGGTGGTTGCCGAGCGGCACGCGGCCAAGGGTGTCGGCGACGCCGGGAAGCCGGATCCGAACCTGGGTCCGGCACAGGTCCTCCCGGAACTCGTGCGGGACGACTTCCCCCTCGGCGATGAACACTTTTCCCAGGTCGGGGCCGCCGAGCCGCATCACGGTCATAGTGCCGGGCCGGTAGGTCCCCGAAATGCCCACACCGATTCCCGACTCGAAGTGCGACCGCCATTTGATATTATCAACTATCGATGATGCAACTGTGCAGTGCGCGAACACTACGTCGTCCCCGAGGAAAACCGACGGATTGGCCATGAACGAGGCCTCGCCGCTCAGAATCCGGTGAACATGCATGGTGAGGAGCGCCGGCACGTCGCCCTCGCAGCCGGCCGTCACGCCTTCGTCGTTCAGCCTCGAGAGCGCGAGACAGCCCGTCGTTCCGAGTTTCTGCAGCAGATCGAAGCACCGCAGCGTCACGGCGGTCAGGCCATGGGATGCAACCACCCGCCGCATCGCGACGTACAGCCGCGCCGCGGCTTCCCGGTCATTCTCCGTGGGTTCGGCGATACTGCGCGGCTCCTGGAACTCGCGGAGCGCCTTCGCGACCTCGTCGGCCGGCACCGCCGCGTATGCGTCGTAGACCTCCTCGATGGGAATCTCCCGGATCCTGAGACCGAACCGTTTCTGCAGGGCGTCATACGAGACGCCACTCGCGATAAGCCAGTCGGAGGGTTTTCCGATGACGCCGATGACCGAACTGCGGAGCTTTACGGCAAGCGCGAGGCACATGCCGCGCCGTCCTATCTTCTGCGCCAGCATCGCCGGGTCGCCGTGCAGGAGCCTCGCCCCCTTCGACCCCTGGGCGTTGAGCCAGGCGAGCATCTCGAGGCCGGCCGGCAGGGAGTTCGAATGCGGAAGTGTCAGAAGCGTGATCGGCCGGCCGTCCGCCGCGAGTTTCGGATACAGCGCGCAAAACTCGTGTTCCGTGCCGCCAGTCAGGATGCAGACGAGGGGAATGTCGACGGTGTCGATCCGCTCGGGAACGATCTCCTCGATGGAAATGCGGTTTCCGAGGTTCGTCAGTAGCGTCGAAACGTGTTCGCGGATGCGCTTTTTGTCGTGAATCGATGAGGCCAGAGTGATGATGCCGAACTTCATGTCGCAGGCTCCTTCGGTTGATCAGAGACGGCCGCGCAGATCGTCGAGGATGGCTCCGAGGGCCGTCTCGACCGCTTTCATCTGCTCGGGGGAGTTTTCGAGGTTGATTCCAGCACCGGCCATCTGGCGTTCCGACTCGGCGCCGATCGGGAAATCAGTTATATTCACAAGACTATAGATTCTGACACCCGGAGCGCGCCGTCTGAGCAGCCTCGCGATGTGATACTGTTCGCAGTCGACCGACAGCGTGTGCCGGGCGCGAAGTTCGTTGACGCGGGCCTGCGTCTCGGCCAGCACCGTGGGAACGGTCGCGTGGCGAGCGTACGAAACCATACCGGGCACGTTCAGCCGCGCAGCGGCGTTGTCGATGACGACTTCGGCCAGGTCCCGTTCGGCCGTCGATCCGGCATACCAGATCTTCGAAGGGGCGATCCATCCGAACCGGCGGGCGATGCCGCGGTGCAGCCCCCCGCCCGTTCCGACGGCGACCACTGCCTTCAATCCGCGACCGATCAGGAGTTCGATCACCTTCGCCGGTAGCGTGCCGTAATTTGCGCCGAGCCCCGACAGGGCCATCACGAGCGGTTTTCCGCCGCCCGGCAGCGGAAGACGGCCGAGCCTGAACTCGATATCACCGATCTTCACCTGCCGCTGCTCCTCGAGATGCCATTTGAGGGGCGTCGTGAATCCGACGAAGAACACTTCGACCGGCTCGCCGAGATCTCGCAGGAACCCTGCCAGTTCGTCGGCGACCGGCAGGCCGGCATCGGGATGCCGCAACGTCTCGATGCGGCGGTCGACGACGGGGCCTTTCCCGGCCCGCAGGAAGTACACCCGGGCCTCGTGGTTCAGAAGTTGATCGTCGGTGTAAAATCCATACTCAGCGATATAAACATTGTCGTTACGTGGATCATAGCCGAGCAAGGTCTGCCGGCGGCGGTTGAAGCCGCAGGCGTTCATTTGGAAGATCTCCCGGCAGCCGCGCGCGGCGAGATACTCGCGGGCGCCCTGGGCGTCGCTCATAAGCAGCGCCCAGCGACAGCGCCGGTCGAGCTGGAGCTGCTTCAGCTCGGGGCCGGTCTGGATGTCGAGATACTCGTCGATGTTCACCAGCGAATGCCGCGCAAGCCGGTCGATCGCAACGATCTCGGGGGAATACCCGGACACGACACCCTTCAGCGCGTCGGCGCCCGGTTCTGGAACCGACACCGGGCAGAGCGTCACACTTCCGAGCGGCAGATACGTCTTGACGAACCAGTCGAGGCTTCGCGTGGCGGAAGCGCGCGGCAGAACGCCGATGTTGAAATCAGCGTCGAGGAAGCCGAGGATCGTCTCGCGGTAATCGTCGCCGGGATTCAGCATCGCGTAGGTCGACGGCTTCAGGAAATCGTCGCGGCGCAGGCCGAGCCAGTACTGCTCGTGGCTTCCCGCCGGAAGGTCCGAGATCAGCATGTCGAACAGGACGCGATAATTGTACCGGCGAAGCGTGGCTTCCCATTCCCTGATGAAGCTCGGCTTTTCCGTGAGAATGTCCGCCACGTGGCCAGGAAACGCGAACCGCGCGAAAAGATCTTCCCGGGAGAGCGCAGCATCCATCAGCACGGCCGCCTCGGATCCGAAGCCGAGGCGGTCCAGCGCTCGGTCGACGCCGAGTTCGGCCAGCACCGATCGCATGCTCTCCATGTCGTCGGCCTGGGTGACACTCCGCAGAAGATCGAAATATAGCATGTCGAATGGATAGCTTTTCGTGAGACGATCGAGTTGCCAGTTGTGCAGGAACCGTCCATCGGAGCGGAAGTCGTTGATCAGCATCGGGAACGTAAGAAGAGCCCCCGGCTTCGTCATCGCGCGGCAGTGCTTTGCCGCGGCGAGCATTCGCTTCCCTTCGGGCGTCACCGGGTCGGCGCACGCGGCGATCGTGCGGCGCATCAGATCGATCGTCGTTTCGTCTCGTGAAAACGCGTGCAGGCGGACGAGGTCACGAACGAATCGTCCGATGTTCTCGGGCTCGATCAGATCGGTGCGCGGCGGCCAGTAGCGGAACACGCGGGCCCGCAGATCCTCGATACCGCGGCCGGTCGGGTCCATGACCCGGTTGTCCGACATGACGCCGACTTTCGTCGCCGTGATGCCGATGTTGTGATACAGGTGCTGACGCTCGTTCTCGCTCTCCATGTCCGAAAGATCGAAGTGGAAATCCGGCTTCGGAAGACCGCCGCGCAGATTGCGGTTGAACATCAGCAGCTCGTCGCGAAACGCCGCGAAGCCCGCATCGGAGCTGTCGAAGATGAGGTCGATGTCGGAGATCGGCGTGAACGGGCGGCCCAGGAACAGGTCGCGAACCGTGCCGCCGTAGAGGCCGAGTTTCGCTCCGTGCCTCGCGGCCATCGCCGTGACTTCCTGGAGCATAGGCCAGGAGGCGATCAGGCGCTGATACTCGAAGTCGGACGGCGCGCGGGCCGTCTGTCCCGACACCGGCAGGCCCGCCAGCACCAGCAGAACGAGAAATGCCGCGATTCCGAGCGGACGCACCGCCGCCCATTTCCAGTCTACCGAACGCCGCTGCATCATCTTCTTCTCCTTGGTCGTGTCGTGTGTCATGCGCATCTTACCAGCATCGTCGCCTTTCTGGAAACTTCGCGTAGATGAAGCGACTCAGGCAGGGAGCATACACCTCGATCCTGCAGATAGAAAACGATATTCCGTTCGCCCTGAGCTTGTCGAAGGGCGAGTGCATTCGTGCTTCGACAAGCTCAGCACGAACGGTATCGAGTATGCGGGTGATTGTCGTGTTACGTGTGAGACGATTAGTAATGGCCTTTTCCTTGTAGATTCATGACTCATATTTGCATGAGTATTCATCTCGCAGAACTTTGAAGAACGTTCGGGAAGGGGTTTCGCGAGCGATCAATTCCGTCTCGCGCGTTCCGAGCGCCCGGGCCAGTCGTTCCACGGCCGTGCGGATGAAACGCTCCGCCTCGGCTCTGTCACTGAACTCGTCCAGCCATGAGCGAACGACCGAAGCGAGGCGCGCTTCGAGTCCCAGGATGGTTTCCGCGATCCGGCTCAGGCCGGCAATGTCGATGCCCGCAGGTACGGCCCCCGCGTTGAGCAGGGTCGTGACGCGGCCGATCAGAAGCGCCCGCGATTCCTGGAAGCTGACGAGGAACCGGTGCCGGGCGACCGGCGTTTCGCGAAACTCGCCGAACCGCTCGAACTCGAGCCATGTCTCGACATGGCCGATGCCCGAGCGATACACGAACCGGTCGTCCCGGATGACCCCGTCGATCCGCTCGGCGACGCGCGTCAGCGGGGCGCCGGGGAACGGCTTCAACTCGTTCACGCGGCTCGACGACTCGAGATCGATGCGGAACCGGCGCAGGTTCAGGGCCAGTTTCGCGAGGTGGTAATAGGTGCGCACCCGGTCCTCGTCGCCGACGAACGGGTTGTTCATGAGCAGGAAACAGCGCGACGCCATCCCCTCCGCCTCGATCGCCGTCAGCACGGCCTCGATCTCGTCGAAGGTATAGGCCGGGTGCGCGGCCTCGCCTTCGAGGGCAAGCCGCAGGGTGTCGGTCTTGAGCATGCGGATCGACTCGTCGGTGAACGAGTCGATGCCCACCACGATCTCGTCGATGCCGAGGCGGCGGTAGGCTTTCACGAGATCGAGCCTGACCTCGCCTTGGCGTCCCGGCGCCGTCCGGCGCAGAAATCCGGCAAGGCCGCTGTGGCGCACGTAGAATTCGAACCACGGCCCGAGGCCCTCCGCGGCGACGCCAGCCGCGAGCTGCACGATCCGGTCGGGATCGCGGTTGAAATACGAGTCCAGAAAAAACACGTCGACGAACTCGCCCGGCTGCAGCGCGGCCATCTCCCTGATACGCTTCAGCAGGTCGATGACCAGTTCAGGTTTCAAGGCGGTGAATGGCTGGAAACCGCCCGAACAGCAGATACTGCACCGGTTTCCGCAGCCGCGGCTCGAGAGGATGAGGTAGCTGAGCCTCGCGGGCGTTTCGCGGCGCGGCACGAAGTAACCCCGGAAAAACCGGTCGTAAACGGGCGAATAGATGCGCCGAAGCGTGACGGGGTCGAACCGCAGGGTGTTCAGCCCCGCCTGGGTCAGCAGGGCCCGTCGGTCGA